>Ga0207813_100007_pt1 | contig 321124 bp, 318 predicted proteins | sample A23E3SouthBayCA_2_FD_187730 | JGI IMG/M metagenome (GOLD analysis project Ga0207813, IMG submission 187730) | Aerobic enrichment media microbial communities from Eden Landing Ponds, California, USA - A23 E3 (4) (SPAdes) | ecosystem: Environmental > Aquatic > Marine > Unclassified | place...
GTACTGGAGTACGAGAGTCTCTGGGAAACCCGGTTCGCCGCCTCCCACTCATCGCCCGACCGATTCGGTCGGGCACTCGTTCATTACCCCCCGACCAGTCACTACTGGTCGCGGGGTTTCGTATTTTGTACCGAAGCGCGACAGCGATCGCAGTTGGTCGTAGTGCGCAAGCTCGGTAGTTACTCCAACTCTTCGGCGTACGCGAAGTCGAGTTCGGTCGCTTCGGGGCACGCGCCGTCGAGTTCGATCCGCCAGTCGTGGATCGCGGTGGGATCGGAGAGTGCGGCCGAGAGTGTCGCGCGCACGTCGGTCAGGTCGACGCCGTAGAAGTCGTCGGGGACGCCTTCGAGATACTGGAGGGCGGTCGAAAACAGCGAGCGCATGCCGTCGTCGTTCTCGAAGTCGAAGTGTTTGTACGCGCCGGCGGCGACCTGGACCATTCCGTGAAGGAACTTGCTTTCGGCGGTGCCGCGGCCGTAGTTGTACCACTCGTCCTCGAAGCAGTCGTGGGATTCGTGGAACTCGCCGCTGTTGAACAGGGCGACGCCGTGGACGACGGCTCGCCGGAGCGTGCCGTGTTCCCACCCGTTGGACGCGCCGCGGTCGGCCCGCCACCCTGTGGGATCGCCCGACGTCGGGGGCCCGACGCCGTAATCCCGGGTGTGTTCGTCCATAACCGACTGTTCGGGGCTCCCGCGGTGTAATCCCGTCGGTCCAAGTGACGAGTGCGCGCTCGAGCGGACTGCCACAGGAGTGGACCCCTGCCCGTTAACTCGCTACCGCCCGACCGGAAAGGTATGGAGTCCTCGTTCGAACACGAAGTCCCCGTTCGATATCGCGATCTGGACACGTACGGTCACGTCAACAACGTCGTCTACGGGACGTACTGCGAGGAGGCGCGGGTGGCGTACGTCGAAGAGCTGCTCGGGCTGGCGGAGATTGACGAGTTCACCGCCGTCGTCGTGTCCCTGGATATCGACTTCCGGTCGTCGGTGACGGAGCTGACGACAGTCGACGTGGGGGTATCGGTCGTCCACATGGGCGAGTCGAGCTTCACGATGGCGTACGAACTCCGCCAGGGCGGTGAGCTGGTCGCGGAAGCGGAGACGACGCAGGTGTACGTCGACCCGGAGACGAGAGAGTCGCGGCCGATTCCCGAAGACTGGCGCGAGCGGGTTCGGGAGTTCGAAGGGCTGGACGACTGAGTCGGAGCGCGGCTCAGATCGTGTCGTCGGGGTCGTAGTTCTCGGCTACCCGTGCGGCTTCGGCGGCGTAGCGCTCGCGTTCCTCCGGATCGGTCACCTCGCCGAGGTTGTTCGGGGGGACGTCGACCGCGGCGGTCGTCTCGCGAACGTCGCTCGTGAAACTCGTCAGCGCGCGCTCCTTGCGGAAGTAGCGCCGGCCGTCCGGCGTGGCGTAGACGAGGATGATGATGTTTTGCTCGTCGTCTGAGTACGTGCGTTCGACGAGCCAGGCCCGGCTCGTGCCCTCTTCCGCAGCTACCGAACCGTCGGGGTCCGTGTCGACGTCACTGTCCATACTCCGACTGAGGGGTTCGACGAAGATAGGTGTTCACCGGGCGTCGGCGGTGGGAGGTCCGCCGGAGGGGGTCAGGCCGTCGCAGGGTCGGGCCGCTCGCCGACGGTCACGGAGACGGTTCGTCGCTGGCCGTCTCGGAGGACGGTCAGCTCGACGGTCTGTCCGGGCTCGGTTTCGGTGAGGAGGTAGCTCGCCAGGTCTTCACCGGTGCGGATCGACTCGCCGTCGACGGCGAGGATCACGTCGCCGCCCATGGGGACGGGAGTCCCGTCGACGGTGGAGAACCGCTCGGTTTCGTTGAGAGCGCCGTCGGCGGGGCCGTCGCCGAGGGTGCCGACGACCATGACGCCGCGCGTCTCGTCGAGGTCGTTGGCCTGCGCGACGGCGGGGGTGACGGGCTGGGTGGAGACGCCGAGGAAGGGGTAGTCGAACGCACCGGTCGCCACGAGTTCCGGGACGACCTCCCCGACGACCGAGGCGGAGACGGCGAACCCGATGTTTTCGGCCTTGGCGCTCGGGATGCCGGCGGTGTTGACACCGACGACGGTGCCGTCGCAGGTGACGAGCGGGCCGCCGGAGTTCCCGGGGCTGATGGGCGCGTCGGTCTGGACGACGTTCGGGATGGTGAATCCGAGGTCGGTGTCCATGGAGCGGTTGAGGCCGCTGACGATGCCGTGGGTGATCGTCTGACGGAGGCCGAAGGGGTTGCCGAGCGCCGCGACTGCTCGACCTCGCTGTGGGTCGTCGCTCGCAACGGGGAGCGGGGCGACGTAGCCGGGCGCGTCGATCACGCTGACGACTGCGAGGTCGGCGTAGGTGCTTCGACCGATGACGGTGCCGTTCCGGTACTCGCCCTCGCGAAACTGGACGGTGACTTCGCTAGTCCCGTCCACGACGTGCGCGTTCGTGACGAAATAGGTCGCGTTCGCATCGATGGCGTCGGAGCCGTTGGGGACGGTGAGGGTCCCGTCGCCGGACTCGCCGACTTCGACGGCGAAGCCGGTTCCCTGGGCGCCGCTCGCCTGGACGGCGACGACGGAGCCGGCGGTTCGGTCGAACAACTGCCGGTAGTCGCAGCCGATCGATTCCTGTTGTGTCGCGCGCGAGGCGTCGTCGGTGGGTGCAGCGACGGGGTCGCCGAGCGGGAGCGCCACCACGCCGACGGCGCTGACGGCGAGCGCCAGCACGACGAGACCAGCCGCTAGCTGTTCGCGTGACATCGGGTGGTCGTTGGGGCCTCGGCCGGAATAGATGGGGAAGTCGTTTCGTCCCTTTGGTGGGGTCAAACCTCTCGTCGGACAGTGTTTGTGGTTCGTTACCTCCGGACCGGTCGTGAGGGCGAGCGGTACGTGTGACGTACTGCGGGCGCGAGCGTCGATACCGCAGAGTATTCAAGCACCTCAGCCGAAGCGGACACTGCGTGCGAGGGTAGCCAAGCCTGGAAACGGCGGCGGACTCAAGATCCGCTCCCGTAGGGGTCCAAGGGTTCAAATCCCTTCCCTCGCACTGCACGGACCCACGCGGTCCCTCGCCAGTGCGGAAGACCCGCGAGGCCGTCCCGACGGCCTCAAAGTGAACGGCGCGTGCGCCGTGAACGGAGCGGTCTTCCCTCGCAAACTTCTCACGCAATCGCGTTCGAGCGAAAAGTCCGTCCAGAAATCCGCACGTCGGGAGCAGATTTATGAGAATCCAGTTCCGATCCTGAGGTATGGCAACGGACGACACGGCGCCCAACCCGCTGGACGTGCCACCGCTGGAACACACCGCTTTCTTCGACATCGACACCAGAGACGGCTACGTCCGCATCGACCAGTCGTGGGGCGACCAGACGCTGTACACGCCCGAGGAGGCCCGCGATATCGCCGAGTCGATCCTGGAGCGAGCCGACGACGCCCAGGGGTCGGAGTAGCGGGCCGGGCCGGGGACGGAGCGGCTTTTTTGCGCTGGCGCTCGTCGGTGTGACCGTGACAGACGCACATCGGCGAGTGGCGGTGGCGGAGCGAGCGGCGCGGGCGGGCGGCGCCGTCGCGCGGCAGGCGTTCCGCGGTGACCTCGCCATCGAGACGAAGGCGGACAAGAACGATCTGGTGACCGAGTCCGACAGGGATGCCCAGCGGCAGGTCCTCTCGACGGTACGCGCGGAGTTCCCGAACGACGCCGTCGTGGGGGAGGAAGACGCCGTACCGGTGGGGCCGACCGGCGAGGAGATGGAGATCCTATCGACGGTGCCGGAGACGGGGGACACGTGGATCGTCGACCCGATCGACGGAACGGCGAACTTCGCGCGCGGGCTTCGCACCTGGGCGACGGCGGTCGCGGCGGTGGCCGACGGCGACCTGGCCGCGGCGGCGGTGTACCTGCCGGCGACCGAGGACATGTACGCCGCGGGGGCCGAGACGGGCACCCGGAACGGGGCGGCGCTGTCGGTCAGCGACCGGACCGATCCGGAGACGTTCGCGGTCGCGCCCGTCGGTCGCTTCGAGCGCGCGAGCGGCGACGAACTGGGGACCATCGCCGAGGCAGTTGTCGACGAACTCGGCGACTTCCGGCGGTTCGGGAGCATGCAGGCGACGCTGTCGTTCGTCGCGAGCGGCGAACTCGACGCGGCGTTCTCGACGTACACGCCCGACCCGTGGGACTCGCTGGCCGGGATCCACCTCGTCCGGCGGGCCGGTGGGACGGTCACGGACCTGGCGGGCGAGCCGTGGACCCGGGACAGCGAGGGGATCGTCGCGAGCAACGGCGAGGCTCACGAGGCGGTCCGCGAGGTCGCGCGAGCGGCCGAATCGAGGTAGCGGCAGCCGAGGGGGCGGAGCGTTCGGGGTGGAGCGGCCGTGTCGCTGTGGGGCCCACGCGGCTCGCGAATCGCTCGCTCTCCCCGTTCGTCAGTTTCGTGGCTCCCCTTCGTCCGCTCACGGGCGGCTTCGCTGCCCGTCGTACGGTACGAGCGACCGTCGGTCCCTGACCAGTCGGCCACGCACCGGAAAGCTAAACAGCGAGACGCGCGGGATACCGGCCATGGAAAACGAGCAGGTCCTGACGGAGCGGACCTGGCTGGGAGCGTTCGTCGCGCTGGTGGCGGCGCTCGCGGTCGGGTCCGTCGTCGCCACCGAGCGCGTCTACGACCGGTTCATCTGGCGGTACTTCTGGGGGCCGATCTACTCGGACGCCAACAACGCCCGCTGTGCCGTCCTGACCGGGGACGGTATCGACCTGCTCGGGAGCTCCGCGGCCTGTCGGACCGCGACCGGCGTCGTCGCCGAGACGGGGTACACGACCGTCTCGACGGTCGGCTACATGGCCGTGCTGGTGTTCATGCTCGGCGGGGTCTACCTGCTTCTCGACCGGCTGGACGTGGGCGGGGACAAGCGGCTGTTCCTCTCGCTGGTCCCGTTCATGCTGTTCGGTGGCGCGGTCAGGGTCGTCGAAGACGCGACTGACGCCGCGGTCGCCGCGGGATTCGAACCGGTCATCAGCTACCCGCTGAACGTGCTGTTCATCAGCCCGGTCATCTACGTGACCGTGTTCCTGATCACGCTCGCGGCCCTGCTTGGCAGCCTGTGGCTGGAATCCCGGGAGTTGGTTCGGAACCGATACCGGGCGCTGGCCGGGTTCGGGCTCGGGATCCTCGCGCTCACGCTGGGATATCTCTTTTTCGTCGCCGTCACCCGCGAGTACGTCTCCTTCTACCCACAGATCCTGCTCGTCGACGTGGGACTGGCGTCCGTGCTCGCGTATCTGCTGTACGTCGGCGCGGACCGCTACGAGCCCGAGATCAACACGGGAACGGGGATCGTCGGGCTGGGGATCCTGTGGGCCCACGCCATCGACGGCGTGGCCAACGTCGTCGCGGCCGACTGGCTGCCCGAACTGGGCCACCCGATCGAGGCCTACGGCGCGAAACACGTCGCCAACCGTGCGATCATCGATGTCACCCAGACGGTCCAGCCGGCGTCGGTGTCGGCGGCCATCGGAACCTCTTGGCCGTTCCTGTTCGTGAAACTGGCCGTCGCGCTGGGGATCGTGTGGCTGTTCGACAAGCGGATCTTCGACGAGAGCCCGCGCTACGCCGTGCTCTTGCTCGTCGCGGCCGCGGCCGTCGGGCTCGGGCCGGGAACGCGGGACATCCTCCGGGTGACGTTCGCGATCTGAACGGGCGACCGACCGCCTCGCGGACGGACCGGCGCGGTCGCTGTCGACGCCGTCGAAAACCGGCGGAGAATCCCGATCGTCAGACCGTTTCGAGCGCCGACTCGGGGTAGTAGCGACTTCCACAGGCCGGGCACTCCGCCACGGTCACCTCGCCACCCGTCGCGGGCGACGCCACGCTCGTCCGCACGAGTTTTCGGTCACAGTCTGTACACGGGAGGTCGAACTCGGATACCATGATACGCTCCTCTGACGGTCCGCTTCGGGCCTGCAGAAGCGACGCCAGGTGCCATGTGAACGATGTGCACCCGTCAGCATAAGTTCTCGCATTAGTCGGTTTCGTTGCATATTCCGCGCAGTCGGTGGGTTCCGAGAATCGGGGCGAGGAGCGGAGCGCGAAACGGGGGATCGACTCGTCAGGGGTAGGGGTGGTGGTCGCGGTCGAGCGCGGGCTCGAAGCCCATGTCGACCGGGACCGAGCGGGCGCGCTCGCCGAAGTACGGCTCGCCGAAAAAGAGCGGCTGGGCGCTCGGGACGACGACGCGCACGGCCTCGAAGCCGAGTCGCTGTACGTCTCGGGTGGTCGTCCGCGCGGCGTAGACGGAGGAGCCGGCGTCGACGACCCGGTCGAGGACGGCGTCGAGGTGGGCGCTGCCCTCGGGGACGGTGTCTGGGCCGACGGAAGCGGCGTCGACGGTCGTCTCGGGGCTGACGAACGCGTCGACGACGGCCGGGCGGTCGGCGTAGTGGCCGATGGCGCCGTCGGTTTCGGCGGCACCGTCCCGGCCCATCCCGTCGAGCTCGACCCAGTTCTGGACGGCCTCGGCCAGCGCGTTGCGGGCGGCGCGGCCGGCGTCGAGGTGGGCGGCCGTCCCGAGCGCGAGCTTCGGCCACTCCTCGCGAGTGACGGCGACGGCGACGACGGGCACGTCCACGTCCTGCGTGAGCAGGAGCGCGGTGGCGTCGAGTCCCTCGGCGCCGGCGCGGGCGGCCAGCCGTTCGTAGCCCGGATCGGACACCGCCAGCCCGAGCGGCTCGAAGGTGGAGTACCAGGCGATCGTCGTCGCGTCGCGCTCGACGACCTCGTACAGCCCCGACAGCAGCGCCTCGACGGAGGCGTTGCCGAGGCCCAGCCCCGTGGTGATCGCGGGGCGGATCGTGCGCTCGGGCGGCGGGTAGTGGACGAGTTCGGCGGGCAGGGAGACGGGCTGTTCGGTGACGAGATCCGTCCCGCGGACCCAGGGGCGTTCGGCGCGGTCGCCGCCTGGCCGATCCGAGGTGCCCTGCACCTCGCCGTCGACCCCGTCTTCGCCCCCGACCCAGCGCTCGGGGCGGACGAACGCCGAGGGCGCGACGGCGTCGGCGAGGTCGGTCGCGGCGGCGGTCTTGAACTCCCGGCCGTCATAGACGCCGGCGCAGTAGCGCTCGTAGGCCTCGCCGAGCGCCTTCATGAACGCGGCGTCCCAGCCGGGGTCGACGCCGGCGGCCTGTCGCGAGGCCGTCGCGTCCGCGAACGCGCCCGTGTCGCAGATCTGAGCGAGGTAGTAGGGCGCCGGGTACGACTCCGCCTCGCCGACCTGCTGGACGACCCCGACGCGGTCGTCGAGGCCGCGTTCGGCCCGCGAGAGCGACCGCTCCACGTCGCGGTCGAGGTGGCCCCTATCGAGGACGCGGTCGCGGCCCTCGCCGCACTCGCAGCCCGGTACCGGGAGGAACTCCCGCTCCGTGTGCGGGAGTTCGACCACGGTTCCGAGCGGGGCGGCCCCGGCGGGGTCGAGCAGCTGTGCGGCGCGGCGGCCGGCGACGGCGCCGGCGAAGCGAGCGGTCGCGTCGGCGGGGGCGGCCGCCGGGTCGGCGTCGGGGTCGGCGTTCGACTCGACGCGCGCGGCGAGACATCGGTAGCAGGCGCCCTCGGGGTCGAAGGCGCCGACGGAGGCGTCGACGACCGGGACGCCACCGACGCCGCCGAGTTCGACCGCGAGCCAGGGGACGCCGGCCTCGCGGGCGCGGTCGTTCGCTCGCTCGAACGCCGCCGCGCCGGCGCGGTCGACGACGACGCCGAGGCGCGTCCCGTGCTCGAACGCGGGACGCTCGGTCCGCTCGACGGGTTCGTCCACGTCACCGAGCGCCGCCGCGACCGCGTCGGCGGCGGGGCCCGTTCCAGCGAGTTCGACTGTCATGCCATTCTGGAAGGGGCGACGGGTGGAAAAGCCCGGGGACTCGTCCGGCCGCGTCGGCCCGCCGGCGGTCCCCGGCGGGGTGTGCCCACGGCTGCGCTCACTCGTAGAGGCGTTCCTGTGCGACCCTCGCGAGGTCCGACAGGTCGTGGTCGCGGACGTCCTCGGCCAGTCGGAGCCGCAGGCGGGGGCGCCCGACGTCGATAGGCACCTTCTCGGTGGTGACGAGGCCGGCGTCCTCGAGGCGCGTCTTCATCCGCGAGAAGGTGGCCTTGCTGGCCAGGCCCACGTCCTCGCCCCACTTGCTCATGTCGTAGAGGAGCTGTCCGTTGCGGGCGGCGACCAGCAGCGTGATGGCGACTTCGTCCAACCCCTCGCCGTCGCCCTTCGCGACCGTCAGCGAGTCGAGCAGGCCGTCGAAGTCCTCGGCGGTATCGGCGCCGATATCGGCCGCCAGCGTCTCGCGGACCGCGGACAGCGGCGGCGTCCGCAGTGAGTACGGTTCGGCGCCGGTCCACTCGCGCTCGTAGCGCCCGCGCGTGTCCTCGACGAAGGCGTCGTCGTCGGTCGCCAGGCCGCCGACGCGCTCGTCGGCGGCGACAAGCGAGACGACCGCCGACTCGGTCACCAGCAGCGACGCCTCGGGAGCGTCCGCCAGTACCCGTAGCTCCAGGGTCTCGGCGTCGACCAGGTCGGCGGCGTGGCCCGCGACGATGAAGTCCGCCAGCACGCCCTTGATCGGGTCCCCGGGCGCGAGCAGCCGAACGGTCGGCGGCGTGTCCACGTCGTGGAGGCAGAATATCAGCTCGGAGATAGTCTCTCGCGTCGGGTTGACCGCGTAGACGACACCGCTACTGCCCCGAAAGACGCCGGTCAGAACGTCGCCCACGTCCGCTTCGAGAAAGTTCGAACTCATCTGATAGCTATGGTATTCCGCATTATCACACTTAATTTTACCGCCAGTACTCGTTGAATTGACCCGAAGGCACTCGCAGGCCGCCGGATCCGCCGCCGCATCGCCGGAGGGCGGTCGGGCGGTGACCGCGAGCAGCTGTGCAGTCGCCGCCGCTCCACGAAAAGGTAGATTATTGACGGGGCGTCGCCGAGAGCAATACATGAACTACGACACGGTCCGGTCGGTGGACCCCGAAGTCGCCGACGCGCTCGAAGCGGAGGTCGACCGCCAGGGCGACACGCTCGCGATGATCGCCAGCGAGAACCACGTCAGCGAGGCGGTACTGGAAGCGCAGAGCTCCGTGCTGACGAACAAGTACGCCGAGGGCTACCCCGGTTCCCGGTATTACGGCGGCTGCGAGCACGCCGACACCGTCGAAGAGCTCGCCATCGAGCGCGCGAAGGAGCTGTGGGGCGCCGAGTACGTCAACGTCCAGCCCCACTCGGGGTCGCAAGCCAACATGGCCGTCTACACGGCGGTCCTCGAACCCGGTGACAAGATCCTCTCGCTGGACCTGAGCCACGGCGGTCACCTCAGCCACGGCCACCCGAAGAACTTCGCCGGGCAGGTCTACGAGGTCGAGAACTACGAGGTCGACGAGGAGACCGGTCGCATCGACTTCGACGAGGTCCGCAGCCACGCCGAGACCTTCGACCCGGACATGATCGTCTCGGGTTTCTCCGCGTACCCGCGCGAGGTCGAGTGGGAGGAATTCCAGGCGATCGCCGACGACGTCGACGCCTACCACATGGCGGACATCGCACACATCACCGGCCTCGTGGCCGCAGGCGTCCACGAGTCGCCGGTCGGCGTCGCGGACTTCGTCACGGGCTCGACCCACAAGACCATCCGCGCCGGCCGCGGCGGCATCGTCATGGCCGACGAGGAGCACGGCGACGCCGTCGACTCCGCCATCATCCCCGGGACCCAGGGCGGCCCCCTGATGCACAACATCGCCGGGAAGGCCGTCGGATTCAAGGAGGCGCTGCAGCCGCACTTCGAGGCGTACGCCGAGCAGACCCTGAAGAACGCCCAGGCACTCGCCGACCACCTGCAGGAACACGGCTTCTCGCTGGTCTCGGGCGGCACCGACAACCACCTCGTGCTCGTCGACCTGCGTGATTCCCACCCCGACATGACCGGGAAGGAAGCCGAGGAAGCGCTGGAGGACGTGGGGATCGTCCTCAACGCGAACACCGTCCCGGGTGAGACGCGCTCGCCGTTCGTCGCTTCGGGCATCCGCGCGGGCACGCCCGCCCTAACCACTCGCGGGTTCGACGAGGACGCCTGCGAGACGGTCGGTCACTGCATCGCCGAGGTCATCGACAACCCCGACGACGAAGACGTCAAGGCCGAGGTCGCCGAGATCGTGCAGGGGCTCTGCGAGGAGTACCCGCTGTACGGTGAGGACAGCGAAGGCCTCGTCTTCGAGTAACGACGGACGCCGCTACCTCGATTCCTCCGACTGGACGGCGTCGCTCCGCCGGACCGCGTCGCCGTCGATCTTGATCTCGCCGGTGTCGTCGACGGTCACGACGTGGCCGGGCACCTCGAAGGTGATCTGCCAGCGTCTCCCCTCCTGATCGGCCATCGACCGGATCGCGTCGGTCGCGACGTAGTCGTGCAGCGAGAAGTCGAGTTCGTGTGGTTCGACGCCCTCCACGACGGCGATCGCCCGCACGAGTTCCAGCGCCAGGTCGTCCGACCCCGTCATGATCCCTGCTCCCGTTTCCGTTCTTCCAGTCGCTGACACTCTTCGGTGAGCTGGGGCGGTATCTCGGCGGCGTGAGTCTGCAGGGCTTCGAAGACGACGGCGACTTCCTCGAAGGCCGGACCGCGGCGCACCCGCAACGGCTCCCGTTCCCACTCGACGAAGCCGCGTTCGGCCAGTGCCGGCAGATGGGTGTGTAACAGGTCGGTGTACAGGTCCTCGGGGTCACGGAGCAGATACGGTGGATTGGCAGCCTCGGGGAGCGAGAGCTCCCGGTCAGGCGGTGCCTCCATCAGCGCCAGGACCATCTGTCGGCGCGGTTCGGCGGTGAGCGCCCGAAACACCCGATTCCACCGCTCGATCATCTCGGCGGCCTGATCGGCTCGATCGGCGGTCATATCGTGTCATTCGGTAGCGACCTACAAACAAGTTCGGCCGCGTATCTGGGAAGTGCTGCCAACTGTTTCAGACGGCCTGCGATCGACACGGCTCTGATTTCGACACGTCAGTCGTGAGAATCGGAACAGCGTCGAAGGCTGGTCGCACGTTCGAGGTACCAGATCCGCTCAGCGGAACACGGTGTCGCCGGACCGTTTAAACGACCGCGTATTCCCGTCCCAAGTTACAACACCTGAGGCATCGAATTCGCGGCGTGATGGACGTTCGAAGCCACGGGTGGGCGGGCGCGGAGGTTGGAACGGGTCGGGAGGGTACCCAGTGAGAGTCGCACAGGCGCTCTTTGCGGTCGGACTGGCCGCCGGCCTGGCGAACACCGTCGGTATCGTCGCGAGCGCGCTCGGCCGGAGCGACTACTACCCCCTCGGCGAACGGGACCGCCGGTTCTACGCCTTCTGGGCCCTCTCGCACCTCCTGAACGGGACCATCGGCGGGCTCGCCTACGTCCAGTGGCAGCAGCTCGATCCCCCCAGTATTCTGCAGTGGGCTGGAGTGGGCCTGTTCCTCGTCGGCGCGGTGATCATCGCCGGCGCGAGTCGCGACCTGGGCGTCGAGGGGACACAGGGGATGGCGACTGGCCTCCGGACCGACGGCTGGTATCGCTACTCGCGGAACCCTCAGTACGTCGGATACCTGCTCGCGACGGTCGGATTCCCGCTGTGGACCGGCGCGCCGCTGACGGTTCCGCTCTGCGGGATATATCTCCTGTGGTGGGTCACTTTCCCGGTGGCCGAGGAGCCGTGGCTCCGCGAGCAGTACGGCGACGACTACGCGCGCTACGCGTCGCGCGTACCGCGGTTCGTCGGACGGGGGACCCTCCGTGAACTCCGAGCTGTGGTCGCGTCTCGGACCAACGGCCAGTGACCGAACGAGCGGGTCTCTCCCGGTTCACACCGGTTCGGACCGGGACTAGATTCCTGTCTCTCGTTCGGATGTGACAGCGCCGCGCGGACCCGAGCCACGCTTTTGACCGTTCCGGCCGGAGGCGACGCATGGACTCGCGCTCGTCGCTTTCCCGCCGATCTGCCCTCCGACTGAGCGCCCTCGCAGCCGCTGGCGTCGTCGGTTGCACGACGTCCGAATCGGGGAGTGAAACCAGCTCTCCCGCGGACGACGACGTACCCGAACCGGCCACGAACGACTCGACGACCCCAACGACCAACGGCGCCGCCGGTTCCGGGAGCGACAGCGCGACGCCCGCGTTGGACCTCGGGGAGGCGAACGTCACCGCGGTCGGCGTCGAGCCGGCGAGCGGCGGCGCCTACCGCTTCTCGGTGACGCTGTACCACGACGACGACGGTGAGGACGGCTACGCGAACTGGTGGCAGGTCGAGAGCCTCGGCGGGGAGCGACTGGGCCGGCGGGAACTACTGCACCCTCACTCTACGGAGCCGTTCACCCGTTCGGAGACGGTCGAGGTCCCGGACGGGCCAGACTGCGTCGTCGTCCGCGGTCACGACCAGACTCACGGGTACGGCGGGCGAGCGATGCTGGTGAATCCCGGGACCGGTGCGACACGGGCGCTCGACCAGGGCCCGGAGCGGCGATCGGCCGACGAACGTGCCTGTCCGTGACCGCTCGCGTTACCGCATCGAGCGCCCCGAGATCCGAAGTCGTGCCGTAGACGGGCCGTTTATGCCGCTCGACTCCCGAGTTCCGGGTATGACCGACCTCGACGACGTCGACCGGGCGATCCTCAACGCCTACCAGGGCGGATTCCCGGTCGTCGCGGATCCCTACGAGCCGGCCGCCGCCGCGCTCCGGGAGCGCGGTGTAGACGTGACCGCCACCGAGATGTACGAGCGGCTCACGACGATGGATGACGACGGCGTCCTCACGCGGTTCGGCGCGCTCATCAACGCCGAGGCGATCGGCGGCACCGCGACGCTCGTTGCGATGCACGCCCCCGAGGAGCGATTCGACGAAGTGGCCGACCAGGTCAACGCCCACACCGAGGTGGCGCACAACTACGAGCGCGAACACCCCCATCTCAACATGTGGTTCGTCGTGAGCGTGGCCGACGAGGAGCGCGTCGACGAGGTGCTCGCCGAGATCGAGGCCGAAACCGGTCAGGAGACGTACAACCTCCCCAAACAGCGGGAGTTCCACGTCGGCGCGAAGTTCCCCGTCGAGGGCCCGCTCGAAGACAGCGACGACGGCATCGATCTGTCCGACCTGGGCCCCGACGTGGAGCCCGAGGACCGCGACAGTCTGACGCCGCGCGAACGGGACCTCGTCGTCGAGATCCAGGGCGGCTTGCCGACGACGCGGACGCCCTACGAGGACGTGGCCGATGCGCTCGGCGAGGACGTCGAGTGGGTACTCGAGACGATCAAGCGCTTCGATCGGGAGGGGAAGGTCCGGCGGGTCGGCGTCATCCCGAACCACTACTCGTTGGGCTACTCCGAGAACGGGATGACCGTCTGGGACGTGCCCGACGACGTGGTCGACGAGGTGGGCGAGGCGGTCGCCGCGTTCGACTTCGTCACCCACTGCTACCGGCGACCACGCCACGAGGGCGTCTGGCCGTACAACTTCTTCGCGATGACCCACGGTCGCAGCGAGGCAGAGAGCGAACGGCGGGTCGAGCAGGTCCGCGAGCGGATGGCCGACCACTGGGACGTGACCGACGAGGACTGGGACACCCTGTTCTCGACGGGCATCCTGAAGAAGACCGGCATCCGGATCGAGGAACGTGCGGACGCGAACACGGCCTGAGGACGAGCCATACGGAGACACCACTCGTGATTCCACTGCTCCACGACTTCGACGGCGAGACGGTGCTGGTGTTCGGCGGCGGCCGCGTCGGCGCCCGGAAAGCCAGGCGCTTCGCCCGGGAGGCCCGCGTAGTCGTCGTCAGTCCGACCTTCGCGGACGAGGACGGCGACGGCGAGCGCGCCGACTTCGGCGACGCGGAACTGGTCCGCGAGGCGCCCGAGCCGGCGGACGTGCCCGACTGGTTCGACCGGACCGAGCCCGCGCTGGCCGTCGCGGCGACCGACAGCGAGGCGTTGAACGAGCGCATCGACCGAGAGGCCCGCGAGCGCGGTGCGCTCGTGAACCGAGCGGACGAGCACGGCGAGCGCGACCCCGGCAGCGTGGTGGTTCCCGCGACGGTGCGGGACGACCCGGTGGTCGCGGCGGTGGCGACGGGCGGCGCAAGTCCGGCGCTGAGCCGCCTGTTGCGCCAGCGCATCGAGACGGAGATCGCGGACGCCGGCGCGATGGCTGAGCTGAGCGGGGAGATACGGGGGGAGTTGCAGGCCGACGCGGTGGATCCGGACCTCCGGCGGGAGGCGGTTCGGGCGGTCGTGCGGTCGGACGCGGTTTGGAAGGCTTTAGATAGTGGGAAACCGAAGGCTCGACAAGTGGCAGCGGACGTGATCTCGGACGTGACAGGTGAGACAGCGTGACGGTCGGCACGGGCGTCATCTCGGGCGCGAGCGTCGACATCGACCGCGCGACGGTCGACGAGCTCGAAGCCGCGACCGTCGAGAGCCAGCGCGCGGGCGTCGAGTGCCTGCTATCGGTACCCGCCGTCGAGGAGGCGTACGTTCTCCAGACGTGCAACCGCGTCGAGGCCTACGTCGTCACCGGCGACGGCTCCGACGGCCGCGCGGCGCTGGCCGCCTTCTTCGAGGACGTGCCCGACGACGTGCTGGTCGAACTCGGCCACGAGGAGAGCCTGCGTCACCTCATGCGCGTGGCCGCCGGCCTGGAGTCGCTGGTCGTCGGCGAGGACCAGATCCTCGGCCAGGTCGGCGACGCCTACGAGGACGCCCGCGTGGCCGGTGGAGTCGGTCGCCTGCTCGAAGCTGGCGTCACCAAGGCGATCCACGTCGGCGAGCGCGCGCGCACCGAGACGGCCATCAACGAGGGGTCGGTGTCGCTGGCGAGCGCGGCGGTCAAGCTCGCCGACGAGGAGGTCGGGCTCGACGGGACGGAGGCGCTGGTCGTCGGCGCGGGCGAGATGGGGCGCCTCGCCGCCCAGTCGCTCGCGCCGCGAGTCGAGCGCCTCCACGTCGCCAACCGCACGCTCGAACGGGCCGAACACCTCGCCGAGACGGTCGACACCGAGGCGACGGTCGTCGACCTCGCCGACCTCGACGCGGCCGTCGAGCGCGCCGGGGTGGTCGTCACCGCGACCGGAAGCGCCGACTACGTCTTCGAGAAGGCCACGGTGTCGGACTCCGGCGAGACGTTCGTCGTCGACATCGCCCAGCCCCGAGACGTCCAGCCGACCGTGACCGAACTCCCCGACGTGACCGTCCGCGACCTGGACACCCTGCAGACGGTCACCGACGAGAACCGCGCCCAGCGCGCGGAGGCGGCCACGGCCGTCGAGGAGATGATCGACGTGGAGTTCGAACACCTGCTCTCCCAGTACAAGCGCAAGCGAGCCGACCGCGTCATCTCCGCGATGTACGAGAGCGCCGAGCGCGTCAAGGCACAGGAGGTCGACACCGCCGTGGAGAAGGCGGACCTCGACGAGGCCCAGCGCGAGGTCGTCGAGGCGATGGCAGACGCCGTCGTCAACCAGTTGCTCGCCGCGCCGACCAAGAGCCTCCGGGACGCAGCCGAGGAGGACGACTGGTCGACGATCAACACCGCGCTCCAGCTGTTCGACCCCGAGTTCGGTGGTGAAGACGAGGTGAGCGTCGATGGCGACGAGATCCCGGAACACCTGCGCGACCAGATGCCCGACGCCGCCTTCGACCAGATGGGCGACGACTAGTAGCGGGCCGATTCTGAACCGGATTCGCCCGCGACGGTACGTTTCGATCGGTAGCGACCGCTCTCCCGACCGCCATCGCGAACAGCCTGAAAGCCCCGATCGTCTCGCTCCAGAACGCGGACGCTTCGACCGACCGGCCGAACTTTCATGCGGGTACCGCCCCACCGTCACGACATGGCAGACCTGCTATCCGACGAGGAGATCGAGGCGCAGCTACCCGACGAGTGGGAGCGCGACGGCGACGAGATCGTTCGCACATACGAGTTCGACGCGTACCTCGACGGCGTTGGCTTCGCCGCGGGCGCGGGCGGCGTCGCCCAGGACGCCTTCCATCACCCGGAGATGACCATCGGCTGGCGCGAGGTCGAAGTACGGCTGACGACCCACGACGAGGGCGGCATCACCGACAAGGACGTCGAACTCGCGGAGCGGTTCGACGACCTGCGCTGAGATGAGGCGGGGCGACGACGGTGGGGAAGGCCCACCGGCCGCAGCCTACGTCTTCCGCGTGACGGTGCGGCTCGACCCCGACGAGTCGGGCGTCTGGGCCGAGCCGGACACCTTCGAGACGACGGTGTTCAGGGAGGCAGATCCGCCGGGAGAGACGGGGTGGCTGTACTTCCGGGACAACCTCTGGCGCGGCGACTGCGGCGACGAGGGCCACATGCGCACGGTCGCCGAGGACGCGCTCGGCGTGGCGGTCGACGGCGTCGACTTCCGCGAACTGCGGACGAGTCGGTCCTACCTCGACGACCTCCGGGCGGCGGTCGCCGACGACCTCTCGGCGTTCAACGCCGAGACGGTCGAGGAGGCGCTGTCGAAGTACCTCGGGAGTTCGATCCACGTCACCGACGAGGTCTGATGCGGACGGCCCTCACACTCTCACGGCAACCGCACGATCCCGGGCGGTCGACGTGGCACTGATCGAGCGCAATCCGGACGACCGGGCTCAGAGGAGGCTCGCCCACCGGGCGAACAGCGTGGCGATGGCCCCGACGGCGTTGAGCGTCGCGAGCGCCCCCGGGAGCGCGACGGCCACGAGCGCCTGTCGCCGGGTGAGTTCGCGGCCGTACTGCGCCGCGAGAACCCAGAGGTACACCATCCAGAGGCTGAAGAAGGGACGGACGGCGATCACCCCGATGCGCGCCTGATGGCCGGCAATCTCCGAGCGGGCCCACTCCTGCAGCGCGGCCTCGGTGGCGAAGTCGGGGGCGTCGAGGAAGATGGCGATCATCACGGCGGTTCGAGCGACCATGGGGACGAGCGTCGGGACGAGCGTCCAGCCGACAAACGCGAGTAGGCGGCGGAACGACCCCTCCCCGTCGAAGTACAGCGAGACGAGGTAGGCGACGACGGCGACCGCGACCCACAGCGCGAAGTAGAGCGCGCCGGTCGCCCAGAGCGCCAGGACGATGTCTTGGGGCGCGGAGACGCGCTGGCCGCCCGACGCGTAGACGATCGCGCCCGCGTCGGCGGGCGTCACCACGTCGCCGACGGCTCGCAGGATGACGACCGTCGCGGCCAGCGCCAGGAGCGCGTGGGCGACGACCACGGCCGCCGGCCCCGCGAGCGAGTAGTCGTCCTGCCGGTCGGCGAAGAAGGCGTCCGGGTCGACCACGAGCGTCCGCAGACTCATCGTCAGACACCTCTACCGTCCGACACTTAAATCCGCCCGATCCGGTCCGCCGCGGGACCGACGGCCGAGTATCACTATCGAGACGCCCGGCAGAAGGTACTTAGGCCGCAGCGCTCAACATTCGGGATCCCGATGGCCCGCGACACGTACGATTTCTGGCTGTTCGACCTCGACGGCACGGTTGTCGACGTCGACCCCGAGTACCCCCGGACGGTCGTGGGGGCGGTCGGGGACAGACTGGGCCACGACTTCACCGACCGCGAGGCCGACCTGCTGTGGTACGGCGTCGGCGGTGCCCGCGAGGAGGTGTTCGCCGACCGCGCCCTCTCCCCCGAAGCGTTCTGGGAGGCGTTCCACGAGGTCGAGGACCCCCAAGCGCGCGCCAGGTCCTCGTTCGTCTACGAGGACGCCGCCGAGTTCGTCGGCGCCCTCGACCGTCCGGTCGGGCTGGTCACGCACTGCCAGTCCTACTTGACGGAGCCGCTGCTGGAGTACCACGACATCGCCGACTGGTTCGACGCCGTCGTCTGCTGTGACGACGACGTGGGCTGGAAACCCGACCCGACGCCGGTCGAACTCACGATGGACCGCATCGGCGTCGGCTACGAGGGGGGCGAGGGCGCGCTCGTCGGCGACGATCCCGACGACGTGGGCGCCGCCTGGAACGCCGGTCTCGACGCCGTCCACGTCGAACGCACCGACCCGATCGAGCGCGGCCAGTGCGTCCTCGGCGACTGCCGGATCGGCGGGTTCGACGAGCTGTAGGGCCCCCTCGGACGCTCAGCTGCGCTCGAAACCCGCCAGCCCGTCCAGCACCGCCGTCGCCTCGTCCAGTACCCCGTCGAGTTCCCGCACACCTGCCTTCTCGACCCGGTCGGGGTTCGCGAACACTCGGACGGACTGGGTGTCGACGGGGACGAACCCGAGTCCCAGCTTCGCGGCGGTCGCGCGCAGGGCGAGGCCCGCATCGGCGTCCCCGGCGGCGACCGATCGTGCGGGGCTCTCGAAGGCGCGGGCGGCCAGGTCGAACCCCGCGACCGCCTCCGTGACCGCCCGCCGGTCGACGCCGCGCTCGTCGGCTAACTCCGCGAGCGCGTTCGAGAGACTGGTCCGCAGCCCCGACTCCGTGCCCCGGTTCACGAACGACAGCTCTCGGTCGACTAGGTCGGCCAGCCCAGACACGTCGTCGGGGTTCCCGTCGGGGACGACCAGCCCCCACTCGCGGGACCAGCCGCCCAGTTCCACCGCGTCGGCGACGCCCTCGGCCTCGGCGTCGAACGGGCCGGCGGCGACGGCCACGTCGGGGAGTCCGTCGCGCAACTCGCGCAGGCCGCCCCGGGAGCCGCGAGCGAGGTATCGCGGCCGCTCCAGTCGGTCGAGCAGCCGCGAGAGCGCGGGGTCGTCCTCGCCGACGCCCAGTAGCGTCGGCGGGCGCACGTCCGGCGAGAACAGGTCGACGGTCACCGCGTCGCCCGCCGAGAGGCGGTTTCTGTCGGCGGGCACGTCGACGACGCCGTCGGCCGCGGTGAGCGTCGTCGTCGCGCCGCTGCCCTTGTCGACGGGGTAGACGAGCGTCTCGCCCGTCTCGTCCTCGACCAGTCCGACCGCGAGCAGGCGCCGGCGTCCCTCCTCGGTGCGCTCGTCGACGGCCATCTCGCCGTCGACGCGGGCGGTGCGCGGCTCCGGCAGCCCCACGGACGACCGGATCGCCGGAGCGACGAACGTCCGGAAGATGGTCAGCGCCGACACCGGATAGCCCGGCAGGCCCACGTAGGCGGCGTCCCCGATTTCACCGACGAGCATCGGCTTGCCGGGCTTGATCGCGACGCCGTGCAAGCGGAGTTCGCCGCGGTCCTCGATGACCCGGTACACCACGTCGACGGCGCTCGCGCTGGTCGACCCCGAAGTCAACACGAGGTCGCACTCCTCGGCCGCCTCGACGAGCGTCTCCGCCATGGCGTTCATGTCGTCGCCGACGTGGGGGTAGACGACCGGCTCGCCGCCGGCCTCCTCGACGGCGGTCGCGACGGCGTAGCTGTTCACGTCGTGGATCTGGCCCGCGCGGTGGTCCAGCTCCTCGCCGGGGCGGACGAGTTCGTCGCCCGTCGAGACGATAGCGACCCGCGGCGTCGCCCGGACCGACAGTTCGTCGACGCCGAGCGCCGACAGCAGGCCGATCTCGCGGGGGGTCAGCTCGGTCCCGGGGCCGAGCGCTCGCTCGCCGGCGGCGATGTCCGCGCCGGCGAGCATGACGTTCTCGCCGGGCGTGACGGCCGTCTCGATGCGGACGCGTCGGTCCGGGTCGGCACCTTTGTCGTCGGCCTCCGCTCCGTCGTCAGTCCCGACCTCCTCGGTCCGCTCGACGATCACCACGGCGTCGGCGCCCTCGGGCATGACGGCGCCCGTCGAGATCTCCGCCGCTTCGCCGTCGTCGAGCGTCACGCCGGGCGTCTCGCCGGCGTGGACGCCCCCGACGACGGGGAGGGTGACGGATGTCGAGTCGGCACCGTAGGTATCGGACGCTCGTACGGCGTAGCCGTCCATCGCGGCGCGGTCGAACCCCGGCACGTCCAGCGCCGCGTCGACCCGCTCGGCGAGGACGCGCCCTCGGGCGTCTTCCAGGGAGACGCGCTCGGTCCCCGCCGACAGGTCCAGCGAGGCGACCACCTCGCGGGCGCGCTCGGGGTCGGCCAGGTCGCGGAACTCCTTGCGGTCGCTCATACCGTCGCCTCCCAGCGCTCGACGGAAACCGTTTCGCCCGCCGGCAGTCCGCCGCGCTCGGCCGGGACCGTCACCCAGCCGTCCGCCCGTGCGAGCGTCGACAACGGTTCGTCCGTCACCGTGGACGCGACCGCGGCCGTTTCGGCCCCGTCCTCGCCGTTCGCCTCGATCGCCACCGGCGCGACGGACTCGACCCCGCGCTCGCTCTCGACCGGCCCACCGAGTTCGGCCGCGACCGTCCGCAGCTCGGGCGGGTCGCGGCCGCCCAGTCGAGCCACCGTGGGAGCGAGCAGTCGCGTCGTCGCGACGAACGCCGCGACGGGGTCGCCGGGGACCGAGATCACGGGCCGCTCGCGGACGACGCTCACCGCCGTCGTCCCGGCCGGGTCGATCGCGACGCCGTCGACCAGCACGTCGCCGAGCCCGTCGATCGCGTCGACGATCCGGTCGGACTCGCCGGCACCGGTCCCGCCGACGGTCACGAGCAGGTCCTTCGTCAGGTCGCGCTCGACGGCGGGTCTGAGAGCGTAGGGCTCCGGTTCGACGGGGTCGCGGAGGACGACCTTCCCGCCCGTCCGCTCGACGAACTCGGCGACGGTCGTCCCGTCCGTCTCGACGACCTCGCCGACCTCGGGGTCGCCACCGACCAGCCCGCCGCCGACCGGGACGATCCCGACCGTCGGGCGCTGGCGGACCTCGACGCGGGTTCGGCCGACCGCAGTACAGACCGCGGGACTCGAGGGATCGACCCGGTCGCCCGCGGCCAGGACCGTCTCCTCCTCCGCCACGTCGGCACCGGTCGACCGGACGCCCTCGCCGGATTCGACCGATTCGGTCACCGCCAGTTCGGCGCCGTCGACGGGTTCGAGGGTCGCTCCCGCGTTCGCGACCGAGCCGAGGTCGACGACGGCCGTCGCGCCGTCGGGGAGCGGTCGTCCGGTGTCGACGCGGACCGCGCGACCGGGGTCGACGGCGGCCGTCCCACCGTCGTCGCCGACGGCGACGACGAGGTGGGTCGGGTCGCGCTCGGTCGCGCCTTCGATGTCGGCGGCGCGGACGGCGAACCCGTCGCGTGTGGCCTGCTCGAACGCGGGCACGGGCCGGTGGGCTGCGACGGGCGCGGCGAGCGTTCGGCCGACGGCGGTGCTGACGGGTAGCGTCTCGGTGCGGTCGACCGGGGCGAGGCGTTCGTCGAGGCGCTCTCGGGCCGCCCCGAACGCGGGCCTCGCCGGCGTCGACCGGCGTCGTTCGTCCATGTGCGGGGTTTCGGCGCGCGGCCAATAAGCGGTCGGTCGTCGCCCGGTCGACCGCCGGGTCCGGTCGCGATCCGGCGGTGCCGGGCGGGTGCGACCGCGGGGTTTAACGCCGTCGCATCCTTAGGTCCGCTCATGTCAACGTTGCGTGATGCGCTCCGGGACCTGCCTGACGCGGTGTTCGCGGACGTGCTGGAGAGCGACGACGCGTACCTGCTGGTGTTGGACCTGCCGGGTGCGACCGACGGGACGGTCGACGCGACCGTCGAAGGCAGTCGCCTGCGCATCGAGGCGCGCCGCGAGAAGGACGTACCCGCCGACTTCGATTACGTCGAGGAGGAGCGCTCGCTGTTCCTCGACGTGGAGCTACCGCTCCCGCCGGGCGTGACCGGCGCCGGCGCCTCGGGCTCGATCGACCGAGGCGTCTTCGAACTCGAGTTGCCGAAGGCGGAGGCCGCGCCGGAAACGCAGATACCGATCGACGACTGACCTTCACGTGAATCTACGAGCCTACTGGCGGTTCGTCGTCGTAACGTGGCAGTTCCTGCCGCTGTTGGTCGCGTACATCCGGGACCGAAACCGGTTTTTGTTCTTCGGACGGAGCCGGTCGGTCTCGTCGGAGACACAGCGCAAGCGTGCTCGCATTCTCCTCGACACGCTCCTGACGCTCGGGCCGACGTTCATCAAACTCGGCCAGTTGCTGTCGACCCGTCCGGACGTGCTCCCGCCGGAGTACATCGAGGAGCTCGAAGAGCTGCAAGACCGCGTCCCCCCCGCGGACTGGGAGCGCGCCCGTGAAGTGCTCGAAGACGAGCTCGGCCCCGTCGACCAGACGTTCGACGAGTTCGAGGCCGAGGCCATCAGCGGGGCCAGCCTCGGCCAGGTCTACTACGCGACCACCGAGAACGGCGAGGTGGCAGTGAAGGTCCGTCGACCGGGCGTGAAGGGGCTGGTCGAGTCGGACCTGCGGGTGATCCGCTGGTCGCTCCCGATCCTGATGTACTTCATCGGCCAGGCGCGCGCGTTCTCGCTGGAGACGCTGGCCGACGAGTTCGACAAGACGATCCGCGAGGAGATGGACTACGGTCGCGAGGCGGAGATGCTCTCCGAGATCCGCGGGAACTTCGCCGACGACTCGCGGATCCGGATCCCCGAGGTCGACGAGACTCGGTCGACGAGTAAGGTGCTCACGATGGAGTACGTCCCCGGGACGAAGATCACAGACATCGACGAGCTGGACGACCGCCACCTCGACCGGTCGGAACTGGCCGAGACGCTCCAGGAGGTGTATCTCCAGATGATCATCGAAGACGGCGTCTTCCACGCCGACCCCCACCCGGGGAACCTCGCCGTGCAGGACGACGGGACCGTGGTGTTCTACGACTTCGGGATGAGCGGCTACGTCGATCCGTTCATCCAGGACAAGATCGTCGACTTCTACATCGCCGTCGCCGACCAGGATATCCAGGCCATCCTCGACACGCTCGTCGAGATGGGGACCCTGAGTCCCGAAGCCGACCGGAAGGTGATGGGCGACGTGCTCGAACTCGCTATCGCCGACGTCCGCGGGGACGAAATCGAGCAGTACCGCGTCCAGCAGATCGTCCAGCAGGTCGAAGACACCATCTACGACTTCCCGTTCCGCTTGCCCGCCAACCTCGCGCTGGTCCTCCGGGTCGCGACCGTCGTCGAGGGCGTCTGTGTCACCCTCGATCCCGACTTCGACTTCATCGACGTGGCCACGACATACCTCCGCCAGCAGGGCTTTCTCGCCGACACCGCTCGCGAGTACGTCGAGGACCGCGTCGACGAGGTCCAAGAGGCCACGCAGTCGGCCATCCGCACGCCGCCGAAACTGGAGGAAGCACTCGACCAGGCCATCAACGAGGACCTCCAGGTCGAGGTCGATATCCGGGACTCCCAGAGCCTCCTCGACCGGATCGCCAAGCGGCTGATCTACGGGATGGTGCTGGCGAGCGCCGTCTTCTCGTCGGCCGTCCTCGTCGCCTTCGGGCAGTTCGTCGCCGCCGCAGTCGCGGTCGGGTTCACGGCGATCGTGGCGGTGCTCCTGTTTCTCTCCTTCCGCGACAGCAGTGGGATCGGGGCCCAGCCGCAGTTCACGCGCCAGAACATGCGCCAACAGGACCGCGAGTAGTCCGAACGTGCGGGCCGCCGGGGCGTCGTCCCGACCGCGCCCCGTTCGGACGGGCGGTGTCCGTGGGCTTAACCGACGGCCGGCCCACGACCGACCATGGACATCGAGCCGTTCGCGCTCGAACGCTGGCTGGCCGAACACGAACACGGCGCTGCGGTCAACCTCGGTGACAGCGGGGTCCGGCCGCTGGAGGCCGACCGCTTCGACACCGACCCCGGGACCCTGGGGTACGTCGTGCCGACGAACGGCGACCCCGACCTGCGCGAGCGGGTCGCCGACCGATACGACCGCGGGGCCGACGACGTAGTGTTGACCTGCGGGACCCAGGAGGCGAACCTCCTGGCCGTCCTCGCCACGCTCGACGCCGACAGTCACGCGGTCTGCGTGACGCCGACCTACCAGTCGCTACACTCGCTGCCCGCCGCCGTCGCCGACGTGACGCGTGTCGAACTCGCCGCGCCCGACTGGACGCTCGACCCGGACGCGGTCGCCGCGGCGATCGAACCGAACACCGACCTGATCGTCCTCAACAACCCCAACAACCCGACGGGGAAGATCCACCCGCAGGAGACCGTCGAGGCGTGCTACGACCTGGCGGCCGCCGCCGACGCGTACCTCCTCGCCGACGAGGTGTATCGGCCGCTCACCGCGCCCGACGAGCGCGTCCAGTCGGTCGCGAGCATGGGACCCCACGGGATCAGCACTTGCGGCCTCTCGAAGGGGTGGGGCCTGCCGGGACTGCGCGTTGGCTGGCTCGCCGGTCCCGCCGAGGTCGTCTCCGCCGCCTGGGCGTGGAAGGACTACACCACCATCGCGCCGCCGGCGTTCGGTCAGCACGTCGCCCGACAGGCACTCGACCGCGAGGGGGAACTCCTGGCGGAGAACCGCGAGCACGTCCGCGGGAATCGCGACCTGCTCGGCGCGTTCGCGGCCGACTACGGCCTCGACTGGCACCTGCCGGCCGGCGCGACCGGATTCCTGACCGTTCCGGAGGGCTTCGACTCGGGGGACGCGTTCTGCCGGGCGCTCGTCGAGGAGGGCGTGGTCGTCGTCCCCGGTGAGACGTTCGACCGGCCTGGGTACGTCCGCGTCGGGTTCGGCGCCGAGCGGGAGACGCTCCGCGAGGGGCTCGACCGGATGGCGACCCTGATCGAGCGCGACGGTGCGTAGCGACGCAGCAGGGGCCGACGCCTGACACACCGAGCCACGACCGGACACCTCGAAAGGTCCGGATTCCGGGGGCGGAGGCGTTCCAAACCGTTTATACCGGTCGCTCGTTTACGGCGCGGTATGGCAACGAAGCAGGTCGAGGTCCGCGATCTGGACGAAGGGAGCTACGTCATGATCGACGACGTAGCCTGCACGATCAACGCCTACAGTACGGCGAAACCCGGCAAACACGGCAGCGCGAAGGCCCGCGTCGAGGCCGAGGGCGTCTTCGACGGCAAGAAGCGAAACCTCTCCCAGCCGGTCGACGCGAAGATCCGCGTCCCGATCATCAACCGCAAGCAGGGACAGGTCGTCTCGACCTCCGGCGACGAGGCTCAGGTCATGGACCTGGAGACGTTCGACACGTTCACGCTCGCGCTCCCCGACGGCGTCTCGATGGAACCCGACGACGAGATCGAGTACCTCGAGATGGAATCCCAGCGCAAGATCGTCTGAGGCGGGCCCAGCGATGTTCCCCGGCGCGGCCGCCGCGCGGGCCGACGCAGCGTACGCGCTCGTCGGCGCACCGCTCGACGCCTCCACCTCGTTCGAGCCCGGCGCCCGGTTCGGCCCCGATCGCGTCCGCCGCTACGCCGAAGGCTTCGACGACTACGACCACCACACCGACCGATATTTCTCCGATCTCGCTGTCTACGACCACGGCGATATCGGCCCCACCGCCGACACCGAGGAGTATCTGACCTTTCTCCGTGGGGCCTGTACGGACTTCCGCGAGGAGGGAGCCGTCCCGCTGCTCGTCGGCGGCGAGCACACCGTGACCGTCGCCGGCGTCCGGGCCGTCGACCCGGACGTGTTCGTCTGTCTCGACGCCCATCTCGACCTTCGGGAGTCCTACGCCGGCGACCCGCTCAGTCACGCGACGGTGACTCGCCACGCTCTGGACGTCGCCGACCGGGCCGTGATCCTGGGCGCGCGCACCGGGAGCGAGGCCGAGTGGGAGCGGGCCAGCGAGTCTGACGTGCGCGTCGTTCCGCCCGCCGAGGTGGCCGACTGGGAGCCCGACATCGGCGCCGACGAGTCGGCGTACCTGAGCGTCGATATCGACGGCTTCGACCCGGCGTACGCGCCCGGCACGGGGACGAAAGAACCGTTCGGCATCGAGCCCCGGGAGGGCCGGCGAGTGGTCCGCGCGGTCGCCCCGCACGCGGCGGGGTTCGACGTGGTGGAGGTCAACGACCGCGACGACGGCCAGGCGGCGGTGCTGGCGGCGAAGCTCCTGCGGGCGTTCGTCTACGGTCACGCGGCGGATAGGTAGGGGCGGGGGGCTGCACCGACTGTTTTACGTCGGGCGAGATACAGGGTGGAGGCATGGATCGACTCTCGTCCTGTTACTTCTGTGGCGCCGCGCTGGACGCCACGCTCGAAGAGCACCCGGTCGTCCCGTCGGCGCTCCGCCCCGGGACTGACACCCAGAAGACGGTCGTCCTCTGTCGCACCTGCCAGCGCAAACTCGGCGCCGTCCTCGACACCGTCGTCGACGCGGTCGACGCGAACGCCGCCGACGTGACCGCAGGTCCCGAGTCGGGGGATTCGACGGCCGCGGGAGACTCCGCGACTGGCGGAGACGCGCCCGAGGGAGACATCGAATCGACGCTCGGCGACGACGAGGAGATCCTGACGCCGCTGGGCGACGAGGAGTCGACCGACGAGGAGGCCGCCGAGGCCTCGGAGATGAAGTTCGGCGACGACCGCGCGGCCGACGACGAGACAGGTACGGGCGGCGACGACGACGGCGATAGCCCGTCGAAGGCGCGCAAGTACACCCGCTCGCGCGGTGCGGGGTTCCGCAAGGAGGACGACGGCTCGTCAGAGACCGGCTCGCTCACGGGCGGTGCGTTCGACGAGGATGACGACGAGGACGACGCCGACGCCGGCTCGCTCACGGGAGAGGCGTTCTCCGGGGGCGAGGAGGCTCCCTCCGCCGACGCGGACTCCCCGACAGCCGAGTCGACCGACGACCCGCTGGCCGACGGGTCCGCCGGCGGTTCGACCGAGTCCTCGTCGGGGGAATCCGACGGTGACGCCGAGGCGGCCGAGGAATCGAACGGTTCGTCCGGCGACGGGTCGGGCTCGGACGAGAGCGGTAGCGAACACCGCGTCTCGATGAGCCGTCTGGAGAACACGAAGGTGATGCGGCTGCTGGAGAACCGGGAGTTCCCGGTCGACAAGGCGGAGTTCGTCACTGTCGCGGCCAACGCCTATCAGGTCTCCCAGAGCGACTGCGAGAAGGTGATCGACCTGGCGGTCGAGCACGACCTCTTGCGCGAGGAGAACGGCCAGCTCTACGGCGGCGACGCCTGACACCGCCGCGACCGGGCACGCTCCGATCCTCGCCCGAGGGTATCAGTCGCAACCACTACGGTCCCGTCCGGCGAACCACAAGCCATGGATCTCTCGACAGTCTGCGAGCGCTACGACGAGCGGCTCTCGCCCGGCGCGTACGCCGACGTGGACGCCAGTGCGAACGGCCTGCAGGTCGGCCCCGACGAGGCCGACGTGGAGACGGTCGCGTTCGCAGTCGACGCGGCCGGTGCGACCATCGAGACGGCAACCGACCGCGGCGCGGACCTGCTGGTCGTCCACCACGGGCTCTCCTGGGGTGGCATCGACCGCGTTACCGGCCTGGACTACGAGCGAATCGCCCCGCTGGTCGAGTCGGATATCGCGCTGTACGCGATGCACCTCCCGCTGGACGGTCACGACGACCTCGGCAACGCCGCGGGCGTCGCCGACCTCCTCGGACTCGAATCCCGCGAGCCGTTCGGCGAACTCGGCCCGGTCACCATCGGCCAGCGCGGCCGCACGTCCGAGCCGTTCGCCTCCGACGAACTGGCGACGCTGCTCGAAGCGGAACTGGACACCGGCGGCGAGGGGGTCCAGCACTTCGACTTCGGTCCCGACGAGATCGAGGACGTGGCGGTCGTCACCGGCGGCGGCGCCGACTGGCTGGAGGAGGCCGTCGACGCCGGCGTCGACGCGTTCGTCACGGGAGAAGGGAAGGGGAAGGTGTACCACCAGGCCCGCGACGCCGGCGTGAACGTCTTCCTCGGCGGCCACTACGCCACTGAAACCTTCGGCGTGCGCGCCCTGCAGGAGTTGGCCGACGAGTGGGGCCTGGAGACGACCTACGTCGACCACCCGACCGGGCTGTAGACCCCCACCTCGCAGCACGTCGGGACGGCTTCTCCGGCCGGAATCGAGGACATCGATGGGGACGATCACTCGTCGGTGTCGGCCACCGAGAGCGCGAACCACCAGTCGACGACGGCCGGATCGCTCTCGTCGTCTGGTCCGTTCCACAGCGCGACCGACGCGTCGAACCGGTAGGTGCCCGGTCGCAGATAGCCGTCGGCGGTGTCGTCGTCCCAGACCTCGTAGGTCGTCGCAAGGGTTTCGCCCGAGTCGAAGGGGGATCGTCCGCAGCCGTAGCCGTCGAAGCCGACGCTGTCCCGCGGCGGCAGGTCGCGAGTCCAGCACTCGCCGGCGCGGTCCGTTGGCGCGTCGTCCGCGCGGTAGAGCCACAGTCCGCGCGGCTCGCTTCGCCCCACACCCCGATTCAGGAGGTGACAGCGGTCGTCGTCGGTCGCGTCGATCGCGCGGTCGGGACCGTCGTTGGTGAGGGCGACGGCGAATCGAGCCGGCGCCTCCGCGGTCGAGCGGGTCCGCTCCGCCGTGACCGTCGCCGAGAGGTCGGCGTCCGCCGGGAGCGGTCCGGCCCCCGCGAGTTCGACACGGCGCGTGCCCGGCGATCCGCAGGGCGGCGGCGTCTCGGTCGGCGTGTCCGTCGGGTCCGAGGTACCCGCGGTCCGACAGCCGGCCAGCCCGGCGCAGGCACCCAGTGAGGCGAGGACCGATCGTCGGCGCATACGCGCCCTTTCGCTGCGACCGGGAAAACCGCAGCGACGGACCACCGAGCGATATGGCTCCCGTCCGGACGGCCGCTGTGACACTATCTCACAGCCGACGAATTGATTGTGAATATGTCTCATGGGGCTCGAGACGGGCGAAATCGCGCGATCCGACGTATCCGATTGGAAACGTTTTAGCCCCGCGATCGGATAGGGAGGGCAATGAGTTATCGCATCGGACTCGTCGGCAAGCCCTCGGTGGGCAAGTCGACGCTGTTCAACGCCGCGACGATGAACGACGTGCCGGAGGGCGCCTATCCGTTCACGACGATCGACCCGAGCGTCGGCGAGGCGTACGTCCGCGTCGACTGCGCCGCCCCGGAGTTCGACCACTCCTGTACGCCCAACACCGGCTACTGCGAGGCGGGCGTTCGATTCGTCCCGACGAAGCTCGTCGACGTGGCCGGGCTCGTCCCCGGCGCCCACGAGGGCCGCGGCCTGGGCAACCAGTTCCTCTCGGATCTGAACGAGACGGACGTCCTGGTCCACGTCGTCGACTTCTCCGGCGAGACGGACATCGAGGGCGAAGCGACCGAGGACCACGACCCTCGCGAGGACATCGACTTCCTCGAAGAAGAGCTGGACATGTGGTACCTCGACATTCTGGAGAAGGGGATCGAGCGCTACCGCTCGGGTTACCAGGGCGAGGACCGCGACATCGAGGTCGACCTCGCCGACCAGATGGACGCCTTCGGCATCAACGAGGACGAGATGAAGCAGGTCATCCTCGCGCGGGGGCTCGACCTGGACCCCGACGAGTGGGACGAGACCGACCGCGAGGCGCTGGCCCGCGAGATCCGCCTGCGGACGAAGCCGATGGTCATCGCCGCCAACAAGATGGACAAGCCCGCCGCACAGGCGAACTTCGACGAGATCACCGAGGAGGAGGCGTACGACCACCTTACCTTCGTCCCCGTCTCCGCTCACGCCGAGAAGGCGCTGAAGTCCGCCGACGAGCAGGGCGTCGTCGACTACCGGCCGGGCGACCCGGACTTCGAGATCGTCGGCGACCCGAGCGACGAGCAGGAAGCGGGGCTCGAACAGATCCGCGAGTTCGTCACCGAGTACGAGGGCACCGGCGTCCAGCGCGCGCTCGAAACCGCGCTCTTCGACGTGCTCGACGCCATCGCCGTCTTCCCCGGCGCGGAGAAGCCCCAAGAGGACGGCACTTTCCTGCAGGACTGTTTCGTCCTCCCGGACGGCTCGACTGCCGAGGACTTCGCGTACTTCCTGCACACCGACATCGGCGAGGGGTTCCTCCACGCGACGGACGTGCGTTCGGGCCGGCAGGTCGCCGCGGACACCCGACTCGACCACCGCGACGTGGTCGAGATCACGACGACGAACTGAGACGGAGTACTGCAAGGCGGTTCGGGCTGCACGGCTCACGGCCTGCCGCGAGCGAGCGATTGAAGCCATCGGGCGTTCTCCTGCCCAGCATCGTGACAGCGCCGTCGTACGACGAGGTCGAAACTCACGACGACCTCGTGGCGTGGTCCCGCGAGTACTGCAAAGCGGTCCGCCGCGAGTGGCTGGTCGACGTGCGCTTCGACCTCGTCGAGTGGGCGGTCTCCACGCGGGCCAAGCGGCGCGCCGCGGCGCTGAAGCGGCCGAAGATCCCCGATTCCGAGGTCGGGACGCCCATCGACTGGGAGACGGTCGAGTCGGCGGGCGGTCGCGTCGCCGACGGTCGGCCGTTGCCGGCGACCGTCTCGCTGACGTGGGACGCCTTCGCCGCGTTCGACCGCGAAGAGTGGGAGTCGACGCTCCGACACGAGCTGATCCACCTCGAACAGTACCAGCGCTGCGGCACGACCGGTCACGGGGCGGCGTTCAAAACGCGTGCCCAGGAACTCGACACCGAGGTCCACTGCGAGGCGTTCTCCGACCCGAAGTACGTCATCCGGTGTGTTGCCTGTGACGGCCTGGTCGCCCGCCGCTATCGGGAGTGCAAGCTCGTTCGCCGGGCCGAAGAGTACCGGTCGTCGTGTTGCGACGCCGCGCTGGCGGTCGAGTAGCCTGTCGGAGGACCGAACGACGACGGCTCGTCTCAGACCATCGCGCCGCGTCCCTCGTCGAGATGCTCCCGGGCGTAGGCGACGAGCCGGTCGGCGTAGGACTCGAACAGCGGGCATCGCACGTCCGTGTCGGCGAGCGCGCGACGCGTGTTCTCGTCGGTGTAGGTCGTCGGCTGGGAGAGATAGGGAAGCGTCGCGGGTTCGACTCCCAGCGCGTCGGCGACCCCGGGGACGCGCTCGGTCGCGAGGCGCGCGAGCTTCGTGGTTCCGCGGACCGGGACGACCGGTCGGTCGGCCGCCCGGCCGAGCGCTCGGACGAGTTCCAGTATCGTCGGCGGATGGGGGTTACAGAGCTGATAGACCTCGCCCGCGGAGTCCTCGCGCGCCGAGATGGCGGCCATCGCGTCGACGACGAAATCGCGGGGAACCACGTTCAGCCGCGTCGCGGACGGCCGCAGCGGGACCGGGACGGCGGCGGCCGGCCACTGCCGGAGGATCAGCTTCAAGAGGTAGTACGGACCGTCGAACTTCTGTGTCTCGCCCGTCCGGCTGTCCCCGACGGCGATAGCCGGGCGATACACCGTGGCGGGGAACCCGTTTCGCATCTCCGCCTGCACGAGTCGCTCGGCTTCGAACTTGGTCGCCTCGTAGTGGTTGTGGAACGACTGGCCGACGGCCAGGTCCCGGTGGGTGAACCGTCCGTCGGAGCGCCCGCTGACGTAGCAGGTGCTGACGTAGTGAAAGCGGTCGACGTCGGCGCGAGTCGCGAACTCGAGGACGTGGCGCGTCCCGTCGACGTTCACGCGCTCGGCGAGCGGACGCGCGACCCCCAGATCGTAGACCGCGGCGAGGTGGTAGACGACCCTCGTCTCGCGCCGGAGCCGCTCGTAGTCGTCGACCGCGAGTTCGGGGTCGGTGATGTCGCCTTCGACCAGTCGGACCCGCTCCCGGGGGACGCCGACGGCGTCGGTCAGCGCGGCGGCGCGCCGGGCGGCCGACTCGCGGTACTGCGCCTGGACGAGACAGACCACCGGCTCGTCGCTCCGTTCGAGCAGCCGCTCGACGAGCGCGGAGCCGAGGAACCCGGGGAACCCAGTCAGCAGTCGCACGGTCACTCCCCCCACGGCCCGGGGAACGAGCGGTTCCGGGCCCACCGCAGCGGGCGGAGCGCGGCCCCTGCGGCCGCGGCGGCGAGGCGGTTCGGGACCGCATCGGGGACGGCCAGGGGGTGGCCGCGCTGGGTCACGACCGTCCGCGAGTCGGTGTAGTCGCGGATCCCCTCGCGCCCGTGGCGGCGACCGACGCCCGAGTCGCCAACGCCACCCATCGGCGCGTCCGTCGACGCCCACATCGCCCGGTAGCCGTCGTTGACCGACACCGTCCCGGCGTCGATCCGGCGGGCGACCCGCTCGCCCCGCTCGGCGTCGCCGGTCCAGACGCTCGCGTGGAGGCCGTAGTCGGTGTCGTTGGCCCGTTCGATCGCCTCGTCGACGCCACCGACGGGGACGAGCGAGACGACGGGGCCGAAGGTTTCCTGGCTCGCCGCGGTGGCGTCGGCGGGGAGACCGGTCAGCACCGTCGGCTCGTAGGCCCACGGACTCACGTCTGGCCGGCGCTTGCCGCCCGTCTCGACGGTCGCGCCGCGCTCGCGGGCGTCTTCGACGTGCGAGGCGACGGTGTCGAGCTGGCGCTCGCCGATTAGCGACCCGACGTCCGGTCCCCAGCCGAGGCCGACACCGAGGGACTGGCGCTCGGTCGCGGCGACGAAACGGTCGCGGAACGCGTCGAAGACGGAGCGGTGGACGTAGACGCGCTCGGTCGCGATACAGAGCTGGCCGGCGTTGGCGAAGCAGCCGTTGACGAGCCCGCGGACCGTCTTCGAGAGGTCGGCGTCGGCGAGGACGACGGCGGGGTTCTTCCCGCCGAGTTCGAGCGAGGCGTCGATCAGGTGCTCGCCGGCCAGCGCCGCGACCTCGCGACCGACCGCGGTGGAGCCGGTGAACCGGACGTGGTCGACCCGCGAGATCAGTGGTTCGCCGAGCCGCTCGCCGTCGCCGGTGACCACCTGCAGGACCCCCTCGGGCAACCCCGCGGCTTCGAGCAACTCGACCGCCCGGAGCGCCGAGAACGGCGTCGCTTCGGCCGGCTTGAGGACGGCGGCGTTGCCGGCCAGCAGCGCGGGCAATAGGTCCGAGACGGCGAGCGTGAGGGGATAGTTCCACGGCGCGATACAGCCGACGACGCCGACGGGATCGGCGTGTTCGACGGCCCGGGTGAGTCCCGGCATCACGCCCGTCCGCCGGGACGGTGCGAGGTGGTCCGGTCCCTCGCGGGCGTAGTAGTCGGCCGTCGCGACGATGTCGAGGGCCTCTTCGAGCGCGTCGAAGCGCGCCTTGCCGGTCTCGACCTGGACGATATCGAGCAGGTCCGCGCGGTTCGCGGTCACCGCGTCGGCGAACCGCCGGAGGACGGCGGCGCGCTCGGCGACGGGCGTCGCCGCCCACTCCGCCTGGGCCGCCCGCGCTCGTTCGACGGCCGCAGCCACGTCCTCGGCCGTACACGACGGGACGGTGCCGACTGACTCGCCGGTGATCGGCGAGCGAACGTCGAGCGGGGCGCGGTCGTCGACCGTCGTGACGCCGGTCAGGAGCCGTGTCCGGCGCTCGTCCGGCAGGACCGACGCGACCTTCGAGGAAGCCATGCCGGGACGAAGGAAGCCAGCTATTTCGGTGTTTCCCGCGAACACCGCGCTCGCGGGCCGTCCGCCACCGTCGACGGGCCGACCGGGCGCGCTCTGCGACCCGAGATCCGGATCGCGGGCTTGAAGCGCGCGGGCGGCCGACGATGGACCAATGACCGACGAGACGCCGCGCGAGACGTTCGAACACGACCCGATCGGCCACGCAGAAGCGCGAGCCGGCATGACCGTCGGCGAACTCGCCGACGAGTACGGCGACGCCGGCATCGGTGCGAGCGCCATACACGAGGCCGTCGACGTGTACGCCGAGATGCTCGGCGACGACGACGTGACCAACTTCTTCGGCCTCGCGGGCGCGATGGTGCCGACCGGAATGCGTCGCATCGTCGCCGACCTGATCCGGGACGGACACATCGACGCGCTCGTGACGACCGGCGCGAACCTCACCCACGACGCCATCGAGGCCATCGGCGGCAAACACCACCACGGCGAGGTCCACGCCGAGGGCAAGACCGAGCGCGAACACGACGAGCGCCTGCGCGACGAGGGCGTCGACCGCATTTATAACGTCTATCTCCCGCAGGAGCATTTCGCGCTGTTCGAGGGTCACCTCCGCGACGAAGTGTTCCCGGCGCTCGAAGCCGAATGCGAAGACGAGGGCGCCGTCAGTATCCAGCGGTTCACCGAGGAACTCGGCCGGGCGAACGCAGACGTGAACGACGCGGAGGACGTGACCGAGGGCGCCGGCGTCGCCGCGGCCGCCTACGAGCACGACGTACCGATCTACTGCCCAGCGGTGCAAGACTCCGTGCTGGGGCTGCAGGCGTGGATGTACTCCCAGACGAGCGAGTTCACGCTGGACGCGCTCGCGGACATGACGACCATCACCGATCAGGCGTTCGACGCAGAGAAGGCGGGGGCGATGGTCGTCGGCGGCGGCGTCCCGAAGAACTACACGCTCCAGACGATGCTCGTCGCGCCCGACGCCTACGACTACGCCGTCCAGCTGACGATGGACACCCCCGAGACAGGCGGGCTCTCCGGTGCGACGCTGGACGAGGCCCGCTCGTGGGGGAAGTTGGAGAAGGCCGCCCGCAACGCCTCCGTCTACGCCGACGCGACGATCACGCTCCCGCTCGTCGCCGCCGCCGCCCGCGAGCGGATCGCCGACAACGAAGGCGACAGCTAACGAACTCGCGTTCGACCGGTACACGACCGCTACTCGGCCCGTCGGCCGGTCGTGCGTCCCGTCCACCCGGTGTTCGAATAATTTACTCGCGATTTAATAATTAATTCTGTGGGCCTGATTGCCAAACGAACGGAGGATATAGCACCTTTATCACGACCGAATGTGATCGATCGGGTACGATGTCACAACACGGGACGGTCAAAGAGTCCCCGACTGCGGCGCTCGCAGACCCACGAGCGGCGGACAACGTCGAGTACGACTCGTCGCTCGCGTCGCTGCGCGAGAACTCGGCCGACCTGGAGACGACGACGGAGTACGGTTCGCCGTCGTACACGAGCGAACACCGGTCGCGCAACGCCGACCGGACGAAGAACGCGCTCGACCACGAGTTCGGTGCCGCCGACCACGACCACGTCCGGACGGCGGTCGAGGCCGCCGGCGACCGCGAGATGGTCTGTCTCGACCGCAAGCTAGGCCGCCATCCCGACAACACGTACGTCTGTCGCTACTACGTCCCGAAAGCGTACAGCCGTATCGCGCTCGCGTGGGCCAATCTCTTCGAACCGGCGCCCGCCGACGCCGACCCCGACTTCGTGACGGTTCAGGTTCCGGACACCGACGAGGTCGCCGTCCGCGTACTCCCCGAGGAGGGGTTCACCGCGGTCCTCGGCACAGACTACACCGGCGAGGCCAAGAAGTCGTTCCTGCGGCTGTTCATGCTCGACGCCAAGCGCCAGGGCGGGCTCGGCCTCCACGCCGGCACCAAGCGCGTCCGACTGGAATCCGAGGGCGACGACGGCTCGGACCTGGAGACGGTCGGCCAGGTCTTCCTCGGGCTCTCGGGGACCGGTAAGTCCACGCTCACCGCCCACGGCCTCGGCCTGGAGGACCCCGAAGACGCGACGATGCTCCAGGACGACGTGTGCGCCCTGCGACCGGACGGCACCGTCGCCGGCAGCGAGGGCGACGGCCTGTTCATCAAGACCATCGGCCTCGACCCAGACGAGCAGCCGGACCTCTACGAGGCCGCCACCCGCGAGTCGGCGGTGCTGGACAACGTCGACGTCGCCGACGACGGGACGGTCGACTTCGACAGCGACGCCCACACCGCCAACGCACGCGCCGTCGTCCGCCGCGAGCACCTGCCCTCGGCCGACGAGGAGATCGACCTCCCGTCGGTCGACCAGGTCTTTTTCATCACCCGGAACCCGGCGATGCCGCCGCTGGCGAAGCTCTCACCCGAGGAGGCCGCCGCGGCGTTCATGCTCGGCGAGTCGGTCCAGACGAGCGCCGGCGACCCCGACAGCGCCGGTGAGGCCATCCGCGTCGTCGGCACCAACCCCTTCATCGTCGGCAGCGAGGGCGAGGAGGGCAACCGCTTTCGCGACCTCGTCGCGGACCTCGACGTCGAGGCGTACCTCCTCAACACCGGGACCGTCGGCGACCGCGACGTGGGCGTCGACGACACCGTGACGCTGCTCCGGGAAGTCAGTCGCGGCCGCATCGACTGGGCCGACGACCCCACCACGGGGCTGACCGTCCCCGACTCCGTCCCCGAACTGGACGTGAGCCGGTTCGACGTGGGTGACGCGCTCGACGACGCCGACGAGCGGATCGCCGACCTGCGCGCGGAGCGCGAGGCGTACCTCGCCGAGTTCGACGACCTGGACGAAGCCATCCGAGACGCGGTCTACTGACGGCGCCGCGCCGGAGCGGAGCGGCGGTCGGAGACGACCGAGCGTCGGCGGGGATCAGGCTTCCATCGCTCGTTCCCTGGAGACTTCGGCGATACCGCTGTTGGTCGAGCAGGTCGGACAGGCGTGGACTTCGCCGCCCTCGTCGGCGAAGACGCGTGCGAACTGTTCCGAGACGTGCGTACCGCAGTGGGCACAGGCAGGCATGAGTCAAGTTCCCGGACTGGCGTCCACGCTGAACCAGTCGCGATCCGTACAAGACGGTTTTCCGACCTGGGACCCAAATTCCCCCTGATTCGGGTCGAAATTGGACGAAGAACGGTTGTCTCCGCGGGTCGCGAGTAGCGGTCCCGACGCCCCGACCGATGACACGGGCCTGTCAGGCGCCTGGTCTGCGCCGTCAGACGTCGCCGCGAGCGCGGTCGACGAACTCGTCGGGCAGGTCGTCGATCTCGCCGGCCTGGACCGCCCAGAGGTTGGCGTACAGGCCGTCTTTCTCCAGCAGTTCCTGGTGGGTGCCCCGTTCGACGACGCGGCCCGCCTCCAACACGAGGATCGTCTCCGCGTCGGTCACCGTCGAGAGCCGATGGGCGATGACGAAGGTCGTTCGGTCGGCCGCCAGCCGGTCGAGCGAGCGCTGGATGAGGACCTCCGTCTCGGTGTCGACGGCCGACGTCGCCTCGTCGAGGATCAGGATATCGGGGTCCTGGAGCACCGTGCGGGCGATAGAGATGCGCTGGCGCTGGCCGCCCGAGAGGCGGGCGCCGCGCTCGCCGACCTGCGTGTCGTAGCCGTCGGCGAGTTCCTCGATGAACTCGTGGGCCTCCGCCGCTTTGGCGGCCTCGACGATCTCCTCGCGGGTGGCGTCGAACTCCCCGTAGCGGATGTTCTCGGCGACGGTCCCGTCGAAGAGATACGTCTCCTGGCTGACGTAGCCGATCGACTCCCGGAGGCTCCCGACGGTCACGTCGCGGATGTCGTGACCGTCGACGCTGATGGCGCCCTCGTCCACGTCGTAGAGGCGCATCAGGAGTTTGACCGCCGTCGACTTGCCGGCGCCGGTCGGACCGACGAACGCCACCGTATCGCCGGCGTCGGCGTCGAAGCTCACGTCTTCGATGATCGTCTCCTCGCCGTCGTACGAGAAGGTCACGTCGTCGTAGGCCACCGCGCCGTCGGCGGCTTCGAGTTCGACGGCGTCGGACGAGTCCTCGATCCGCACCGGCGTGTCCATCAGCCCGAAGATGCGCTTGCCAGAGGCGCGGGCGTTCTCGAACCAGTCGATGATGTTCGAGATCTGAGCCAGCGGGTCGATGAAGCGCTGGGTGAGGAAGATGAAGACGACGAAGTCGCCGACAGTGAGTTCGCCGGAGAAAAACAGGGGCGGTCCCGAGAACAGCCAGAGGCCGCCGACGACGAACGTGGCGACGAACGACAGCCCGGCCAGCAGACGCATCCCCGGTCGGTAGAGGAAGGCGAGTTTCAGCACGTCCATGTTCGTCGTGTAGAAGTTCCAGGAGGCCTCCTCGACGCGGTCGGTCTCGAACTCCTCGGTGTTGGAGGTCTTGACCAGTTGCATCCCGCCGATGCTGTTTTCGAGCCGAGTGTTGAGGTCGCCGACGCTGGAGCGGACGGCGTCGTAGCGCGGGGCGACCCGGCGGCTGAACCAGACGGTAAACAGTGCCATCAGCGGGACGCCGACCAGGGTGACGAGCGCGAGCTGCCAGTTCATCGAGAGCAGCAGGGCGCCGATAGCGACGACCATGATGACGAGGCGGAAGCCGTTCTTCAGCGCCTGGTCGAGGTAGCGTTCGAGGTTCGTCGCGTCCTGGTTGAGGATGGACATGGCCTCGCCGGTCTGTTGCTCGTCGAAGAAGGCCATGTCCAGCTCCTGCATCTTCCGGAAGGTGTCGACGCGGACGGCGTGCAGCGAGCGGTGGGCGAAGATGTCGCTCGTGATCGCCTGTGCCCACGTCGTGACCGCCGTGACGACGAACGCCCCGACGATCAGAGAGACGGAGAGGTAGAACTGCGCCTTCGGTTCGGTCGGGAGCCACCCCTGGGGGACGAGCGGCAGCGAGTAGTCGTTCGTCCCGCTGAAGATGGCGTCGATGGCGGTCCCGAGCACCAGCGGCGGGACGAGGCTGGAGAGCCGAGCGACGAGGTTCATCGCCACCGCGACGGCGAACCAGTGGATCCGCGGCAGGCCGTACTCGCGGAAGACCCGCCGGAGCGGCGCCTCTACCTCGTCGACCCGGTCGGCGACTGCGACTGTGGTGCCCTCGGACATCCGGTCGTGTCGGCCCAGTCGATAGACGCGCAAAAGCGTTGCCATCACGGAAGCCCGATAGGTCAGCTCCCGGAGCATCGGTCCGGGACCGCGGACGCGCTCCCGACGCATCGAACGCGGCGAGTCGCGAGAACCTATCAGCTACCGATCAGCGATGAGTAGGGGTGCCGGCCCGGTCCGGTCGACGGTGATCGATCGGTCGAACGTCGCCAGCAGGTCGCAGCTCGTGGCGACGTGGTCCGAGATCCCCGGAACGGCGACCCGACCGCCGGCGAGCGCGAGGAAGACGAGCAGCTGGTCGGCCATGTGGGCGTCGACTGCAGCGCCGGTCCCGCGGAAGCGTCGGATCCGGTCGATCGCTTCGGACGCGACCGCCTCCGACCGCTTCTCCGGCGCGCCGTAGGCGTCGAAGCCCGCCAGCGGGCGCCGTTTCGCTCCGGCGGGCCCCTCGGTCGGGACGCCGTCGAGTCGGACGACGACGACCGACCCGGGACTGTCGCTGGCGACGTAGGTCCCGCGGCGTTCGACCGTCTCGATCCCCAGGCCGTCGAGCGCGTCGGTCCCGGCGTCGACCTGGCGGTCGGCCACCTGGGCGTCGGCGAGGTCGGCCGCCGCCGTCGAGTAGACGCGGGCGCTCGTCGGCTCCAGCGGCGCGTCGAGGTCGATCGGCGACAGCTCCGAGGGCCACAGGTGCAGGGTCGCGCGGCCGCCGCCGGCGGGATAGAAGCCCGTCCGATCGAGTTCAACCGCGGCCGCGAGCCCGAACTGCCGGAGCAGCGGGAGCTTGACCCCGCGGTAGTAGGCCAGCGGCGGCGACCACGTCACGTCGGTCCCGCCAGTGGCCGTGACCGATAGCGGCGCGTCGATCGCCGCGGCCAGCGGGAGCAGGGCGTCGAAGAGGAGTGTCACGCTCCCGGCAGTCCCGATGTCGGTCTCGTAGCGGCCGCCCGCGACCCCGTCGGGATCGAAGGTGACCGTCTCCGACCCGAGTTCGGCGCCTTCGACGTCGGCATCGGCGACCGCCGCCGCCGTCTCGACCGCGGCGAGGTGTTGTGCCTTCAGTCCCGGGTCCGAACGGTCACCGCGCACGTGCTCTATCTCGACGGCCCGGCCGTCGAGCATCGACAGCGCGAGCGCGCTCCGTACCAGTTGGCCGCCGCCGTCGCTCCCGTCCACCGTCAACATGCCCGGGGATACCTCCGCCCCCGGTTTAGCTCTCCCGGTGGGGTGGTGGAGTCACACAGACCCCGGCGACGACGGAGCCGAGCGGCGTGTCGCCGCTTCCCGGAGTCGCGTCGCTCGGCGGTGAGGAACCGCGAAAACGCACCGGCCGCCCGAAAGCCGGCAGTACCACGGGGGCGGTGCGGATGTCGATACGAGGTCGCTACCGGCGAGTCGTTACTCAGAGCGGCTCTGCACCATCCGCTCGACGCGGCCGACGAGCGTGTCGCGACCCGTCGCCCGCTCGACCATGTCGCTCATCTTCGTCTGCTCGAAGTAGCTGGCGAACGCGAGGATCGTCGGCGGCCACAGACCCACGAAGATGCCCTGCTCTTTGTCGCCCCTGCCGTAGAAGAAGAACCACGACAGCGCGACCGACCCCGCCGCGAGGATCACTGCCGGGTCCGTCCCCGTGTCTTCCGCCGCTCGCATCGCTTCCTGCTGTTGGCCTTGAGTTTCCATGCACGTATCCTTGCGTCGGTACGGGCTTAGTTAGCCGCCGGGTAGCCGACACAAGCCGAGCTTACACCTCGAAACGCCGGATTACTCCGGGACGGTACGACCGCGGCGCCGTCGATCGCGGTGGAAACTGACTTGCCGACCGACCGCGTATCCTCTCCCGGCCGATGACGACCCGCGGTTCAGAGCCGGCCTGACGACCCGGCCGTGACGACCCCTATGAGTTCCGAGGCCAGCCGTCTGTCTTGGCGTCGGGCCGAGTGAACAGAGCGTCGGATCTGCCGAGCTGCGCTACCTCTTCCCATAGACGTATGACTGATCGATTCCTAACGGAATGGTATGGCGTCTTCACATGCCACGGCGACCGGCTCCGAGCACCACACGTCAGCCCGAGACACTCGGCTTCGACTGTGGAACGGCGTCATGGCGGTCCTGCACTTCCTGCAGGGGGTGGCGATGGTCATCCTGTCCGAGGGCGTCCTGTGGCCGATCACTCGCACGAGGTACGGGTTCGACCCCGGAACCGAGACGATCTTTCCGGAGACCGTGTCGTTCGTCGACGCCAATCTCCCGCTGATCGTGGCCGCGTTCCTGTTCATCTCCGCGCTCGCACACGCCAGCATCGCGACGGTCCTGTACGACAGGTACGTGCGGTATCTGGACCGGGGCATGAACCCCTACCGCTGGTACGAGTACTCCGTGAGCGCGTCGCTGATGATCGTCGTGATCGGTATGCTCTCGGGCGTCTGGGACCTCGGGACGCTCGTCGCCCTGTTCGGCCTCGTCGCGGTGATGAACCTCTCGGGACTCCTGATGGAACAGCGCAACGAGTCGACCGCCGACACCGACTGGACGCCCTACTGGGTGGGCACCCTCGCGGGTATCGTCCCCTGGATCGTCATCGCGATCACGTTCGTCGGGTCGGTGACCGCCAGCAGCGGCCAGTTCCCCGAGTTCGTCATCTACATCTACGTCTCGATCTTCGTCTTCTTCAACCTCTTTGCGGTGAACATGGCCTTGCAGTACCTGGAAGTCTCGCGGTGGCGCGAGTACCTCTTCGGTGAGAAGACGTACATCCTGCTGAGCCTGGTCGCGAAGTCCGCCCTCGCGTGGCAGGTGTACTTCGGCACGCTGAACTCCCCGATCTGACGGGGTAGGCGCGTGAACCGGGGGGTCTGTTGCCACTCAGCGAGCGCGGAACGCCCGGACCGCGTCGCGCTTGACGTCACGTCGCTCGACCTGTTCGAAACCCAGGCCGCCGAATATCTCGCCCCAGTCGCGGTAGTACAGCGGGAACTCGTCGCGGACGTAGTTCACGTCGGGCGCTTCCTCGCGCTCCTCGCGGTCGGCGTCGGCGGCGGCCGCCTCGATCTCGGCCGTGACCAGTACCTCGCCGGTGATACGCGCGATCTCCTCGAAGACCCACTCCGTGTCGGGGTGGATATGCTGGAGCGTCTCGACGGAGTAGACGGCGTCGAAGGCGTCGTCGTCGAAGTCGCCGATCACGTCCTCGATGGCCGCGGCGTGAAAGGTGCCCGCCTCCCGGAGGTCGGGATACTGCTCGGCCATCACGTCGAAGGCGTCGGCGTTGAGTTCGACGCCCGAGAGGTCGGTGAAGCCGCCCTCGAAGAGGTGGGCGAGGTGACGACCGGAGCTACAGCCCAGCTCCAAGACCGACGCGTCGGGCGCCAGGTGCTGACGCAGTACGTCGCGGACCGACTCGCTCGTCTCGTCGGGCCCGTAGTGAGCGTAGTACGCCGGCGAGTACTCGCCGGATCGATCCGCCCACTGGCGCCGAACGTCGTGAGAATCCACACCGCCACTCCGAGGGGGAGACGTATCAACTCGTCGGGCCGCTCGTTCGGTCCGAGGCGACCGCCACCGCCGGCGACGGCGCGATCCGTGCGAACCTGTCGCACGAACAGTGGTGTGGAATCCACGGGCGGCCGCCCTCGTTGTGCCGTATCGGTCACGATCCAGAGCGGAACGGGCTTTATCTAAATTTTCGTCTATTTTCCACCGTTCAGAACCACATTGTTTATTGGAAGTCGATATTACAAAACGAATACGGAATACTTATCCGTAGATTCGACGTTCGTCTATTCGCAATGGCAAACGGTAAGGTCGACTTCTTCAACGACACTGGCGGTTACGGCTTCATCGACACCGAGGACTCTGACGACGACGTTTTCTTCCACATGGAGGACGTTGGCGGCGAGGATCTGACGGAAGGTACCGAGATCGATTTCGAGATCGAAGACGCCCCCAAGGGCCCGCGCGCGACGAACGTCGTCCGCGCCTGACCGAGGTTCGCATCGTCGCCTGACGGCGACGAACGCGTCTCGCTTCTATCGACGGCTGCCCGACGAGCCACGGCACCGTGTGGCGGGCAGTCGACACGCCACGGAGCGGCGAGTTTCGTTACCGGCCGGCCTCTCGAACGGATACGACCAGCGACGGGGACGAGCCGCCGGACGACACTCGCGACCGGGTTCGCTTCTACCTCCTCGACCACCGGACACCGCTCGGGAAGGCCATCGATATCGTCCTGTTCGGCCTCAATCTGGTGTTCATCGGCGTCTTCGTCGTCGAGTCCCTCCTCCGACTCTACGGCGCGCGGACCGACGTTCGGAGATCACGAACCCCTACACGGTCGTCGAGGACCTCACCCCCACGAGCGGTTACACAGTGTTACCAGGATGTAGATTGGAACCCGGTTCGGTCCGTCTAACGGGGTTCCACGTCCGATAGCTGATACTTATCCGGACACAGCACCTCGGTCCAGACGAGATGAACGACGCTCCGAGCGGTTCCGACGACGGTGACAGCACACGAACGGTGGCAGACGGCGGCGAGGCGGTGGCCGCGGAGCGGTCGCCGCTGACCGAGTTCACGCCGGAGGTCGCCGAGCATCGCGACCCGGACCACGACGTGGCACCGATCTTCGTCAATCGGTGGTCGCCGCGGGCGATGACGGGCGAGTCCGTCGCCGAGGCGGACCTGCTGGCGCTGTTCGAGGCGGCCCGCTGGGCGCCGTCCTCGCGCAACAACCAGCACTGGCGGTTCGTCTACGCCGAGCGCGACGACGAGGAGTGGGATCGGTTTCTGGATCTGCTGGCCGAGGGCAACCGGACCTGGGCGGCCGACGCGGGCGCGCTGCTGGTCGTCGTCTCGAAGACGACCTTCGACTACAACGGCGAGCCGGCAGGCAGCCACTCGTTCGACACGGGTGCGGCCTGGCAGAACCTCGCATTGGAGGCCACTCGCCGGGGGCTGGCGACCCACCCCATCGGCGGCTTCGACGACGAGGCCGCCCGGGAACGACTGAACGTCCCCGACGAGTTCGCCGTCGAGGCGATGGTCGCGGTCGGCCACCGAGCCGACCCGGAGACGCTGTCGGAAGACCTCCGCGAGCGAGAGACGCCCAACAGCCGCAAACCCCTCGCGGAGATCGCGTTCGAAGGCAGTTTCATCGACGACTGATACGGATTATTGCAAGCGTTTTCCGGGTCGATCGCGGGACCGCGTGCGATCGTTCCCGGGATGTCTTGTAATAATCCGTATGAGCGAGCGTCGGCGCCGCGTCGCAGTCGGTACGTTCGGTCGGGGAACGCGAGTCAGCCGGCGGTCACTTCGGTCCCGCACTCGGGGCAGACGAGCGCGAGCCCATCGTCGCCGGGGATCGCACGGAGGTTCTCCTGGTCGCACTCCGGACACGGCTGTGGGACGCGTACGTCCTCGCTGTCGCGCGGTGCGCCCATCGCGAACGCGACCAGTTCGTCGTCCCCGTCGTTCTTGCCGGACTGGAACTCCCCGGGAGCGAACCGGACGGCCTCGCCGGCCGCGACGGTGACCGGCTCTTCGGTCGTCTCGAACGTGGCCTCGCCGTCGACGACGACGAACACCTCCTCCTGATCCATGTGGGCGTGTAGGCCCTCGGAGAACCGCTCGCCGGGCTCCAGTCGATAGCGGTTGACCGCGAAGTCGGTCGTCCCGAGCGGGTCCGAGAGGCCCCGCCGATCGATGTCGCTGCCCATCGCTGTCGGCTCCACGTCGTCGATGTCGATTCGTTGCACGACCGTCAGTTCGGACCGTTGCCCCAAAAGCGGTCGGGGGTGGCGTCCGGTCAGTCACCCCGAGCCGAGAACGGGTTCGGGAGCGGTCGCGCAGCCTCGACGGTCTCGCCGACCTGTGTGACGACGAGCGCGAGACCGACACACCCCCCGACAGTCGCGACGACGAACGGGACGGCGAAGCCGAAGCCGACGAGGATGCCCGAAAACAGCGTCCCGAAGGCGATGCCGAGGCCGAATCCCATGGTCAGTAGCGATAGCGTCGACCCCGAGGTGCCTTCCTCGGCCAGGTCCCCGGCGAGCGCCAGCGACGGCGCGAACACCGCGGCGACGGCGACTCCCTGCAGGAATCGGACGACGACCATCGCGATCGAGGACTCGACGAACCCCTGTGCGAACGTCGTCGGCAGCAGGAGGACGAATCCGGCGAGGAGGAACGGGCGCCGGCCGTAGCGGTCGCTCAGGCGTCCGATCGGCACCTGAAAGACGACGTTGGCGAGGACGCTCGCCCCGAACTGGACCGAGAAGAGGAACGTGCCCTGGTCGAGACGGGTGTTGATGACGTTCGCCAGCGGCGCGTAGATGGCGATAGACAGCGCCATCACGACCGTCGCGACGCCGAGCGCGAAGACGGGGTCCAGTCCGTCGCCGTCGGCGTCGCGGACGCGGATCGAGATGTCCTCGGCGGCTTCGTCCGAGGTGCGTTCGGGGTCCTCGATCAGTGCGGCGACGAGCAGGAAGCTCACCACCGCGCCGGCGACGGCGACGAGGAAGGCGGCGTCGAACCCCGAGATGGTCACGCCGCCGACGGCGTAGGGGCCGGCGGCGACGACGCCGCCGGCGACCAGCGGGCCGGTCCCGAATCCGAGCAGCCGGAAGGTGTTGTACAGCCCGAAGTTCTCGCCGCGCTCGTCGTCGGGTGAGATCTCGTTGACCAGCGCGACGGTCACGGGGACGGTGAAGGCGGCGCCGACCCCCTGGAGCGCCCGCATCGCGACGACCGCGAGGTAGTCGGTGAAGAAGACGTAGCCGGCGCTGCCGACCGCCACGAGCGACAGCCCGACCAGCAGGAAGATCTTGCGCCGACCCGTCCGGTCGGACAGCGCTCCGGTGAACGGCTGGCCGAAGCTGTTGAGGAAGCCAAAGAGTGAGAGGACGACGCCGATCAGCAACTCGGGAGTGAGGGTGAACTCGATACCGCCGACGGCGGTCGTCGTCCCGACGAACGCCGGGAGCGCCACGATCTCGCTGCCGATGTACAGCGGCAGCACGACGACGAGAAAGGAGTTCGCGAGCGCGTCGACCATCCGCGCCAGCGCGAGCGTGAGAATACGGCCGTCGATGTCGAACCCCATCACCGCGTTCCAAGGAGTCGACCGCAATCAGTCTGTCCACCGAATCGCGGCCGTAATCGCGCCCACGGGTAATCGTCGGCGGCAGTCAATCACTCGACCCCTCGCGGGCAGCCCGCACGTGCTCGCGAGCCTCGTCGGGCGTCATCCCCCGGACATCACAGGTACACGACAGTAGCTCCGGGTCGGTGAGCTCGTCGACTTGCTCGACCGTCTCGCGCTCCAGGCTGTCGGTTTCGGAGTCGTACTCGAAGGTGACCCGGTGGGACACCTGGGTGACGCCTTCGATGCGGTGGTCCGCGTCGGGGTCCGGGTTCGCGATGGCCTCGGCGTGTTCGGCCTGCATCGTCTCCTTCCACTCGTCGAGGGTCGCCTCCGGGTCGCGCTCGTCGGTCATGTGACGACGAGGGCGCGGCCGAGGGAAAAGTCCGACGGGGCGAGGCGGGTCCCGGTCGGATCGCGGTCGCCGGCGGTCCTCGGTCGCCGCTACAGCTTCAGCCGGCGGACGGTCGTGCCCGAGGCCGCCACGTCGGCGGCCCCGGCGGCGACGATCACCTGGTTCTGACCGCGCTCGATCCCGACGGTCGTCTCGAACTCCGTGCCCTCGACAGAGACGACGACGCTGTCGACGGGCGTCTTGACGGCGACGCGCTCGCCGGTCGTCTCGCCGGAGACGACAAGTTGGTCGCCGCGGAACTCCGTGACCACGCGGAGCGCCGGGCTGCGGTCGGGCTCCTGGAGGCGCCGCTCGCGGTAGCGCTCGTGGACGAACGCGGGCGTCTCGACGGGCTCGCCGGCGCTGACGCCGTGGGCGAGCCGGACGTACTGGGCCATCGACCACGCCAGCGGCGTCGCCGACCCGGTGCCCTCGCCGAACGTCCAGTCGTAGTCGGTGGCGTGCTCGCGGTCCCACACCTGCTCGGCGATCATCCGCCCGGAGTTGGCGAACTCCTGCATCGCCCGCAGGCAGTCCGCGGGCGCGAGGTCCGGCTCGTCGAGCTGAAGCTCGTACTCGCCGCGCTCGCCGGTGAGTAACGGCCACAACCGGCCCTTGCCGGCGTGCTGGACCGACCACGGCGCGCCCACGTCGCCGCGGTCGCGCTCGCCGTAGCCGTCGCCGTTGTAGCGGTAGAAGCCCGCGGCCGAGCCGGCGTCGACGCTGATGGTGTCGTCGACCTCCGCGACGGAGTTGCGAACCACCTCGTCGTCGGCGGGCTTGATACCCAGACGGACCAGGTCGAGGAAGCCGCCGTCGATGATGTCGCGTTCGTCCAGCGTCGGGCCGGCGTTAGCGAGCGTCCGCAGGTGGCCCGCCTCCGGGTCGCCGTCGCGGGTGACCCGGACGTAGTAGGGGGTGTTGTCGTGGCGTTCGGTCCCGGTTTCTGTGGCGGTCCAGTTCTCGACGTTGTTGGCCCACTGGTCGGCCAGCGCGATCCAGACGAGCGCGTCGGCCTCGCGGCCGGTGTCGATCGCGAGTTTGCCCGCGCAGGCGAGGCCGGCGATCTCGGCGGCGATGGACGAGGGGGAGTACCCCGACTCTTCCTCCCAGCGCTCCTGTGCGCTGTCGGGGCCGTTCCGGGCGACGTAGTCGGCCGAGCGGCGGACGTGTTCGTAGTCGTACGCCACCTCGTCGAAGCCGAGCCCGCGCTCGGCGAGGTGGTAGGCCATCACGGCCGGGAACGAGATGTTGTCCATCTGCTCGCCGCCCCAGCGGGTGATACCGTTGACGTAGGTGTTCTGCGGGATGAACCCGTCCTCGTCCTGCTGGTACTCGTAGATGTACGCCAGCTGCTCGGCGGCCACGTCCAGCTCGCCGACGGTCTCGAAGACGGAGAACACCTGGTACAGATCCCGCGACCAGACGAAGTTGTAGCCGTAGCCCTTCGCCTCGTCGGCTGAGACGGCCTCGCCCCACGGGACCGACGGCGAGGCGATGGAGGCGCCGGCGTACGTCTTGTCCTCGACGGCGTAGAGCGTCATCAGCGCGGTGCGGTACTGAGCCGCCAGGTCGCGGTCGTCGGCGACCGCCGCCGGCAGCGAGCGGTCGCCGAGGAAGTCGGCCCAGGTGTCGGCGTACTCGGCGCTGACCGTCTCGAAGCCCCGGTCGAGGGCGCCGTCGGCCTCGCCGAGTGCGGCCGCCGTGTCGGCGGCGCGGGCGAACCCGAGCGCCAACTCGGCGTCGACGGCCTCGCCGGTGCCGAGGCGGCCGACGAGGACGACGCTCTGGTTGTCGACGGCGTCGCGGGGCTCCGGGAGGACGCCGTCGGAGAACAGCGCGCGCAGCGGCTCGCTGCCGGCGGCGCCGACGGTCGCCCAGTCGAAGCGGTCGCGGGCGGCCATCGCCATCGCGACGGAGTACCCCTCGCCGTCCTCGTCGACGAGGAAGGGGTCCTCGCTCTCGCCGGTGTAGGCCGTCGGGTCGCGGGCGACGAGGTGGTGCGCGCCTCGCTCGCCCAGCCGCAGGCCGCGGTCGGCCGCCGCGCTGTTGACCAGCGCCGTGTCCGCGACGGCGAACACCTCGTAGTCGCTGCCGTCGGCGGCCTCGAAGCGAACGTCCGCCAGGACCGCGTCGTGGTCGGGGTCGGTCGCGTACTCGACGGTCAGCTCCCACTCGTGGCCGCGGCCGTCACCGGCCTCGGTGAAGACGTGGCGGAAGAGCAACGCGTCGTCGGCGACCGGCTCGACTCGCCGCTCGACCGTGTCGTCGCTGACCCGGGACTCGTTGTGCGTCCGGATCGTGTACTCGTCGTCCTCGCGGTCGTTGACGAGGAAATCGAGCGTGCGGAGGTTCATCAGGTCGACCTGCGGGAACCGCACCTCCGTCATCGCCCCCTCGGTGAGCGTGAACCACACCCGCGAGGGGTCGGTCTCGTCGTGGTCGGCGGCGGTGCCGAGGCCGTACTTCTCGCCGGTCGTCCACCGCATCCGGTCGGTCGGGCCCTCGATGTCGGAGGTGCGGGCGGGCAGCGCCGTCTCGGCGTCGAGGGCGGCGGTCGCGCGCAGTCGCAGCGCGTGGGACCAGCCCAGCGGCGTCGCGCAGTCGAGATCGCCGTCGTCGAACGCCTGCTCGGCCAGGTACCCGGCCTCGGTCGTCAGCGGGCCGTCCTCGCCGAGCAGTTCGTAGAGGTCGCCCGCCCGGTCGAGGTACGCGTCGCCCGACCGCCCGCGCTCGTTGAGGAGCGTCCCCATCTCGGTGGCGGCGACGGCGCCCATCGCCGTCGCGGCCGACCACACCTTCTCGCGGTCCTGTCCGGCGCTCCGCCACTGGTCGCCCTCGTAGCGGACCAGCCCCGCGACCGCGCTCTCGGTAGGGTTCCTGAAGAGGCCGTCGAGCGTCGTCCCGACGTGGTCGGCCAGGCGGTCGAGCCGGTCGTCGCCGACGGTCGTCCCCTCGACGGCGGCGTACTCGCCCACCGCGTCGACGAGCGCGAGCGTCGCGGCGTCGAGGCGGTAGTCGGGCGTCCCGTCGGCCAGCCGCATCGGGTAGGCGCCGCGGTCTGCGTCGTACATCGACGCCAGCCCGTCGAGGACCGTCTCGGCCGTCGCGAGCGCCCGCTCGCGCAACGGAGTGGCGACCGGCGCGCGCGCAACCGCCGAGAGCGCCTGGACGTACGTCGCGGCCGTGTGCGTGAACTGCCCGACGGCGTCCTCCCAGACGTTCTGACAGGGGGCCGGCAGCCCGTTGTCCTCGACGGTGCGGACGAGCGCGTCGACGGCCTCGCCGACCGTCTCGCGTATCGAGACGGTCAGGTCGTCGTCGAGGGCGCCCCGCCGCTCGCGCAGCAGCGTCGCGAGGAAGGCGGTGACCGAGGCGGTCTGGTCGGCCTGGTACTCGACGGCGTCGTCGGTGCGCTCGACGGTCCCGTTGGCCCACCCCGGCGCCAGCGAGCCGTCGCTGGCCCACACGCGGTGGGGCCAGGTCCCGTCGGGTAACTGCGCCTCGCAGTGAAAGCCGGCGGTCCGATCGAGGAGGTCGCCAGCCCCGAGGTCGAGGTGGCCGTCGGCCGCGAGGACGTGACGGGCCACCTCGGCGTCGTCGCGGAACCAGACGTAGCCGTAGCCGCCGGAGTTGGCGTGGAACGGGTCGAACTCCGGCGCGGCGATCCGCCCGCCGGCCGGCCCTTCGAGCAGGTCGGCCACGCGCAGGTCGGCCCGGACCAGCGCCGACCGAGGCGTCGACTCCGGCACGTCGACGGTCGTCCGGTCGCGGGCGGCCGCGCGGATCTCCTCGGCCTCGGTGTGGTTCTCGGCGCACGTCCGCAGGTCGGCCAGCGCCGTCCCACGGTCGAGTTCGCGGTGGTCCGAGAGCTGGGTGACCAGCGTCGTCCGGTTGCTGCGCCCCTCCCGTTCGAGCGGCGTTGACACGAGGTAGTCGCCGGTCATCCGCGTCTGGTCGCGCCCGCGCTCGCCCTCGCCGCGCGGGAAGTTCACCGGATCGTCGTCGAGTATCTCGGCGAAGCGCTCCGGGCGCTGTCCGTGCACGTCGTCGATGCCCGTCGACGCCGTCAGATAATCGTGTTCGGTCCGGTGGAAGACCTCGAGCACGTCCGCGCCGGCCGGGCCGCCCTTCTCGTGGACCAGCGCGCCGACGCCGGCCTCCTTGCCCTCCGGGGCCAGCGTGAGGAAGGCGACCAGTTGGGCGTCCTGCGGGACCGCTCCCCTGAGTTCGACGTGGGTGACGTGGGCGCGACCGAGCGTCAGGTCGTACTGGTGGACGGTGAACGAGCCGGCGTCGTACTCCGTCTCCACGAGCCGCGTGTCGCGGTAGTAGTGCTGGCGGATCGTCTCCAGGTCGGCGAACCAGTCCGTCCCGCGGGCGGTCCGGACGCCGAGCTTCGAGCGGTCGATCCCGTGCAACCCCGAGAGCGGCGCGGAGTAGTCGCGCAGCGACCCGTTCGGGTCCACGTGGACCAGCCGGTCGCCGTGGCCCGAGAAGGCGCCGGCGACCGTCCTCGTCTCCTCCGGGAAGCGCTCGCCGCGTGCCCGCTTGTATTCGTCGAGCGCCGTCGTCAGCCGCATACCGGTATCACGCCCGTTCCGCATATAAATCCCGCCTCGCCCGCAGGCATTGCCACGTGCCCACACGAGACGGGGATCGACGGACCGCAGGGCCGCGTGTCGCACGCGACCGCCGTCGGCCGGCGCGCGACGACGTGTGCTCTCAACGACGCGCTCCCGGCGAGGCCGCCGGCACGACCGCGACGCTGTCCACCCGGAGCCCAGCGGAGTCGTCGACCGGCTCGTCGGTCAACAGATCCGTCTCGCCCGCGGCGGCGTCGACGGCGACCGTCGCCGGCTCGGCGCCGAAGTTCAGCACGACGACCACAGCGTCCTCGGCCTCGCGGTCGTCGCCAGCGGCGTCCGCCGGGGCTTCGACGGTCCGCCGGAACGCGACCACGCGGTCGTCCCACCCCTCGCGGACCTCGTAGTCGACACGGTCGAGCGCGGCCGCCGTCGCCAGTGCCGGTCGCTCGCGCCGCAGCGCGGCCAGCCGGCGGACGTGCTCGCGCAGGGACTCGTCGGCGTGGTCCCAGGCGAGGTCGTCGCGCTTGCCCCGCTGGCCGAACTCCTGGCCCGCGTAGACCATCGGCGCGCCGGGCAGGGTGAACAGGGCGCCAAGCGCCGCCTCCGCCGCGGGTCGTCCGCACTCGACGAGATAGCGCGTCTCGTCGTGGTTCTCGGCGTAGAGCATGAACCCGGCGTGGTCGGGGAACCCCGACCTGGCACGGTCCTCGACGGCGTCGAGCACCGCCCGGGCGGGTTCGCCGTTGCCCACTCGTCGGAGGGCGGCGTAGGTCGTCGAGTCGAAGTGCACGTCGAACAGACCGGCCTGGAAGTCGGGAATGTAGGGGATGGTCTCGTCGAGCAACAGGAACTCGGCGTCGCGGGCCTTCAGCCGGTCGTGGACCTCTCGCCAGAAGGCGTCGGGGACCGCCCACGCCATGTCGCAGCGGAAGCCGTCGACCAGCGGCGCCCACTCGTCGACGGCGTCGAGGAGGTGCCGGCGCACCGGGAGATGCGAGAAGTCGAAGTTGGCGATCAGCTCCCAGTCGAAGTACGTCTCCGGTTCGGCCGGCCCGCGCCACTCGTACCACTCGCGGTACTCGTTCGACGGGTCCGAGACGGCCGCCTGGTAGTAGGGATGGGCTCGCGCGGAGTGGTTGCAGACCAGGTCGAACAGCACCCGAATCTCGCGGTCGTGGGCCGCTTGGACCAGTCGCTCGTACTCGGCGCGCGTCCCGAGGTCGTCCGCGAGCGCGAAGAAGTCCGTGACGTTGTAGCCGTGGGGCGCGTCGTCGTTCTCCAGCACCGGCGTCAGCCACAGCGCGTCGACGCCCAGCCCCTCGATGTAGTCCAGCCGCTCGCGGATCGCGCCGAAGACCCCGCTTTCCGCCGCGGGGTCGCTCCCCTGGCCGGGGAACGTCCGCACGTACACCTCGTAGATGACCGAGTCCTCGGCCCACGCCGGCGGGTCGTAGGGGCGATGGACGTCGACGGCTACCTCCTCATCGCGCCGGACATCGACGGCGTCCGGGACGCTGTAGCCGTGGCGGCCGACGGCGACGGCGTGAACTCTCGCGCGGTCGGACAGGGCGTCGAGCGGGACCGTCAGCTCTCCCTCCGCGATCCGCGCGTCCTCGCGGTCGAGGTCGTCGCGGTCGTCGAGCAGGAAGGCCACCTCCAGGTCCGCAGCCGTTTCGGTGCCGTCGGGGTGGGGCTGGGGGTCGCACTCGACGACGACGGCGTCGTCGGTGACGGTCGTCGAGAGCGCGAGTCGCGGCCGGCCGCCGCCGTCGGGGTCCGCGGGCGCGTCGTCGGTCCCGTCCGCGCGCCCGGAACCGTCGCCGGCGTCGCCGCTCGTCCCGGCGGCGGCTTCGTCGACGGTCGTCTCCGTCGCGCCCGATTGGGGGTACGAGGGCGCCTCGGAGGCGGGCGCGAGGCCGCCGGGGAACGCGCGGACGGTCAGTTCGTGACGGCCGTCGGGTGCGCCGAGCGCGAGGACGTAGCGGCCGGGCTCGTCAGGGGTGAAGTACTCGACGGGGTCGTCGCCGACCGCGGCCGACGACTCGGCCGGCGCGGCCGCGACCGTCCAGGTGTAGGTCGCCGCCGGGTCGGGCTCGCGCGGCGCGAGTTCGACCTCGTCGCCGACGGCCACGAATCGCGGCGGTCCCGGGTGGTGCATGCCCTCATCTGCGCGCGTCTCTGCCTTCGGGTTTGCGGTGACCGCGAATTCGGCGGTCACCGCGACGGCACTCCGGTCCCGACGGCTCTCTCGACCGAACTCGCGACCGTCGCGCTCGCTCGCCGACGGCGCCGACCGGTTCATCAAGACACAATACGCTGGCTCGACATCCGGATCGGTATGGCGGACCGCGACGAACCGGTCGCACTGCCGGCCGGTGTCGAACTCCGGGCGGCCGCAGCCATCGACAGGCGCGAGATCCGTTCGCTCTGGGAACGGCGGACGGGACTGGGCATCTCGGAGGTGCTGGACGCGGTGGTCGACGAGCGGACGGCGGCCTACGGGTTCGTCGCGACGAAAGTCGAGACGGTGCTCGGCTTCGGGGTCGTGATCGTCGTCCCCGAAGAAGATGCCGACGACCGGCTCTCCGTCCCGCTGGCTGCGTACCCGCTGGGAGACGAGGTCGCCATCTTTCACGCCAGCGCCGTCAGGGAGGAGTGGGAGGGCAACGGCATCGGCTCGGCGCTGATGCGCGTGCGGCTCCGCCTCGCTCGCGAGGCCGGCGTCGACTCGGGGATCGGTACCGCGTGGCTCCGCCCCCACACCGTCGGCTCCTCGGCCCTCTTCGAGAAGTTCGGGTTCGAGCGGGTCGACACCGTCCCGGAGTTCTACGCCTCGATCGACGACCGCGAGTGTCCCGACTGCGGCGACCCCTGCGAGTGTTCGGCGGGGATCTACCTCTGGACGCCCGCCGACGGCGCGGACTGACCCTCGCCGATCGGCCGTCACCGCCGTCGACCGGGTCCGCCGGATACGGAGGCGACCGCAGGCCGCGACGCTCGCTCCGACGCGAACAGTTAAGTCGTTCTCGCACACCCGAGGAGACATGAGCGGGACGACTGCGGATGGGCCGGTGTCGGTCGACATCGACGTCGACGACGGGCGGACGACCATCGAGGTGAGCGGACAGCCGCGAGTGGCGACGATCGTGCGTTCGGCGTCGGGCGAGCGGATCTACCTCCCGCCGGAGCCGAGCGACGAGGACGACGAGGCGACCCCTTATCGCCCGACCGGCGGCGACAATCCGTACGAGGGCGTCGCCGACGACAGCCCGTATGGCTCTAGTCGGCGCGCGCCGGCGACGCTCGGCCGGTCGCCCACTTCCGATGGCTTCCGCATCGTCCACCCGGAGCCGGTGACCGACGTGCGGCTGCTGCGCTGAATCGCGACCCGGGCGGCCGGCCCGCCGACCGCGGTCACCCGTCCAGGATCTCCTCGTAGAGCGCGACGTGTTCGTCGGCGACCGTCTCCCAGGTCCGGGGTTCGTACTCCAGGGGCGTGTCGGCGGCCAGCCCCTCGTCGATGCCGTCGGCGATGGAGTCGGAGTCGGTCTCGACCTCGACGACGCAGTCGTCCGGGAGCACCTCGGCGGCGCCGGACTCGCTGGCGACGACGCGGGTCCCGACCGACAGCGCCTCGACGATGGTGATCCCGAACGGCTCGGCCAGCGAGGGCGAGACGAAGAGATCCGCGGACGCGTAGTAATCGCCCAGTTCCGACTCCGGGACGTAGCCGACGAACTCCACCTGGTCGTCCAGCCCGAGCAGGGCGACGAACTCCTTCAGCTGGTCGGTCAGGTGGCCGGTGCCGCCGAGGACGAGCGTCGCGTCCGGCCGGCGGAGCTTCGAGAGCGCGTAGACCAGATGCGAGAGCCCCTTCTGGTCGGTGTGGCGGCCGACGAAGAACAGCATGGGGCCGTCGATGTCGAGTTCGGCCTTCAGGTCGCGACCGGTCGGTTCGACCGAGGAGAAGCCGTTGTGGACGACGCGGGCGTCGCCGCCGTACTCGTGGGCGATGTTCCGGCGGACGAGGTCGCTGACGGCGACGAGGTGGTCGGCGCGGTCGACGATCCGCTGTTCGGTTTCGACCTCGCGGTCGGGCGGGTGGCGGTTCCGGTCGGTCGTCAGCGAGTGGAAGGTAGTCACCCACTCGGCGTCGTGGGTGGCCTGGGCGCGCGAGCCGGGGCCGTAGCCGAACCAGTCGTGGGTGTGCACGATGTCGGCGTCGGCCGCGTAGTCGACGAACTCGCCGGCGAGACGGTTGATGCGCGTGCTCACGTCGCCGTCGCCGGTCGGGACGCCGTGGATGTTCTCGCGACCCTCGGGGGCGTACTCGGCGGGCAACACGAGGTCGACCGCGACGTCGTCGCGCGCGTCGAACCGCTCGACGAGTTCGCCCACGGCCGTGTCCAGGCCACCGCTGACGTTCGGTGGGAACCCCCACCCCAGCATGAGAACGCGTGGTACCATCTGTCGGCCCCTTCGTGACACCCCCACTTTACCGATCCGGCCGCGACAGTCCGACGCCGGTCGTCCGAGCGCGCGCTGGCGGGCGACCTCGCCGTCGCTCGCGCCCTACCGACCCGGTCACTCGACGGGCGTCGCGCCGCAGTCGACGCAGACGTACTCGCGGTCGGCCGTCTTGACCACCGGCGCGTTGCAGGTGATGCACTTCATCCGCGCGTTCCTGGTTTCGCGAGGGTATCGAGACATGTTCAGTGTATTGCGCTATTACTATAAATATCTGGCTGGGATTGGGATATAACGTGTATTATGTGCTATTCTGTCCTGATATATAGACATATATTTGGATAGTAGGTCCCGTGGGTGGCGACCCTCGGCGGGCCGCGACGACGGGACGGAGGCGGGCGATTGAAGCGGGCGGGGGGAGAACGGTGGGCCATGCAACGGGAGCGCCGGAGCGGCGTGTTTCTGCACCTCACCTCGCTGCCTGGTCCCCACGGGGTCGGCGACCTCGGCGCGGGGGCGCGGGAGTTCCTCGATTTCCTCGACCGGGCCGACCAGTCGCTGTGGCAGTTCTGCCCGGTCGGCCCCACCGCGGCCGCGTACGGTCACTCGCCGTACGGCTCCGCGTCGGCGTTCGCGGGGAACCCGCTGTTGGTCGACCTGACCGACCTCGCCGAACGGGGGTATCTCGCGGAATCGGATCTCGACGGCCCCGAGGGCGGACAACCGGGAACGGTGAACTACGAGGCGGTCGCGACGTTCAAGCGCGAGCGGCTGCGGGCGGCCTACGACACCTTCGCGGCGGAGGCGTCCGACGACGACCGGGCCGCCTTCGAGGCGTTCCGCGAGCGCGAGTCGGCGTGGCTGGACGACTACGCGCTGTACGCGGCGCTGAAGGCGGCCCACGGCGACGCCGCGTGGACCGACTGGCCCGCGGACCTCGCTCGTCGCGACCACGACGCGCTGGCGGCCGCGCGGGAGACCCACGCCGAGGCCGTCGCCTACCACGCGTTCGTCCAGTGGGTCTTCGACGAGCAGTGGCGCGAGCTGCGCGCCGCGGCGGCCGACCGGGGGATCGAACTCGTCGGCGACCTCCCGATCTACGTCGCGCTCGACTCCGCCGACGTGTGGGCCACCCAGGACGCCTTCGAACTGGACGAGGACGGCCGTCCGACCGCCGTCGCGGGCGTCCCGCCGAACCCCGGCGACGAGGGCCAGCGCTGGGGCAACCCCGTCTACGACTGGGAGCACCTGCGCGAGACCGACTACGAGTGGTGGCGGGCCCGCCTCTCCCGGCTGCTCGACCTGGTCGATCTGGCGCGCATCGACCACTTCAAAGCGTTCGACGAGTACTGGGCGATCCCCGCCGACGCCGACGACCCCGCCGCCGGCGAGTGGCGCCCCGGCCCGGCCGACGAGTTCTTCGAGGCGATGGGCGAACACCTGGATGGGCTGCCGTTCGTCGTCGAGGACCTGGGCTTCCTCGACGAGAGCATGGTCGCCCTGCGGGACCGCTTCGAGTTCCCGGGGATGCGCGTGCCCCACTACGCCGACTGGTGCGCCGAGTCCGACCGGTACAAGCCGGTGAGCTACCCCCGTCGAGCCGTCGGATACACTTCGACCCACGACACCGACACCGCGGTCGGCTGGTACGAGTCGCTGTCTGCGGAGCAACGGGACTGCCTGCACTACGCGCTGGCGACCGACGGCGAGCGGATCGCCTGGGACCTGATCGAGGCCGTCTGGGACTCCGACGCCGCGCTGGCGATGACGACGGTCCCGGACCTGCTCGAACTCGGGAGCGAGGCGCGGTTCAACACGCCCGGCACCGCCGAGGGCAACTGGCGCTGGCGAGTCACCGCCGACCAGCTCGACCCCGACGTGGCGAGCGAACTCGCGGGCGTCACCGCGGCGACGCTGCGGTAACCGCGCCGACACGACTGCTCTCCGGGGGCGAGCCGCCGCACCGCTCCCGTAGGCTTATGACGACCCCGCCCTCCGGTAGCGCATGAACACGCTGGCACCGATCGGGCTCGGGACGCCCACCGACGACGACCAGTGCCGGCGGTCGGTCGCCGCGGCGCTGGACGCCGGGTACCGGTTCGTCGACACCGCACAGATGTACGGCAACGAACGCGCCGTCGGCCGCGGGCTCCGCGAGAGCGACGTGCCCCGCGAGTCGGTCGTCGTCGCGAGCAAGCTCGCCCCGGAGAACCTCGCGCCCGACGCCGTCCGGGCCGCTACCGAGGAGAGCCTCGACCGACTCGGGCTCGACCGGCTGGACCTGCTGTACGTCCACTGGCCGCGCGAGGACTACGACCCCGAGCGCACGCTGCCGGCGATGGAGCGGCTGCGAGACGCGGGCCTGGTCGACGAACTCGGCGTCTCGAACTTCTCGGTCGAACTGCTCGAGGAGGCGCGGTCGGTCCTCGACGCGCCGCTGGCGGCCCACCAGATCGAGTGTCACCCGCTGTGCCCGCAGGTCGAGTTGCGCGCCGACGCCGCCAGCCACGACCACACCGTCGTCGCCTACTCGCCGCTCGGGCGGGGGGCGCTCGTCGGCCACCCGGCGCTCGAACCGATCGCCGACGACGTGAACGCGACCGTCCCGGCGGTCGTGATCGCCTGGCTGCGCGAGAAAGGCGTCGTTCCGATCCCCAAGAGCACGTCGCGGACCCACATCGCCGCGAACCGCGAGGCGCTCGAACTGGAACTGCCCGCGTCGGCCGTCGACCGCATCGACGCCGTCGACGAGCGCTACCGGACCGTCGACCCCGACTACGCCGTCTGGAACGACGGCCCGGCCTAGGGGCCCGGGTCGGAACGGGGAGAAACGCACCGCGGAGCGAAGCTATACGGTCGCCGCGGCGAACGCCCGGGCATGGACCCGACACTCCACGATTCGCTGGACGGACAGGTCGCGCTCGTCACCGGCGGGAACCGCGGGATCGGTCGCGAGATCGTCGGCGGACTGCTCGACGAGGGCGCGACCGTGTTCGCCGGCGTCCGCGACACCGAGGCCGACGTGCCCGAGGGTGCCACGCCGGTCGAACTCGATCTGACCGCCGAAGCGACGTTGACCGCCGCCGTCGAGGACGTCACCGCGACGGCCGGTCGGCTCGACGTGCTGGTCAACAACGCGGGCGTCGGCGGGACCGGCTCGGGCGTGTCCGACCTGGATACCGATGCGTTCGACGAGGTCCTCGACGTGAACCTCCGCGGCGCGACGCTGCTGGCGCGGGCGGCGCTGCCCCATCTGCTCGACACCGATGGCGGCCGCATCGTCAATCTCTCCTCGGGCGTCGGCGTGCTCTCCGACCCCATCGAAGACGAGATGCCAGCCTACCGAATCTCCAAGGCGGGTCTCAACGCCCTGACCGTCTCGCTCGATCAGACCTACGGCGCCGACGGGCTGATCGCCAACTCCGCGGACCCCGGGTGGGTCGCGACGGAGTTGGGCGGTCCCGAGGCGCCCCGCGACCCGGCGACCGGCGCCGAGACGCCCGTCTGGCTCGCCCGGTTCGCTCCGGGGTCCCCGTCCGGACTGTTCTGGAAGGACCGCGAGGTCATCGAGTACTGATCCGGTGCCCGCCCACCATCGACGGCTTCGATCGATAGACCGGCGCTCAGTCGGCGACCGACCCGGCGCTCAGTCGGCGACCGACCCGTCGCTCGCGTCCGCACCGGCCGACGTGTCCGTCCCGAGCGCGGTCGCAGCGGGCGCGACCGGCTCGACGGTCACGGCGGCCGGTCCGTCGACGGTGATCTCGTACCCGCAGTACTCGAAGGTGACCGTCACGGCTGCTCGGTCGCCCGTCGGCGGCCGAAACAGCTCGTTGAGCGCCTCCGGATCGACGGCGTCGGACAGCGGCGGCAGGTCGATCGGGTCGACTCGTTCGGCGGCGGCGACTGTCTCGAGGACCGAAAGCACGGCCCTACTGCGATCGGCTTCCATAGAGGGGTGATTCCGATACGACGTGATAACGCTGCTTGCGAGGTCACTGCGGCGCCCGAACGGATGGCGTCCGGACGCGTGCGCGCTCCGTATCGACCGCTTTCGAACTGAGTGCGGTCGCTGGCCGGTGTGGGGCTGCCGCTACCGGTCGCTCCGGCGGAGATCTGCGTCTCAGGTATCGAGACGGGTACTGAGGTGGCTACGGCTGCCGACGGCGCGACACTGGGTCGCCGCTACGGCGCGGTCGCACTCGGAGAAAATCAGTCGATGTGGCCTTCGTCGCGGAGCTGCTCGGCGTCCTGCTCGGAGTAGCGCCACTCGATGTTGGCCTTCTCGTCCTGCCAGTCCCACGGCTCGACGAGGACGACGTCGCCCTCGCTGATCCAGGTCCGGTATTTCATCCGGCCGGGGATCCGGCCCATGCGGTCGACGCCGTCCTCGCACTGGACGCGGACGTGGTTCCCGCCGTTGTGCTGTGTTACCACCGCGAACAGTTCGTCGTTCGAGGGCATCCGGAGGTTCCGACGCCCGCTGTTGTCGCTCTCGCTCACAGGATAGATACGAGCCCGACACGTTTAAATCACCTGAGTCTCGCGGTACCACGACACACGCCCGGCCGCCGGACGGCGTCGCGGTCAGACGTGCCTGGCGAGCGTACGCACCTTCGCGAGGTCGCTCGGGTCGAAGGGGTACAGCTCGAGGTAGTCGCGGGCACGCAGCTCGTAGCGCTGGAGGCGGTCGACCTGCGTGTCGGACAGCTTGCCGGCGCTGGTGACGAACCGCCGCTGCTGGTCGGGGGTGAAGTCGTAGAGCAGCTCGCAGACGATCCGCTGGATCCGCCAGTCGAGGCCCTTCTCGCTGTTCCAGCGGTCCTCGTAGACCGCGAGTCGCTCGCGGGAGGTGTCGCCGCGGTCGAGCGCGGCCAGCGCGACGGTCGCAGCCATCTCGGCGGACTCCATGCCCGGGCGGATCCCCTCGCCGAACAGGGGGTTGATGCTCGACACGGCGTCGCCGACGGCGACCAGCCCGTCGGTCGCGCGCTGGTTGATGGAGTTGTTCGAGACGGCGTCGCCGGCGTGGGCAGTTCTGATCGACTCGACCTCCCAGCGCGGGTCGGCGGCGAGCCAGTCCTCGACGTAGTCGTCGATAGTGCCGTCGTCGGCCGGGGCGTGCGCCTCGTAGAAGTCGTCGATCGAGCAGATACCGGCCTTGAAGGCGTTCTCGCCGGCGGGGAACGTCCAGGCGTACCCGCCCGGCGCGGCGTCGTGGTCGAAGCAAAACAGCATCGAATCGAGGTCGTACCGGCCCTCGACCTCGTACTCCTTGCCGACGCCGTGCTGGGCGGACGCGGGATCGAACATCCCGAGTTGCGTCGCGAGCACCGCCCGCGGGCCGGTCGCGTCGACGACCAGATCGGCGCGGAGTTCGCGGCGCTCGCCGCCCGCCGTGTACTCGACGCCGACGACGCGGCCCCGCTCGCGGATCGGCGCCTGCACGCGAGCGCCGGTCCGGACCTCCGCACCGCGGGCCTCGGCGTCCTCGCCGAGGAACTCCACGAACGCCGGGAAGTCGAGGACGTAGCCCGGAATCGGTAGCGTGGAACTCGCGCCGGGCGCCTCGAACACCACGTTCTCGTTTTCGGCCATCACCACGTCGTCGGGGATCCCGTAGCGGTCGACCACCTGTTCGAAGGTGCCTCCGGTGGACTTGTCGTTGTCCGAGAGGGCGTCGTTGGCTTCCAGAACGGTGACATCGTACGCCGATCGGGCGGCGATCTCGCGGGCGAACTGGAGGCCGGCCGGTCCACCTCCGGCGACCACCACGTCAGCGTCTGCCGACATGGTCCAGGCTATCGGCCAGCGCGACTAATCCGTTCCGATATCGCCAGATAAGGACAGCTTGCAGCCGGGTTCGACCCACGGGAACCAGACCGGGCGCCGGCGCTGCTCGGTCCGGCGCTCAGTACTCGTCCAGCGGCCGCTGGCGCATCTTCGACCGGAGTTCGGCGACCGAGGGGTCGTCCTCGCCGGCGAACATCGTGAACAGCGCCGTCACCTCCGAGCGGGAAACCTTCACGTCGCCCTCCTCGATCACGTCTTCGGGACGCTCTTCGAGTTCCCGCAAGGTACCGACGGCCAGCAGGAAGGGGATCGCCCACGCCGAGAGGGTGTTACCGCGGATCTCCGGCATGGCTTCGAGCCAGGTCTGGGCGCCGTCGAGATACCCCTCGGCGCGGTCGACGACCCGGCGGATGACGGGGACGAACTCCTCGCTGTTGTCTTCCCTGCGGATGTCTTCGGTGTCGAGCTGCTGGTCGTCGAGCAGCTCCTGGGGGATGTAGACGTTGTTCTCCTCCTCGAAGTCGGTGGCCACGTCCTTGGAGACGTTGACCAACTGGAGGAGCATCGCGAACGAGCGGGCGTTGTTCTGGAGCGTCTCGCTGACGGAGTCGTCGACGTTGCGCGAGAGCAGACCGGTCACGAGCGTGCCGACGGTGCCGGCGGCGTACCAGCAGTACTCCTCCAGTTCGCCGAACGTCTGGAGGCGAAGGCCGCCCTGCTCGGCGTAGCGTTCGACGAACATCGCCATGCCGCTGACGAGTTCGCGCACCGGCGGCCGAATCGCGGCCTTCGAGTCCTCGTCGAGGCCGTCGAACGCCCGAGACACTCGCGGCGATTGGGCGACGACCTCCCAGTCGTCGTCCGGGCTCTCCGGGATCCACTCGTCGACAGCGGTCCGGAACTCGGCGATCGTCGCGTCGTCGTCGGGGTCGAGCACCCGGTTGTACAGGTCGAGTAGCGTCCGCTGTTCGGCCGGCGGGATGTGTCCGGCGTCTTCGACGGTGTCCGCGATCCGACAGAGGAGGTAGCCGACACAGATGTCGCGCGACATCGGCTCGTCGAGCTCCGCGACCGTCAGCGCGAACGTGCGCGATACGTCCTGGACGGCGTCGTAACAGTAGTCGAGGTCGTCCTGAATCATCTGTTCGGTCTGGTTCCGTGACATTCCCGATACACCCCCTTATCGTTCCACAAGTAAAAAGCTCGCCTACTGTTCGTCGCCACCGGGCCGGGGGTTGGCCCGATCTGACCGCCCGAGCGCGTTCGCTCCGTCGTCCCCGACCGGCCACTACCTGTCGGATATCCGCCATCCGTGAGCCGGCGATCCGGGCGGGTCGGTCGCCCGGAACTGCCCCCGTCGTGAAGACGCGAACCACGGGAGGGAAAGGCTTTTTCTGACGTGCTCCAACGCCGGGATATGGGCCGTGTGTGGAGGCGCTTCCGGCGACGGCTCCGGGCGAGCAGCCCGTGGCTCGTCCTGGCCGCGATCGTGTACGCGCTACTGTTCGGCGCGGGGCTGGCGGCGATGGCGGCGTACTACGACGCCGACGTGGTGGCGGCGGTGACGGGCTCGCTCGGCGGCTGGCTCTTCCTCGGCTCGGTCGGCGGACTCGGGGCCTTCGCCGCCGAGCGGTGCCGCGAGTACTTCCGCCCGAACTTCGAGCCCGGTCGCCCCCGCGACGAGTACCTCGCCTCGACCGCGCGCTGGTTGGACGACGACGATTGAGTCGCCGCGGTCGCGACCGGTATGACCACCGACTAGCGGCCGGTCAGCGGACCGTGACCGGTCACCGACCGGCGGTGTCGCTGTCCGATGGGCCAGGACCACCGAGGTCGGCGACGAACTCGTCGAGCGTATCGGGGTCGTCCGCGCCGGAGAGGGGCGTCTCCGCGGTGACGCAGGGCTCGTCGACCCCGAGCCGGTCGCAGACGGCGTCCGCGGTCGCCTCGGCCATCAGCCGGTAGGTGGTCAGTTTGCCGCCGACGACCGACAGGAAGTTCTCGACCCCCTCGTCGGCGCCGTCGAGCAGGAAGAAGCCTCGCGAGATGCCTCGACCGCCGCGATCGGCCTCGTCGGGTTCGTACAGCGGGCGCACGCCCCACCACTCGCGGACGTGAGCGGCGTCGGCCAGCGGCGGACACATCGCCGTACACTCCTCGCGAACGCGCTCGCGCTCCCAGTCGGCCCGTTCGTAGTCGTCGGGGTCGTCGACCGCAACGCTCGTCGTCCCGAGGACGGACTCGCGCTCGTGGGGCACGACGATGTCGCCGTCGCCCGGCTCGCGACACCGGTTGAGGACCGTCCCCAGGTCGGGGTAGTCGACCGACACCATCAGCCCCCGGGTCGGTCGCATCTCGACGGATGCACCCGCCATCGCCGCGAGTTCGCCGGCCCAGGCGCCGGTCGCGTTGACGACGACCTCCGGACTGATCGTTTCCTCGAGGGCCCCGCCGACCGAGACGGCGGCCACCTCGCCGTCGTCGACCCGGATCCCCTCGACGGGCGAGCCGTAGTGGACAGCGGCGCCGCGGTCGGCGGCGTCGCGGGCGTTCGCGGCCACGAGCCGCGAGGGCGAGACGACGGCGTCCGGGACGCGCATCGCTCGCTCGACCGCCTCGGAGAGGTCGGGGACGGCGGCCCGCGCCTCGTCGCCGTCGAGGACCTCGACGGGAATCCCGATCGCTTCGCAGGCGTCGCGCTTGGCGTCGAAGTAGTCGGGGTCGTCCGCCGCTAACTGGACGAACAGGCCGCCGGTGTCCGCGACGGCCGCGCCCGCGATGTCCCTGAGGGTTCGGTTCTCGTCGATGCACTCTTCGGCGCCGGTAGGGTCGGCCTCTGCGTAGCGGGCGCCGCTGTGGAGCAGTCCGTGCGAGCGGCCGCTGGTCCCGTGGCCGAGGCCGCCGCGGTCGACGAGCGTCACGTCGCAGCCGCGGAGCGCGAGGTCGCGCGTGACTCCGGCGCCGGTCGCCCCACCGCCGATCACGAGGACCGAGGTATCGATCGCCATACCGGAGTCTGGGGTCGGAGACTGATGTGGGTGCCGACGGGGGGTGTCGAGCGGCCGCGCGAACCCGCGTCGCGTGGGGAACAGTGATTACGGCGGCGGACGCAGGTCCGCCAACAGTCGATGACTCGGTACAACCACGCCAGGGTGCAGGAGTATTGGCAGTACGTCTGGGACGCCGAGGGCGTCTACGAGGTGCCCGACGACGCCGCCGACCCGACGTACGTCCTCGGGATGTTCCCCTACACCTCCGGGACCCTCCACATGGGCCACGTCCGCAACTACGCGATCACCGACGCCTACGCCCGCTACCGCTCGCTACAGGGCGACGAGGTGCTCCAGCCGATGGGGTGGGACGCCTTCGGCCTCCCCGCCGAGAACGCCGCCTACGAACGCGACACGGACCCCGAATCGTGGACCCGCTCGTGTATCGACCAGATGCGCGAGGAGTTGGAGACGATGGGCTTTGGCTACGACTGGTCGCGGGAGGTCACCACCTGTGACCCCGAGTACTACCGCTGGAACCAGTACCTGTTCAAACGGTTCCACGAGGAGGACCTCGTCGAGTACACCGGCGCCCGCGTCAACTGGTGCCCCGACTGCGAGACGGTGCTGGCCGACGCGCAGGTCGAGCGCCCCGACGACGCCGAGGCCGACGCGAGCGCGGTCGACCACGCCCACGCGGCGGGGGTCTGCTGGCGCTGCGAGACGCCTGTCGAGCGGCGGGAACTCGACCAGTGGTTCTTCACGATCACCGACTACGCAGAGGAACTCGACGCCGGCCTGGACGACCTGGACGGGTGGCCCGACAGCGTCCGCGACATCCAGCGCAACTGGATCGGTCGCCAGGAGGGCGCGCACGTCACGTTCGACGTGACCGACGCGAACGGAGACACGGACACCGAAGTGGACGTGTTCACGACGCGGCTCGACACCGTCCACGGCGCCACCTTCGTCGCGCTCTCGCCCGGCCACGACCTCGCGCGGGCGGTCGCAGAACGCGACGGCGACGTGGGCGCGTACGTCGACGACGTGACCAGCGCGGGCGCCGACGCCGGCGGCACCTCCGGCGTCGAGACGGATCTGGCCGCCACCCATCCGATCACCGGCGAGGAGCTCCCCGTCTACGTCGCCGCCTACGTTCTCGACGACGTGGGGACCGGGGCCGTCATGGGCGTGCCCGCCCACAACGAGCGCGACCACGCCTTCGCCGAGGCGCACGGTCTGTCGGTCGAACAAGTCGTCGAACCGGTCGACGGCAGCGGGACGGACCTGCCCGGCGCGCCCTACACCGACGACGGCATGCTGACCGACAGCGGCGAGTACGACGGACTGGCCAGTTCCGCCGCCCGCGAGCGCCTCCTGGGCGCCGACGGCGTCGAATCGGCCGTCGAGTACCGCCTGCGGGACTGGCTCATCTCTCGCCAGCGCTACTGGGGCACGCCGATCCCGATGATCCACTGCGACGACTGCGGCCGCGTCCCCGTCCCCGACGAGGACCTGCCGGTCGAACTGCCACCGTACGTCCGCACCGCGGGCAACCCCCTCGAAGAGAGCGAGGAGTGGAAGTCGGTCGACTGTCCCGAGTGTGGCGGCCCCGCCGAGCGCGAGACGGACACGATGGACACCTTCGTCGACTCCTCGTGGTACTTCCTGCGCTTCCTTTCGCCAGACCTCGATTCGGCGCCGTTCGACACCGACCGCGCGGGCGACTGGCTTCCCGTCGACGTGTACGTCGGCGGCGAGGAACACGCCATCCTGCACCTGCTGTACATCCGATTTTTCACCCGCGCGCTGGCGGATCTGGGACTGCTCGACACGCGCGAGCCCGTCGAGCGGCTGATCAACCAGGGCACGGTGCTGTACGACGGCGAGAAGATGTCCTCCTCGAAGGGCAACGCCATCGCACCGCACGAGTACGGCGCCGAGACCACTCGCCTGTTCCTGCTGTCAGCCGCCCACCCGGCGCAGGACTTCGAGTGGACGGTCAAGTCGGTCGGCGACGTGTACGACTTCCAGCAGCGCCTCTATTCGATGGTCGCCGACCGCGACGAGGTCGAGACCCGCGAGGCGTCGGCGCCCCAGGACGCCTACCTCGACCGGGAGATCGACCGGACGATCACGGCCGTCGCCGAGGAGTACGAGCGCTTTCGCTTCCACCGCGTCGTCAGCGAGACCCAGCGGTTCGCCCGGCTCCTCAGACGGTACGCCGAGTACGGTCCCGTCGACGAGGCGACCTATCGCCGCGGACTCCGCGCGCTGACGCGGTTCGTCGCGCCGATGGCCCCCTACCTCGGCGAGGAGATGTGGAACAGCCTCGACACCGACGGGATGGTCGTCGAGGCCGCGTGGCCGACGGTCGAGGAGGACGTCGAGGACTACGAACTGGAGCGGCGGTTGGTCGACCGGACCCTCGACGACGTGCGCGACATCACCGAGGTCGTCGATATCGACGACCCCGAGACCATCGAGATCGTCGTCGCCGAGGACTGGAAGTACCGCGCCTACGAGCACGTCCGCCGAGCGGACCCGGGCGACGCGGTCGTCGGGACGGCGCTGGACGACGACGCCATCGGCGAGGGCGGCGACCGCGCCGCCGAGTACCTGGGCGGACTGGCCGAGCGGGCCGGCGCGCTCGAACCCGTCCTCGACGCCGAGCGCGAACTGGCCGTGCTGGAAGCCGCGAGCTGGCTGTTCGCCGACGAATTCGGCGCCGAAATCGAGGTCCGGCGCGCGAGCCCGGACGACGACCTCGCGGGGAAGGCCGAGCCCGCGAAGCCCGCGATCCACATCGACTGATGGCCGCCCGCCGCCCGACTCGACCGGAGTCCGTCCGAGGGGTCGACTGACCGTGGCGCCGTCCCGTCGGGCCGTCCTCGCTGGGTCGGCCGCATCGGTGGCGGCGCTGGCGGGAGTCGGTGGTGCCGTCCGGCACCGGGCGCGCCGGCCGGTCCCCGCGCGGGTCCGCGGTGATGCCGACGCCTGGCTGGGGTTCGTCGGCGACACGATGCTCGGCCGGAGCGTCGACGAGCGCTGGGCCGGTAGCGAGTCGGCCGACGCGGCCCGTGACCCCACGGGCGTCTGGGGGTCGACGCTTCCGGCGCTTCGGCGACTCGACGGGCTGTTTCTGAACCTGGAGTGCAGCGTGTCGACCCGCGGCGAGCGGACGCCCGACCGCGGGTACTACTTCCGGGCCGACCCCGCGTGGGCGCTCCCGGCGCTCTCGGCGGCCGGGACCGCCTTCGCATCCCTGGCGAACAACCACCTGCTCGATTTCGGCCCGACCGCGCTGACCGACACCGTCGACCACCTCGACGGGACGGGGATCGCGACGGCGGGCGCCGGACGCGACCGCGCGGCGGCGTTCGAGCCGGCCGTCACGTCGGCGGGCGCCCTCGACGTGGGCGTGATCGCGCTGACCGACCAGTCCCGCTCGTACCGCGCGGGACCCGACGGCGCCGGGACGGCGTGGCTCCCGCTGGACCCGGAGCGCCCGGAGACGCGAGAGCGGGTGGAGGCGATACTGGAGAGCGTCTATCGCCACGATCCGGACCTCGTCGTGGCGTCGCTGCACTGGGGGCCCAACTGGGAGGTCCGGCCGTCGCCGACGCAGCGGCGCTTCGCCCGGTGGCTGGTCGACCGCGGCGTCGACGTGGTCCACGGCCACAGCGCCCACGTCGTCCAGGGGATCGAGGTGTACCGCGGCCGCCCCATCCTCTACGATTTGGGCGACTACGTGGACGACTACGTCGTCAAAGAAGGGTACACAACGACCGGAGCGTCCGCGTCGAACTGGCCGTCGAGGACGGCCGGCTCGACCGTCTGCACGTCGCGCCAGTCGAGATCGTCGACGAACGAGTGCGGGCGGCGACTGGCGACGTAGCGGCGTGGGTCCGCGAACGCGTCCGCACCCTCTCGGCGCCGTTCGGCACGACGGTCGAGCGCGAGGGGCGCGGGCTCTCGATTCCACTGACCGAGGGCTGACCGACCGGTCGCGCGATGGACGGGAACGCGGCCGAGGGCCTCGACGGCAATACGACCCGTTTAGTCCCAGGAGCCCGAACGGCCGCTATGACATCGATCGGAGTCGTCGGCGCGGGCGCGGCGGCCGCGGCCGCGACGTACGTGCTCGACGGGGCGGTTCCGTCGGCCGAGGTGACGGTACTGGAGAAATCCCGGGGCGTCTGCGGCCGAGCGGCCACCCGCCGCCGGGGAGACGTGACCTACGACTACGGCGCCAACTACGTCAAGAGCGACGACGACCGCGTCGTCGAGTTGTTGACCGAGACGCTCGATTCGGATGGGCTGGTCGACGCGAGCGAGCCGATCTACGTCTTCGATTCGGCGGGTGCGGTCTCTGAGGGCCGGGACGCCGACGACCACAAGTGGAGCTACCGCGCGGGCCTGACCCAGATCGCGAAGCGACTGCTCGGCGAGACCGACGCGACGGTGGAGCACTCGACGAGAGCCGAGACGCTCGTCCGCGACGGCGAGCAGTGGCGGGTCGTCGACACCGACGGCGAGGAGTGGGGCCCGTTCGACGCCCTGTTGCTCAATCCGCCGGCGCCCCAGAGCGCCGACCTGCTGCGCGACGCCGAGTGGGAGAGCGATGCGCGGCGGGATCTGGCCGACGCGGCCGAGGCGGTCCCCTATCGAACGATCTGGACGGCGGTGCTGGGCTACGAGTTCGAACTCGACCGGCCGTACTACGCGCTGGTGAACCCCGACCGGGACCACCAGATCGGCTGGATCGCCCGCGAGGAGTGCAAGGCGGGCCACGTCCCCGACGGCGAGTCGGTGCTGGTGGTCCAGGCCAACCCGGAGTGGTCGGTCGAGCGCTACGACGACGACCCCGCGGAGAACGTGGCCGAGTTGGCGGACCTGAGCGCGGACGTGCTGGGCGACGAACGGCTGGCCGACCCCGAGTGGACGGATCATCAGGGGTGGCGCTACGCGCTCCCCGACGAGGGCGTTCGGCGGGGTGCGGTCGACGGCGTTGCGGACGCGGATCTCTACCCGCTCGGCGACTGGGTGGCCGGCGAAGCGCGGCTGCACGCCGCGCTCCGGAACGGGCTGGACACCGGCGAGCGGGTCGCCTACTCGCTGGAGTAGGGGACTGAGCGGCGTGCAGGCGGCGCGGACGGAGCGCGGGCGTCGAGCGGTCGACCTCGGTGGCGCTCGTCAGTAGTCGCCCAGGGGGGCTAGCTGGCTCTTCTTGTCCGGATCGAGCCCGTCGTCGGCCGTCTCGCGGGGCAGGTCGACGGACACGTCGCGGGTCAGGACGCCGTCGGTGCCGTCGACTCCGACTCCGAACGGGGCGACTGCTGGACGTACACGGCCACGACGATGGCCGCGGCGACGACGAACCCGGCTACCGCCTCCAGCGTGCTGTGGGCGTTCACGAGCACTCGCATCGGGACCATGACGACCGGGATCGCCAGCAGCGGGGCGAACGTCCGGTCGAGCAGCGCGAGGTACAGGGTCGGTGCGAGCGCGAAGATGACGTGGCCGGAGATGTCCCAGAACGGCGAGAAGACGGCATAGGGCGGGACGACGGCGATCAACGCCGCCATGCCGCCGGGCACGAGTCGACCCCAGTCGTAGCGGCGCCAGATGCCCCAGGTGGTCGTCGCCCCGAGGACCACCCCCGAGGCGACCATCATGTCCAGTTGCCAGCTACTGCCAGAGAACGCCTTCGAGAGCGTCCCGCGTTGGAGGAGAAAGAAGGCGGCCGTCGGGACGAATCCGAGGGCGCCCGCGGCGAGGAAGGCCCCCCAGCGCGTCCAGAGGGCCGACCGGTCGGCCGACTGTCCCGCCCACTCGTAGTGGATCAGCAACAGGGTGCCGAGTCCGATCACGATGCTCGGGTGGAAGACGTACCCGTACAGGTCGACTGCCCGGCCGAGCAGAGCCATGACAGCCGGGATAGGCCGTTCGGAGGGAAAACCCGCTTGCCGGCAGTCGCCGGGGAGGCCACGCCGGGCGGGGTCAGCGGCGGAGCGACGGCCCGTCGCGGCGCGGTTCGCTCCGCAGGGTCGCGACGAGAGCGGGTGGGCCGATCAGGCCGGCGCCCAGCGCGGCGGCACAGACGAAGACGGCGGTCGCCGACGGCTCGACGACGACGGCGACGTAGCCCAGTCCGGCGAGGACGGGGAGGACGCCACCGACGAGCGCCAGTCGCCACAGCGGTCGCTCGACGGTTTTGGCGGGGTCGACGACCGCCCAGACGGCCGCCGCGCCGAGCGCCAGTCCGAGGAGGCCGACGGCGTCGCGGCTGAAGCCGCTGACGAGGAGGGCGAGGGCGGCGGACACCGCCGCGAGCAGGAAGGCGAGCCGCGGGTCCCGACCGGTCAGCGCGAAGGCGGCCAGGAGGAAGGCGACGCCGAGGACGACTCCGGCGAGTACGTCGCGGACGAAGTGGACGCCGAGGACGACTCGCGAGAGCGCGACGAGGGCCACGAGGACGGCCGCCGCGCCGTAACGAACGCGCGAGCTGGCCACGTCGAGGTCGGCGGCGAGCGCGCCGTAGGCGAGGGTGGCTCCCATCGCGTGGCCGCTGGGGAAACTGTGGCCGCCCGTCGGGACGACGTTGACCGAGGCCGGCGGCCGCGGCGCGGCGACGGCGTGCTTGAGCGCGGTCAGCACCGCCATCCCGGCGACGACGACTCCGATGGCGTGGGCGCCCCGCTCGCGGTCGACGAACCAGTAGTCGAGCGCGAACGCGACGAGGAAGACGCCGACGTTGCCGAGCCGCGTGATCCCGACGAAGACCGGCACGAGCCACGACGGAACGGTCGCTCGGACGGCCTCGTCGAGCGGCTGGAGGGCGCCGTCCTCCGGCGGCCGAAGCACAGTGTCGCCGAGGGGTTGGGTGACGGTGCTTGCGAGCATCGTGTCCCGTTAGTCGCGGGCCCACTTGGGCGCGCGGCCGGAGTTCGCCGGCCCCCTCAGGTCGGCCCCGGAGCGTCGACCGTCGACTCCGGGACCACCGCCGATCAGACGCCCTGGGTGTCGGCGGAGCCGTCGGGGATGTCGGCGCCCCGTTCGACCCGTCGGTGTTCCTCGCGTTCGGGCGGCGCGAGGTGTCTCCGGTGCCACTCTTGGAGGAGCCCCTCCGCGTCGTTGACCCAGACCCGCTCGTCGGGGTCGACGTCGAGCGCGAGGTCGTACTCGCGTTCATCGACGATGTCGGCGTCGCCGGCGCGGTCCTCCTCGCGCGGCGCCGCGGCGACGAGATACCGCTCCTCGACGTGTACGTCGGCGCGGTCGTCGGCCTCGTCGGCGGTGACGGCGAACTCCCGTTCGAGCACGTGAACTCGGTCGGTGTCGTCGGCGAAGGTGTGCGACCCGAAGAACGCGGCGTCCTCGTCGGCGTCGTCGACGAGGTTTCGCTGCTGGAACTCGGTCGCCTCGTAGTCGAATCCCGGTGGGAGGAGGTGCCCGCCGGTCGAGTCGTCGGGGTCGTGGTCGGGCGTGTCCATGTGTTCGCGGGCGAACGAGGAGAGCCAGCCCCAGTCGTGGTCATCGCCGATGTCGACGAGGTGGTCGCCCAGTGTCTCGTCCTCGCCGACGGCGCGGCCCTCGTCTTCGACGACGACGCGGTCGGCGTCCGGGTCGTACCGGCCGCGGTGAACCGTCTCGCTCTCGGGCGCGTACACGTACGCCGCCCCGCCGGTCCCGGCCACGGTGGCGCCGACCCACTCCACGTCGTCAAGCTGTCGGTCCCCCGCATCGGCCGGCGTCTCCCGCTCGACCGTCAGGTCCTCGTCGTATCGCCGGACCGGCCAGTCGTCGAACCGCGGGTCCGTGGCTCGCTCGGGCTCGGCGTCTCTGTCGGGATCTGACATCGGTCCCACCGATAGGGGACTCGCGGAGAAAGGAAACGGGCGCCTACGGGCGGTCGCGTCCGGGCCCAGGGTGACGGGGAGAGGTATCCCGGCCCTACCGGGACGGGTCGTCGCGGGCGGCCGCGTCGGTCGACCGCCCGTCGAGTGGCCGGCCGTCGGCCGCCGGTCCGCCGGTCGCCTCGGCGACGGCGGCGTCGGCGTACCACAGCACGGAGAAGTCCTGCGGGCTCGGCAGCGCGCAGGCCATCCACCCGACGGCGGCGAAGCGGACGAGGCCGTCGGTCGCGAACGGGTCGGCGACGGCGCCGAGCGGGACGAGCGCGAGCGGCGCGGCGAGCGCGAGCGGCATCATCGCCGAACACCGCAGGACCCAGGCGGGCGTCTCCGCGGTCGCGCGCGGTCTGACCGCGGCCCAGCGCCCGCGTAGCCCCGCCCCGAGGACCCCGGTGTCCTCGCCCGGGAACCAGTCGATGCGGTAGGCCACGCCCGCGGCGCGCAGGACGGCCGCGTGGGCGAGTTCGTGGGCGAGGAGCCCAGCGCTGACCGAGAGGACGAGCACGGCGACGGCCGCAGCGATCTCGATAGGCGTCATCTACTCGGGGTACGGTGGTCGTACCCGACCGGTAATCGAGTATCAATCTGTCGGTCGCGGGGTGCGACGGGGATTTGTGGGACCGACCCCTCGATCGGAGTATGTCAGAGGATAGCGGTCCCGAAGTCACGGCCGAACCGCCGGAGAGCCCGTTCCGAACCACCGGTACCGACCACATCACCCTCATCGGGAGCAACGAACAGGACACGATCGAGTTCTACCGCGACCTGCTGGGGATGCCCCTGGTGTTGCGCCAGCCCAACCTCGACGACCCGAACTCGACGCACCTCTTTTTCGACACCGGCGACGGCCGCATCATCACGTTCTTCGTGACAGACGACCGGCAGTCGTCGGCCGAACCGCTCCGTCACCAGATCGGGTCGGTACACCACCTCTCGTTCAGCATCGACCCCGAGCGATTCGAGGAGATCAAGCGCGCGCTGGAGGAGTTCGGCCACGGCTACAACGAGTTCGACCGCGGCGTGTTCCACTCGCTGTACACCCGCGACCACAACGGCCTGACCATCGAACTCGCGACCGACAAGTACGACATCCCCGACGACCGCCGCGGCGAGGTGCTCGCGACCGTCCAGCGGATCCGGGTCGCCGACGGCGCCGAGTACGCCGAGGCCGAACACTTAGAGCGGGCGCTGAGCGAACTCGGCATCGACAGCGACCCCGTCGACCTCCCCGACGCGCCGACCGGCGCCGGCGTCGAGTAGTCGCTTACCGCCCGACTGCGGCCCTACTCGACGGGTGGGCGCGTTCGACCACGGGAGACGCGGGCGCATCGGACCCGCCGGCGACCGACTCGCCGTCGGAGGAGGCGGGCCCCGTCGCGTTCGACACCTCGTAGTCGGCGTAGGTGACGAGGACGGTGACGTTCTCGCCGGTCCGGTCCGATATCTCCCCCGCGAGGTCGTTCGGGAGCGACGGGTACGACTGGTCGGTCGTCCGCGTGAGGCTGACCGAGACGGTCGTGGGGTTCTCGACGGGACTGACCCCGGCGTACTGGACGGTGACGCCGCGGAGCGAGAGGCGTCCGTACTCCTCGTCGGTGATCACGTCCGAGGTCGCCTGCGTGACGGCGTACTCGTAGCGGACGTGCTGTACCGAGCCGACGAGGACGACCGCGACGACGACCACGACGGCGAGGACGGTCGCGGCGAACCGGACTCTCTCGGCGGTCGATCCGAGGTCGAAGACGTCCCCGCTCGTCGCTTCCGGGCGGTAGCCGAGGTAGCGCAGCATGAGATAGCCGCCGCAGTTGACGGCGACGATGGTCAGGCCGAGCAACAGGAGCGCGCCGATCGCGACGCTGGCGGCGCCCCAGGCGACGCCGATCCCGACGACCGCGGCCGTCGGGACGAGCGCGGCGGCGACCATCACGCCGACGATGCTCACGTTGCCCTTCGTCGTCAGGCCGAACGCGCCGGCCGCGCCGGCGGCGAGGCCGACGACGACCGAGAGCAGGCCCGGCGAGAGTCGCACCGTGAACAGGTCGACCGTCGTCACGTCGAGGGTGACCGAGACGATCTCGAGGTTCCGGATGAGGAGACTGGCGGCGACGGCGCCGAGGACGGCGACGCCGAGGCCGACCGCCTGCTGGCGGAGGCTGTCGGCGACCATCGTCCGGTCGTGGCGGACCGCGCCGATGCTGGCCGCGAGCATCGGCGCGACGAGCGGCGCGAGCACCATCGACCCGACGAGGACGGCCGGCGAGCCGATGAGCAGCCCGGCGGTCGCGATGACGGTGCTGAGCAGCATCAACCAGACGTACGACCGCGTGTTCGGGCGCATGTCGCGGGCCTTCGAGCGCAGCGTCTCGGGGGCGATCCGGTTGGGCGTCTCCGCCCAGTGGCGCTGGACCGCGTCTATCCCCTCGAAGGTCGCGAACTCGGCCTCCGTCGAGACGGTGTACGTGGTCCGGTCGTAGCCGGCGTCCCCGAGGTCGTCCAGCACGCGCTCGACCGCGTCGGCGGGGATCACGACCGTCACGAGCGCGTGCCCCTCCCGCGCGCCGTCGCCCTCGGCGACGGTGTACCCGAGGTCGTACCCGTCGAGGACGCCCCTGACCGCCTCGCGCTGCTCGTCGGGCACCGACAGCTGAAGCAACCGCATGGTCGCCGTTGGATCGGCCGCCGGAAAAGCCCATACCCGGCGTCTGCGGGCCTTTCTCGAAGGTTGCGGCTCTCGGAACCGTCTTCGCTCGCGTCGCTCACCGCTCGGCGGGCTTCCGCGAAACCAACCTCTAAGCGAGCGGCGCCCGATCGGTCGGTATGGAGTACAGACGACTCGGAGCGACCGGCCTGCAGGTGTCGCCGGTCTGTCTCGGGACGTGGCGCTTCGGCAAGGAGAGCGACGGCGTCGTCGAGACCGACCGCGAAGACGCCCACGAGCTGCTCGACGCCTACGCAGAGCGCGGGGGGAACTTCATCGACACCGCCAACGGCTACGGCGGCGGCGACTCAGAACGCTGGATCGGCGAGTGGCTGGAGGGCGAGGACCGCGAGGACTACGTGATCGCCTCGAAGTGCTTCTGGTCCACGGTATCGCGCTTTCAGGAGAACCTCTCGAAGAAGAACGTCCGCGCGGAGGTCGAGGGGTCGCTCGACCGACTGGGAACCGACTACCTCGACGTCCTCTATCTCCACCGCTTCGACGACAAGACGCCCATCGAACACACGCTCCGGGCGGTCGACGACCTGGTCAGCGAGGGCAAGGTCCACTACGTCGGCATCTCGACGTGTGACCCCTGGAAGCTCACGAAGGGTCTCTGGAAGGCCGACGTGAACAACTACGAGGCCTTCAGCGTCACCCAGCCGCTCTTTCACGCCGCCTACTACGAGGACGTCGCCGAGTATCTGGACGTGTGCGCCGACCAGAACCTCGCGGTCTGCCCGTACTCGCCGCTGGCGGGCGGCTTCCTCACCGGCAAGTACGAGCGGGTCGGCGACGGCACCTACGATCTGGACGCCGACGAGGGGACCCGCGGCGATCTCGACCCGATGTTCGAGGACTGGTACGTCTCCGAGCGCGGCTGGCACGTCCTCGACGCGGTCCGGGAGGTCGCCGACGAGGTCGACGCCTCGCCGGCGCAGGTCGCCCTGCGTTGGCTGATGGACCAGCCCGACTTCGACTGCGTGCCCATCGTCGGCGCTCGGACCGTCGACCAGCTGGACGAGAACCTGGGCGCCGTCGACGTCTCGCTCTCCGACGAACAGTTCGACCGCATCTTCGAGGCCCGCTACGACGACGACGGCGAACTGTACGAGACGAACGCCTGAGCGACCGAGGCTGGGCCAGGGGAGCGGGCTCCAGACCGCAGGCTTATCCGTCGGCCACCGTTTCGGACGATATGGCTATCTCAGAAGGCGACACCGTGACCATCGAGTACACAGGCCGACTGGACGACGGCAGCGTCTTCGACACGTCGCTGGCGTCCGTCGCCGAAGAGGAGGGGCTCGCGGAGGACCAGCCCGGTCGCGACTACCAGCCGCTCACCGTCGAGATCGGCTCGGGCCGCATCATCGAGGGCCTCGAAGACGGTCTGGTCGGCATGGAAGTCGGCGAGGAGGACACCGTCGAGATCGAGCCCGAGCAGGCCTACGGCGAGCGCACGGACGACCGCGTCGTCGAGTACGACGCCGACGAGTTCGCGGAGATGCTCGCCGGCCGCGAGGTCGAGGAGGGCCTGGAGATCCAGACCGAGGAGGGCCTCCCGGGCGAGGTCGTCGACGCCGACGGCGAGACGGTCACGGTCGACTTCAACCACGAACTCGCGGGCGAGGCGCTGACGTTCGAGGTCGAAGTCGTCACCGTCGAGTGACGACTCGCCCGTCGCGGACCGCCGACCGACCGGGACTCGACCGCTCGGGCGACCGTCGGTCAGCGTAAACCGTCGCATTATGGACGTTATACGGAACATAACAACGAACGGGGGTGTGGTACCCCGGTGCATGGCCGGGACCGACGACCGACGACTCCGGGGGGGACCGCTCGGCACGTGTCCGAACTGCGACGTGATGATCCCGTCGACGAATCTGTTGATCCGCTACGAGTCCGAGGGGGACTGGCCGCGCCTGTTCGCCGAGTGTCCCGACTGCGAGGACCCGGTCCACCCGGAGTGAGCCCCGTGAGCTTGCTCGCCTCGCTCGTCACACGGGCCGCAGACGAAACCGTCGTCGCCGAGTGCCGGCGCTGTGGGACCGCCGTCGACGCCGATACGTCCGTCTGCCCGACCTGCGGCTCCGAGGACATCGTCTGGTACAGTATCGACTGACCGCTCGACCGCCCGGACCTCGACCACCTCCGAGAGCGGCCGACCGCGTCTTTCAGTCGTCGAACGCTTCGGCGAACGACCGCGTCGCGTCGCGCCACGCGTCGATGATCTCGTCGTCGTTCTCGCTGTCGTAGTCGTCGATGGCGTCGCGCCGCTGCAGGTCGTCGATGGTCCGCTCGACGCCCTCGCGAAAGGAGATCGTGTACTCGAAGCCGAGGTCGCGTTTGGCCTTGCTGTTGTCGAAGACGGTCGAGTACTGGAAGTGGTCGAGCAGCGGGTCCGTGCGGTTGGGGACGGCCTCGACGAGGTCGTCGGTGGGGATGTACACCAGCTCGGGCTCGGGCGCGTCCATCGCGTCGGCGACGTACTCGTGGTACTGGTTCCAGGAGATGACCTCCTCGCTGGTGACGTGGTAGGCCTCGCCGTACGCCGTCTCGTTGCCGATGGCGTTCACGAACGCGCCGGCCACGTCGTCGCGGTGACAGGGGCCCCACAGCGTCGCGCCGTCGCCGTGGACGATGATCGGCTCGCCCTTCCGCACGCGGTCGAGGTAGTAGGTCCCCCACCCCATCGTGTGGATGACCGGCCCGCCCTCGCCGTAGGTGCTCCACGGGCGGATGACGGTCGTCTCGAAGGCGTCGCCGTGAGCCTCGAAGAAGATGTCCTCGCACTCGGCCTTGTCGGCGCCGTAGTCGCTGACCGGCGGGTGCCGGGCCGCGTCCTCGGTCGCGGGATTGGCGTCCAGCGGCCGGTGGTACACGTCGACCGTCGAGCAGAAGACGAACTGCTCGACGCCGTCGAAGGCCTCGACGGCGCTCTCGGCCTGTTCCGGCGAGAAACACACCATGTCGACCACGACCTCGGGGTCGACCTCGTCGGCCACCGCCGCCAGTCGCTCGTCGTCGTCGCGGTCGCCGTGGACGTGGGCGACCGCGTCGGGGAGGTCGGCGTCCGTCTCGCCGCGGTGGAACGCGGTCACGTCGTGGCCGGCGTCGACCGCCTGCCGCGCGATCCCGGTGCTGATCAGTCCGGTGCCGCCGATGATGAGAACGTCCATGGACCATCCATGGCGACGGCGCGGATAAAACGTCGCCTCGCGGAAGCCCGCGCCGCGTCGGCGTCGCGAGCCCGCACCCCCGACCGGCACCGGTCGCGCGGCCGCGATCCCGGTCCGTCCTTCCCCCGACGGAACGCTTTTGCCCGTGTCACGCCTCCCCGACCCCATGTCTCGCGACTACGAGATCGGCGTTCAGAGCGTCGTGTTCAAAGATTTCTCGCTCGTCGACCTGCTCGCCGAACTCGACGAGACGGACGTGACCCACCTCGAACTGTGGGGCCACCACCTCGCGCCTGACCACGACGACGGGGCGATCGCCGCCGGGCTCGACGCCCTCGACGCCGCCGAGGTATCGGTCTGTGGCTACGGGGTCGTCGACCTCGAATCGCCCGACGAAGCTCGCGAGCACGCCGCCTTCGCCGACCGCCTCGGAGCCGATTACCTCACCGTCAACTACCCGCCGGCGGCCGACGCGATCACCGAGGAGCTGATCGACCTCGCCGAGGAGTTCGACCTCGACGTGGGCATCCACAACTACTCGTCGGTCCACCACGACGACCTCTCGCGGGTCTTCTCGACCATCGACGACGTCCGCGGCGTCCTCGACCGCTACGACCACGACCGGCTGGGCCTCTGTATCGACACCGGCCACTTCCTCGTCGAGGACGTGCGACCCGACGACGTGGTCCGAGAGTTCGGTGACCGCATCAACAGCTGCCACCTCAAGGACACCTCCGAGGCCGAGATCGAGGACGTGCCCGGCGCGGGCCAGCTCGACGTGGCCTCGTTCGTCGACCTGCTCGACGACCACGCCGACCTGACCGCGCCGCTCGTCATCGAGTACGAACTCCCCCAGGACCGCGCGACCGACGCGCTCCGGGACGCCGTCGCGACCGTCCAGCGCGCCCTCGAGGACTGAGCGCCCCGTCGTTCCGACGGTCCCGCTTCCCGCTCGCGGTTCGGAACGGGCCGCCGATCGCGCGCACCGACGCAACGGCGCCGACGACGAGTTCACTACCGTCGACCTGTGGGCCCGACCCTTCGTCGTCCGCTCGGGCGCCGTCGAGGTGTACCCCTGAGCCCGCCGGTCGCCGCCCGCGGGTGAGCCGCACGGGAGCGTAAGGTGTTTGCGACGGCCCCACCTGCCTGATTGTATGAGCCTCGACGATCTGCAGGACGACGTGCAGGGCGAGTACAGCGACCTCGACGAGGTCCTCTCGGTCGACACCGACCGCGAGACGCGCAACGAACTCGCCATGCTGCTGGCGGCGCTGGACACCGACGACCCCGACGAACTCGTCCGTCGCGGGGTCCACATGCTGTTCCAGACGGCCGTCGAGACGGGAAACCTCGACTTCCACCTCCGCACGGAGTACGACGTGACCTACGACGAGTACCTCTCGGGCATGACCTTCGACGAGATGACCGGCGGCGCGGACCTGCCCCAGACGGGTACGGGCGACCCCGACGACCGGCGGTATCAGTTCTGACCCGGCGTTCACCGGTCACAGCAGGAACGTCACCAGGAACCCAACTGCGGTCGCGAACGTGATGGGCGGGCCGGCCTCCTCGTAGGCGTCGGGATAGATCTCGCCGGCGAGGCTAGCGAGGATGGCGCCGGCGGCGAACGAGCGGATCGCGCCGATCCAGTAGTCGGGCAGCGGCGGGAGGTATCGGTAGCCGACGACGACGGAGGCGCTGACGACGACGGCCGTGACCGCCCAGCCGGCCATCGTCTTCCAGTTCCCGTGGTTCTCGGACATGTTGGTCCCCGACATCATCGACTGGGAGCCGTTGGTGACGGCGAGGCCGAACAGGAGGGCCAGCGCGCCGTGGACGCCGCCGGCGACGAGCGACCCCATCGCCGCGTTCTCGGGGATGCCGTCTGTCGTCACGCTGGCCCACAGGCCGACCCCTTCCTCCTGGGTTTCGTCGTCGGCCCACCGGTCGACGAGTACGTCGAGCGCCCCGAAAACGACGATTCCGCCGAGGAAGTAGCCCGAGGCCGTGTACCGACCGATGTTGCGGAACGCGGGCTCGAACAACTCGAACGCGAGCGAGACGACGAGCGACCCGCCGCCGATAGCGAGGAGGGTCGCCTGCCACTTGCGCTCCGGGGCCACCCAGATGCCGACGGCCGACCCGACCAGCAGCGACAGCGCGGACAAGCCCGCGTAGAGCCACGGGTTCGCGAGGAGGCCGCTCGTCCCGTTCTGCAGAGCGACCCCGGTGCCACCGGGACCAGCTACCAGGACACGACCGACCGAGTCGACGACGGATAGCACGGTCGTTCGTCGGCCCGAATCCGGATTTCTATTCGCGAATTACTCGGGGTAACCCCGGATTTCACCGGGGTTCGAGCGGCGTCAGGCCGCGTCGTCGATCGCGGTGGTCAACAGGTCGACGCCGAGGTCGATCTCCCGCTCGGTGACGTCCAGCGGCGGGAGCACGCGCAGCGTCTTGTGCCCGCAAGCGAGCGTCAGCAGCCCGCGTCCCATCGCCGCGGCCTGCACGTCGTCCCGGCGCTCCGCCGAATCGAACTCGACGGCGAGCATGAGGCCCTTGCCGCGAGCGTCGACGACGTTCTCGGGGCCGGCGTCGCGCATCGATTCGAGGAACTGTCGGCCGCGGGCGACGGCGTTGTCCATCAGGCCGTAGTCGTCGATCACGTCCAGCGTGAGCGCCCCCTGCAGCGCCGAGACGATGTCGCCGGCGCCCCACGTCGACGACAGGCGACTCGTCTGTTCGGGAAACACTTCCTCGCTCGAGATCGTGGCGCCGACGCGCAGCCCCTTGGCACTCGCGATCACGTCGGGATCGAACGGGTAGTGGTCCGAGGCCCAGAACTCGCCGGTGCGACCCACCCCGGACTGGATCTCGTCGGCGACGAGCGTCAGGTCGTGTTCCTCGCAGATGTCGGCGATCTCCGCCGCGAACGCGTCGCTGGGGAAGCGGTAGCCGCCCTCGCCCTGGATCGGCTCTACGATGAGGTAGGCCACGTCGTCGGGGTGGACGGCGCCGCGCTTCGGATCGAGCAGCGTCCGGAGCTGCGACCCCTCGCCGGTGAAGAAGCCACAGGAACAGCTCTCGGGGTCGCAGGTCCGGTCGTCGCAGAAGGGCACGTCGTGGACCTTCGAGATCTCGGGGAACTCGCGACGGTAGACGGACTTCGAGCGGTTCAGCGAGAGCGCACCGAGGGTCCGGCCGTGGAAGGCGCCCTGGAAGGTGATCCCGTAGTCGGCCCCGGTGTGGTCGTAGGATATCTTGACGGCGTTCTCGACGGCCTCGGCGCCGGAGTTCGAGAGGAAGACGGTGTCCATGCCGTACTGTGCGCTGCGGTCGGTCAGCCGGTCCATCAGGTCCGCGGGCGTGGGGAACGGGTGGTCGCCGAGTTCGCCGCTGGCGGCGTAGAAGTCCTGGCCGGCGATCTTCATCGGGTCGACGAGGTCGAACTCCGCCATCCGGTCCATCAGCTTCGGGTTGTTGTACCCGAGCGGCGCGGCGGCGACGTGGCTGGTGAAGTCCATGAGGACGTTGCCGTCCACGTCGGTACAGAAGGGGCCCTCCGCGGGTTCCGTGTAGTCCCAGACGAAGTCGTAGACGTAGGTGCTCGGGGCGGCCGACTCGTGGTGATGCTCGACCCACTCCCGGGCGCGCTCGCCGGGGATCGACGACACCGCCGGTTCCGCCGTGTCCCTGTCCATGTCGATAGTGAGGGACAGTCGGCAGTTAAGTGATCTGACGACCGCTCGGCGCTCGGTGGCGCAGTCGGCCGACTCGGGAGAGCGGCGCCGCGGTCGGCGCTCACATCGTCGCTGCGGTGGAGACGACGCCGGCGGCGACCAGCAGGACGGTACTGACGGTCGCGGTCTTGACGGCGAACTCCCGGTCGGGGCCGGCGAAGGTGAGCCCGGCCTTGACGAGGATGCTGGAGGCCGTCGCCAGGAGGATGGCGAAGACGGCGGCCTCGGCGGAGAGGCCGCCGCCGCGGTAGAGGATCACCGCTGAGGTGGTCGCGCCGGCGCTGGAGACGAGGCCGGTCAGCGCCGCGGTCACGTAGAAGCCCAGCCGCCCGAACCGGGCGGCGGCCAGCCCCCCGGCGACGATGACGATCAGGAACAGGCCGCCGAAGCTCAGGACGTTCCGGAGCGAGAAGGGGCTCTTCAGGTCCATGTCGAGGTTCTCGGTCCAGTCGGCGGTGTAGCCCGCGATGGCGACGCTCCCGACTATCACCGCGCCGAGCGGGACGACCGCGCCGAGCAACAGGTCCGTCTCGAAGGTGAACAGGAGCGCGATGGTGAGGTTGCGTGCGGCCATGGCGGCGTCGGCCAGCAGGATGGCCGCGACGGCGTAGGAGCTGACGGCCGGGCGCTGTTCGACGTGGTCGAGCATCGCGCCGACGACGGCCGTCGAGGAGGCCAGCCCGCCGAAAAAGCCGGTGACGGCGATGCCTCGGCTCCCGTAGGTCTGGACGATGGCGTAGTTGACGATGCCGATGGCGGCGACGGTGACGACCATCAGCCAGATGACGCGGGGTTCGACCTCGACCATCAGGTCGCCGGCGCCGACCTCGTAGCTCCGGGCGGGGAGAAGCGGGTAGACGACGAACGCGAGGATAGCGAACTCCGCCGCGGAGCGCAGTTCCGTCCGGGTCATCCCCCAGGCGAAGCTGTGCAGTTCGCGCTTGAGGACGAGCAGCAGGGCGGAGAAGACCGTCACCGTCACCGCTTCCAGGGTGTAGGCGGAGGCGACGAGCGTCCCCACGGCGTAGGCGACCAGCATCGACATCGAGGTGGTCAGCGACAGCCCCTCCTCGTTCGCGTCGTCAGTCACCAGCCCTCTGACCGCCAGCAGCGTGCCCTGGACGATGACCAGGACGCCGCCGACGACCACTAGGGGGGTCGAACCCAACACCGTGAACGCGGCGCCGAGCATGCTGATCAGCGAGAACGTCCGAACCCCGGCGGACTTGTGCGACCACTCCCGCTCCAGCCCGAGGAAGAGGCCGAGCACGCCCGCCAGGGTGATCTGGAGCACCTCCGCGTCCAGCGGGATCGACGAGAACTGCGCGACTCCGAACACTGCCCACCGTAGGCCGTTCGCACGTATAAATAGCGGGCCGTTTCCCCCTCAGACCCGTGACAGACCTGTCCATAGCGGGCCGTTACCCTCATCGGAATCGTGACCGACCTGTCCATTTTATCCCGTCGCCGCGACACAGCGCGGACGATGGTGGAGTTCGAGTTCAACCCGAACTGGGGACGGATCGGCTGGGCCGCCGTCGGCGCGGTCCTCGGCCTCGCCCTGCTGTGGGTGTTCTACTCGTTCGTCGGGACGTTCGTATTCGCGCTGTTCATCTACTACTCCACCCGACGGGTCCACGGGGAGATCCGCGACCGGATCGGTCAGCCGACCGTCTCGGCCGCGCTGGCGCTGGTCGCGCTCGCGCTGCCCGCGGTGGTGCTCCTGCTGTACGCCACGGCCATCGGCGTCCAGGAGCTCCAGGAGTTCGCCGGCGCGACGGACCTCGGCGAGTACATCGCCGTCGCCGACCCGTACGTCAACGTCACGCAGGCCGTCGAGAACCCTCGGGGCGTCTTCGAGGGCGCCGGCGGGATGGATCTGGTCGGCTCGGCGCTGTCCCGCGGGACGAGCTACCTCGGGCTGCTTGGGACCGGCCTGCTCCACCTGTTCGTCATGTTCGCCGTCGCGTTCTACCTGCTGCGCGACGACGACGACCTCGCCGAGTGGGTGGCCGGGTTCGACGACGACGGCCCGACCGTCTTCGAGGAGTTCGCCCGCGCGGTCGACGACAGCCTGGAGATGATCTTCGCCGGCAACATCCTCAACGCGGTCGTCACGGCGACCGTCGGGGCGATCACCTACAGCGTCCTCAACGTCTTCGCGCCGCCCGCGGTCGCCGTCCCCTACGCCGCGCTGGTCGGCCTGCTCGCCGGGATCGCCAGTCTCGTCCCCGTGGTGGGGATGAAGCTCGTCTACGTGCCCGTCTCGATCTACCTCGCCGTGACGGCGTTCACCGAGGGGACGGGCTGGGTGTTCGTGGGGACGTTCGTCGCCGTCTCGTTCGTTGTCGTCGACGTCATCCCCGACCTGTTGGTCCGGCCGTACGTCACCGGCGGGTCGCTCCACACGGGCAGCGTCATGTTCGCGTACATCCTCGGGCCGTTGCTGTTCGGCTGGTACGGCCTCTTTCTCGGACCGATGATCCTCGTCTTCCTGACCCACTTCGGCGGGGTGGTCGTCCCCGTCCTGCTCGGTCGCGACCAGGAGTCGGGCGAGGACCACGGCGCGGCCGCTGACGGGACCGAGGCGGAAAGCGAGAACGGGGACGGCGTGACCGAGGGGACGGACGCGACCGGCGAGGAGGCCGCCGCGAGCGACGACGAAGCCGTCGGGGCCGACGACGGGACGGACGCGTCCGACGATACGCCACGCGGGACCCGGTCTTAGAGGTCGACGTACTGCTCTTCCCACTCGCGGCGGGCCTCGATCTCGCGGCGACCGCGGCGAGTGAGGCTGTAGAAGTTCGTCCGCCGGTCGCGCTGGCCCTTCTCGACGAGCCCCTTGTCGACGAGCGTGTCCAGGTTCGGATACAGCCGGCCGTGGTGGATCTCTTTCTCGTAGTACTCCTCCAGCTCCTCCTTGATCGCCAGCCCGTGTGGTTCGTCTTTCCCCGCGATGACGTACAGCAGGTCACGCTGGAATCCTGTCAGGTCGTACATCGGTAATGTCCGTCCGTAATTTACTGTCGGATATTGATAAATATGTCGACTGATGGACCCGGTTAGATATTCGCGTACCGGAATTAGTCCGCTGTTACCCGCGTACTGACTGTTACTCCGAGTGACGTGTGTGAGGTAACGGTCGTATTCGATGGATTTCAGGTATCGATACCGAGACGAATCTATCGGGTGCTCGCCGCGCTCGAGGCCCCGACTCGGGGAGACGTTATCCCCGCTGAGCCCGTAGGCGTGGTATGCCCGAGACACTCCTCTTCGAAGACGAGCGCCGACTCTCCCGGACGGACGTGGCCTCGTACCTTCGCACTATCGCCGACCGCCTGGAGACGGGCGGAGCCCTCTCGCTCGAAACCGGCTCCGACTCCGTCACGTTCGACGTGCCTCGCGAGGTCACGTTCGAGGTGGCAGTCGAGCGCGAGGGACCCGCCGACGGCGTCGGCGAGCTGGAACTCGAACTGGAACTCGAATGGGACGAAGACGACGATCTCGCCGACGACACGCTCTCTATCAAGTAGATGCGACCGTCAGACGGCTATCGACTCGCCGGTCTTCTCTGTCGACTCGACTTCGACCGCAGATGGACCGCCGGAGCCGCGGCTCCGCGACGGTAACGGCGAGCTACCGAACGGACCCCGACCGACACACCGTCGGCTGGCGGTTCGGTCACGAAAGGAATGGAAAGCGACCGCGTGGGGGAAAAACCCACGCGGACGCTTGCCGCCCTGAATTGGTCCCCGCTGACGCTTCGGCCCTCCAAGCGAAGCGTCACATGTACCTCTTGCCGGGAATAACTTAAAAGTACCGGCGACGGATACCTTCGCCATCTGACGGCCCAGTAACGTATTTTCGGGCGGAGCGGTGGGGGCGAGAGACGGCGTCGTCAGGGTGGTTCGACCGCGTCGACTTTAGTCGTTCGGGCGCAAGGCCGACCATGAAGATCCGCGGCGAACGCGAGTGCCAGGAGTGCGGTACCCGCTGGTCGTACTACGAGACGGGGAGCGTCGTCTGTCCGGACTGCGGGAGTATCCGAAGCGTCGGGCTCGACGACCCAACCGAACACACCGCCGGCAACGCGCAGTTGGACCTCACCGAGATCCGAGCTCTCGTCGACGACCAGTCGCTCGCCGACGTGGCCGAGACGGCCGCCGAGCGCTGTCGGGAGTACGTCCGCCAGTGCGGGTTCGTCAGCGGCGGGCAGTTGCACCCGCTCGACGACACCTACCTCGCGGCGGTCGAGCTCCGACTCGCCGGGGAGGAGGTCGCCCGGGCGATGCGACTCACCGACGACGAGGAGTACTACTTCCTCGAACTGCTGCGGGGCGCCGACGCGGGCGAGCGCCCGCCCGCCGACGAGGTGCCATCGTCGATGCGCACTGTCCGCGGGCTCGCCTACGCCCGCGCGGTCGACGCCTACCGCTCGGACCTGCGCCGGTACCTCGACGAGCATCCCGACGACACCGTCCGGTCGCTGCTGACGACGCTGCGGGACCACCAGAAGCGGATCGAGGCGCTCGACGGCGACGTCTCTCCCCGCACCGCGGGCGAACTCGCGTACGTCGTCCGCGCTATCGGCCGCGCGGTGGCCGACGACGACGAGACGGCCCTCGCGGAGGCCCAGCGACGGCTCGACGAGTTCGAAGTCGACTTCTGAGGACTGGACCGGAGTCGTCTACAGCGCGCTGTCGACGCCGGACTGCAGCGCGGCGGCGTTGACGGTGTTGTACAGGAGCATCGCGCGGGTCATCGGGCCGACGCCGCCCGGGACGGGCGTGATGGCCGACGCTTTCTCCTCGGCGCTCTCGAAGTCCACGTCGCCGACCAGTTCGTAGCCCTTCTCGGTGTCGGCGTCGACCTGGTTGATGCCCACGTCGATCACGACCGCACCCTCGCCGACCATCGAGCCGTCGATCATCTCGGGGACGCCCGCCGCCGCGACGAGGATATCGGCAGAGCGGGTCTTCTCGGCCAGGTCCTCTGTCCGGGAGTGACACACGGTCGTGGTCGCGTTGCCGCCGTCACCGTACTGGATGAAGAGGTTCGCCATCGGCTTGCCGACCAGTCGCGAACGGCCGACGACGACGGCCTCTTTGCCCTCCGTTTCGACCTCGGCGGCTTCGAGCAGGCGCTGGATGCCGTGGGGCGTACAGGGTTTGTAGCGGGCGTCACCGGCGACCAGCCGGCCGATGTTCTCCGGGTGGAGGCCGTCGACGTCCTTCTCGGGGTCGATACTGCGGAGGACGCGCCGGTCGTCGACGTGGTCCGGTACCGGCATCTGGACGAGGATGCCGTTGACGTCGTCGTCGGCGTTCAGCTCGTCGATGGTGTCGTACAGCTCCGCGGCGGGCGCATCGGGGTCGATGTCCACGTCGACCGTGTCGATGCCGACCTCCTCGCAGTCGTTCTGTTTCATCGAGACGTACGTCTCGCTGGCGGGGTCGTCGCTCATCAGCACCGTCGCGAGCGTGGGTGTCACGTCTTCGTCGGCCAGGTCGTCCACCGCGTCGCTCACGTCGGCGCGCACGTCTTCGGCCACCGCGTTGCCGTCGATGATCTCGGTCATACCCGAACGGGCGAGCGGCGGGGGCATGAAGGTCCCGGAAACAGGGCTGGGACAGTCGACACAGTCGACACAGTCGCGAGGCTCCTTCGCTCGCGGGGGTCCGGTCGGTCAGGGGAGGAACTGCTCTTCACAGTTCCCGCAGACGAACAGGCCGTGGGATTCGGTGAGGTCGGTCAGCGACTCGCAGAGGTCGCACTCGCGATAGACCGTCCGCGAGTAGCCGTCCGCTTGCTCGATGGGGTCGTTCGGGCCGGTCGACGCACCGCCGCCCGGTGTGGAGGAGGGTTCGGTCATGGCCCGTGACGGTTAGTGGCCGACGGGCAAGAACGTGACGGGCGGCGGCACAGCGCCGGGCCCCACAGTAGAATAACAGCACACTTGCCGCCGGAGGGAGAGGTCCGAGTATGCAGATCAACGACCGCCACCCGACGACGGAGGGTCGGGAGCGGGTGACGCTCGTCCCGGAGAGCCTGGACGACCTGTGGCACCTCACCTACATCGTCGAGCCGGGCGATCTCGTCTCCGGCGACACGACGCGGCGCATCCAGCGCAACGACGACGACATGCGCGACACCGGCGGCGAGCGCGAGCACATGTGGATCGAGATCGAGGTCGACGACGTGGAGTTCGCGAAGTTCGCCAACCGCCTTCGCGTCGGGGGCGTCATCGTCGACTGCTCGCGGGAGGACCAGCTCGACTTCCACCACACGCTCAACGTCGAACCGTTCGAGGAACTGGAGGTCGAGAAGGTCTGGAAGCCCGACCAGGACGACCGCCTCACCGAAGCGGTCGAGGCCACCGAGAACCCCGACGTGGCCATCGCGACCGTCGAGGAGGGCGAGGCCCACGTCCACACCGTCGCCCAGTACGGCACCGAGGAACGCGCCTCGATCACCGGATCGAGCGGGAAGGCCGCCCACGGCGAGGGCGCACCGCCGCGCGAGGAACTGTTCGACGAACTCGCGACGGTCCTCGGGCGAATGGACGTCGAGGCCGTCATCCTCGCCGGCCCCGGATTCACCAAACGGGACGCGCTGAAGTACATCGAGGACAGCGACCCCGACCTCGCGAGCCAGATCACGACCGTCGACACCGCCGGCGTCGGTGACCGCGGCGTCCACGAGGTGCTCAAACGCGGCGCTGTCGACGAGGTCCAGACCCAGACGCGCATCTCCGCCGAGGCCGACCTGGTCGACGAGCTGACCGAGCGCATCGCGACCGGCGCGGAGGTCGCCTACGGTCCCGAACAGGTCGCCGAAGCGGCCGATTTCGGCGCCATCGAGCAACTGCTCGTCCTCGACGAGCGCCTGCGCGCCGAACGCGGCGACGAGGGGGAGTGGGACATCGACGTGGACGCCGTCATCGAGACGACCGAGCAGAAGGGCGGCGAGGTGACCGTCTTCTCCGGCGAGTTCGACCCCGGCCAGCAGCTCCGCAACCTCGGCGGCATCGCCGCGCTGTTGCGCTACCGGATCGACTGACTCCCCGGACCCGCCCCGGCGGCCCGGAGCGTGACCGCGGCCGTGCCAACGACTGTCGTCCGTCTCACAGTTGATAACGGCGGCGAAAGGGTTTACGTACGGCTTTCCGAAGGTGAGGTACTTACCACGGGGCCATGGGATTCGAACAACGCCAGGACTTCGCGCGGCAAGTCGCCGACCTCAACAAGTACGGACAGGCGCTGAACCAGTGCGAGTCCGTCGACGAGGTCGTCTCGCTGACGCTGGAAGCGATCACGATCCTCTTCGAGTTGACCGACGTGACCGTCGTCGAGGTCCGCGACGGCGACCTGCACGTCGTCGGGAGCACGAATCCCGAGGTCTCCGCCGGCGGGACTCCCGGCGAGGTCGCCCGCGAGGCCCACGAGACCGGCGACACCGTCACCGTCACCGGCGAGGAGGCGGGGCTGAGCGACGACACCTCGGCGGCGCTCGCCGTTCCCGAGGGGATCGTCGACGAGCCGATCTGCGTGATCGTCGTCCGCTCGGCGAGCGCCGAGGAGTTCGGCGACGAGGTGATCCGGCCCATGGAGATCCTCGCGACCCACGCCGCGACGGCGATCAGTAACATCCGGTCGCGGGAGCGCCTCGAACGCGCCCGCCAGGACCTCGAAACCCGCAAGGAGATGATCGAGATGTACGACCGCCTGCTCCGGCACGACATCGGCAACGACCTGCAGGTCATCGCCGGCTTCGCCGACGCCGTCTCGGAGATGGTCGAGAACGAGCAGGCGGGCGAGTACGTCGGCAAGATCGAACGCGCCGCCAGCAACTCCGCCGACCTCATCGAGCGCGTGGGCGACCTCGTCTCGACGCTCGAAGCGCAGGACGAACCGGACGCCCGAGACCTGCGTCCGCTGCTCGAAGCCACCGTCGGCGACGCCGCCGACCAGTACGAATCGCTCGCAGTCGACTTCGACCCCGCCGAGTTCGAGTACCGCGTCTACGCCGGCGACCTCCTCGACTCGGTGTTCACCAACGTCCTCACCAACGCCGCGGTCCACAACGACGGCGACGTGACCGTCGAACTGTACACCGAGACGCCCACGCCCGACCGCCTCGTCGTCGGGATGGCCGACGACGGGAGCGGCGTCGAACCCAGCCTCCGCGAGGAGATATTCGAGATGGGCGTCAAGGGCCCCGACAGCGAGGGCACCGGGTTCGGCCTCGGGTTCGTCCGCGCGCTCACCGAGTCCTACGGCGGGACCGTCGAAGTCCGTGAGAGCGACGCCGGCGGCGCCGACTTCCGCGTCGCGCTCGAACGGGCCTGAGCGGCGGCCGAGATTTATCCGCCCCCCGCCCCACTCTCCGGTAGAGCACTCTCGATGGATCGACTCACCGGCGACTGGGACCGCGACCGGACCGAGCAGTTCCTCGACGACCAGACCATCCCGGTCCGCCTCGCCACGCGCACGCCCGGCGGCGGGCTCTGGATGCTCTCACTGTGGTACCGCTACCGCGACGGCGCCCTCGAATGCGCCACCGCCGCCGGTGCGACGGTCGTCGGCTACCTCCGGGAGAACCCCGAAGTCGCCTTCGAGATATCCACCAACGACGTGCCCTACCGCGGCGTCCGCGGGGCGGGGGTCGCCGAGGTTGCTCCCGACGACGACAAGACCGTCCTCCGGGACCTCGTCGAACGCTACCTCGGGGACACCGACTCGAAGCTCGCCCAGTCGCTCCTCTCGCCCGACCGCGAGGAGGTCCGCATCCGGGTCGACATCGACCGCGCGTACACCTGGGACTTCTCCGACCGGATGGGCGGGGAGTGACCGGGAACCCCAGGCGTCGTCCGAACGGGGCCGCAGGTCAGTCGATGTCGAGCGAGAGCCCGTCGGAAGCGAAGCGAACCTCGCCGTCGTACCGCTCGGCGACCGAATCCAGCATCTCGTCGTGGCGGCCGTCGGTGTGAGGGTAGAGGTGGGTCAGGTACACGCGACCGACTTCGCCGTCGGCGTCGGCCAGCGCCGCACCCAACTCGCTCGGCGTCGGGTGGTTGTCCACGTCGACGCTGTCGGGGAACGAGCAGTCGTGGGCGAGCACTGCGGCGCCGTCGGCGAACTCCACCAACTCCGGAAACGCCTCGGTGTCGCCGCTGAAGACGAACGACGGCGACTGCCCGTCGGACTCCTCGCTCGCGTCCGATTCGGCGAACCGGTAGGCGAGACAGTACATCGAGTGTCGGACCTCGAAGCCGGTCACGTCGAAGCCGGCGAGCGAGAACGATTCCGGGCCGACCTCGCGGACGGAGAGATCCATCCGGCCTTGCAGGTAGTCGTGGACGCCGAGCAGGTCCGTCACGAGCTCCTCGGTCCCGTCGGGGCCGGCGACCGTCAACTCCGTCGCGCCGGCGAGCCAGCGGGCCTTCAGCAGCGCCATCAGGTCCGAAACGTGGTCGAGGTGGTGGTGTGTCAACAGGACGGCGTCGACGCCCTCGTATCCGACCTCCGTCCGCCGGAGGCCGTGGAGGACGCCGCTGCCGCAGTCGACGAGGAGCGTTCCGCCGGCCGATTCCAGCAGGATACCGGTCTGGAACCGCTCGCCGGTCGGCATCGCGCTCCCCGTGCCCAGAAACGTGACGCGCATACCGGCGCCTTCGGGCGGCGGCCTCAAAGAGCTTCTTCGAGCCGACGGCGACGCGGGCCGAGCGGGACCCGGTCGCTCGCGACACCGATCGTTCACGCACGACGACAAGACTCATGGCGTCGCCGGTCCGACCGGATGGCATGGGATACGGTAGTGATTCCACGCTCTCGAACGTCGTCGGACTGCTGTTCGCGACGGTCGCGCTCGGCTACGTCGTGATCAGGCAAGCCTGGGGGTTCCGTATCGACGCGCTGGGGAGCGACACGGCCGGGATCGCGGTGGCCGTCGGGGCAGTCATCGTCGTCGGCGCGCTGTGGATCTTCACCGACGACGCGTTCGAGGGGTGACCCATGCCCGGACGCGCAAGCAACTCCCCGCTCGGTCGTGCACTCGGGGTCGGGTTCGCCCTGCTCGCGGTTCTCTTTCTGGTCCTGGACCGGACGACCGACCTCCCAGTCCCCTACGGCTACGACGGAGGGGGAAGCCTCGTCATCGGCGCGGTCGGCGCGTCGGTCATCGTCGTCGGCGTCCTCGCGTGGTACTACCGAGACCGAATCGGCACGTGATCTCGTTGATCACTTTCACCCCGCGGTCCAAACCCACTTGACGGCGCGGTACTAACTGGAGAGCCGAGGCCACATGGGAGGACGCGAGTTGCTGGACGCGGCAGACGTGGGTGTCGACGCTGCCGACGCAGCGATCGACGACGGCGACGTGCTCGACCTGCTGGAGCCGCCGGTCCGGGAGTGGTGGGTCGAGCAGTTCGGCGCGTTCGTCCCCGAGAACGGCGGGTTCTTCACGCCGCCACAGAAAGAGGCCGTCCCGCTCATCCACGAGGGCGAGAACGCCCTCATCGCAGCGCCGACGGGGTCGGGCAAGACGCTCGCATCGTTTACCAGCATCATCAACGAACTGTTCAGCCGCGAGCGCGCCGAGGGACTCGAAAATTCCGTCTACTGCCTGTACGTCTCTCCCCTCAAATCGCTCGCCAACGACATCCACCGCAATCTGGAGGTGCCGCTCGACGGCATCACCGAGAGGCTGGACGAGCGCGGTGAGGACGTCGAGATCCGCCACGCGATCCGTCACGGCGACACGAGCGACAGCGAGCGCCAGAAGATGCTGGAGACGACGCCGCACATCCTCAACACGACGCCCGAAACACTCGCGATTCTCCTCAATTCACCCAAGTTCCGCGAGAAACTGCGGACCGTCGAGTACGTCGTCGTCGACGAGATCCACAGTCTCGCCGAGAACAAACGGGGCACCCATCTGTCGGTCTCCCTGGAGCGACTCGAAGCCCTCGCCGAGGGGTCGCCGACCCGCATCGGTTGTTCGGCGACGGTCGAACCGCTCGACGCGATGGCCGAGTTTCTCGTGGGCCAGGAAGGGGCGGGCGGCGACCCCCGCGACTACGAACTCGTCGACGCCCGCTTCGCTCGGGAGTTCGACATGGAACTCGTCTGCCCGACCGACGACCTGATAAACACGCCGCGGGAGGTGGTCAACGACCGCTTCTATCGGGATCTGCACGACCTGATCGGCGAACACACCAACACGCTCGTGTTCACGAACACCCGGTCGGGCGCCGAGCGCGTGTTGCACAACCTACGCGAGCGTACCGGCGACTACGACGAGGACAACTCGGGCTGTCACCACGGCAGCCTCTCGAAGGAGCGCCGCCAGGAGATCGAACGCAAGCTCAAATCGGGCGATCTGGACGTCGTGACGACCTCGACGAGCCTGGAACTCGGTATCGACATGCCCCACATCGACCTGGTGGTGCAGGTCGGCTCGCCCAAATCCGTCGCGTCGTTGCTCCAGCGAGTCGGCCGCGCGGGTCACCAACTCGGACAGACGGTGACGGGCCGCGTCGTGGCGCTCGACCGGGACGACCTCGTGGAGTGTGCGGTCATGCTCAAGAAAGCCCGCGAAGGGTTCGTCGACCGGGTGTTCGTCCCCGAGCGCGCCCAGGACGTGGCCGCTCAGCACGTCTACGGGATGGCGATCGCCGAGATCCGCCCCGAGGCCGAGATCCGGGGGATCCTCGAACGAGCCTACCCCTACCGCGACTACACCGACGACGAGTGGGAGTCGCTCATGCGGTATCTGACCGCCGGCTACGACGGGATGGAGGACAAGAACGTCTACGCGAAGGTGTGGCGCGACACCAACGACGCGCCCGACGGCGAACACCACTACGAGGAGTACCCCGTCGGCGAGCGTCTAATGGGTAAACGCGGCCGACTCGCGCGGGTCATCTACATGACCAACATCGGCACGATCCCCGATTCGTTCACCTGCGACGTGTACACCCGCTCGGGCGACGAGTGGGTCGGCCAGCTCGACGAGGAGTACCTCGACACGCTCGAATCGGGCGACGTGTTCGTCCTCGGCGGCCAGAACTTCGAGTACCGATACCGTCGCGGCTCAAAGGTGTACGTCGACCCCACCAGCGCCCGCCCGACGGTCCCGTCGTGGTTCTCCGAGCGCCTGCCCCTCTCTTACGATCTGGGCAGAGAGATCCTGGCGTTTCAGCGCGACCTGCTCGACAGACTGGACCGAGGTGGCGCCGGTGCGGTCCGCCACTGGCTGCGGGAGTACCCGCTGGACGAGAACAGCGTCCGCGCCGTCGCGCGGATGTTCGAGGAGCAGGTCAAGTACGCCGGAGTCGAGAGCGTCAGCACCGACCAGCGACTGGCCGTCGAGGAGGAACTCGACCGCGAGGAGTACGAGCGGCGGTATTACGTCCACTCGAACTACGGCCGGCGGTTCAACGACGGGCTCTCCCGACTGCTTGCCTACCGGATCGCCCGCGAGGCCAACGCCAACGTCCAGGTCGCCGTCGCCGACAACGGCTTCTCACTCTCGATGCCCCTGAATCGGAAGGTCGACGTGCTCGGGGTCATCGAGGACGTCAATCCCGCCGACGTGCGCGAGGACCTGCGCGCAAGCCTGGCGGGAACCGACCTGCTCCAGCGGTACTTCCGGATCGACGCGACGCGAGCGCTGATGATCCTCAAACGCTACAAAGGGTACGAGAAGTCCGCGGCCGAACAGCAGATGAACTCCGAGATGCTGCTCGGGTTCGCCGAGGACCTGGGGGAGTTCGCGGTCATCGAGGAGACCTACCGCGAGATCCTGGAGGACAAGCTCAACGTCGACGCCATCGAGGACGTGCTGGGGGCCGTCGAAGCCGGCGAGGTCGCCGTCGAGCACGTCCGCGTCCAGTCGCCGTCGCCTCGCGCGTTCGGCCTCGCGACGCTGATGGCCTCGGACGTGGTGCTCGCGGAGGACGAGAGCGAGGTGCTCCAGCGCTTCCACGAGCGCGTCGTGGAGGAGATCGACGACGAAGAGCTCGGGGAGTCCTCACTCACCGGGTGACTCACCACGGTCGACCGTTCTGGCGTCGACACTGGATCCCGTCCCGCCAGCCGGTACGATGTCCTCGGTTCCGCTGTGCCCAGTCCCGTCTGGCCAGCGAAACCCGCCCGCGGCCGCATTCGAGGACGCGCCGACGTTTTTCGAGGACCAGTCGACAGGCTCGTTCGTCGGCTATCTCGTATCCTTGTGACCCGACGATATGATGGGTTTCCCCGGCCGAGAGGTCGACCGTCTCGGCTAGCAGCCGTTGATACGCCAGCTCGGTGCTACGCGTACAGAGCCGCTCCGCGGCGAGTCGGTGGAACGTCACGTCCGCGTCGTCGGCCGGCAACCGCCGCAGTTCCGGGTCGCGTGGCGCGTCGCGGAGCGCGTCTCTGATGACCGAACTCGCGTCTCGCCCCGCCTCGCGCGAGAGGGCGAGACCGGACTTCAGGACGCCGAGCCCACACGCGGCCCCCACCCGGACTGGCCAGGGCGGATCGTTCCCAGTGACCCGGTCGAAGACGTCGAGGTCGTCCCGGTCGCCGCAGTAGCCGAGACCGAACAGTGCCGCGCCGCGTTCGCGGGCGTTCGAGGGGTCTTCGACCGTCGCTCGTAGCCACTCGTGGCCGTCCGGCGCGCCGGACAGTACCACGGCGGCCCATCGCCCACAGGACGGCTCCTCCGAGCTGACCATGGCAGCGAGCGACGACCGGTCGACCGGGAACGCCTCCGCCGCGTGGCGCCAGCCTGTGCGGAGCGCACGGCCGAGCGCTGCACGTTCACTGACATCTGGCGCCGACTCGAACCGCTTCCAGAGCGACGGCGCCACCACTGCGGCCGTCTCGGGCACGTCCGCCAGCGCGCTCGCGACTGCCGTCCGAACCCTGGCCGCCTCGTCGGTCAGCCCTTCGCGTGCGATCGCGGGCGTGAGTTCGTCCGCTTCAGTCAGGATGTAAGCGGCGCAAGCCCGTGTGGCAGCGACAGTCGAGTCGGTCAGTTTCGCGACGACGGTGTCTCTCGTCGCTGGGACCGTGGCAGCCAGCGCGTCGGCAGCGACGTGTGCGACGCCGTCGTCGTCGTGATCGAGCAACGCGATCAGGTCCTCGGACGCGGCCCGGAGCCGCTCGACCGGTGGATCGGGCGACTCGTCGAGAGGACCGATGGCTCGCCGGAACGCGACGATCGCACCGGACCGGACCCTGCGCGAGGGGTCCTCAAGCCCGTCGACCAGCAGCGACACGCCGTCCAGTTCGCCCGCGACTTCGAGCGCGGCGATACGGACCCCTTCGTCGTCGTCGCGGTCGTAACAGTGCCGGGCGACCGTCCGTACCTCTGCGTCGGACGCCGCCAGTACTGAGACCGAGAGCGCGGCCATCGCGACGGCCCGAACTCGCGGAGACGGGTCGTCCCGGACCCGCTTGACGAGTTCGCGCCTGATCACGCGACCCCCCATCGTCGCGAGCCCGCTGGCAGCCGCCCGGCGGACCTCTGGGTCGTCGTCGAAGAGGCCGGCGAAGTAGCCGTCTTTCGCTCCGTCGCTCTCGAGTTTCCACTGTCTGTCCGCGAACGCGTCCAGCAGGGCGGCCCGGAGGGCGGGTTCGTCCGGTTCAGTCGGGTCGATCGGGACCCCAGCGGTGGTGAGCCGTCGGCGCCGCTCCGAGTGGTCGGAAACCGCAGCAGCGACCGATAGCACCGCACTCGCGCGCTGTCGCGGCCCGCCCTCGGCGAGCTTCCGGTCGAGCCACTCGCGATCGGCTTCCCGACTGCCGCCCGGTCCGTGTTCGGGATTCCAGCCGTCGAGTCCGCCGACCGCTCCGCACAGCCGAGTCGGCGCTTCCGGTTCGGCCTCGAACGGCGGATCCGGGATCCGGCCGAGGCAGTTCGGTCGGCGTGCCGTCGGGTCGCGAAGCGACCAGGCTGCGTCCCCCGAGATAGTCAACGCGACGAGAGCGACGCTCCCGCCTTCGTATTCGCGAACGGCGGTCGCGGGCGTCGACAGCAGGCGGTCACGGCCGATCGCTTCGACGAGCGCCGGCCCGAAGAACGTCACTGGCCCAGTTCGCCACCAGGCACCGCTGTGGAGCCACCTCGGCGGCGGTCGACCGATCTGTGCGTAGTCCCCGTGGGCGTACCTGAAGCCCGTGCGGTCGAACAGCGGGCCGAGCGTCGCGACGTATTCGAGGAACGCTCCGGGAGCTTTGTAGGGCTTCGGAAGCCAGAACCCGATCCGATGGTCCACGTGTAGCCGGTCGTGTTTGCCGATCGGTGGCCTGAACGTGACCTCGAACGGCGAACTCGGGAACTCGCTGTCGGGACAGTCGAAGGTCACCTCGACCGACCACTCGTCGCTGGTCGACACGAGGTCGAGGTCCGACTGGTCCGGACCGTCGCGTTCGTACCCCAGGTCGTCGAGAGCGTCAGCGAAGTCGCGAATAAAAGCCGCGTCGATGGGGTCCGGTCGCTCGAAGTAGAGGATACAGTCCGACCCCATGGCGACATCAACGCATACCCGTGACAAAAACGTTCCCGGAGCGTGTCATCTCGTCACTGGGGTCAGTGCTCGCCGGCCTCACTAGCGCTGTCGTGGGGAATGTCCGACCGGAGCTCGCCCGTCCAGAACTCAGAAGCGGCGGAGATGAGGCCTACATCCCGTCGTCAGTCTCGGTCATCTCACCGCCCATCGTCTCGTTGCCACCCATGCCGCCCATCCCGTCGTCGGTCTCGGTCATTCCGCCCATGCCACCCATGTCGTCGTCCGTTTCCGTCGAGTCCATCCCGTCGTCCATACCGCTCTCGGTGCCGTCCATCCCGTCGTCCATACCGCTCTCGGTGTCGTCCATCCCGTCGTCCATACCGCTCTCGGTGTCGTCCATCGAATCGCCCGAGTCGTCCATCGAATCGCCGCCGTCGTCGGTCGGCGTCTCGTTGCTCTGGTCGGAGCAGCCTGCGAGCGCACCGACGGCTGCGGTCGCAAGTGCCCCACGAACGAATCTGCGTCGAGTGTGTTCAGTCATGGCTTCGTCCGCGTCGGCGCCCGGCGACCCGAAAAGGTATTTTCGAACTCCGGTCGGAGGGTCGGCAAACTCCGTTCGGTCCGCGCTCGGAGTCCGTGCAAACTCCGTTCAAAATTCGGCGGTCGGGTCGAGGGGACTACCGGCTGGCGCCCGACGCTCAGACCAGTAGGGTGTCGAGCGCGTCGGGGACGACGAGCACGTCGCTGCCGGGTTCGACCGCGTCGGCGACGGAATCACCGGCGCCCAGCAGACACTCCTCGACAACCTCGGGATGCTCGCTATTCGTGACGTAGATGTCGTGGTCACGGAGCGCGCGAGCGACGACGAACGCCCGCTGGGCCCCGGGCTCGTACCCCTCGCGCATCTCGTCGTAGAGCGCCTCGGCGCTTTCCGCCGAGGAGAGCCAGTCGTAGAAGCGTCGCTCGCCCGTTCCCTCGCCTGCGCCCTCGGGCAGCGCCGCCGGGATCACGACGCGTCCGCCCGCTCGGAGGGGATTGTGGGCGCCCAGCACGACGTAGGTCGCCGCCCGGGTCGTCTGGTAGAGGTTGGCGTCCTTCGGCGCCCCGACACCGGCGACGACGGCGTCGTACTCGTCTTCGACCGGTCTGGCGAGCGCGTCGCGGGCCGTGTCCGCCAGGTCGCGAACGACGGGTCGCGGGTCGCCCGCCGCGGCGCCGAGGATGCCGCTCGGGCCGTGCGTCACGTTCAGCGAGAACGCTACCTCCGCCAGGTCGCCCGCCTCGTCGACGAACTCGCGGAACGGGTTGTCGTCGACGCGACCCAGTCGAACACCGTCGCGGGCGAGCAGTTCCGGGCCGTGGGTGTAGCCGATCTGGGACTCCCCGCCGGCGCCGACGACGACGGTCTTCGCGCCGCCCGAGAAGCCGGCGTACTGGTGGGGCTCGACCATCCCCGTCGCGAGGACGGTGTCAACCCGGGTGAGTCGCTCGTTGATCTCGACGGGGACGCCGTCGACTGTCCCGACTTCGACCGTCGCGTCGGGGTCGTGGTTGACGGCGAGGTCGGCGTGGTCGCCGAGCGCCCGCTCGATCTCCGCCTCGTCCATCGGCCGGTGGAGACCGAGGCCGAGGATCACAGTCACCTGTTCGCGAGCGACGCCGGCCGACCGGAGTTCGTCGAGCAGCACGTCGAGTAACACGTCGTCGGGCGTGGCGCGGGTCACGTCAGTGACGACGATCCCGACTGCGTCGTCGGGGTCGACGCGACGAGCGAGCCGCGGGCCGTGCGGGTCGGCGATAGCCGCCTCGGCGGCCGTTCGGGGGTCAACGGCCTCACCACCCTGCGGTCGACAGACAGTCACGTCACAGTCCGGGAGCGAGACGGAGGCGGTCCCCTCGCCCAGTGGGAGTTCGACTGGCACGACCGATCGTAGCACGGCCGCCGCCGAGAGCCTACCGGTCGGAGCCCGTCGACGCGCGTTCGCCCGCTCAGTCGGCGGCCGCCGCACTTCCGAGCCCGTCGAACCGACCGACCAGCGACGGGAGCGAGACGACTCCGAACACCAGCGCGGCGTTGGCGACCGCCGCGGGGACCACGAGCGGTTCGACCGTCTCGACGACGGCGATGGCGGCGCCGACGAACGCGACGCCGCCGACGGTGACCGCAGCCCGCTCGACCCGGGAGCGGAACCGCTCGGCGCGGGTTCGCCACAGCGACCCCGCGAGTCCCCCGACGCTCCCGCCGCCGGCGAGCGCCGCGTCACCGGGCACCGTCGTCAAGACTACGGCCGGAATCGCGCAGACGACGGCGAGGGCGAAGACGGCGCTCGGTCCGCGGTCGAGCGCGACGGCGACCACGCCGACCATCACCAGCCCCACGGCGAACCCGGCGAGCACGTCGCCGAGGTAGTGGACGCCGATGACGACCCGCGAGAGGCCGACGAGAGCGACCAGCGTCCCGGCTCCCGCCAGGAGTTTCGGGTCGCGATAGCGGTCGAGCGCGACCAGCGCGCCCCCGTAGACGGTCGTCGCCGCGATAGTGTGTCCGCTCGGGAAGCCGACCGGACTGGGGTCTGCGGCGACCCGACGGACGGAGGCCGGCGGCCGCGGTAGGCCGAACCAGTACTTCAGCGCCAGCGTCACCGACACGGCGACGAAGGCGACGGCGACCACCGTCAACAGCTCCCGTCGCCGGGGCTGGTCGTTCCAGTACGCCAGCGACAGCGCCATCATCAGGAACTTCGCGCTCCCCAACACCGTGAGCAGCCCGAACACTGGCACCACCGCATCCGGGACCACCCCCCGGATCGCGTCGCTCGCCGCGACCAACCGGAACATGTCAGACTCGCTGCCCGCCGCCCGCTTATAGCTTCCCACCGCCGACGCGAGTCGTCGACGGCGAAAACTAGTGATAAATCCTCGCCACGGAGTGAAACTGAAACGGTCCGCAACTAGATATAAAACTCTGCCACACGGTGAAAGTGGAGCGGAGAGTCACTAGTCAAAAGTGATAGCCACGGAGCGAAAGTGGAATTCGGCGAGCGGCCGGCGCTAGCGGTGAGATCGGTGTCTGCCGGTCAGCGCGCCCACTCGACCATGCGGCCGTACGTGTCGTCGGTGGCGAGCGCGTCGGCGTCACCGACGAGGACGAGCGCCTTCTTGGCGCGAGTGAGCGCGACGTTGACGCGGCGATAGTCCTCGAAGATGGGGGAGTCCAGGGAGCCGGTGGCGACGAACGAGATGACGATAACTTCCTTGCTGGAGCCCTGAAAGCGGTCCACGGTGTCGACGGCGACCGCGTCGGGGACGTGCTTGCCGATCTCGGCGACCTGCGCCCGAAACGGCGCGATGACGCCGATCTCCCCGGCGGGGACGCCGGCCTCGCGGTAGGCCGCGACCGTCTCCGCGACCGTCTCGGCCTCCGTCGGATTGGTGTTGCCCGCCGCCGTGCCGTCGGGGTCGACGAAGGCGACCTGTTCGCGCAGGTGCTCGGGCAGCGCCTCCACGTCGACGCCGTCCAGTTGGCGGAGGTGCTGGCCGGCGACCTCGCCGGTAGCGGGTCGCAACTGTCCAGCGTAGAACTCCCGCGAGGCGAACGCCTGGATGCGCTGGGCCATCCGGTACTGGCGGTCGAGCATGACCGACGCCTCGGGGTAGCGCTCGATGAGTCGCTGGAACAGCGACCGTGAGAGCGTCGCGCCAGGTGCGGGATTGCCGTCCTCGCCCGTCGGGAGGTCGGCGGCGTCGGGCTCGTCGGCCTGGACGACCGGCGGGAGCTGCTGGTGGTCGCCGACGAGGACGAACCGTTCGGCGAGGTTCGTCGCCGCCAGCGTCCCCGGCTCGGTGAGCTGGCCGGCCTCGTCGACGACGGCGGCGTCGAAGTCCTGTTCGCGCATGATCCGCGACCCGCAGGTGGCGGTCGTCGCCGCGACGACCTGCGCGTCCCGCAACTCGGCCACGCGCTCGTCGGGGTCACCGGCCCGCTCTAATCGGTAGTTCTGCATGTCCGCGCGGACGCCGCTCTCGGTGCCGACGCGGACGAAGTCGGTGAATCCCTGCTCGACGAGCGCTTCGAGCGCGTTGTCGACCGCGCGATTCGTGAACGCCGACAGCAGGACGCGCTCGCCCCGATCGACCAGCGCTTGCACGATGTGTGCCAGCGTATACGTCTTGCCGGTGCCGGGCGGGCCGTGGATCAGCGCGCAGTCCTCGCAGCCGACCGCGAGTTCGACGGCCTCGTTCTGGGCGTCGTTGTTCGGGACGAACGTCTCACCGACGGCCGAAAATTCGGGCTCTCGGCGGCCGAAGAGCACGTCCTTCTCTTCGGGCGACTGCGTGAGGACGGCGTCGTGGAGCGCGGTGAGCATCCGGTCGGTCGAGAGTTCGGACGGATACACGTCCAGCCGGCGCAGTTCGACCGGCTCGTCGGCCGTGACGACGACCTCGGGGCCGCGGGCGCTCGCGGCCGCGTCGCTCTCGTCGTCCGAGGCCTCGCCTCGCTCGGCCTCGCCACCGCCGAGTCGCTCCACACGGGCGAGTTCGGCCTCGCCGCGGATCGGGTCGCCGTCGCTCGCGAGCACCAGGTCCCCCTCGCGGATCTTCGAGACGGCGCCGGTCCCGCGAGCGCGCAGTTCCCAGGTGCCACCGTCGAGCTCTCGCCGCTCCGCGGGTTCGAGGTCCACGAGCGCGCGGTCGTCGTCGGCCCGCTCGTCGGGGCTCTGCTCCCAGAGCTTGGCGTACTCGCGGTGGACCGCGCGCCGTTCGCGCTCGATGGACTCGTAGACGCGGTCGAAGTACTCCCGCTCTTCGTCGGGGATCGCAGAGCCGACCTGCCCGGCCTTGGACTCCTGGCCGAGCCGGCCGGAGACGGCCATGCAGGTGTCCTGCTCGAAGCAGTACTCGCACTTGGCGTCGGCCTCGTAGCCCGTCGGCACGCCGACGCCGTACTCCATCGCCGCCAGGGCGTTCCGGGTGCGGAGGACGAACTTCAGGAATCCCGATCCGATGGAAAACTCCTTGGCCGGCGAGAGATCGCCGCTCTCCTCGTTGCGTTCGACGGCCGCGTTCTTGGTGTACAGCAGCGTGCCCGTATCCGGCGGTTCACCCCGGCGCTCGCCGAGAATGAGCGCGTAGCAGGTCGCCTGCACCTTGTCGTGAAAGCGGGGTTCGCGCTTGGTGTTCTTGCCCGTCTTCAGCTCGACGGGCATCCCTCGGCGGACCGCGTCCGCTCGCCCCTTCAGTCCGTACGTCTCGCTGACCAGGGTCATCTCCGAGCGCCACTCGTCCTGATCGGTGAGGGTGCCCTGCTGGAGCCACCCCTCGATGGCCGACGCGTTCTGGCGCACCTCCTCGCGGACCTCGTCGGCGCTCCGGCCGAGCATCCCGAGTTCGAGCCCCGCCTCCTCGACGCGCTCGTCGATCGATTCGTCCAGGTCCCGCCCGCGCAGGAGGTCGCCGAACACCTCGTGGACGATGGTCCCCTTGACGACGGGGTAGGCGTTGGGCACGCCACCGATCTTGTTGAGGTAGTACATGCGGGGGCACTGCACCCACGAGCGCACGTCCGTCACGTCGACCAGGAAGTCCGGTTCGACGACGACCATCGAGTCGCCGGTCGTCGAGAACTGCTGCTCGCCGCGGTACTCGCGCTCCTCGGGGTTCGTGACCGCCAGCTCCATCCCGGCGTCGAGGTACGTCGCCGTCTCGGTCCACTTGTTCCACAGCGTCACGGTCGTCGGTTCGCCCCGGCCCCGGTCGGGCCGGACGTCCACCTCGACGAGTTCGCTCTCGCCGTACTGCGTCGAGACGGTCTTCGGCTCGCTCACGTCGACGACGACGCCGCGGAGAGTCACGCTCGGATCACGGACGGGCCGCGGGAAAAACGCTGTCGGTTAGCGGGGGTCGTCGGTCTCGGGGTCGCGACGGTCGTCGGGACCGCCGCCCGGGTCGCGGCCGTCATCCCGTCGGTCGCGACCGCCGCCCGCGCCGTCGACGCGCGGACGGTCGGGGTCGTCGGCCTCGGAACTTCGGCCGCGCGGTGGACTCTCGCCGGGGTCGGGCGCGTCGGGCGAGACGGCGGGCACGTCGACCACAGAGAGGGCGTCGGAGACGACCCGTTCCGGGTCGGTGCCTTCGACGGTCGCCTCGGTCGTGAGGACGAGCCGGTGGGCCATCGTCGCACGGGCGAGCCGTTTCACGTCGTCCGGCGTCGCGTAGTCCCGGCCGGCGACCACCGCACCTGCTCGGACCGCCTCGAAGACGCGCTGGACGCCCCGGGGCGAGACGCCGATGTCGGTCCGGCCGTCCTCGCGCGTCTCCCGCGCGATCTCGATGATGTACCGGCGCACCTTGTCGTCGACGCGCACGTCCTCGGCCAGGTCCTGCAGGGCGAGGACGGTGTCGGGGCCGACGACGGGGTCGACGCTCGGCGCCAGCGACCGGCGGCTGGCGCGCTTGTCCAGCAGGTCCATCTCCCCCTCGACCTCGGGGTAGCCCATCGAGGTCTTCACCGCGAAGCGGTCGCGCTGGGCCTCGGGCAGCCGGAAGGTCCCCTCTTGCTCGACGGGGTTTTGCGTCGCGATCACGACGAACGGCTCGGGCAGCTCGTGGGTCGTCCCGTCGACGCTGACCTGGCCCTCCTCCATCGATTCCAGCAGTGCGGCCTGGGTCTTCGGCGGCGCGCGGTTGATCTCGTCGGCGAGGACGACGTTGGTGAACACCGGTCCCTCGGCGAACTCGAAGACGCGCTCGTGCTCGTTGTAGACGTTCGAGCCCGTCACGTCGGCGGGGAGCAGGTCCGGCGTGAACTGCAGACGGGTGAACCCGAGCCCGAGCGACTCGGCGAGGACGCGAGCGAGCACCGTCTTCCCCGTCCCCGGCACGTCCTCGACGAGGACGTGCCCCCTCGCGATGACGGCCGCGAGCGTCTCGAACAGCACCGACCGCTCGACGACGACGGCCTCCTCGACCCGCTCGACCACGTCGAGACACACCGCCGTCGCCTCGTCGACGGTCAGCTCCTGGTCGGCCATACCGACGACTGTGACCCCTCCGACAAGAAGCTACCCGTTGTCCCGGCCCCGCACGACGGACGGCGCTCACCGCTCGGTCAGCACCCGCCGTCGCTCCGCCTCGGTCGCCTCGGCCGTGCGGAACCGCTTGACGTGTGCCGACCCGGCGTAGCGCTCGTGGACTCGCGAGTCGCGCAGCGACGCGACGCCGGCCTCCGGTCGGTCGTACCCGTCGAGTCGCTCCGTCCGCCAGGCGAGCGACCGGTCCGGGCCACAGCAGAGGAAGACCGCGCGGGCGTCCGGCGACGGGACGGTCGCACTCGGACTGCAGTCGACGATCCGGTCGCCCGTCACCGGGTGGTCGACGGCCAGCGAGCCGACTCGCGGCTCACCGCTCGCACCGATCGCCGCCGACCCGACCAGCGCGTACACGTCCCCGTACCCCAGGTCCTGCACCGTCGGTCGCAGCATACACTCGAACAGGTCGGCGACGGCTCCGGCGACCAGTCGGTGGTCGACGCGCTCGGCGGCGACCGGGAGCAACAGGTCGGTCCCGTCGAGGACGGCGTCCACCCGGTCCGCCGCGTCCGGACGGATGCCGCTCCGGGTGACCAACACAGTCTCGACGCTCCGGTCGGCAGCCCCGAGGAGCGTCGCGGCCCGATCGGCGACGCCTCGCTCGCTCGGGTCGGCCACGAGCAGGCAGAGATCGCTGTCGGCGACCGTCTCGACGGGCGGCACCTCGCTGTCGGCGACCGTCTCGACGGGCGGCACCTCGCCGTCGACGACCGTCGTCAGCCGAACCTCGGTCGGCGTCTCGATCGCCTCGACGGTCGCCGCCCCCGCGTCGCCGACGCCGACGACCGAAACTCCGACGGCGGGCTCCTCGAACGGGTCGTCCGAAGGGTACTCGACATCGGTCACGTCCTCGCCGTGTCGGCCGGTCGCCCTATCAGTTGCGGACGGTCGACGAGGGGTCGGCCGGCTCGCAGTCGGGGTCTCAACCCCGCAACAGCGCGCCGAGCAGCAGCGTCCCGACGACGGCGGCGGTCATAGCGAGGGTGTGGCCGCCGCCGGCGGTCGTCCGAACCGCGTAGAGGGCCGTCGCCCCGAGGACGGCGACCGCGCCGATACCGACGGCGAACACGCCGTGATACAGTTCGAGTCGCCTGGTGTCCGGTCGGTGACCGAGTTCGGCGGTCAGTCCCAGGCCGAAGGATCCGGCGTCCCAGACGACCAGCGCACCGGCGACGGTGGCGAACACGAGCGGGGCGGGCAACCCCGTCGAATCGGCGCCGACGGCCGCGAGGACGAGCCCCGTCGCGGCGAGCGCGGGACCGCCTGCCCGTTCGGGGAACAGGTCGATCCGGACGGCCGCCAGCGCCAGACCGAGGGCGGCGAACAGCGCCAGCGGCGCGAGGACGATGACGGCGAGGAAGCGCAACGGGCTGAAGACGAGGAGGCCGGCGGCCTGCGGGACGACGCCGAACAGCACCACGACGAGGTAGCCGGCGCCGGCCGCGCCGGCAGCGACCGTTCTCGTCTTCCGCTCGCCGAAGCGCTGGGTCACCTGTCGGGTCGCGCTGGCGACTCCGGCCGCGAGCAGCGCAACGGCGCCGACGGCCAGCAGCGGGCCGACGACCGCGGTCGAGGTGAGCGCCTCGACGACCGGTGGCGCCCCGGGGACGAGCGCCAGCGCGGGCGAATCGGTGACGGTGAACACCAGCGAGACGAGGCCGACCCCGACGGCGGCGACGGCCACCAGGGCGAGCCGTCGCTCGCACCGGCCGAGCCGCGCCCGGACGGCGTCGCGCCGGGCCCGCGGCGTCAGTTGGACGACCGGGATCCCCTCCAGAGAGAGCCGAACGGCGCCGAGCGCGGCACCGAGGACGAGCAGGAAGCCGATGGCGGCGACGGTCGGGTCCTCGGTGGCGACGACGCCGTCGACGAGGCGCCAGCCGAGGAACCCTCCCGCGAGGACGATCCCGGCGCCGAACAGCCACACCAGCCCGAAGACGTACGAGAGGAGCCCCTGCGAGAGCGCGGCCTCGAGCGTCCCGTCGTCGGCCACGTCCGCCCAGGCGGCCGCGGTCCCGAGCAGCGCGAGCGCGTATCCGCCGACGAGGTAGGGGTTCCCCGGCGTCACCGCGGTGAGCAGTCCCAGGAACGTCCCTCCGGGGAGAAAGAGGAGGTGGCCGACGACTTTCTGGCCGAGCGAGTCCCGGGCGAGCAGCGCGATGCCGGCTGTCACGAGGCCGGCGACGAGCCCCAGCCCCGTCAGCGCCGTCGCCTCGCCGACGGCGACGCCCGTCGCCAGCGCCAGGGCGACGACGGTCGCGGCGACGAGGCCGAGACTCGTCTCGCGGGGCCGCCCCTCGTCGCCGACCGCCGACGGCCGGTCGAGTCGCGGGCCGAACGGCATCAGCCGCCGCCTCCCGCGGTGGCCGCCGACCGCCGGGCCTCGACTTCGAACGCGTACTCCAGCGCGAGCGCCAGCGGCGTGCCGCGACGCCAGTCGACGGTGCGCGCGCCGGCCGACTGACAGCGCGCCAGCCGCGCCCGACGGCGGACCGCGTCGAGCCGCCCCCCGACCGTCGTCGCCGACACCACGTCGGGCGAGAGGACGGTCCGCGCCCGCCCGAGCGACCCCCACGTCTCGACCGCTTCGACCGGCCGCCCGTCGAGCAGCGGCGAGACGAGCAGCAACTGCGCCCGCGGTCCCGACAGCTCCGCGGCCTTCCGGAACTGGTGTGTCGCGTCGACCGGGGTGCCCACGTCCATCTCGACGGCGCGCTCGACGCTCGCCGTCAGCCGCGAGCGGTGGCCCGACCCGATGCCCGGGTCGACCCAGTCCAGCCCGCCCGGTCCCCTCGCGTTGCGGCCGACGACGGCCAGACCCACGTCGTGCCCGACGCGCATCAGCGCGGTGACGGTCCGGACGGCCGCGTACGCGGAGCGCTCGACGGCCGTCGGGCGACCGGGGCCGGCGGCGACGCGGTTGCGCTCGCGCGCGTCGAGGACGACCACGACCGTCGTCGACACCCATCGCTCGTACTCGACGGTGGCGAGTTCCCCCCGCTGGGCGTAGCCGCGCCAGTCGATCCGGTCGGCGGCGTCGCCGCGGCGGTACTCTCGGGTAGAGTGGAACTGCACGCCCCGTCCCGGCCGGTCGGCGGTGAGCCGGCCGACGAAGTCGTCGCCGCGCTCGGCCAGCGGCGGCGCGTCGGCGTCGAGCCGGCAGACCAGCCGCTCGTCGCCCGACGGTCGGGGTTCGGCGGTCGCGACCATCCCGGCGCCGCTCGACCGCAGGCGCACCCGCGGCGGGGCGAACTCGTACTCGCCGCGGCGAGCGACGACGGTGTACTCGACGGTACAGGCCTCCCCGGGATCGAGCGCAGCCCCCGCTCGCGGCGACCCGTCGACGACCTGGAGGGCGTCGGGAACCCCGTCGACGACTCTGAGGTCCGACAGCGTCCGGTCGCTCTCGTTGGTCGCCGTGAGCGTGACGGTGACCGGTCGTCCCGGCGGCGCCGGCGTCGGGTCGACGGTCCGGGCGACGGCTACCCCGTCGGGGGAGTCGACCGTCGAGAGCGCGCCGTAGGCGACGAACACCAGCGGGATGGCGGCGCCGAGGACGAGCACCGCGCTGCGGTTCCAGATCCCCGCGACGGCGAGGATGAGCGCCGCCGCGACCGCCCCGCGCCAGCGGACCCGCCGCCTACGCATCGTCCCATACCTCCCCGACTAGGTCCTCGACCGTCGCGGCCCCGCCGTCTGGGTCGCCGTCGGCGTCATCGGTCGACCCGTCCACCGCCGCTCGGCCTGTCGCGCCGCTCCCCTCACCGCCGGTCCCGTCTCTGCTCCCGTCGCGCCGGGCGCCCCTGGAGGCGCGCTGGAGGGTCCCGTCTGCGGCCCGCTGGAGGCTGCCGAGCGCGGGCGCCAGCGTCGGGACCGTCCGCGGGGCGTCCCCGCCGACCACCGGCGGGAGTTCGCGCTCGGCGGCTTCGTCGACGGCCGCGACCGCCCGGGCGGTCCCTCGCCGGACGACGCGCTCGGGGAACAGCCAGGCCCGCAGGCGCGCCCGGAACGACACTCGCGGGAAGGCGACACGCTCGTCGACCACCGCCGCGGCGACCCGGTCGTCGGTCCAGGCGCCGGACGCAAGCGCCTCGTCCACGTCGTCGCGGTCGGCTCCCCCGGCCGCGAGGACGCGGCTCAACGTCTCCCGGAGCGGCGGTCGGACGACCGCGAACCCCTCCTGGACCGCGTCCGCCTCCCGGGCCCGCGTGCGGGCGTCGCCGACGAGCGCCGCGAGTTCGTCGCCGGTCACATCCGCGGGGTCGGCCGTCTCCTCCGGCGTCCCGTCGACCAGCCCGCCGCCCTCCTCCCAGGGCGCCGGCGTTACCGTTTCGGCGTCGGCGCCCGGCCGATAGAGTTTGCCCGCCGCGACCGCGACACCGGCCAGCGCGACGGCAATCGCGCCCGTTCCGGCCGTCGAGGCCGTCACGGGCGTGAGCGCGACCGCGAGCAGGAGCCCAGCGCCGATCCCGGCGACCCCGGCGACGCCGACCAGTCCCGCGAGCCAGCGATTCACGACTCGTCCTCCCGCTCGCGCTCGATCGACTCGAAGGCCTCGCGGGCCCGCTCGCCCTCGTCGTCGGGGTTCCGGTCGCCGTACTCGACCTCGCGGAAGGCGTCGGTCAGCGCCCGCACCGGCCGTTCGGGTAGCCCGCGCTCGACGGCCGCCCGCGACACCTCGCCCGGCGTCGACTGGCGCCACCTGCGGGGGCGAACCCACCTGGCGAACCGCCGCCAGAGCGCCCGGATCGACCGCCGCTCCCGACCGTTCGCGTCGCCCGCCGCACCGCTCGTGCCTGCCGCGCCCGTCGACCGTCCGCCCTCCGCGGGCCCGTCGCCGGCGTCTCCGTCCTCGCGGGCCCACCGGCGGTACGCGACGACACCGACCCAGAGGCCGACCACGCCGCCGAGGAACCCGAGCGCGCCGAACCGAGCGGTGAGGGCCGCGAGCAGTCCGGTCGCGACCAGTGCGACCGCCGCCCGACGGAGCGTGAACCGGATCGCGAGAGAGCGCCGAGCGCGGCCCGGGAGCGCGCGGGTCCAGCCCCACAGCCGGGCGGTCAGACCCCGGACCGACAGCGGGAGGGCGGCGAAGCGAGCCGCGATCCGCCGGGAAAGCCCCGCAAGCGCGTCGATGGCGGCGGCCACGCGGTCGGCGACCGCGAGCGCGGTCCGGCGGGCCCACGCGACGAACGCGCGGACCCGCTCTCCGACTGTCCGACCGCCGGCGCCGACCGCCCGGCGATGACTGACCGCGGCGCCCAGAGCGACGAGCCCCACCGCGGCGAGCAGCCCGCCTCCCTCCCCGACGGCGAGGCCGACGAACAGGGTGGCGACGGCGACCCACCACGCCGCGACGCGCCGGGCCGCGCTCCGGTCGCGGACGCGCGCCGCGACGGCCGCGGCGACGACGCCGACGACCAGCAGGAGCGCGCTCGCGGCGATCGTCGGGGCGTACGCGGTCCACAGCGGGGCCGTCGTCGACTGCCGCTCGGTCTCGACCGCGACCGTCCCGCGCGGGTCCGCCGGCAGCGCGAACGCCACGGTCCCGTTCTCGCCCGCGATTCCGAGGCCCGTCCCGTCGAGGGTGACCCGGGCGTCGGCGGCGGGTGCCGGCCCCGCAGCGGCGGTCACAAGCGCCGGCTCACCCGGGACTGGCAGCCCCTCCTGTGGGACGATGGCGGCGTCGAGCAGCCACACGTCGACGGTCGTCGACCCCGAGAAGTCGCCGCGCTCGACGGTCACCGACACGTCCTCGGCGTCGGTCGGGACCGCGAGGTCGTGGCGCCCCTCCGCGTTCGTCCGACCGACCCGCTCGCCGTCGACGGAGACGGCCGCCCGGCGCATCGGCACCCCCTCGACGTCGGCGGCGACGGTCACGTTCGTCCCGGGATAGGGGTCGCCGAGCACCGAGAAGGTCACCGAGCCACCGACCGCGTAGGTGCCCGTGTCGTTGCCCGCGGTCTCCTGGGCTCGCACGGCGGGCGAACCGCCGCTCACGGTGGCGTCGAGACCGAGACCCGCGTCGAGCGACGCGTCCCGGACGCTCGACCGGTCGTCGCCGTCGGCTCCAGTGTCGTACGGTCGCCGGAAGAACTCGCAGTCCGCGCCCGGCAGTCGGACGGTCACGTTCAGTTCGCGTGTGTAGGGCGTGCGGCCGCTGACGCGGCCGGTCGGGTCGGTCCGTCCGACGAAGCGGTCGCCGAACCAGACGGGGACCCCGTCCGCCGGTTTCAGGTCGTCGTACACGCTGAGGCGCACGGTCCCGCCCGGGACCGGTTCGTTCTCGATCACGACGCCACACCCCCCATCCGTCGGCGGCGCGTCGCCGCCGGGCACCGGGATCGGGTCGCCGTCCTCGGAGATCACGCGACCGCCCCCGTCGCCCGACGCGTCGCCGCCGCGCCCGCCGCCGCTACCACTTCCTTCGCCGCCGCCCGCACCGCCGCTGCTGCCGGACGCCTCGGCGCCACCGCTGTCTCCACCGTCCCCTCCGCCGCCACCTTCGCCGCCGTCCCCGCTCCCGAAGGCGCTCGCGTCCGGCGCGACCGGTGCGACGAACGCGGCGACGACGAGGCCGAGCAAGCAGAGCGCGACGAGCGCGACCTGGCGCCGGTCGACACCAGCGGCTTCGCCGCCGGCCTCGCCCGTCGGTTCGCCCTCTGACACAGTCGTTCCCTCCTCCGCCGACGCCGCGCCGCCCGCGACCGCCGGGTAGTTGTACATCTGTCAGGTGGGCCCGCTAATCAAACGTCCGGTCGCCGGAGTCGCGGCGGGGTCGCGGGACGGTCGGCGGAGGGTGCCTGACGGGACCGATGCCTTCATTCACGGGGGGCGCCTACCCGCGACCGACATGCGCGTGCGCGACTGGCAGGACATCCTGGAAGACGTCGTCGAGAGCGGCGCCGACCCCGGCGGCTGGCGCGCGGCCGGCGGCGACCGCGCCGACGGCATCGGGGAGGATCTGTACTTCGGCCACCCCGGCGTGGGGGTGTTCCACGTCAAGACCTACGCCAGGAACCCCTACGAGGTTCAGGGGGTCGGCGCCGAGGTCGCCCGCTCGATAGACGACGAACTCGACCCGCTGTTCCCGGAGGAGCCGGGCGAGGGCGGGATGTTCGGCGTCCAACAGCCGATGGAAGACGAGTCGGCGGCCGAAGACGCCGCCACCGAACTGGAGGAGGTCGTCCAGGCCCACGCCGACGCACCGACGACGCCCGACGCCCTGTTCGAGGACGTGATGGACACGCTGGACTCGCCGGCCTACGGGCCCATGGAGTACGACCAGTACGGTCGCCCCGACCGGGTCGAGGAGCTCGCTGACACCTTCGAGGAAGCGGAGGAGCTGCTCGACTCGGAGCTGGACGACCTGATCGACGAGAACGTCGACAGAGGCTTCCAGTGATGAGCGCTGACGACCGGGTCCGGGCCTACTACGACGCGCTCCGCGCCGGGGAGCCGCTGGCTCCGTTTTTCGCCTCGGTCGAGTCCGCCGTCAAGGTCGGCATCTCCGAGCACCTGGTCGGCGCCGACGCCGTGGCCGACGGCCTGGGCGAACAGACCGAGCGCACGACCGACTGGAGCGTCGAGAGCCGCGACCTGCGGGTGACCGAGCGCGACCGCCACGCCTGGTTCGGCGACCGCGTCTCGCTCGCCTGGACCGACACCGAGCGGCGCATCCGCTACGAGTTCGACACCCGCTGGACCGGTGCGCTCGAACTGGACGACGACCGCTGGCGGTTCGTCACGATGCACGTCAGCACTGCGAGGGATCTCTGATGAGTCCGCGAGGCGTCCCGAACGAGGGTGGTCGCTGATGGTCGGCCCCATCTCCGAGGCGGAGCGCTCGGCGTTCAACCGCCGGGTCGTCTACGGGACGACGCTGCTGGTCGGCCTCTCGGCGGGGCTGATCACGCTCCGGATCGAGACGACGCCCGTCCAGACCGTCGGCGCGGTCGCCCTCGGACTGCTCGTCGGCTACCCCCTCGCGAAGTACGTGGTCCCGACCGGCCGCGCGCCGGCCGACCGCCAGCGCCAGCGGATAGAGCGGGACAACCCCTTCACCGACGGCGGAGACAGCGACGGCGAGGACGACTCGGGGAACGGGTCGCGGCGCTCCGACGACTACGGGCGGCGCTGAGCGGGCGGCGGGAAAACGGTTCTGCGGACTCACTCGGCGACGCGAGCCAGCCACAGCGCCGGGTCGTCGAGTTCGGCGTCGGTCGGGAGGTGCTCGGCCGACTTCCAGACGACCGAGGCGCCGGCGACGCCGCGCTCGTCGGCGACGGTGTCGAAGAAGGCCTTGCCGCGCTCGTACTGGCGGCGTTTCATGCCGAGGCCGAGCAGGCGGCGCAGCAACTGGGCGACCGGACCGCGGCCGCGGCGGCGCGCCTCGACCTTCTCGCGGAGGTCCGCGTACTCGTCGTCGAACGCCCGGTCCATGACGAGTTCGGCGTACCCCTCGACGGCGGTCATCGTGGTGTCCAGGTCGGCCAGCGCCTCGCGGTCGAATTCGCCGTCGCCGAGTGCCTCGACGGCGCCCTCCATCGTCGATTCGAGGTGCTCGGAGAGCCAGGGGGCGGCCCCGAACTCGGCGGCGTGGGCCACCTCGTGGAAGGCGATCCAGCGGCGGAATCGGTCGAAGTCGACGTCGAGCGCGTCCGCGACCTTCGCGATGTTCGGGTGGACGAAATACAGCGCGTGGTCGTCGCCCTCGGCGAGCAACAGGGGGTCGTACTGGCCGAGGACGTTGTTGCCGAGGAAGGCGAGCGCGACGCTCATCGTCCCGGTGTTGACGACGCGGCTGGCGCCGGGGAACATCGTCACCTGCTCCTCCAGCGGGCGCATGACCCGCTCGAAGGTGGCGACGTTGGCGTCGATCCAGTGGTGGCGGTTCTGGATCTCGACGACCTCGGGCAGGTCGAACTCGACTGCTCCGACCGAGCGCACGCGGTCGCGCGCGTCGCGAACGTCCTCGGCGTAGGCGGCCTCCTCCTCGTGCGTGAGGTCGATCGACCCCGGATCCGTCGGGGCCTTCGCGGCGTCTGCGACGGCGGTCCAGTCGACCGGACCGTCGCCCGAGGCCGTCGTGACCGCTCGGACGCTCTCGTACAGTCCCATACCTGACCTACGGCATCCGACGGGATAGGCCTTCTCCTCGCCCGGGGCGGTCAGAGCCGCGCTCGGAGGCCGCCGCTCTCCGCCTCCTCGGCCGCTGACGGTTCGAGGCCGGGCTCGCCGGACCCGCCGAGGAGCCGCCGGATCGCGACGACGGCGAGGACCATCCCGGCGAACGTGAGAGCGATACCGAACGGGTTCGACCCGTCGTCGTCGGCCGCCGTCTCGGCCGCTTCGTCGTCCGATTCGCCGAACGGGAGAGCGCCCAGTCCGTCGTCCTCGTCGGGTTCTCCCTCGCTGTACGGTGCGTTCGCGGTGAACTCGGCGCCGTCGAGGTGGACCTCCAGCAACGTGAATTTCGCCATGGGCGACATTCGACCAGCGACCGGAAAGGGGTTTCGCCGGCGACTGCGAACCCCGTTCTGACCGCTCGTTCCCGACCTCGCGCCGACACCCGGCACTTCTTTGGGGAGGCCGCCGACGCGACGGTATGGCTCCGACGATCACGAAAATAGAGAGCGTGGAGTTCGCCTACGAGATCCCCGAGATGGGGACCGACCAGCACGGGTTCAACCTCGTCTACGAACCGGGCGAGAGCGCCGAGCGAAAGCTGTTCGCCATCACCGTCCACACGGACGAGGGGATCACCGGCGAGTACGTCGGCGGCAACTCCCCCGGTGCCGCCCAGATCAACACGTTCGCCGACTACCTCGTCGGCAAGAATCCCCTCGCCCGCGAGAGACACTGGTCGGAGGTCAAGCGCGCGCTCCGCAAGTACGACCGCATGGGCATCGGCCCCATCGACATCGCGCTGTGGGACTTCGCGGGCAAGTACTACGACGCGCCGATCCACGAGATGCTCGGCACGTATCGCGAGCGCATCCCAGCCTACGCCTCGACGTACCACGGCGACGAGAACGGCGGCCTGGAGACGCCCGAGGACTTCGCCGACTTCGCCGAGCACTGTCTCGACCTGGGCTACCCCGGCTTCAAGATCCACGGCTGGGGCGGCAGCGACGGCTCCCGTGACCTGGAGCGGGAACTCGACGCCGTCCACGCCGTCGGCGAGCGCGTCGGCGACGAGATGGACCTGATGCACGACCCCGCCTGCGAACTGGAGACGCTGGCCGACGCAGTCAAACTCGGCCGCGCGCTCGACGAGCAGGACTTCTTCTGGTACGAGGACCCCTACCGCGACGGCGGGATCTCCCAGCACGCCCACCGCAAGCTCCGTCAGCAACTGGACACGCCGATCCTCCAGACCGAGCACGTCCGCGGCCTCGAACCGTTCACCGACTTCATCGACGCCGAGGCGACCGACTTCGTCCGCGCCGACCCCGAGTACGACGGCGGCATCACCGGCGCGATGAAGCGCGCCCGCGTCGCCGAGGGCCACGGCCTCGACGTCGAGTTCCACGCGCCCGGGCCCGCACAACGGCACTGCATCGCCGCGACGCGCAACAGCAACTACTACGAGATGGCGCTGGTGCATCCCGACGCGCCCAACACCACGCCGCCGGTGTACGCCGGCGACTACGAGGACCAACTGGAGAGCGTCGACGACGAGGGGACCGTCCCCGTCCCCGACGGCCCCGGCCTCGGCGTCGACTACGACTGGGACTACATCGAGGCCAACCAGACCGGCAGCGTCCACGTCTACGAGTGACTGAGTTGTACATCCAGTCCGTTAGGCTGGGCCGCTACCGGCGAGCGACCGGTCAGATCTGATCCAGTAGTTCGTCGGGGCTGACTGCCCCGTTGTCGAGCAACTCGCCGTCGAACGTGACGAACGTCGCGTCGATATCGTCGGCCAGCGCGAGCAAGACGCAGTCCATCGTATACAGAAGGGAATCGCGTTGCAGGCTGTAGGCGGTGATCTGGTCGCTGACCTCCGGTGCGTAGACATCTACTTCCTCGTAGATGTCTTCGAGCACGTCCTCAACCTCCTCCTGTTCCGTCCGCTTTTTCTTCGTTAGCACCGACCTGATCTCCATCAGATTCAGGATCGAGGTACAGAAGTCCAGATCTCGATTGAGCAGTTCCGTCGCAACCTCACCCCGAGACGGTTCGTCCGTCAGGCTAACGACGAAAATGTTCGAATCGACGAAAACGGTCATCCTTGCTCTCGTTCCTCGCGGACTGCAGCGACCGAATCAACGTTGATATCCGCCAAACGTCCAGCCAGTAAGTCCCCCAGTTCCGGCCGTTCTTCGTCTCGCTCCTCGGGCGTTCTGTCGTCAGACGGGTTGGATGGGTAGGACGAATTGATGGAGCTTCCCATATCCCGAGTTGACAGTTGCAGAGACAAAACTGTTCCTCCGTCGAACGAACCCCGGAAGAGACACCACGGAGTGCTATCGTTTCGCGTCGGACTCGACTCGCTCTCGGCGTCGACTACGACTGGGACTACATCGAGGCCAACCAGACCGGCAGCGTCCACGTCTACGAGTAGTCGAACGGGATCCTATCCCGGCTGCGGTCGCCCGTTGCTCGGCCGGCGTATCTCGACCGGGAACGAGCACTCTGCGGTCCGGTCGAACATCGAGACGGAGACGTTCACTCGGTCGGGGGGTCCATGGCGGAGCGCCCGTCGCGTCGGCCCCTGGAGGGGGGCGTCGCGGAGGACGATACGGTCGAACCCGCCCGTCCACCGGATCCCGCTGTCGCCGGTAGTGAACCGCCGGTCGAGCGACGACCGCAGTCGGTCCGTGGCGGCGTCCATCCCGTACCAGCAGGCGTACTCGTCGAAGGGCTCGAACGACCGTTCGGTTCCGCTCGCGCTCACCCAGAAGCTCACACTGTCGTTTTCGGGGTAGTAGTGTGCGGGACCGAAGTCCTCGGGTGCGTGGTCGATGCGGAGGGTGTCGTCGGACGGCTGGACCGTCGTCGGCCAGAAGCCGATCAGGACGAACCCGACGACCACGAGCGAAACGGCGACCACACCGCGGCCCGCGAGCGCGCGAAGCACACCCCGATCCTTTCGCGGGGGCGACAAATTCGTTCCCCATCCCGGGGCCGGACGTGTCGGACGCTCGTCGCTTCTGTCGAAGCCACTAAGCCGCCGTCGTCCTGAACGGGGCCTATGCGACTGTTCTGGCACCGGCGGGACCTGCGACTGCGGGACGACCGCGGGCTGGCCGCCGCCGCGGTCGAGGGGTCGGTCGTCCCCGTCTTCGTCCACGATCACGAACTGCTCGACCGCGTCGGGGACCGCCAGCGGGCGTTCTTCCTTCGGGGCGTCCGTCGACTGCGCGAGGGGTATCGGAACCGGGGTGGCGACCTCCTCGTCCGCGAGGGCGCACCGGACCAAGTACTCCCCGAGCTGGCCGACGGGCTGGGGGCCGACGCCGTCTGCTACAACGACCACTACCGACCCGAACGGCGCGAGCGCCAGGACCGCGTCGACACTGCCTGCGCCGACGCCGGTCTGGACACCGCCAGCGCCACCGACCACGTCCTCGTCGACCCGGGTCGCCTCGACGAACGATATCCGAACCACGGCCGGTTCCGCGACGCCTGGGAGGCGGTCCCGAAGGAGCCGCCGGCACCCGCCCCCGAGAGCGCGGACCTCGCGCCCCTCGACGGGGTCGACCCCGGAGCGATCCCGGACGGGTCAGCCCTCGATATCGAACTCCCCGCGGCCGGGTACGACGCGGCCCGCGAGCGCTACGACGCGTTCCTCGACGGGGGCATCGACAGCTACCGCGAGACGCGGGACGACCTCGCCGCGGCGGTCGCGGAGCCGACGCTCGCTGTCTCGCGCATGTCGCCGTACCTCGCGGCGGGGATGATCGGCGTCCGCGAGGTATGGGCGGACGCGAGCGAGCGCCACGACGCGGCGACGGGCGACGAGCGCGACGACGTCTGGAAGTACCTCGACGAACTCACCTGGCGCGAACAGCAGTACCACCTGCTGTACTACGAGCCCGACCTCCCCACGGAGAACTACAAATCCATCCCGAACCCGATCGAGTGGCACGACGACTCCGAGGAGTTCGAGGCCTGGAAGCGCGGCGAGACGGGCTATCCGCTGGTCGACGCCGGGATGCGGCAACTGCGCGAGGAGGGGTATATCCACAACCGGGCGCGGCAGGTCGTCGCCTCGTTCCTCACCAAACACCTGCTGGTCGACTGGCGGAGAGGCCGACGACACTTCGCGGAGCGACTGGTCGACCACGACCCCGCGTCGAACGCCGGGAACTGGCAGTGGATCGCCTCGACGGGCACCGACTCGGTGGACGTGCGGATCTTCGACCCCGTCGCCCAGATGGACAAGTACGACGAGGGGGCGACCTTCGTGAAGGCGTACGTGCCGGAGCTCCGGGACGTGCCGGCGGGGAAGGTAGTCGAGTGGCCGACGCTGCCCGCGGCCGAGCGCGAGCGGCTAGCGCCCGACTACCCGGCCCCGATCGTCGACCGGAACGCGGCGTACGAGCGCGCCCAGCGCACCGTCGAGCGGGCGCTGGGGAAGCGATGACCGACGGCGGGGGATCGGTGCTGACCGAGGCGTCGGCTGACGCCCGCGTCTGCGTGGTGGCGACACGGCCGGCGACGTTCGAGCGCTGTCGCGAGGGGTTCTACCCGGCCCCGGCCTCGTACGAGCGGACTGACGAGCGGTTCGAGTACATGGCGTTCTACCGCACGGCGCCCGTCTCGGCGGTCACGCACGTCGCCCGCGTGGTCGAGCGGGTCGACCAGCGCCGGGGCGAGCCCGGGCCGCTGTCCGAGCGCGACTGGACGGTGACGATCGACCCGTTCGTCGACGCCGACGCCGTCGTCGTCTTCGAACTGACGGGCCTCGAAGCGCTGGCGAGCCCGATCGAGAACGACCTGCGCGGGCTGCGCGGCGCGTGGTACTGTACGGTCGGCGACCTCGGGCAAGCCGCGACGCTCTCGGACCTGACGGCGGACGACGGGGCGACCTGAGCGGCCGCCGGGCCGACGCGGCGCCGGGCAAACACCAAGTCCCCGCCGGCCGACGGCGTAGCCATGCCACCATATCGCGCGGGTATCGTCGGCGCCGGCGGCATCGCCGGGCTCGGGATCCTCGGGATGCACGACGAGGCGGACATCGGCGAGAAGAAGTTCACGGCCAGCCACGCCGGCGGCTACGCGGCGACCGACGACGTCGAACTGGTCGCCGTCGCCGACGTGGACGAGGACAAGCTCGACCGCTTCGGCGACGCCTGGGAGATCCCGTCCGAACGCCGGTACGCCGGCCACCAGGCCATGCTCGACGCCGAGGACCTCGACGCCGTCTCGGTGTGTACGCCCTCGTTTCTCCATCGGGACCACGTCGTCGACGCGGCCCGCTCGGCGGCCGACCCCGACGTGATCTGGTGCGAGAAACCGATCGCCGCGTCCGTCACCGGCGCCGAGGAGATGGTCGCGGTCTGCGAACAGACGGACACGAAGTTGCTCGTCAACCACTCGTTCCGGTTCACCGAGAAACAGGCGCGGCTGCGCGAACTCGTGCGCGAGGAGGGTATCCTGGGAGACGTACACTCGGTGTCGATGCAGTTCCGGATGGAACTGTTGCGGAACTCGACGCACTTGCTGGACATGCTCGTCTCGCTGCTGGACGCCCGCGCCGAGCGCGTCTCGGGATACATCACCGGCGAGAACGAGGCCGTCGACACGCTCGCCGGTGACGGCGAGAGCGGTGAGGGAGACGAAGCGGTCCCCGCTGTCGACGACGCCGGCGGCGGCGGGTTCGTCGTCATGGACGACGGCACCTTCGCGACCGTCGACTGTACGATCCCGCGGGCGGACTCCTCGATGACGATGCAGTTCGTCGGGACCGAGGGCAAACTCTACCTCAACAACGACGACGGGGAGTGGCGCTACTGGCGACTGGTCGACGGCGACCACGTCGAGGTCGACCTCGCCGAGTACGGCATCGAGGGCGCCTGGACCTGGGACGACGACTACGAACGGGCGTTTCCCAACGCCGCCCGCCACGTCGAGGAACTGTTGGACGGGACCGCCGAGAACCGCTCGACCGGCCGCGAGGCGACGCGTTCGCTGGAGATCATCGTCGGGTTCTACCTCTCGCATTACACCGGGGGGCAGGTGTCCGTCCCGCTCGACCGACCGCTGCGGGACGCCGAGATCACGTCGTGGTGACGAGCGGCGGTCGTCGTCCTCGCTCGGTCGTCCGGCAGTCACACGATTCAAGACTGTCGGGACGAACGGACGGGCATGGAGCGAGAACACAGGGCGTTTCTGGAGGATCTGCTGTCGACGGCCAGTCCCTCGGGCTACGAGGTGGCGGGACAGCGCGTCTGGGTCGAGTACGTCGAGGAGTTCGCCGACGAGGTTCGAGTCGACGAGTACGGTAACGCGGTGGCGGTCCACGAGGGGAGCGACGACGCGGACGCGTCGATCGCCTTCGCGGGTCACGGCGACGAGATCGGCTTCATCGTCCGCGAGGTCACCGACGACGGCTTCCTGACGATCGGCCGCGTCGGCGGGTCGGACAAGACGGTCACACAGGGCCAGCACGTCACCGTCCACACTGACGACGGTCCCGTCGAAGGGGTCGTCGGGCAGACGGCGATCCATCTGCGGGACCCCGACGACGATAGCGCGCCCGACATCGCCGAACAGTACGTCGACATCGGCGTCGAAGACGGCGAGACGGCCGAGGAACTGGTCGAGGTGGGCGACCCGGTCACCTTCGCCCAGCGGGTGCGGGAACTGGAAGACGGGCGGCTGACCGCCCGCGGGATGGACAACCGGGTCGGTATCTGGGCGGCCGCCGAGGGGTTGCGCCGCGCCGTCGAGGCCGGGGCGGACGCGACGGTCTACGCGGTCAGCACGGTCCAGGAGGAGGTCGGACTCCAGGGCGCCGAGATGGTCGGATTCGACCTGGGCCCCGACGCGGTAGTCGCCTGCGACGTGACCCACGCGACGGACTCGCCGGGCGTGCCCGGGAAGAAGTCGACCGGCGTCGAACTCGGCGAGGGCCCCGTCGTCGCCCGGGGGAGCGCGAACCACCCGGCGCTCGTCGCGGCCGTGCGCGAGGTTGCGGACGAGCGAGAGGTGGACGTACAGCTCCAGGCGACCGGGTCCCGAACCGGGACCGACGCGGACGCCTTCTACACCGCCAGGGGCGGGACGCCGGCGCTGAACCTCGGGCTCCCGAACCGGTACATGCACACGCCGGTGGAGGTGATCGACGCCGACGACCTCGACGCGATGGCGGACCTGCTGGGCGCGGTGGGCGAGGCCGCGGATTCGCACGCCCCGTTCGGCGTGGATATCTGAGCGGGGTCGGGTGGGAGCGCGGTCGGAGACCCGGCGGGGACGGGCCGATCCGCGGGGCGATTGGGCAAGCGGTACGTTTATGCACGCGACGCCAGGCAGTCAGGGTATGAGTGGACGACCGCTGGACGTGCTGGAGGCGTCGCTCGGCGAGGAGGTCACGGTTCGTCTGAAGGGCGGCGAGGAGTACGTCGGCGACCTCTCGGGATACGACCAGCACATGAATCTGGTCCTCGAGGACGACCAAGACACAACGATTATACGCGGCGACAACGTCGTCTCGATCAACCCATGACTGGTGCAGGAACCCCGAGTCAGGGGAAGAAAAACACCACGACACACGTCAAGTGTCGTCGCTGTGGCGAGAAGTCGTATCACTCGAAGAAGAAAGTCTGTGCGTCCTGCGGGTTCGGCGAGTCGGCCAAGCGACGGGACTACGCCTGGCAGGACAAAGCGGGCGAGTAAGGAATGCACGAGAAGTGCGGCGTTGTCGGCATCTCCACCGCCGACCGAAACGTCGCCCGCCCCCTCTACTACTCGCTTTACGCCCTCCAGCACCGCGGCCAGGAGTCGGCCGGTATCGTCACCCACGACGGCTTCCAGCAGTACGAACACGTCGAGATGGGACTGGTCGGTGACGCGTTCGACGAGGACGATCTCGACTCGCTGAACGGTTCTAACGGCATCGGACACGTCCGCTACCCCACCTCGGGGTCGGTCAACAACTGCTGTGCCCAGCCGTTCTCCGTCTCCTTCAAGAGCGGGTCGCTTGGCCTCGCGCACAACGGCAACCTCATCAACACCGACGAGATCCGCGAGGAACTCGCCGCGCTGGGCCACGCGTTCACCTCCGACGGCGACACGGAGGTCATCGCTCACGACCTCGCGCGCAATCTGCTCGAAGAGGACCTCGTGCGGGCAGTCAAGCGGACGATGAGCCGCATCCACGGCTCCTATTCGCTGACGATCACCCACGACGAGACGGTGCTGGGCGTGCGCGACCCGCAGGGCAACCGTCCGCTGTGTATCGGCGAACTCGACGACGGGTACGTCCTCGCGTCGGAGAGCGCGGCCATCGACACGCTAGACGGCGACCTCGTCCGCGACGTGCGGCCTGGTGAGCTGGTCGTCCTCCACGACGACGGGAGCGGTTTCGACACCTACCACCTCGTCGAGACCGAACAGACGGCACACTGCTTCTTCGAGCACGTCTACTTCGCCCGCCCGGACTCCGTCATCGACGACGAACTCGTCTACGAGGTGCGCCGGGACCTGGGCGGCGCGCTCTGGGAGGAGTCGGGTATCGAGACGGACGTAGTGATGCCCGTCCCCGACTCGGGACGGGCGTTCGCCTCGGGCTACGCCGACGCGGCGCCCGACGGCGTCGACTTCGCTGAAGGGCTGATGAAGAATCGGTACGTCGGCCGCACGTTCATCATGCCGACCCAGGACGAGCGCGAGCGCGCCGTCCGGCTGAAGCTCAACCCGATCAAGAGCACGGTCGAGGGCAAGACCGTCACCGTCATCGACGACTCGATCGTCCGCGGGACGACTTCCTCCCAGCTCGTCGAGTTACTCTACGAGGCCGGGGCCGAGGAGGTCCACGTCCGCATCGGCGCGCCGCCGATCGTCGCCCCCTGCTACATGGGCATCGACATGGCGAGCCGCGAGGAACTCATCGCCGCCGACAAGTCGGTCGAGGAGATCCGCGACGAGATCCAGGCCGACTCGCTGTCGTACCTCTCTATCGAGGCTATCGCTGAAGCCCTGGGCAAGTCCGACTCGGACCTCTGTCTCGGCTGTGTCACCGGCGAGTATCCGTACGACATCGAGGGCGAACAGACCGACCGCGAGGTCACGCGGCCGGCCGTCGGCCACTCCTCGGCCGACGACTGACCGCTCGTCTCCCTTTCCGCGGCGCTCGTCTCAGTCCGCTCAGACGTAACTGAGCAGGTCGATCCCGACTTCGAAGTGGTCGAGGACGACGTACCCGAGATAGATACCGACGATCCCGAGGACGCCGGCCGCGTTCGGCGGCGCGGGGATCGGGACGTTCAGGAACCGGAAGACGGCGCCGGTCAGGAAACCGGTCAGCAGCGCGAGCCCCGCGACGGTGGCGGATACCATACCCGCCCTACAGACAGTCGCTACTCAGGGGTTTCGACACGCGTTCGAGCGGACGACCGCGAGGCTGCCGCTCAGCGGTTGACTCCCGTAGAAAGGTGGGGTGGGTGGGTGGGTGGGTGGGGTGGGTGGGTTGGCACCGAACTGGTGCCGCGTATATTCATATTCGTCGGTGTATAAAAAATCTTCCGGCGAAATTATCATATCTTGTTCTGGTTGGTTTTACGGATTATTCGTCGAGGTCGGAGACGCAGCGATCGCAGCGGGTGACCGGTTTCGGTCGGTCCCGTCGGGCCGGGTCCCGATATCAGTTCTGTAAATGGGGTCGGAATCTATTTGCCCGAACTGCGGGAAGATCGGGCGATGAGAGCACGGAGGCCGCGGGATCGAAGACAGGTGGGGCCGGGGGAGACGAACCGGCGATGACGGCGAATCCGACGGTGTTGGTCGTGGACGACAACCGGGGCATCGCCGACACGTACGCGGCGTTTCTCGCCGACGAGTACGCCGTCGAGACCGTCTACGGCGGGGAGGCGGCGCTGGACGCGCTCGGTCCCGGAGTCGAGGTAGTGCTGCTCGACCGGCGGATGCCCGGCCTGTCGGGCGACGAGGTGCTCGCTCGGATCGACGAGCGGGCGCTGGACTGTCGGGTCGTGATGGTGACGGCGGTCGACCCGGCGGTCGACATCGTGGACCTCCCGTTCGACGAGTACGTCGTCAAGCCGGTGGGCCGTGCGGAGCTGGTCGCCGTCGTCGACGAGATGTGTCGTCGAGCGACCTACGACGACGCGCTCAGGCAGTTCCTCGCGCTCGCATCGAAGCGGGCGACGCTAGCGGAACGCACCGACGCGGCCGAACGCGAGGACAGCGAGGCCTACCGCCGCGTCGAGGAACGCCTCGCCGAGAAGCGCGAGGCGCTCGGGGTCGACACCGAGCGGCTGGAGGACGTGGTCGCGGGCAAGGAGCCCGACATCGTTGACACGAGCGGGTCCGACGCGATCCGGACGGAGTGAGCGAGGACGCGTCCGGGCGTCCGCCCCCGCAGACTCCGGTACGCTTACGGCGCGCGCTCCGTAGCGGACTGATAATGGAGGGGACCCTGTGGTACGTGCTCACCGGGACGCGCGGCGGGCGCAACCGCATCAGGATCCTCCGGGCGATCGACGAGCGACCGCGGAACGCCCACCAGCTGGCCGACGACCTCGATCTGGACTACAAGACCGTCAGGCATCACCTCGACGTGTTGCTGGACAACGACATCGTCGACAAGAGCGGCGACGACTACGGGGCCGTCTACCTGCCGACCGACCGGGTCCGGACCAACTGGGGAACAGTCGAGGAGATCTTCGAACGGGTCGAGTGAGTATGGTAGAAATTAGGAACACGTATATTCGGCGGCGCGGACAAGGGAGGAACGGATGAGTCTCTGGCTGGACGCCGCGAGCGCGGCCGCGACCCTGAACGTCGTCCTGCTGGTCGCGCTCGTCGGCATCTGGGCCCGCAACTATCTGGAGTTCCGGTCGAAGCATCCGCTCGGCCTGCTCGTCTTCGGCCTCCTGTTGCTGGCCGAGAACTGTCTGTCGTTTTACTACTACGTGGTCGACCCGCAGGTCGCGACGCTGTTGCGCTCGGCGGCCCCCGTCGCCGGCCGCGCGATGACGTTCGTCCAGATCCTCGAACTCGGTGCCATCCTCTTTCTCGCCTGGGTCACCTGGGACTGACCCGTCCGGCTCTCGCCGGGACTCCGGCGGTCGCCGTTTCGAACCGCGATTCGAGACGAACTTCGAACGAATTTGGGTGACTCCGGGGCCCGGCTCCGGTGTCACGTCGGACAACTTTCACGTCGCTGTTTTCCTGCGACCCTAGCGATGACGCGCAAGACACGACGCGACCTGCTCGCAGCGCTCGGTGCATCGGCCGCGGTCGGCCTCGCCGGTTGCGGATCGGACGGAGGGTCCACCGACACCGAAGCCGACGACGGCGCCGACGAGACTGACGCCATGGACGGCGAAATGGACACCGAGACGGACGCGATGGACGGCGGGATGGACACCGACACGGCGACCGACTCCGGGATGGGGGGCACCGCGAACGTCCGCGTGGCCCACTTCTCGCCCGACGCCCCGAACGTCGACGTGTACGTCAACGACGACGAGGTGCTCTCGGACGTGCCCTTCCGCGCGGTCAGCGACTACATGGAACTGCCCGCGGGCACGCACACGGTCACCATCACGGCCGCGGGAGACCCCGACACGGTCGCCTTCGAAGGCGAGGTGACCGTCGAGGCCGCGGACTACACCATCGCCGCGGTCGGCGAACTGTCCAGCGAGGACAGCGAGTTCCGCCCGCTGATCCTCGAAGACGACAACAGTGAGGTCGGTGACGACATGGCCCGGGTCCGCCTCGTTCACGCGTCACCGGACGCGCCCGCGGTCGACGTGACCGCTGGCGGCGGCGACACCGTCCTGTTCGACGGCGTCCCGTTCGGCGAGTCCGGCTACGTCGAGGTGCCCGCCGGGACGTACACGCTCGGGGTCCGCGGCGACACGAGTTCCAACGACGGCGACGTGGTCGCCGAGTTCACCGTCGAACTCACCGGCGGAACCGTCTACACCGGCTTCGCCGGCGGCTACCTCTCGCCCGGCGACGAGGACGCCCAGGCCCCGTTCGACCTGACGTTCGCCGTCGACTCGGGCGCGGGCGGCGGTGGTCTGGTCGAGACCGGGTCGGTCCGCGTCGCGCACATGTCGCCGGACGCGCCGAACGTCGACGTCTACGTCGGCGACAGCCAGGCGCTGTCGGACGTGCCCTTCGGCGCCGTCAGCGACTACATGTCCGTGCCAACCGGCGAGCGGACCGTCACGATCACCGCCGCGGGCGACGCCGACACCGTCGCCTTCGAGGGGCCGGTCACGGTCGGCACCGGCGACTACACCGTCGTCGCCGCCGGTGAACTGACGAGCGAGGACACCGAGTTCCAGCCGCTCGTCCTCGAAGACGACAACAGCGACCCCGGCGGGAACATGGCGCGACTCCGCGTCGTCCACGGGTCCCCCGACGCCCCCGCGGTCGACGTGACTGCCGCCGGCGGCGACGTGGTGCTGTTCGACGGCGTCGCCTTCGGCGAGTCGGGCTACACCACCGTCGAGGCCAACGACTACACCGTCGAGATCCGCGGCGACACCGAGAGCAACGACGGCGACGTCGTCGCCGACTACGACGTGTCCCTGAACGGCGGGACCGTCTACACCGCCTTCGCCCAGGGGTACCTGACCCCCGACGACGAACCCGCCGACGAGAGCTTCGATCTCAACGTCGTTCAGGACGCGAGCTACTGACCGCCTCGCGTCGCTGTTTCGCCCGCGGCGGACACAGCCGCGGCTCGGTAGGTCGCTTCGGTAGGAAGTTTGCGTGGGTGCAGTCCCTGAGGGATGCACCTGCACTGTCGTCCGCCGTGGGCGGACTGGTAGTGCGTGGGACCGGATTTGAACCGGCGGACCCCTACGGGACAGCGCCCTCAACGCTGCGCCGTTGGCCTGGCTTGGCTACCCACGCACTCGTTTGCTCTTGCGGTTTTCCGCATTCGTTCATTCCCGAGGGGCATTAAAATCACTGTCGGTTTCCGCGCTCGATGCGGGAAGACCGCACGCCCACGCCGACCCGAGCGCGAGCGGGACGACACCGCCCCGGCGGCGCCGGAACTGGCTCTTTCGGACTGTGGCGTCGACTCAGGCTGACTGTCAGGTCATCCCGACGAGGGAAAACGGGCCATTCAAATAGGGGGGCTCCACTACCCCCCAGCATGGCCAAGTACTCGACCGGTGGCGCCGGCTCCAGCGCCAGCGACAGTTGCGAACTCTGCGGGGCGGAGAACGTGGATCTACAGACCGCGAGCGTCGCAGGAGCGAACCTCAGCGTCTGCTCGGAGTGCGCCCAGCACGACGAGGCGTCGAGCGAGGGGTCCGACGACGGCGACAGCGACCGCGACCGGAAGCGACAGGCCGCCCAGAACACGGCGCGCATGCAGGACGCCGCCAGGGCCGATGCCAGCCACTGGGAAGACGGCGCCGACTACGACGACGACCAGCTCCCCTATCTCGTCAGCGACTACGGCGACGTGCTGGTCGAGGCTCGCCAGGACGCCGGCCTTCAGACCGCGGAGCTCGCCGACGCCGTCGGCGCCGAGGAGTCGGACGTGCTCGCCGTCGAACAGGGACGGGCGACCCAGGCCAACGTCGGCGGGTCGCTCATCGGCGCTCTCGAGGCCGAACTCGACGTCCACCTCGTCGACTCGGAGTGACGGTCGCCGCCCCGGTCTTTTCGGAACGAGAAACCACTCGAAGAACATAAGTGATTGAGTGGTCTGTTTGAGGCTAATAGGGGGCGTCCATGTTCGACACGACCGACGGCGACAGCGGGAGACTCGGAGTCTCGACACCCGTCGGTGTGACGCTCATGATTGTCATCGTCGTCCTGTTGGCGACGCTCGTCACGGTTCTGACGACGGACCTCGCCCGATCGACACAGGAGAGCGCGCAGGTCCACGGTATCGGCACCTTCGACATCGGGTTCCAGGAAGGCGGCAACGACAGCCTGCGAGTCGCTCCCGACACGCTCCGAAACGAGGACTCGACGTACATCCTGGAGGTCAACGACAATCGGGTCTACCGCTGGAACGGCCACGAGCCGCTGGACTTTACCTGTCTCTACCCCGGCGACCACATCGAGATCCTCTCGAAGGAAGGAAAGACGACCTACCCGGTCCAGGAGTACCGTATGAAACGGGGCCTCGCCTGTGACCGGATCAGGGCGCTACCCCAGAAGTTCGAGTACGCGTACATCAACAACCGGACGTCGAGCAAGAAGGTCCGCGTCCAGCCGGAGTTCACTTTCGGCATCGAGATAGACCCCAACGACCCGACCAACGACAAATTCTCGTTGTCGGACTCCTACGCCGAGGACGTGGGTAAGATCCCGGTGACCAACCAGTTCCACTACATCCGCAAGTACGACAAGCCCGTCGAAGGATTCTCGCCGCCGGTGTGGGTGATCGTCATGACCGACAACGTCCACAATCGAACCAACGCGAACGGACTGAACTGGACGGACGACCCGAGCAAGGCGTACGGGAAAAACGCCTACACCATCCACAGCACCGGGAGCGGCAACGAGATCAATCCGATCACCGGGAGTTCGACGGAGCCGACCAACGACATCTACATGGTGTTCAAACCCGGCTGCTCCGGGAGCCGACTCAAGATCATCGACGTGGTCGCGGGCTACAACAACCGAATCTACGTCAACGGGCAGGTGGCGGTCTCCGACACCTACGACTACAGCGATTTCAACGGCAGCCGGACGGACCCGCCCGTCGAACTGAGCGCCCCCGCCGTCAACTGCCCCGCCAACCCCTGACCGCCGCAGCGGTGACGGGACGGCCGGGCAACTTTTGCCGCCACCGACCGAAGAGCGGGCCATGGAGCTATCGGCGACGCAGTCGGCGATCCGCGAGGCGGTTCGCGAGTTCGCCGAGTCTGAGATCCGGCCGGTCGCGGCCGAGGCGGACCGCGAGGGGACGTTCCCGGAGGCCGTCTGGGACGGGCTGGCCGACCTGGATCTGACGGGGTTGACCGTCCCCGAGGCCAACGGCGGCTTCGACGCGGACCGGCTGACCTACGCGGTCGTCAACGAGGAAATCGCCTACGGGTCGCTGGCCGTCGCGACGGCGCTGTCGGTTCACTGCCTGACCACCTCCTGTATCGCGGAGTTCGGCGACGAGTCGGTCCGCGAGGAGTGGCTGCCGGAGATGGTCGACGGCCGCCCGGTCGGGGCGTTCGCGCTTTCGGAGCCCGACGCGGGGTCGAACCCCGCCGAGATGTCGACGACCGCAAGCGCCGTCGACGACGGGGAGGCGTACGTCATCGACGGGAAAAAGCAGTGGATCACGAACGGTGAGCGCGCCGGGGTTGCGGTCGTCTTCGCGAAGACCGACCCCGACGACCCCGAATCGGTGACGCAGTTTCTCGTCCCCACGGACGCCGACGGCCTGGAGGTCGGGAAGAAAGAGGACAAACTCGGCCTGCGAGCGAGCGACACGACGAGCCTGCTGTTCGACGGCGTCGAGATTCCGGCGCGCTACCGGCTGACCGAACCCGGTCGCGGGCTGGCGGCGGCGTTCGCTATTCTGACCGGTGGGCGGATCGGCATCGCCGCCCAGTCGGTCGGCCTGGCGCAGGCGGCGCTGGACGAGGCGGTGGCCTACGCCGGCGAGCGCGAGCAGTTCGACCGTCCAATCGCCGATATCCAGTCGATCCGGCACAAACTGGCGGACATGGAGACGGACGTGCGAGCCGCGCGGGCGCTGACCCACGAGGCCGCGGCCGCCCAGGACCGCGGGGAGTCCGCCCGGACCGCCGCGAGCGTGGCGAAGTACTTCGCGAGCGAGGCGGCGGTCGACGTGACCAACGAAGCGGTCCAGATCCACGGCGGCTACGGCTACACGTCGGAGTTCCCGGTCGAGCGGCTCTACCGCGACGCGAAGGTGACGACTATCTACGAGGGGACCAGCCAGATCCAGAAGAACATCGTCGCGCGGGACCTGCTGGGGGAGTAGCGGTTCGTCGCCGTCCTCCGGCGTCCGCTCGCCCCCCGGCGCGGTCGTCCCCGGTCGACACGCATTTGCTGGCTCGATCCCTACCTCGGCCCGTGACGGAGTACGACGCCATCGTCTACGATCTCGACGGGACGCTCGTCCGCCTCGACGTGGACTGGGGGGCGGTCGCCGAGCGCTGTGCGGCGATCCTGCGGGCGCGCGGCCACGACGTGTCGAACGCGGACATCTGGGAGATGCGCGAACTCGCGGCGGCGAACGGGCTGCTCGACCGCGTCGACGACGCCATCGCGGAGTTCGAGCGCGAGGGGGCCCGGAGCGCCCGACGGCTCGCGCTCGCGGACGAGTTGCCCCACTCGGTCCCCGTCGGGGTCTGCTCGCTCAACTGCGCGGCGGCCTGTCGGATCGCGCTGGAACTGCACGGCATCGACCGCCACGTCGACGCGGTCGTCGGTCGGGACTCCCACGAGACGGTCAAGCCAGACCCCGAGCCCCTGCTCCACGCCGTCGACCTGCTCGGCGCGGAGCCGTCCGCAGCGCTGTTCGTCGGCGATTCGGACTCCGACAGGAACGCCGCCGCGGCCGCCGGCATCGACTTCCAGTGGGTCGAAGACCGTGTCTAACGGCGGATCGAACGGTGTGCGTGGGCCGAGCGCGCGGAGATAGTCAGGGGAGTCGGGCGGTCACTCGGCGTTCGCCCGGCGCTCGCGGACATAGACAGCGAGCGCGGTGACGATCCAGACGACGGCGCCGACGCGGACGGCGAACAGCGCGCGCTCGGTCCACGTCGTCAGCTCGACGGCGAGCGAGAGCATGGCCACCAGCGGCGCTCCCGCGACGATCGTGGCGACAAAGGTGAGCTGCATGACCCGTCCGTAATCGACGCCGTCCGGGTCGGTTCGCTCGACGCGCGCTGGCATGTGCGATCGTTTCGGCGACGCCGTCTTGAGTCTCCTGTTTTCGGCCCGGCCCGCCGCGGCGACCGGTCGCGCCCGCAGGTTAGTTGTCGACCGACTCGAGGAATCGGCCGACCGCGCGGCCGAACGCTGCCGGCCGTTCGGCCATCGCGAGGTGCGCGGCGTCGGGGATCTCGACGTACTCGCAGTCCGGAAGCTCGTCGGCGAGGAACTCGTGGAAGGCGGGCGGCGTCAGCGAGTCGTGTTCGCCGACGACGGCCAGCGCGGGGGCGTCGATCTCGCCGAGACGGTCGCGAACGTCGAAGGCGTGGCAGGTCAGGAAGTCCCGGCGGGTGACGGCCTGCCCGGTCGCTCGCATCTGGGATCTCGACCGGTCGAGCGTCCGCTCGTCGGCGCCGTGGAACAGTCGGTTCGGCCCGTGCAGGAACTCGACGGCGCGGTCGAAGTCGTCGGCGAGCCACTCGCGCAGGTCCTCGTGGACGGCGAGTCGCGCGCCGGTGCCGGCCAGCACGAGCGCGTCCGGGTCGAAACCGGTGTCGAGCGCGACGCGGAGGACGACGGCACCGCCGAGGGAGTTGCCGACGAGCGCGTTCGCACCGGTCTCTTCGGCGACGGCGATCACGTCTCGTGCGTACGCGTCGAGGGTCCTCGCCCCCGGCTCGGTCGGTACGTCCGCCGAGTCGCCGTGTCCGCTCAGATCCAGCGCTGCGGCCGGGCGGACCGGACCGTCGGGACCGTACTGGGCGGCCCACAGTCGATGAGTCGCGCCGCTGCCGTGGACGTACAGTACCTCGGCGCTCGCGTCCGATTTCGCGTCGGCCGAATTCGCTGCGGTCGGGTCCGCGTCGGCGCCGGCGGTCCGAAAGGCGGTTTCCCGGCCGTCGTGGCGAACGGTGTCCATATCGATCGTTCGCTCGGCCGGTCCAAAGGTGTCGGGGCGGCTCCCGTATCGGCGGCGACCTCCCAGGGGGCTGTCAGTGTGAACCGCAATTGTACCGGTTCGTAGAAAAACGGTACCGTACAGGGGTGATTTAGCGATGGATTTATATACTTATCGCGCTAACTCTGAGTTAGTATGACCGGAACCCAACAGCTGGCCGACGACGTCGGCCTGCGGCGCTACGAGTACGGCGACGACGAGACGGTGCTGGCGGCGGACCTCGGTCCCGGCCGGGACGCGGCGGTCGACGTGCTCGACGACGCGGTCATCGTCGTCGTCGACGGCGAGCAGTACGACCTGGAGCTTTCGGGTGACGCGCAAGCGTTTATCCGCAACGGCGTTCTCAGTATCGAGGTGAGCCCATGAGACTCTCTGTCAAGCCCCTCAAGCAGAAGGACGCGGGGCGCGGACTCGCCGCGATCGACCGGGCGGCGATGGCCGAGCTCGACCTGGAGAACGGCGACTACATCGTCATCGAAGGCGGTGACGGCTCCCGCGCGGTCGCGCGGGTCTGGCCGGGCTACCCCGAAGACGAGGGCCGCGGGGTCATCCGAATCGACGGTCGGCTCCGCCAGGAGGCCGATGTGGGCATCGACGACAACGTCGACGTCGAGAAGGCCGACGTGAACCCGGCCAGCCGGGTCAGCGTCGCCCTCCCGCAGAACCTCCGTGTCCGCGGCAACGTCGGTCCGATGATCCGAAACAACCTCAGCGGTCAAGCCATCACCGAGGGCCAGACCGTGCCCGTCAGCTTCGGGCTCGGTCCGCTCTCGTCGATGAGCGGCCAGAAGATCCCGCTGAAGATCGCCGGGACGGACCCCTCGGGAACCGTCGTCGTGACGGACTCGACGGAGGTCGACGTGGCCGAGAAGCCCGCCGAGCAGATCACCGGCGGCGCGCCCGGCACCCCCGAGGGCGGCGCGCCCGACATCACCTACGAGGACATCGGCGGCCTGGACGACGAGCTCGAACAGGTCCGCGAGATGATCGAGTTGCCGATGCGCCACCCCGAGCTGTTCGAGACGCTCGGCATCGAGCCGCCGAAGGGCGTGCTCCTGCACGGCCCGCCCGGCACCGGCAAGACGCTCATGGCGAAGGCCGTCGCCAACGAGATCGACGCGTACTTCACCGACATCTCCGGGCCGGAGATCATGTCGAAGTACTACGGGGAGTCCGAAGAACAGCTCCGCGAGATCTTCGACGAGGCCGAGGAGAACTCGCCGGCCATCGTCTTCATCGACGAGATCGACTCGATCGCGCCCAAGCGCGGCGAGACGCAGGGCGACGTGGAACGCCGCGTCGTCGCCCAGCTGCTCAGCCTGATGGACGGCCTCGAATCGCGGGGCCAGGTCATCGTCATCGGTGCGACCAACCGCGTCGACGCCGTCGACCCGGCGCTGCGCCGCGGCGGTCGCTTCGACCGCGAGATCGAGATCGGCGTCCCCGACAAGAACGGCCGCAAGGAGATCCTGCAGGTCCACACCCGCGGGATGCCCCTGGTCGACGGTATCGACCTCGACCAGTACGCCGAGAGCACTCACGGCTTCGTCGGCGCGGACCTCGAATCGCTGGCGAAGGAGTCGGCGATGAACGCCCTGCGGCGCATCCGCCCCGAACTCGACCTCGAATCCGACGAGATAGACGCCGAGGTGCTCGAACACCTGGAGGTCTCCGAGAACGACTTCAAGCAGGCGCTGAAGGGCATCGAACCGTCGGCCCTGCGCGAGGTGTTCGTCGAGGTGCCCGACGTGACCTGGGACCAGGTCGGCGGCCTCGAAGACACCAAAGAACGGCTCCGAGAGACGATCCAGTGGCCGCTGGACTACCCCGAGGTGTTCGAGGCCATGGACATGCAGGCCGCGAAGGGCGTGCTGATGTACGGTCCGCCCGGCACGGGGAAGACCCTGCTGGCCAAGGCCATCGCCAACGAGGCCCAGTCGAACTTCATCTCGATCAAGGGCCCCGAACTGCTGAACAAGTTCGTGGGCGAATCGGAGAAGGGCGTCCGCGAGGTCTTCGAGAAGGCTCGCTCGAACGCGCCGACGGTGGTGTTCTTCGACGAGATCGACTCGATCGCGGGTGAACGCGGCGGCAACACCACCGACTCCGGCGTCGGCGAGCGCGTCGTCTCCCAGCTGCTGACCGAGCTAGACGGGCTGGAGGAACTGGAGGACGTGGTCGTCATCGCGACGACGAACCGTCCCGACCTCATCGACTCCGCACTGTTGCGCCCCGGTCGCCTCGACAGGCACGTTCACGTGCCCGTTCCCGACGAGGGGGCCCGCCGCAAGATCTTCGAGGTCCACACGCGGGACAAGCCGCTCGCCGAGGGCGTCGACCTGGACGACCTGGCGGCCCGCACGGACGGTTACGTCGGCGCCGACATCGAGGCGGTCACCCGCGAGGCGTCGATGGCCGCGACCCGCGAGTTCCTCGCGAGCGTCGACCCCGAGGACATCGGTGACTCCGTCGGCAACGTGAAAGTCACGATGGACCACTTCGAGCACGCGCTCGACGAGGTCGGCCCCAGCGTCGACGAGGAAACCCGCGAGCAGTACGACGAGATCGAGGACCGCTTCGACACCGCCGAGGCCGAAACCGGCAACGACGAACTCGGCCGCACCTTCCAGTGACGAGGTAGGCGGCCGGCTCTCGGTCCGGCCTCGCGTTCGGTACGGCTCGCACCGCTTGTGACCCCTGCCCTCGTAAACGGGCATATTTTATCCTCCGAGTGGACTGACCGTGTCCCGGATGAAGCGACGCTACCTACCTCTCGCGATGATCGACCGATCGATGGCGACGTTGGCATTTTTCGAGGGCGGACCGTAGCTCGAACGGGCCGATCCAATAGACATCCCACCGATCGCAGGTCTGGCGCTTCTCGCGTGGTCTCGTGCGGACGGCGACTAGCCGGTACACGAGCGGTAGGATACCAGCCCGCGGGTCGGCGACGGATTCACACCGACGACCCGCTGTCTCGGCCGCGAAGCGCAACTGCATTGACGGTCGAGACCGCAGTTCCGACCGATGAACGTCAGGGAACACGTCCCCGCGGTCTCCGGTATCCTCTCGGTCGTCGCGCTGGCGCTGGTGTTCGCGGCGGCGTTGCAGGCGATCCCCCAGTCGCTGCTGCCGCGGGCGCCTGACGTGGTGCTCGAAGCGATCCCACACGTCAACGCCGTCGTGAGCGCGACGGCGATCGGGACCATCGTCGTCGGCGTGCGAGCGATCCGCCGCGGCGACGTGGCCCGCCACCGCGCGGCGATGCTGTCGACGACGGGCCTGTTCGCGCTGTTCCTGGTCGCCTATCTCTACCGCGTGGCCCTGCTGGGGCCGAGCGACTTCTCCGGGCCGCCGCTGGTCGAGGGCGTGATCTACCCCGGGATCCTCGCCGTTCACATCCTCCTCGCCATCGTCTGCGTCCCGCTGGTGATCTACGTTCTCCTGCTGGCGCTGACCCACTCGGTCCCGGAACTGCGCGAGACACGGCACCCGACCGTCGGTCGGGTCGCGGCGGCGCTGTGGCTGATCTCCTTCACCCTGGGCGTCGTCGTCTACCTCATGCTGTACGTCCTGTTCTGATCCGCCCGTCGGATCGGCGTTCGTGGGGGCGAGCGCTCACGCGGTCCGGACCGGTCCCGAGAGCGCGTCGGGGCCCTCGTCGAGAACCGCCAACAGCCACTCGACGGTCCGGTCGCGCGACGACGAGGAGAACGACTCGTGGCCGCCGTCGTAGAGGACCGTCCGCTCGGCGGGTGCGCGCTCGCCGATAGCGTCGACACCGACGACGTGGTCCCGGAGCGAGCAGAAGACGACACCGTCCTCGCGGAACTCGGGCAGCCGCGACTGCGCATCGGCGACCGTCCGCAGGAACGCCGGGGCGATCCGGTCGGGGCCATCGGTGCGCTGGCGCTCGGTCGCGAGGTCGCCGAGTGAGCCCTCCTCGAAGGGCACCGGGAGTACCGGCCGCTCAATGGGGAGCGCGGTGACGAGGCGTTCGACGAGCCCCTCACTTGCCATCCCCCACCAGGGACTGAGATAGACACGCGGAGCGGCTGAATCGAGGTGTGCGGCGACCAGACCACCGGTGCTGTGCGAGAGGAGCCGGTCGGGATCGGTCGCGTCGTGGCGCGCCTGTGTCGGCCGGACGTACTGCTCGTCGAAGTCGCTCCCGTGGTCGGGTATCTGTCCCAGGTCGACGGTGTAGCCGGCCGCGACAAGCTCGTCGACCAGCCAGCGCACGTTCTCGTGGTGCGTGCGGTTACCCCATCCGAGGACGAACAGGACGCGTTCGTCTCCGTCGCCGAACTCCGTGAACTGCATGTCCAGTGTCTGGGTGGCGTTGTCACAAAAAAGCGTTTCCGACTGAAACCGACGTTCGTCGGACTCAGTCCTCGGTCGCGTCGGCGTCGCCCTCCGGGGCGTATTCGAGTTCGCCGCGCTCGACGAGGTCCGCGAACGCGTTGTCCTCTGCGTCCAGCGGGAAGTCGACGCGGCCGCGCTTGCGGGCGGACTCGTAGGCGCCGAAGATGATCTCGGCGGTCTTCAGGCCGTTCTTCGCGCCGAGTTCGGACTCGCGACCCTCCGTCAGCGCGTCGACGACCTCGCTGGCCGCGCGGTCGATGTACGCGCTGCCGTACTGTCGACCCTCGACGTGGGCGCTGTGCAGGTCTTCGCCGTCCACGTCGACTGCCTCCCAGTCTCCGTCGCCGGCGCGGCGGATCTCCAGCATGTTGCCCGTCTCGCTGTCGATGCGGATCTCGCCTTCGGTGCCGCGAATGACGTGGGCGGCGTCGGCGAAGTCGCTTCCTTCGCCACCGGAGATCACGCCCTGGACGCCGGTCTCGTACTCCCAGAGCGCCCAGGCCTGGTTCTCCTGGTGCATGCCGAAACGCACGTCCTCCTCGCGGTAGTCGATCTGGGCGATGACCCACTCGGGGTTGGCCTCGCCGGCGAACATGCCGGTCAGGTCGATGGTGTGGGCGCCGGTGTCGTACAGGTCGCTCCAGGTCGTCTCGATCCGCTGAAGCTCGCCGATCTCGCCGTCGTCGATAAGCCGTTTCGCTTCTCTGAACGGTTTCCCGAAGCGTCGCTGTCGGTTGAACGTGAGCTGTACGTCTCGGCGCCAGCAGGCCTGGGCCATCCGCTGTGCCGAGCCCCAGGTGTGGGCCATCGGTTTCTCGGCGTGGATCGCCGAGACGACCCCGCTGCGAGCGCAGTCGACGACCACGTCCTCGTGGATGGCCGGCGGGACCGCGACCGTCACGATCTCCGGTTCGACGGCCTCGATCATCGCCTCGTAGTCCTCGAAAACGTTCTCCTCGGGCAGATCGAAGGTGCGCCCGAACGCCTCGGCGTTCGCCGGGACGATGTCGGCGCAGGCGACGACCTCGCAGCGCTCGTCGTTCTCGAACGATTCGGCGTGCCGGTAGCCCATCGCGAACCCCTCGACGGTCGGGTTCTCGGGATCCGGCCCCGTTCCGATCACGGCGACCTCGTGCGTCATGAGATCACACAGTGAGAACCCGCTAAAACCAGTTTCGGTCCCTCTCTTGCCCGTAAATCGACGTGTAGTCCGGTAGCGACTGATCTCGAACGGCCGCGGCCCGATCTGTCACGGAGTATCACTTCGCGTTCGATTCTACCAAACGGCTTGGAAAAGATATATCACTTCCTTCTCACCAATATACGAACAGTTGAGCCACCGACATGCCAACGATAACTGTCGACGGATCTGAGTTTGAGTACGAGAGACAGGCGAAGAACAGATCGGAGAGCGTCTTCGAGGCGCAGTTGATCGTCGAGTCGCGGACGGGCGAGCGATCGGTGCGGACGTTCGAGATCGACGTGTCGGCACGCGACGACCTGGACGCAGAGCGCATGGAGACGGTGCTCTCGGAGTGGAAGCGCTCCCATCCCACGCTGACGATCGAACAAGTGGTCGTCGAGGAAACCAAGCGGTGCGGGTTCGGTCGCCGCCTCGGCGACGCGGAGGGCGCGGCAGATGCGACCGCCGCGGGCGACGGTGCGGGGGAGTCCAAGCCGCTGTACCGCGGCGGCGCGCAGTCGGTCCCGCGCTCTCCCGTCGGGTTCGGCGACGTGCCCGTCGAACGCGGCGAGGAGGTCACCTTCCACGTCGCTGGCCCCGACTCGTCGGTCTACGGCACTTCGAGCGGGACCGTGACCGGCGTCAAGACCGGCACCGAGGACTACAACGTCCTGATCATCGAAACCGACTCGGGCACCAAGCGCGTCCGCGAGGACTGGATCGTCGACGAGAGCGACGACGAAGCGGACGAGTCCTGAGCGGCGGGCGACCGCGGTTCTTTCCGACGACTTCCCGGTCGCCTGGCTCTCGCGCTGGGTAGTTCACGATCGCTGACGCTCACGCGGGAACCGGACGAACCGGAAGCAAAAGCGGGCGAGGGGTCGGGTCGGCGAACCGACGCGTTAGTAGCTGCGCTCTTTTGGCTCGTACTCTTTCTCGCCTTCGAGGAGGACTGGCTTGTAGTACAGTCGGGGGTTGCCGTCGTTCCAGGCGAGCATGGTGTGTTTGAGCCACTCGTCGTCCCGACGCTCCTGGTACTGCTCGCGCCAGTGGGCGCCGCGGAACTCCTCGCGGGCGAGGGCGCCGACCGTGATGGCCTCGGCGATGTCGATGATGTTGCGCGTCTCCATCGTGTGCATCAGGTCGGTGTTGTAGGTGCGCGAGGGGTCCGAGGCGGCGACGTGCCGGTAGCGCTCGCGAGCCTCGCGGATGTCCGCCAGCGCGTCCTTGAGGTTGTCCTCGCGGCGGAAGACGTTGACGTTGGCCGTCATCGTCTCCTGGATGTCGTCGCGGACGTGGGCGTGGTTGATACCCTCCTCTTCGAGGAGGCGGTCGACCCGCTCCTGCTGGCGCTGGATCTCGGCGTCGACGACGGTCGCCGCGTCGACGGCCGCACCGTCGGCGGCCACCGACTCCTCGCCGGCGCCGACCGCACCGACTTCGACGGCGTCGGGGATTTCGCCGGCTTCGCTCTCGGCGCTCGGTCCGGTCTGGACCTCCGCCTCCTTCATGTCGCCGCCGGCGGCGTGCTTGCCGGCGCGGGCGCCGAACACGAGCAGCTCGGGCAGCGCGTTGCCGCCGAGGCGGTTACCGCCGTGCAGGGAGACGCAGGCCGTCTCGCCGGCCGCGTACAGCCCGTCGATGCAGGTGTGACCGTTCTCGTTGACTTCGACGCCGCCCATCTGGTAGTGCTGACCGGGCTTGACCGGCATCGGCTCGTCGAGGCCGTCGACGCCCTCGAAGTCCTCCGCGAGGTGGAGGATGTTCTCGAGACGGTCGAGGATGCGCTCCTCGCCGAGGTGGCGCATGTCGAGGTGGACGTACTCGTCCTCGATACCACGGCCCTCGTTGACCTCGGTGAGCTCGGCCCGTGAGACCACGTCGCGGGAGGCGAGCTCGCCGTCGTTGTTCGCGTACCCGTACTCGAACATCAGCCGCTCCTCGTTGTCGTTGTAGAGGATGCCGCCCTCGCCGCGGACGCCCTCGGAGATGAGGACGCCGGTGGAGGGGAGCGTCGTCGGGTGGAACTGGACGAACTCCATGTCCTCCAGCGGGACGCCGGCTCGGTAGGCCATCGCGTAGCCGTCGCCGGTGTTGGCGACGGCGTTGGTCGTGTGGTCGAAGACCTGGCCGGGGCCGCCGGTGGCGAGGATGACGCCGTTGGTGGCGCGGTACCCCTCGATCTTGCCGCTGGCGATGTCGTAAGCGACGACGCCGTGACACTCGCGGTCCTCGACGTCGTCGTGGTCGGTCACCGCCAGGTCGAGGACCTGCTGTTCCTCGTAGACGGTGATACCCCGCTTGACGACCTGCTCGTACATCGTGTGTAGCAGGTGGTGGCCGGTCTCGGCGCCGGCGTAGGTCGTGCGGGGGTGCGAAAGGCCGCCGAACGGTCGCTGGGAGACGGTGCCGTCCTCCTCGCGGGAGAAGGGCATCCCCCAGTGTTCGAGCTGGATGACTTCGTCCGGCGCGTCCTGGGCGAAGGTCTCGACCGCGGGGGCGTCTCCGAGGTAGTCCGAGCCCTTCATCGTGTCGTAGGCGTGCAGTTCCCAGGAGTCCTCGGGGTGGAGCGCGGCGTTGATGCCGCCCTCGGCCGCCCCGGTGTGACTCCGGACGGGGTGGAGCTTCGTGACCATCGCCACGTCCGCTCCTTCTTCGTGTGCCGCGATCGCCGCGCGCAGGCCTGCGCCGCCCGCGCCGACGACGAGTACGTCGTGTTCGTGCATTGTTACCAGAATTTGAGGTTCGACTTGACTGCTTCGCGTTTGAGTTCCTGGATGTGCTCGGTCAGCGGGATGTCCTTCGGACACACCTCGGTGCAGGAGAACTGGGTCTGACAGCGCCAGACGCCGTTTTCCTGCTCGATGATCTCCAGTCGGTCTTCCTTCTGGATCTCGCCCTCGCGCTCGTCCATCGCGAACCGGTAGGCCTTGTTGATGGCCGCCGGGCCGAGGTACTCGTTGTCCCCCGCCGCGATGTTACACGAGGACATGCAGGCGCCACACCAGATACACCGCGTGGACATCTTCACTTTCTCGCGGTTCTCGGGAGTCTGGCGCTGCTCCTCGCGCTCGCCTTCCGGCAGCTCGTCGGGCTGGAAGTACGGCTCGACGGACTCCATCTGCTCGTAGAAGTGCTCCATGTCCACGACGAGGTCCTTGACAACGTCCTGGTGGGGGAGCGGCTCGATGCGGACCGGCCCTTCGAGGTCGGCCATCTGGGTCTTGCAGCCGAGTCGCTGCTTGCCGTTGACGAACAGGGCGTCGGAGCCACAGACCGCCTGCCGACAGGAGTGGCGGAACGTCAGCGACGAGTCGTAGTGGTCCCGGGCGTAGATCAGCGCGTCGAGGACGGTCATCCCCTTGAAGAAGGGGACGGAGAAGTCGTCGAAACGCGGTTCGGACTTGCCCTCGACCTCCGGGTCGTAGCGGAATACCTTGATCCGGACGGTGTCGTCGGCGTCACGGACCTCTTCGCGGGCCTGCTCTTCGCGTTCGCGGGCCTCGGCGCGGGCCGTCTTCTCGGAGAGGCGACGGTCCTGGTGGGACTGCTCGGCCGGCTCGGCCGCTTCGGCCTCGGCCTCTGTCTGCTCTTCGGTCTGCTCTTGTTCGATTTGCGTACTCATAGTAGGTTGGTCATCGCGAGTGCCACGCGGGTTCCCTGGACGATCAGTGCTATGCTCGCCAGCGTCAAAACGGCCCCGACTGCCGTCTTGCGGGTGCCGCTCAGCCCCTGGTTGACGAGGGCGTTGTAGACGCCGTTGACGCCGTGGAACGTCGCCGTGACGAGGAACAGCCACATCGTCGCGAAGTAGCCGACCTGGCTCATCCGCGCCTGGGTGCCGGCGAAAGTGATCTCGGCGGCGTGGTTGACGAAGTGCAGGAGGAAGAAGTGGAAGGCGAGCACGCCGACCAGGAAGACCGCCGTCAGTCGCTGGAAGAGCCACTTGATGCCGCCGCGCTCGAACGAGGAGTAGTGCTGTGCCATATCTTACACCCCCGCGAGGAACGTCGGCACGCTCGCGACGACGATGGCGGCCGTCACGACGAGCGACGCGTAGAAGCTCTTGTCCTGATTTTCCAGTCCGAATCCGAGGTCGACGAACAGGAGCCGAACCCCGTTGAGGATGTGGAAGACGGCCACCGACAGGAGGCCGACCTCCAGCACGCGGACGATCAGCAGTTCTTCCAGTCCCTGGAGCGTGTTCGTGTACAGCACCTCGCCACCCGTCGCGGTGCTCAACACGGCGATATGCGTAAAGAGGTAGCCGACGAGCACCCAGCCGGTGAACTTGTGGAAGATCCAGGCCCACATGCCCGGCTGGAACTCCCGCCACCGGCCGAAATCCTCGACCGCTCCGCGGTCGTACGTTCCGCTCATACAACGGGCGCAATGGTAGCAGGGGCTATAGTAGTTTCTACACCGACCCGTCTCGGCCGCCGAACACGTTCACACGCGTCCACAGGACGCCCGGTTCCGCGGGTGTTTCGGGGATTTTCGCCGCGACATCCGACCGACGTACCACTCGGCTGTCAGGGGTCGCGCCCGCGGGCCGGCGGCGCTCGCTCGCGCGCGACCCACGATGGCCCGCCACACTCGGCGGTCGGTCCGCGGTCGATCAGGCCGCGCTCGCGGTCACTCGGCGGCGCTGGTCGGCGTCGGGTCCCGCGGCGAGTTCGATCCGCCACTGCGTTCGATCGCGTCCAGCGTGCCGTCGTCGAGTTTGACGAGGTGACACAGCGGGTTACCCGGGTAGACCACGGGGTTTTCGAGGATGCCGACGAGCAGGCCGGTGAACGGCGCCTCGACGTGGGTCCGTTCGGTCTTGAACGGGTTCGCGATGGTGCAGATGGTGTCACCCTCGCGGACGACGCCGCCGCGGGCGGCGTGCATGTCGACGAGGCCGCCGGCGTCGGCGCGGATCCACGTCTTCTCGCTGGACCCCTCGACGACCGTCCGCCAGCCGGGCCACCGAACCCGTTCGGTGGGCAACAATCCGAACTCGGCGAGGACGCTCTCGACACCGACCAGCGCGCGGTCGATAAACTCGCGCTGGAAGCGGTGGGCCTCGCCCATCTCGACGGTGACGGTAGCGGTGCCGCGGTCGCTGGCCTCACGTCTGAGGGTCCCGTCGGGCCCCTGTCCGTCGATGATGACGTTGGAGGCGAACGCTTTCGCGACGCGGGCGACCGACGAGTCGGCCATGTCGGCGCGGACGTGGAGCATGTTCGTCCGGCCGCGGGTGGAGGTGTGCAGGTCCAGCCCCACGTCGCAGGGTTCGACGAAGTTGTCGAAGATACGTCGGGCCATCCGTTTGGCGCTGGTCGAGCCCGCTTTGCCGGGGAACGACCGGTTCAGGTCGCGGTCGTAGACGGGGAGATACCGCTCCTGAGCGATGAAGCCGGGAACGTTCAGGACGGGGAGACAGATGAGCGTGCCCCGGAGGTCGGCCAGGTCCCACTCGTGGGCCACCTCGCGGACGACCTCGACGCCGTTGAGTTCGTCGCCGTGGGCGGCGGCGCTGAGGAAGACGGTCGGCCCCGGCCGCTCGCCGACGACGACCGTGACGGGGATTCTGACGGGGTCACCGAGATACGTCTCGCTGACCGTGTAGCGCACGTTGGCCCGCTCACCAGGGTCGACCCGACCGCCGTCGTAGGTGAACGGTTCGGCCTCGTCCATACCTCCCACTACGTCCGGGGGTTGAAACGTGTGGCGACCGGCGGATCGATTCGCCGAACGTTCAGATTCGGCGTCACGTGGCCCCTATGGCCGATACGCGACCGTCAGTACTTTCGGCACCCCGAGCAACAGTGCGGTCATGGCGAGTTCTGACTCCGTTTCGGTGGGGGTGTTGAGCCTGCACAACAGCAAGGAGACGAAGGCGATCCTCAACGCCGTCGACGCGCTGGGCCACGACCCCGAGTGGCTGCGTCGGGAGAATACGACGCTCCGCGTGGAGGGCTCGGAGCCGACGCTCGAACCCGAAGTCGACGTGATCGCCAACCGACTGCTGCTCTCGAAGTCGACCGAGCCCTGCGAAGAGATGGGGCTGGCCAACACCTTCGAACAGCTCGTCCCGATGCTCAACGAGCCGGCCAAGACCCTCACTTCGATGCACAAAGTGGCCTCGGCGGTCGCGCTCTCCGACGCCGACGTACAGGTGCCCGACGCCCTGCTTGCGCTGTCGTCGGACCGGCTGAACCTCGAGCGCGAGCAGTTCGGCGACGAGGCGGTGTACAAGACGGCGATCGGGACCAACGGCGGCGGCACGTGGAAGGTCGACGCGACCGAGCGGGTCAACGCCCGCGTCGGCAACCGCTACGCGTTCCTCCAGAAGCTGCTGGAACGGGGCGACGTGCCGACGCGCGACCTGCGGGTCTACGTCGTCGGCGGCGAGGTCGTCGGGTCGATGTTCCGCTACGCTCCCGACAACGAGTGGCGGACCAACGTCGCGCTGGGCGGTCGCGTCGAGGACGCGGCCGGCGAGGTCGACGACGCGGTCATCGAGACGGCCCGGAAGGCCGTCGAGGCCGTGGGTCTGGACTACGCCGGCGTCGACCTCATGGAGGGCGAGGACGGCTGGTACGTCCTCGAAGTCAACCCCACCGCGGGCTTCAAGGGGCTGTTCGACGCGACGGAGACGAGCCCGGCGCCGTACATCGCCCAGCTCGCCGTCGAACGGGTCGGCGGGAGCGTCGATGACGAGCGCGTCGAAGAGCTGTCGGGCTTCCTCGACGACTCGGTGCCGGCCTGCAAGCCGCCAGCGGTCGGGGCCAAACCCAGCGAGTCGCTGGTCATCGGCTACACCGAGGAGGTCCTGATCAGCGGAACGAAGGGTTCGGAGTCCGTCGTCGCGAAATCGGACACCGGCGCGACCCGGACCAGCATCGACACGCGGCTGGCCGCCGACATCGGCGCCGGCCCGATCAAGTCGATCACGAAGGTCCGCTCGGGATCGAACAAGACCTCCAAGAGCCGGCCGCTAGTGGACGTGGTCGTCGGCGTCGGCGGCACCCGCCACACCGTCACCGCCAGCGTCGAGGACCGCAGCCACATGAACTACCCCGTCATCCTCGGTCGCGACATCCTCGGCGACTACCAGGTCGACGTGTCCCGACAGGCTGATCGGGAGTCCGATCCCGAAGTCGAGTCCGAGGAGTAGCCGCGCGTCCTCAGTTTCCGTTCTCTGTCGCGATGGCCTCCGCAAGCGCCAGCGCCGCCGCGACCCGCTCGTCGGCCGCCTCGTCGCCAGTTCCGTCGACGTTGCCGAGCAGGTCGGAGACGTGGCCGACCCGTTCGTGGACAGTCGCCCGGGTCCCCTCGTCGTCCGCGCCAGCGGCCAGCGCCGCAGCGTCGCCGGCGACCGCTTGCGCTTCGCCGATCCACCGGCTCGCGGCTCTGTCGACCGGGCGTTCCTCCGTGGCTTCGAGTTCCACGTGGAGCTGGTCGACGCGCTCCGCGAGGGAGTCTACACTGTCGCCCGCGTCGGTATCCTCGCCCACGGGTCAGCCCTCCACCGCCCGCCAGAGGTAGCGGCTGGCGTAGCTGCGGTAGGGCCGCCACCGCTCGGCGGCGTCGGCCATCTCGGCGCGAGTCATGTCGGCGTCGAACAGCCGGTCCATCCCCTTGCGGATACCCAGGTCACCCACCGGGAACACGTCCTCGCGGCCGAGGCCGAACATCAGGAACATGTCGGCTGTCCACGGCCCGATGCCGTGGATATCGGTCAGTTCCGCCGTGACGGCGTCGTCGCTCATGTCGACGAACGTCTCGCGGTCCCACCCGCGGGTGTGGAAGGCGCTCGCGGCGCTCTTGACGTAGTCTGCTTTCGCCTCCGAGAGCCCGGCGTCGTGGAGCTCGGCGTGGTCGGCCTCGATCATCGCTTCGGGTGTCACCTCGACGCGCTCGAACAGCCGCTCGCGGATGGCCGCCGCGGCGTCCATCGACACCTGCTGGCGGATCAGCGAGACGACCAGCCGCTCGAAGCAGTCGTCGGCCGGTTCTATGGAGAGGGGGCCGTGCTCGTCGACGACCGGCCCGAGCACCTCGTCGGCGGCGAGCGCCTCGATGGGGTCCGCTGTCATCGCTGGATGGTCGTGTGCGGGGCGACATGGGGGTTTCGGCCCGAGTCGACCGACGGTCCGCGCTCGCTCCAGTCAGCTCGCGCCCGCCGCGCCGCAGCAGGCCGGTGACTCCGGCGGTGTCGCTGTCTCGCCGTCACCGTCCGCGCCGCTCGCGTCGTCGGCCACCGAGTCGTCGGTCGGCCGACGGTCGACCTCGGTCGCCGCGGGTTCGGTCCCGCCAGCCTCGACCGCCGACTCGGTCGGGTCGTCGCCCTCGGCTTCGTCGCCGCCGTCGACGACCTCGGCTGGATTCCCGACGACGGTCGCGCCCGGCGGCACGTCGTCGACGACGACGGCACCCGCGCCGACGGACGCGTCGTCACCGATCGTGATGTCGCCCACGAGCGTCGCGTTGGCGCCCAGCGTCACCCGGTCGCCGACGGTCGGGTGTCGTTTCACCGGGCGCGGGTCGTCGCCACCCAGCGTCACGCCGTGGTACATCGCCACGTCGTGGCCGATTTCGGCCGTCTCACCGACGACGACACCCATCCCGTGGTCGACGAAGACCCGACGACCGAGGTCGGCGCCGGGGTGGATCTCCACACCCGTGAGAAAGCGCGTGACCTGCGAGACGAGTCGCGCGGTGAAGTGAAACTCGCGGCTCCACAGCCAGTGGGCCAGCCGGTAGGCCCAGACGGCGTGGAGACCGGCGTAGAGCAGTACCTCTGCGGAGCTTTTGGCGGCCGGGTCTGTCTCGCGGGCTGTGCGTACGTCCTCGCGGAATCTGTCGAACATTGTGTGCGGTGTCGTGGATCGCTGGGTATCGCGGTGGTCGGCGGCGTCGATGCAGACGAGAAAGAGCGGGCGCTCAACAACAGCGTCGCCGAACGTCGTTCGGCTGGTCGTGTCCCGTGCGATCGGACGAGCGCGAGCGCCCGCGAACCATAGTTCGATTTCGCCTTCCCAGCGGCTTAAATCACCCGACCCTCGCTATAGTAGAATTTCAAAGACATGGCCCGGACGATCGCACGACTGCGTGCGATCGAATGTGCAAACGCTTTCAAATTCTACTATAGCAGCCGATTCGACAGTCTCCGATGGTGAGCGACGAAAGCCCTCGACTCGCTCATCCCCTGCACGGCTACGCCTCGCGGCCTCACTGTCGTTCGGCACGCTCGACAGCGCGCGCCACTCAGATACGATGATTCGGTTCAGAAACGGATTCCAGAGGCGATTCAGACCATCCCCTTGCCGAGCAGTTCGCGGGCGATGATGTTCTTCTGGATCTCGGTGGTGCCCTCGTAGATCTGGGTGATCTTGGCATCGCGGTAGAACCGTTCGACGTCGAAGTCGTTGACGTAACCGGCGCCGCCATGGATCTGGACGGCCTCGTCGGCCACGTCGACGGCGACGCGAGAGGCGTACTCCTTGGCCATCGAGGCCAGCTGGGTGAGCTGGTCGTCGGCGTGGTCGACGCTCCAGGCGGACTTGTAGGTCAGCATGCGCGCGGCCTCCGTCTTCGTGTGCATGTCCGCGAGCTTGTGCTGGATGGCCTGAAACTCGCTGATCGGGCGGTCGAACTGCTCGCGCTCCTGGGCGTAGTCGAGCGCGCGCTCGGCGGCGCCCCTGGCGATGCCGACGCCCTGTGCGGCCACGGCGGTGCGGGTCTCGTCGAAGAACTGCATCAGTTGCAGGAACCCGGCGCCGCGGGTCCCGAGCAGGTTCTCCTCGGGGACGCGCACGCCGTCGAACAGCAACTCGGCGGTGTCTGAGGCTCGAATTCCCAGCTTACCGGTGATCTTCTCGGCCTCGAAGCCGTCGCGGTCCGACTCGACGAGAAGCTGCGAGAAACCGTTGTACCGACCCTCGGCGTCGGGGTCGGTCTCGCAGAGGACGACGAAGTAGTCGCCGACGGACCCGTTGGTGATCCACATCTTCGACCCGTCGATCACCCACTCGTCGCCGTCTTTCTCCGCGCTCGTGGAGACGCTGGACACGTCCGACCCCACGTCGGGTTCGCTGATGGCCGAGCCCATGATAGCGTCGCCCTCCGCGACCGGCCGGAGATACTCCTCTTTCTGCGCCTCGGTGCCGAACTCGACGAGCGCGTCGGCGCCGAACGCGGCCGACGAGATGGACAGCCCGATCCCCGGGTCGGCGGCGAACAGCTCCTCGACGATGACGATGTTGGTCAGGTAGTCGTAGCCGACGCCGCCGTATTCGAGGGGTACGTTGGCTCCCACGAGCCCCAGTTCGGCGGCCTCCTCGACCAGGTCGTGGGGGAATTTCTCTTCGGTGTCGTACTCGGTGGCGACCGGCTTGATCTCGTTGTCGGCGAACCGACGAACCTCGTCGCGGACTTGCTGTTGCTCCTCTGAGAGTGCGAAGTCCATGCGTAATATGTCACCGTCTACCATACATAACGCTTCGTAATCAACGATCAACTCGTCGAACGTTTACCGGCGAGAGAAACCTTGAAACGGGAGCCGAGCCAGGTTACACACGTCATGAACTTCGAGGATATCGAACAGGTCGCGGTACTCGGTGCGGGGAACATGGGTCACGGGATCGCCGAGGTCGCGGCCCTGGCGGGCTACGACGTGACGATGCGGGACGTCAAAGAGGAGTTCGTCGACGACGGCTACGAGAACATCGAGTGGTCGCTGGGGAAGCTCGCCGACAGCGGCCAGATCAGCGACGAGGAGGCCGACGCCGCGCTCGGCCGCGTCGAAGCGCTCGTCGACTTCGAATCCGCCGTCGCCGAAGCGGACGTGGTGATCGAGGCCGTCCCCGAGCGGATGGACATCAAGAAAGACGTGTACGGCGAGCTCGAAGAGTACGCGCCCGACGAAGCCATCTTCGCCACCAACACGTCGAGCCTCTCGATCACGGAGCTGTCGGAGGTGACCGAACGACCCGAGCAGTTCTGCGGGATGCACTTCTTCAACCCCCCCGTCCGGATGGCACTGGTCGAGGTCATCCGCGGCGAGCACACCGCCGACGAGACGCTCGACGCGATCGAAGGACTCGCCGAGGCCTTCGACAAGACGCCCGTCCGCGTCCGCAAAGACTCGCCGGGGTTCATCGTGAACCGGGTCCTGGTCCCGCAGATGAACGAGGCCTGCTGGCTCGTCCACGACGACGTGGCCACCGTCGCAGAGGTCGACTCCACCACCTCCTTCGACATGGGCCTGCCCATGGGCGCGTTCGAACTCGGCGACCAGGTCGGTCACGACGTGACGCTGCACGTCCTCGAATACCTCAACGAAGTCCTCGGCGAGGCCTACGAGCCGTGCCCGCTCCTCGAAGCAAAGGTCGAGGCCGAGGAACTCGGCAAGAAGACCGGGAAGGGCTTCTACGACTACGAGGACGGCGGCGTTGAGATCCCGGCCGACGAGGGGCGCGACGACGTGGAGGCCCGCCTGCTGGCCGTGATGGCCAACGAGGTCGGCAAGCTCGTCGAGAACGACGTCGCGCCGGTCTCGGACATCGACGAGGCGATGCTGCTCGGCGCGGGCTTCCCGGAGGGGCCGGGCAAGCGCGCCGACGCCTACGGGCTGGACGAGCTGGTCGAGACGCTCGAATCGGTCCACGAGGAGACCGGCGCCGCGCGCTACGAGGTCTCCGACGGCCTCCGCGGGGCCGCCGACGAGGGCGGTTTCTACGACAGTGACGACGAGAGCGAGACGGTCGCGTACGAGCAGATCGCCGTCGAGACCGACGGCCCGGTTGGGCACATCCAACTGGACCGCCCGGCCCGGATGAACACGATCACCGTCGACATGATCGACGAGGTCGACGCCGCGCTCGACCAGTTCGAGGCGGACGACGAGATCCGGGCGGTGCTCCTCGAAGGGGCCGGCGACCGGGCGTTCTCCGCCGGGTTCGACGCCGCCAGCGCCGCGCCGGGGAGCGGCCTCGAAGCCAGCGAGATGTCCCGGAAGGGCCAGCGCGTCTTCGGCCGCCTGGAGGAGGTCGGCATGCCGGTCGTCGCCGCCATCGACGGCTACTGCCTCGGCGGCGGGATGGAACTCGCCACGGCGGCCGACATGCGTATCGCCAGCGAGAGCGGCCAGTTCGGACAGCCCGAACACAACCTCGGGCTCCTGCCCGGCTGGGGCGGCACGCAACGCCTCTCCCAGGTCGTCGGTGAGGGGCGCGCCAAGGAGATCATCTTCACCGCGAAGAACGACTACGAGTCCGAGACGATGTACGACTACGGCTTCGTCAACGAGGTGGTCGCCCCCGACGAGTACGACGACCGCAAGTGGGAACTCGCCCGCGACCTCGCCGCGGGGCCGCCCATCGCCCAGAAGTTCACCAAGCGCGCGATGCTCGCCGGCCGCGACGACACCGACGCCGGCCTCGAATACGAGGCCTCGGCGTTCGGCCATCTCTTTACCACCGACGACGTGTGGGAGGGCCTCGCCGCCTTCCAGCAGGACCGCGAGCCGGAGTTCGAAGGGGAGTAAGAACGTCGGGTCCGCGTTTTCAGTCGTCTTCGGCCGCGTCGAGGGCCTGCTGTGCGACCCGCTCGCTGGCCTGTTCGACGAACTCCTCGGGGAGGTCCTCGATCTCGCCGGCCTGGACGCGCCAGAGGTTCGCGTAGAGCCCGTCGCCGCTCAGGAGGTCCTCGTGGGTGCCGCGCTCGACGATCTCGCCGTCGTCGATGACGAGGATCGTGTCGGCGTCCCGGACCGTCGAGAGTCGGTGGGCGATGATGAACGTCGTGCGGTCGGCGGCGAGTTCGTCGATCGAGCGCTGGATGAGCATCTCGGTCTCGGTGTCGACCGCCGAGGTCGCCTCGTCGAAGATCATGATCGCCGGGTGCTGGAGGATGGTCCGCGCGACGGCGACGCGCTGGCGCTGGCCGCCCGACAGTTTCACGCCGCGTTCGCCGATGTCGGTGTCGTACCCCTCGGGGAGGTTCTCGATGAACTCGTGGGCCTCGGCGCGCTTGCAGGCCGTGACGACCTCCTCGCGAGTGGCGTCGAACTGGCCGTACTTGACGTTCTCGGCGATGGTGCCGTCGAACAGGAAGTTGTCCTGGCCGACGTAGCCCATCGACCCGCGGAGCGAGGCGAGCGTCGCGTCGCGCACGTCCGTCCCGTCGACGCGGACGCTCCCCTCGTCCACGTCGTACAGCCGCAGGAGCAGCTTGACGATAGTCGTCTTCCCGGCGCCGGTCGGGCCGACGAGCCCGACCGTCTCACCCGGATCGACGTCGATGTCGATGTCGTCGAGGACGACCTCGTCCCCGCCGTAGCTGAACGTCACGTCATCGTACTCGACGTGGCCGTCGACGGTCTCCAGGTCGACCGCGTCGGGCTCGTCTTGGATGCGGACCGGGAGGCTCATCAGGCCGAGAATGCGCTTGGTCGAGGCCTTGGCGTCCTCGTAGCGCTCGACGATGTTGCCCATCTGGGCGAGCGGATTGACGAGCCGCTGGGTCAGCAGGAGGAACGTGACGAGCGTCCCGGCGGTGAGTTCCCCCGAGAACGGGCCCGGCGGCCCCTGGATGATCCAGATCCCGCCGACGATGAACGTCGCGATGAACGAGAGGGAGGTGAGCACGCGCAGGCCGGGCCGGTAGACGAACGAGAGGCGGAGCGCGAGCCAGTCGAGCTTGAAGTAGCGGTAGGAGTGGTCCTCGACGCGTTCGTCCTCGTACTCCTCGGTGTTCGACGACTTGATCACCTGGATGCCGCCGAGGTTGTTCTCCAGGCGGCTATTTAAATCGCCGACCGACTCGCGGATGTCGGCGTAGCGCTCCTCGGCCAGCTGCATGTACCAGTAGGTGAACACCGCCGACAGCGGCGCGACGACCATCGTGACGGCCGCCAGTTGCGGGTTCAGCGCGACGAGGAACGCGGCGGTCCCGAGCATGAGGACGATCAGCTGGATCAGCTCGCCCATCATCGAGTCGAGGAACTGCTCCAGGCGGTTGACGTCGTTCGAGAGGATGGAGATGAGTTCGCCGGTCTGGACCTCGTTGAAGAAGTTCATGTCCAGCCGTTGCATCTGCTGGTAGGTCGCCGTCCGGGCCTCGTGTTTCACCCGATGGGAGAAGAGGTTGAGCGAGGACGCCCGCACGAAGATGAGCGCCGCCTGTCCGATCATGGCGACGGCCATCCCGCCGACGACGAACCAGAACTGCCCCATCTCCGTCGTCGGCAGCCACGACTGGGGAACGTAGGGAAGGGTGAACCCCGCCTCCTCGTTGAACAGCGCGTCGATGGCGACGCCCAGCAACACCGGCGGCACCAGCGAGAAGAAGCGCGAGCCGATGCTCGCCAGCACGCCGACGACGAACCACCGCCGGTGTCCGTGCCCGAACCGCTGGAACAGCTGCAAGAGCGGATGGTCCAGTTCCTCTCGGTGTTTCTCGATATACTCCGAATCGATCGCTTGATCTGTACTCACGGTTGACTGTCGCGCCTGTTAGCGATCCCGGTGGAAAAAGGGGCCGGTCCGCCACAGATTCGCCGCTACATCCGTCCGACGACTCGTTCGCTCGCGCGAACGGTTCAGCAGTCGGCCGTCACCCCGTGTCAACACATCTCGCCGAGGTCGCGCCACTCCTCGGTGTGGAGACCGATGTCGAGTTCGCGACCGCAGCCGTCGCAGTAGAACGACCCCGAGCGGCGGTCGGCCGGCAGTTCCGTCCATTCGCCGTGCTCGTCGCACTCGACGCGGATCCCGCGCTCTTCGCTCTCGGGCAGTTCGACGGAGTAGGATGGCATCGTTCGCGCGTGGGGGCCGCGTCAGCTTAAGTCCGCCGCCGGTCGGCGCGCGATCCGCCGGTATTGGCGTCCGGTGCCGGACCGATAGTGGCCGTCGCTCAGTCCCAGAAACTTCGGGTCCGGGCGTACTCCCGTTCGCGCCGGAGGATATCGCGATAGAACTCGTCCTCGTCCTCGCGGAGCTTGTTGATGATCCGGGCCGCGTTGCGCGGACCGACACCTCGCGCCGCGAGCGCGATCACCGCCCGTTTACCGTGTGACTGCACCAGGCTCGCCGACTTGTACGCTCGTTCGGTCTGTTTCTCCTGTTCGTCGTCCTTCTCGCTCGCCTTCACGGCCGAGACGACTTCGTCGGCCCAGGGATTGAGCGCGGCGATCCGGGTCGACCCGCAGTCGGGACACTCCGGCTGGTCGCGGATCCGTTTGACCGGTTTCTTGCGCTTCCAGTCCTGGCAGTGGAGGCAAAAGAGGATCATTCGGTCGCTCTGGATCCGCTCGCGGACCGTCTGGATGACGCTCGCGTCCGCGTGGTCGGGCGAGAGCAACTCCTGACCGGCGCTGCGCCCGCCGAGACCGATCGGGGTTCGGTCGCCGAGGAGTTCGACGGTGAGGTCGCCCGACTGGACCCGTTCGAGGACCTCGCTCGCCCCCTCCACGTCGAGTTCCTCGTGGAGGATCTCCCGGACGGCCTCGTCGTAGACCGGCGTGTCTTCCAGGGCGTCCATCAGGCGGTCGCGGCCGAAGCGGTTACTGGACCCCCGGCCGCGCCAGCGCTTGAGCGCGCCGAACTTGGTGGCGACCTGCGCGACCTTGAACTTCAGTGAGTCGGCGTTCTTCAGGGAGAGCTCGACGAGTTCGGCGACGTGGTCGGGGTCGGTGTCCTCCAGCACCTCCAGCGCGTCGGTCGCCGAGGCGGTGCGGGGCACCTCCAGTTCGATCCGGTAGGGGTCGATCTCCATCCCGACCGACGAGCCGGTGGCCTGGCCGAGTAGCGCCGAGAGCAGCCGGCCGAGCGTCTCGTTTACCTTGTGACCGAACGCGGCGTTGACGACCAGTTCGCGCCCGCGGAACTCGATCAGGACGGTGTCGTCAGTGGGGATCGGATGGTCGGGGTCGTGGTCGGCGAGCTGTTCGAGGCCGACGGCGATGGTCTCGGCGTCGCCGTCGTAGCGGGCGGTGAACTCCCGGGCGACGGAGTCGACGGACGCCCCCTGCTGGAGCTGTCGCCCGGCGATCCCGCGCATCTCGCCGACCTCCTGGGCGACCGCGTAGGGGACGGGGATCTCCTGGCCGGTCCAGGAGGGCACCTCGCCGCCGGGGTCCTCGACCGGCGAGACGGTCACCACTTCCTCGTCCTCGTCGATCTCGGTGATGCGCCACATCTCGCCGCGCTGGATGAATATCTCGCCGGGCGTCGCGAAGTTGACGACGAACTGTTCGTCGAGGGTGCCAACGTCGCGGCCGCTGGCAACGTCCTCGACGCTGTATGTCGCCTCGTCGGGGATCATCGAGAGGTTGTGATAGAAGTACTGCCAGGTGCCGCGGCGCTTCTGGAGCTCGTCGACGTCCTCCTCCAGCCAGACGACCTTGTTGCCCGCGAGTTCGCGGACGACCGACTTGAACTCGGTCTCCGAGAGGTCCCGGAACGGGTAGGCACGGGTGAGGATGTCGTAGGCGCGCATCGCCCGGATGTCGCCGGAGTCCATGACGAGCCCGGCGATCTGGTTGGCGACGGTGTCGAGACTGCCGTCGTGGATGTCGGCTGACTCGACCTCGCCCGAGCGGGCCTTGCGGGCGATGGCGAGCGCTTCGAGGGTGTCGTCGGGGTGGGTGGTGACGACGGTGCCCCGCGACACCTGGTCGCGGCGGTGGCCCGCGCGGCCGACGCGCTGGAGCAGTCGCGTCACCTGCCGCGGGCTGTTGTACTGGATCACGTGGTCGACGTGGCCCACGTCGATGCCCAGTTCCATGGAGGAGGTACAGAGCAGGCCGTCGAGTTCGCCCGCCTTGAAGTCGTCCTCCACCTCGATGCGGGACTCCTTGGCGAGCGAGCCGTGGTGGACGCCGACGTTCGCGTCGAGTTCCTTGAACCGCGAGCCCAGCGCCTCGGCGAGCTGGCGGGTGTTGACGAATATCAGCGTCGACTCGTACTCCGCGACCATGTCGCGGATGTACCGGACGTGGCTGGCGAACTCGGGTTCGGTCATCAGCTCGCCGGCCAGCCGCTCGTCCTCGTCGGTTATCTCGGGGGCGCGGACGCGCACGTCAAGGCGGCTCCCCACGTCGATCTCGACGACCGAGCAGCCCCGGTCGCCGGTGAGAAAGCGGCCGACCTCTTCCGGATCGCCGACCGTCGCCGAGAGGCCGATCCGCTGGAAGTCGTCGGCCAACTCGACCAGCCGTTCGAGGCCGACGGTCAGCTGCGCGCCGCGTTTGGCGACCGCCAACTCGTGGACCTCGTCGACGACGACGTGGTCTACGTCCGCGAGCGCGGTGCGGAGCTTCGACCCGGTGAGCATCGCCTGCAGGGTCTCGGGCGTCGTCACGAGCACGTCGGGCGGGTCGTTGGCCTGCTTCTGGCGCTGGTAGTCGGTGGTGTCGCCGTGGCGGACCTGCACGTCGAGATCCAGCCGGTCGCCCCACCACTCCAGGCGCTCGCGCATGTCGCGGTTGAGCGCCCGCAGCGGCGTGATGTAGAGGGCGCCGATGCCGAAGCGCGGCTCGTCGGTCCTCGTCAGGGCGTCGAGCACCGGGAGCATCGCCGTCTCGGTCTTGCCGGTCCCGGTGGGCGCGACGACGAGGACGTTCTCGCCGTCGACCAGCGGCGGGACGGCCTCGCGCTGTGGTTCGGTGGGCGTCGTGAACCCGCGCTCGGACAGGGCCTCGCGCACCTCCGAGCCCAGCGCGGCGAACGCCGACGGGTCGCCCGACTCCGGATCGCTCCCGTCGGCGCTGCCCGCCCCAGACTCCTCGAGGGGCTCCGCGTCACCGGTAGCTCCGGCGTCTGTCATCGCCCGGGCTATGGGTTTGAACCGATTAAGGGCGCCGATCCCGACGGCGGTTGCCGGCCGCGCCGACCGAGAGAATTTACTAATATTGGGAAAATTACGAAACATTAATGTTGCGGCGATTTTCGGTCTTCGGGAGAACCGGAGAGGTGTTAACGGTAGCCGCCCCGACGTACGAAACGAGAGGCCGCTCGGACGACATATGTGTGAACACACTCACCGGACGGAAGCGGAGCGAGCCCGCGGACCGGCCGCCCGTGAGGCGGCGGAACCGGACCGCGGTGAGACGACTGCGGTCGCTCCGCTCCGTCGGCGGACGCTGCTCGCCGGTGGCGCGGCGACGCTCGCCGCGCTGGCGGGGTGTGGGAGTTCGGACTCGACCGCGGCGCCCGACGCGGTCGGACTGACGACCGAGGACCGGTGTGAGGTGTGCGGGATGGTGATCCCGAACCACCCCGGTCCGAGCGCCGAGATATTCTACGCGGACCAGCAGCCCTCGGGTCACGACAACCCGGCGCGGTTCGACAGCACCTGGGAGGCGTTCCAGTACGACTTCGAGCGCCGGGACAGAGGGTGGAGCCGCGAGGCGTTCTACGTCACCGACTACTCCGCAGTCGACTACTCGATCACAGCGGAGGGCGGGGACCAGGTCGTCTCCACGCACCCGGATGCGGAGGCGTTCGTCGACGCGGAGACGGTCACGTTCGTCGTCGGGTCGGACGTCAAGGGCGCCATGGGCAAGGACCTCATCGCCTTCTCGACCGAGAGCGACGCCGAATCGTTCGCCGACGAGTACGGCGGGTCGCTCGCGGGGTTCGACGACGTGAGCCGCGAGACGGTCGCACAGCTCGGTCGCGCCTGACGATGGACGTGCGGATCGTCGGGGGACTCGTGCTCGCGGTCGCACTGGTGAGCAGCGGTGCGTTCCTGGTCGGGTCGGGCGCCGGGGAGGTCCGACCGGTCAGTTTCGACGAGACGCTTCGCGTCGGGATGACCGGGGTCGACGTGCGGACGGCCGAAGCCCGGGGTTACGACCTCCCGCGGGCGCAGGTGTTCTACGGGCAGTACGAGTACGTCGTCGGCTACTACGGCGTCGAGTCGCTCGTCTCGCAACTGGAGAGCGGGACCGCCCGCCGCCAGTTCGGCGACCCGCTGGCGGTCTTCGTGACCGACTTCTCCGGAGCCGGCCCCTCGCTGGTCGACGGCGGCTACGTCGACCTGCGCACCGACCCGGCGGTGGGGTGGGTGCGAGCCGACGAGGCGGTCTACGTCGTCGACAGCGGGGCGCGGACGCCCGCCGGCCCCACGGCGGTCCCGTTCTCCGACCGGACGGACGCTCGCTCGTTCGCAGAGGCCAACGGCGGCCGGCTGGTGTCGTGGGACGCGCTCCCGGACGCGGTCGAACCGGCCGGCCGAGCGACCGAAGCGGCGTTTCGCGAGACCGTCGAGAACCGCTCGGCGTGGGCCGACCGGACCGTCGACGCCCGAGGGACCCTCCGCGAGCGTCGGGTCTCGGTCGTCGTCGGCGAGGACGCGCCGGACCTGGCTGGCGCCGTCGCGGCCGCGCCGCCCAACACGACCGTGAAACTCCCGCCGGGAACCTACGACGCGAACCTGACCGTCGACAAGCCGGTGACGATCCGCGGGTCGGGACCGGAGACGGTCCTCGACGGCGGCGGGAACGGCACCGTCCTGCGGGTCAGTGCCGACCGCGTCGCGGTCACGTCGCTGTCGATCACCGGCGTCGGTTCGGTGGGGTCCCGTCCGCCGCCCGAGGACGCCGACGGCCCCCTCGCGACCACCCTCGTCTACGCCCGGAGCGACGCGGGGATCGCTCTGCTGGGCGCGAACGAGTCGCTCGTCGCCGACGTTCGCATCGACACCGCGTCGACGGGGGTCAGCCTCCGCCGGAGCGACCGGTCGGTCGTCCGGAACCTCACCGTTCGGGGGGCCGACTCCATCGGCGAGGGGTCGATGGGGGTGTTGCCGATCTCCTCGCGGGTCGTCGTCGAGGACACCGACACCCGCGACGGCCGCGACGGCGTCTACGTCCACCGCGCCGACGGCAGCGTGATCCGTGACAACCGCGTGGTCGGCGGCCGCTACGGCGTCCACGAGATGTACACGTCGGACCTGCTCGTGGCGAACAACACGATCCGGGAGACGAAGGGCGCGGTCGTCCTCATGACGCGGCCGACGAACAACGCCGTCGTGGACAACCGCGTCGTCGACAACCGGGCGGGGGTCCTCGCGGTCGGCGATACGTCGCTGTTCGCCGACAACGTGATCGCGCGCAATCGGATCGGGATCGAGCTCGGATCGACTCGCTCGCTCGTCACCGAAAACACCGTCGCAGACAACGGGATCGGCATCCGCTCGGTGACGCTGCTTGCGACCAACGACCTGGTCGGCAACGACGTGGTCGGCAACGACCGGCCCGCGGTCGCATCGAGCGGTCCCGTCAACGTCTGGACGAGCGAGGGACGCGGCAACTACTGGGGACCGGTCCCGGGGCTCGACCGCGACGGCGACGGGACCGTCGACAGCCCGTTCCGCCCGACCGGACGCGTCGACGTCGTGGCGAGTCGCGCGCAGGGCGGGCCGACGCTCTCACGGGCGCCGGCGCTGGGACTCCTCCGGGCGGTCGCCGGGAGCGTCCCCGGCCTGCGCGAGGGCGGCGCGATCGACACGGCACCGCGGACCGACCCGGTCCGCCCGGACCGACTGCGGGAGGTGCGAAACCGAACGTATGCGTGATCAGGACGGATCGACGACGACGGAGGCGGCATCGAACGACGACGGGTCGACCGAGCGCGGTGACGAGGAACCGGGCGAGCGAGACTACGAGGAGGCGGGGACGCCGGGAACCGACGCCGGAGGTGGTCGCGGGGGCGACCGCGACGCCCTGGTCGTCGACGGCGTCGCCCGGTCGTTCGGCGACGTGAGCGTCCTCTCGGGCGTCTCGTTCGCGGCCGAGCGCGGGACGGTCGCCTGTCTCGTCGGCCCGAACGGCTCCGGGAAGACGACGCTTCTGCGGGTGGTCGCGGGCCTGCTCGCACCGGACGCCGGGTCGGTCTCGCTCCCCGACTCTGGCGACCGCACGGTCGGCTACCTGGCCCAGACGCCGGCGTTCCGCCCGCAGTTCACGCTCGCCGAGACGCTGCGGTTCTACGGCGACCTCGCCGGCGTCGACGTCGATCCGGACGCGGTGCTGGAGCGAGTCGGACTCGAAGCGGTCGCCGACCGGCGAGTCGGAGCGCTCTCGGGCGGGATGTCGCGCCTGTTCGGCATCGCCCAGGCGACCATCGGCGACCCGCCGGTGCTCGTCCTCGACGAACCCTCTAGCGGGCTCGACCCGACGATGACCGAACACGTCGGGTCGGTCGTCCGCGACCTGGCCGACGACGGCCGGACGGTCCTGCTCGCGACGCACGAACTGGGCACCGTCGACCGCGTCGGCGACACTGTCCTCGTCCTCGACGACGGGGTGATCCAGGTCGCCGCCGAGCCCGACGCGCTGCGCCGCGAAACCGGGTCGGAGACGCTCACTCACGCCGTCAACCAGTACATCCACGGCGAGGGCAGCGACCTGACGGTCCGCGCCGGGACCTGGGAGGGCGACGATGGGTGAGCCCGCTCCGGCCGACACGTCGTCGGACGGTGACGCCGCCAGTCGGGACACCGCCGATCGGGACGCCGTCGACCGAGACGCCGGCGGACGGACGCCACGGGACCGACTGCGAGCGCTCCGAGCGGTCGCCCAGCGGGAGTTCGACACCGTGGTTCGCACGCGCGCCTATCTCGCCCTGGCGGTCGCCTACGCGTTCGTCGTGGTCGCGCTCCCGCTGGCGAGCGGCGTCGGCGGCTTCCTCCCGCTCGTACTCGACCTGTCGACGCCGGTGGAGGTGCTCGTCCCCCTGGTGGCCTTCGGGTTCGGCACCTGGAGCGTCCTCGCGGACGCCCAGAGCGGCGAACTCGACGTGATCCGGACCTACCCGGTCGACCGCTGGACGTACGTCCTCGGGACGTTCGCCGGCCGGGCGGTGGGAGTGCTCGCCGCGGTCCTCGCGCCGCTGGTGGCCCTGGGCCTCTCGGTCCCTCTCCTCAGGGAGCCGTCGACGGCCGTGTTCGTCTCCCACGCGACGGTCGACTCGCCGACCTTCCTCGCGCGGTTCGTCGCGCTGACCGCCGCGTACGCGCTGGTCGCGCTCGCGCTCGCGATGGCCGTCTCGTCGCTCGCCCGCTCGCGCCGGGCGGGCGTCGCGGCCGCCGCGCTCGTCGCGCTCGTGGCCGTCGTCGGCGTCGACGCGCTGGTCGTTCTCGGCCTCGTGCAGGGGGTTCTGAGCGCCGATACGCTGGGCGTCGCGCTCGGCCTCAGTCCGACCGGCGCGTTCCGCGGGCTGGTCCTGTCGACGGCGACCGGCGGGGTCGTCTCGACCGGTCCGCCCGCCGCGAACGTCGCCGCCAGCGTCGTCGGCCTCGTCGGCTGGCTCGCCGTCGGCCTCACCGTCGCCGCGCTGGGCGCGTGGTCACCCGGCGGGCGCTGAGCGCCTCGCCGGCGGGAGAGCGACGCGTCGCCCGCGGAGTATTGTACCGTAGTTGGAGTACTACAAGACCCCATTCATTGGTGTCCCGCTCCTCGCGCCGATCCATGAAGCGACGTAGCTACCTCGCCGGACTGTCGACGGCGGCGGCCGCAAGCGTCGCGGGCTGTTCCGGCGGCGACGGGAACCCCGACGTAGCCCTGTCGAAACCGGACCGCGAGTTCGAGAGCGCCGACCTGCCGTACCCGGCGTGGGGCGAGCGCGTCCCCGACGTGACCCTCCCGGCTGTCCACGCCGAGGGCGAAGTCCGACTCCGCGAGGTCGATCGCCCGGCACTGCTCACCTTCTTCTACAGCCACTGCGAGACGGTGTGTCCGGTGCTCGTCGGGACGCTCCGGAACGTCCAGACGCACGCGCTGAACGAGGGGTACGGCGACGCGGTACGATTCTATCCAGTGACGTTCGACCCCGCTCGGGACGACGCCGACCGCCTGCGCGAGTACGCCGACGAGCGCAACGTCGCGCTCGAGACGGACAACTGGCAGTTCCTCCGTCCGACCTCTGCCGAGCGGGCCCGGCGAGTCGTCGAGGAACAGTTCGGTGTCGCGTTCCAGCGGACGGAGCCGGCGGAGATGGACGGCTACATGTTCACTCACACGGCGATGACGACGCTCGTCAACGCCGACGACTACGTCGAACGCGCCTACCGGACGAAGTCGCCCGACAGTGAGCGGCTGATCGACGACCTGGCGGCGGTTCGAGAGGCATGAACCGGCGGACGGCGATCGCGGCGATCGCGGGCGCGGGCCTCACGGGCGGGAGCGCCCTCGTGTTGGGCGGCGCGGGCCCGCTGGGCGACGGTGACGGACTGCCGGTCCGCGTCGAGGCGATCGACGCGCCCGGGTCCGAGGCCGGTCGACTCCGGGTGCCCAGCGGGGACCGACCGACGCTGGTCGACTGCTTCGCGACGTGGTGTGAGCCCTGTGACCGCCAGATGGAGACGCTGACGGCGCTATACACGGAGTACGAGGACGGGATCGACTTCGTCTCGGTGACGAACGAGCGCGTCGGCGGCGGCCTCTCGCGAGCGGACGTCGCCGACTGGTGGGAGCGCCGCGAGGGTCGCTGGCCCGTCGCGGTCGACCCCGAGAGCGCGGTCATGTCGGCGATCGGCGCCGACGGGCTCCCGTACCTGGCGCTAACGGACGGTCGTGGGGCCGTCCAGTGGGAGCATTCGGGGGTCGCCTCGCGCGAGCGCCTGCGGTCGGCCTTCGAGGCGGTGCTGGGGACGTGACGGGCCCGCTCGGCGGTGCGGTGGGGTTCGCCGTCGGCGCCGGCGTCGCGACGTTCTTCGCGCCCTGCGCGTTCCCGCTGCTGCCCGGCTACGTCGGTTACTTCCTCGAACGCGGCGGCGACGACTCGCCCGGCGCGGCGGCCGCGGCGGCCGCGCTCGGATCACTCGCTTCGTTCGCGCTGGTCGCGGGGGCGGCCTACGCGCTCGGCCGGCGACTCACGTCGGTCCTGCCGGCTTTCGAGCCGCTGGTGGGCGTCGCGCTGGTCGCGTTCGGCGCCGCGACCCTGCTCGGCCGCGGATCGGCGACCGTCGCACTCCCGAGCCGGCCCGACTCGGTCGTCGGGTTCGGCCTCTTCGGCGGCGCGTACGCGCTCGCGGCGGCCGGCTGCGTGGTTCCGGTCTTCCTCGGCGTCGTCGCGCAGGCGCTCGCGCTCCCGCCGGCGGGCGCGACGGCCGTGCTGGCCGCGTACGCGGGCGCGGCGACGGCCCCGCTGGTCGGCGTGACGCTGCTCGCGAGCGCGGGCGTCGACGCCTGGCGGTCGCTCGGGCGCTACGCCGGCGCGCTCGAACGGGCGGCGGCCGTCGTGATGATCGTCGCCGGGCTCGGCCAGGTCGCGCTGTCGCTCGTCGTCCTGGACGTAGTCTGAGGGGCGCCGGCGGCAGGAACGGGACGCTCAGAGCGACTGCGCGAACGTCAAGAGATCCACGCCGACGATGAACAGCACCACGAGGACCGCGACGAAGATGATCGCTTTCAGGAACCACGGCATCGACTCGTCGGCTGCGGGCGTATCGCTCATAGCCCCCCTAGCGGTGCCGCTTCCCTCAACCCACCGTTGTCGTGCGACAAGCGTCGCGGGGGTCGGAGTCGAGCAGGCTTCGGTGCCTGTCGGGCGCCGCGACCGAAACTGACTGGCTACTGGCCGAACGACTTCGGGGTAGATGCGGGAGTTCGTCTTCACGCTGACGTACGAGACGGGGGTCGACCCGCTGATGGACGCCTTCGCGGCCGCGCCGGAAGCGCGGTCGACGGCGCTCGTCTGTCCGGTCTCCGAGTCGGAGGTCTGGCGGCTCGACAGGGTCACGGGACCGTCCGAGACGGTCGAACGGGCGGCGGCCCTGATCGCGGACGAGGGGCGGGACCTGATCTCGGTCAGTGCCCGCGGCTGTGCGGGGCACCGACACAGCGACGTGCTCTCGGCGTCTGCGCGCCGGGCCGTCGTGTACACTCGCGTCTCCGAAGCGACCCGTTGCGACGCCGTCTCGCTGATCGCCAGGCGATACCTCACCGGTGGCGTCCTCGCGGAGGTGACCCGCCGCGAGTCCGAGGAGCGGTGGCGGATCCTGACTGAGAGCGACGAGAACGTCGGGATGCTCTACGACACGCTCGGGGGAACGCTCAGGGAGGGGATCACCTATCGGTTCGAGCATCTCGAGGACGCGACCGAGCCGCCGTCGAACCCGTTCGCGTCGCTGTCGCTGCGCCCGGAACAGCGGCAGGTGCTCGAGTTGGCCGCCGAGATGGGGTACTACGAGACGCCGCGGGAGACGACGCTCGACGACCTCGCGGCGGAGCTGGACTGCCCGCGTTCGACCGTCTCCTACCGGCTCAGGCGCGCCGAAGCGGAGGTCGTGGCCGGATTCCTCTCGACCACCTGAAACCGGCCGTCGCGGACGGAGCCACGCGGCGACGGCGCCGAGGAGACCGGCCGACTCAACCGACGATGGCGCCGAGCGCCGTGTCGACGACGCCGACCGGGACGGGCGGCGCGGCGGGGTCGAACGGCCCGTCGGCGACCATCGAAAAGATCGGGAAGCCGTAGGCGATGGCGACGAGGACGACCGCGACGACCGCCCACAGCTTGACGTTGTCGAGGACGCGCGGGCTGTCCTCAGGACCCGAGATCGGCTCCGGGAGGTGGCTGTCGACCCGCAGACGGCCGCGGCCGCGGTCGGCGAACCAGGTCGCCAGCATCACCGCGCCGAACAGCACCGCCCCCAGCGCCAACAGCGCGCCGCCGGCGGCGATCTGCAGGCGCATCTCGGGGATCGACCCCAGCGCGGCCTCGAAGGAGAACTGGCTGTACTGGGGTTCGGCGGTCCGGCGCGGGACGCCCGCGAGCCCGGCGCGGTGCATGGCGTTGGACATCAGCGCCATGCCGATGAACCAGACGTACGGTTGGACCTGCGCGAGGCCGTACAGCTGGAGCCGCTTACCGGTTACCTGGGGGTACAGCCAGTAGCTGAGCGCCATCATCGTCAGCGCGCTCGCGGTGCCGACGGTGAGGTGGAAGTGACCGGGCACCCAGAGGGTGTTGTGGATCAGCGAGTTGATGTTCATCCCGGCGTTGACGATGCCCGAGAACCCGCCGGCGGCGAACATCAGTCCCGCCAGCGCCATCCCCGCGAAGGCGGGGTTGGCCCACGGGAGCGCCTTCATCCAGCCGAAGTAGCCGCTGCCGCCCCGCTTTCGGGCGCCGTACTCCATGCTGGCGACGACGGTGAAGGCGGTGAGGAAGCTCGGCAACAGGAGAAACATCGTGTTCGTCATCGCGACGAACTTGAAGCCCTCCGCGACGCCGGGGTCGGCGTACTGGTGGTGAAAGCCCACGGGCGTCGAGAGGATCAGGAACAGGACGAACACGACCCTGGCGAGCGGGTCGCTGAACAGCCGCCCGCCGGCGAGTTTCGGCAGGATGGTGTACCACGCGAAGTAGGCCGGCATCAGCCAGAAGTAGACGACCGGGTGGCCGAAGAACCAGAACAGCGTCCGGGTGAGCAGCGGGTCGACGCTCTCGATCAGCCCGAGCGACAGCGGCAGCAGGAAGACGAGCACCTCGACGGCGACGCCGATCGTCGAGATGTACCACATCAGAGTCGTCGTCAGGACCATGAACGTCTGTAGCGGGATCCGCTCGCCGGCGTTGTCGCTCCGCCAGCGGAGATACGAGCGGATCCAGTCGACGCCGGCGAGCCAGGTGCCTATCAGCCACACCGCGAGGCCGGCGTAGAACAGCGGGTGGGCCTGTAGCGGCGCGTAGAACGTGTACAGCACGTCCGCCTCGAAGGGGATCTGGCCGACGAAGCCGCCGAAGATGGCCGTCGCGACCGCGACGGCGCCGGCGAGCTGGAGGCCGAACCACCCCAGCGAGAACCGGGGGTCGACGAGGTCGCGCCCGAGACTGCGGGTCGTCCCCCAGGTGAACGCACCCGAGAGGAAGAAGATGGTGAAAAACAGCGCGAGCAGGACGCCGTGACCGGTCAGCACGGAGTAGTAGTCGCTCGAACTGATGACGCCGCGGAAGACGTTCGTCCGGTGGAGCGCCTGGATGATCCCCAGCACGGCACCGATCAGCAGCGCGGTGAACGACGTGCCGAAACACAGGCGGGTGATCCGCGCGGCCGAGGGGTACTGATCGACGAACGCGAGGCGCTCGCCGGTCGTCAGTTCGGGCTCTTCGGTGGATTCGGTCGTCCGGTCGTCGTGTGCGTGGGCCATCTATGACTGCACCTCCGCGGTCGCGTTGAACTCGGAGCGGGGGACCACTTCGAGGGTCCCGGCCATGGTGTGGTGGCCGGCGCCGCAGTACTCGTTACAGACCAGGCCGTACTCGCGGGCCTCGTCGAACTCCGCGGTGACGACGGCCATCTGGCCGGGGATCGCCATCGTGTTGATGTTCGTGCCCGCGACTTCGAAGCCGTGGAGCACGTCGGCGCTGACGACGTGGAAGGTCACGGTGCTGTCGGCCGGGACGCGGATCGGTTCGGCGGTCCCGGGGACGAACGCGAACCGTCGCGCCTCGACGTACACGTCGTAGTGGTCGGAGTCGTTTCCGCGATAGACGCCGGGGTCGCGGAAGCTCTCGCTCGCGGCCGGGTCCGTCGCGTCGACCTGCCCGCCCTCGTCGTCGACCATCCCGTAGCCCGCGCCGACGGCGCCGTACGTGACCGTTCCGACGAACAGGACGATCATGACGAGCGCGGCGACGAGCCAGACCCGCTCGAACCGGTGGACGTGCATCTCAGCCCACCACCGTCGGTCCGTTGCCGAGGAACTCCACGAAGTACATGAACAGCCACGTCAACGTGATCACCAGGAAGTAGACGGCCAGCAGCGCCGCCGTCCCGACCGGGTCGAACGCGTCGTGGTCAACTGACTCCGTCTCGGCCTCGGCCACGTCCGACTCGTACATCGGGCCGCCGCGACCGACGACCGACGCCCCCTCCCCTGCGGCAGCGGTATCGGTTCGCGCGCCCTCGAACGACGGCTCCGGTGGCGTCCGCCACCCGTACCAGTACACGGCACCCGCGGCGAGCGCGGTGACGAGCGCGCTCACGACCGTCGCGGCCAGGAGCGACCCGTTCCCCGTCCCGGTCGCGAGCACGGTGCCTCCTTCAAGACCCTTCATACTGGGTGTCGTCCGACCCCGGTCGATTGTATTTTAGCTTGTCGCAGGACAACCGGCGAGCGGTCGCTGCGGCGGTTGTCGCGGGACAAGCTGGCGTTTATTATCGGGAGTTTCGTCGGGAGGTGACACCTCGCGACCGCCGACACGTGAGCAGACCGGTGGTCGCCGAACACCATGACCGGACGCACGACACCGCCCAAACGGTCGGACGCGCTCGTCTCCCCGGAGTGGGTCGCAGAACGGCTCCCCGAGGCCCGGTCGGACGACCCGACGCTTCGACTCGTCGAGGTGGACCTGAACACGGCGTTCTACGACGAAGGTCACATCCCGGGGGCGGTCGGGCTCGACTGGCGCTCGGACCTGCAACACGACCGGCGGCGTGACGTGCCGTCGGCGCGGACGTTCGCCGATCTACTCGGTGCCCACGGTATCACCGAGGAGACCACGATCGTGGCGTACGGCGACAACGCCAACTGGTTCGCCGCGCACTGCTACTGGCTGTTGACCTACTACGGCCACGACGACGTGTATCTGCTCGACGGCGGGCGGGAGCACTGGGTCGAGTCGGACCGACCGACCACCACGGAGACACCGTCGTTCACGGCCCGCACCTACGAGCCCGCCGGTCCCTTCGAACACGTTCGCGCGTACCGCGAGGACGTGCGCCGAGCGATCGACGACCGGACGGCGCTGGTCGACGTGCGACTCCCCGAGGAGTTCGACGGGACCGTCGTCGCACCGCCGGGGATGGACGAGTTCGCCCAGCGCGGCGGCCACGTTCCCGGCGCGGTCAACGTCGTCTGGTCGGCGAACGTCGCCTCCGACGGCCGGTTCAAGTCGCGAACCGAACTCGAAGCGCTCTACCGCGACCGCGGCGTCACGCCCGACCGGAGCGTCGTCGTCTACTGCCGCATCGGCGAGCGCTCGTCGCTGACGTGGTTCGTCCTCTCGGAGCTGCTCGGCTACCCGTCGGTCCGCAACTACGACGGGTCGTGGACCGAGTGGGGCAATCTGGTCGGTGTCCCGGTCGAGACCGGGCGACCCGGCGATTCGGGCGGCGAGGGGTCGTAGCGCCGGTGAGTGGCGTCCGCCTCACTCCCGATCGGCGACCGGGCGCGTCGAGTTGAGGACGACCAGCAGGCTGCTGGTCGCCATCGCGACGGCCGCGAACAGCGGATTGAGGACGCCGGCGACGGCCAGGGGGAGCGCGACGGCGTTGTACAGGAACGCCCAGCCGAGGTTCTCGCGGACGCGTCGGCGGGTCCCCTCGGTCGTCGCGAACACGTCGGGCAGCGGCGCGAGCGAGTCGCGCGTGACCACCACGTCGGCGGCGTCGACGGCCAGGCGGGTTCCGCGCTCCATCGCGACCCCCAGGTCGGCGGCGGCCAGCGCCGGCGCGTCGTTGCTCCCGTCGCCGACCATCGCCACGGGACCGTCCGCGGCGAGTCGCTCGACGACCGCGGCCTTGGCTTCCGGCGGGACGCCCGCGAACACCTCGTCGACGCCGTCGTGGGCCTCGAATCGGCCCGCGGCGGCCCGGTCGTCGCCGGTGATCACGACGACGCGGCGCTCGGCAGCGAGGTCGTCGACGACCGCCTCCCAGTCGTCGCGCACCTCGTCGCCGACGACGACCGCGCCGCGGACCTGTTCCTCCCAGCCGACGTAACTCGGGACCGCGTCGGCCGGCGCGTCGTCGTAGGCCGTCGCGACCGCCGCCGGCACGGGCCAGCCGCGCTCGTCGAACAGCGCGGCGTCGCCGACGAGGACGCGACGGTCGCCGACGGTCGCCTCGACCCCCCGTCCAGGGTGGGTCTCGAAGTCGGTGACTGCGTCGTCGGGGAGCCGCCCGGCCGCGACGACCGCCTCGGCGACCGGGTGGGTCGCGAACTGCTCGACCCCGGCCGCGAGCGCGAGCGTCTCCTCGTGGCCGACCACGTCGCGGACGGTCATCGACCCGGTCGTGAGGGTGCCCGTCTTGTCGAACGCGACCGTCTCGACCGCGGGCGCCGTCTCCAGCGCCGAGCTGTCGGTGATGACGACGCCTGCCGCGAGCGCGTCGCGAATGCCGGCCGCGACGGCCATCGGCGTCGCCAGCCCGAGCGCGCAGGGACAGGAGACGACGAGGACGGTCAGCCCGGTCAGCAGGGCCGCCGTCGGGGCGGCGCCGAGGAAGAGATGGATGGCGGTCGTGCCGACCGCCAGCAGGAAGACCAGCGGGACGAACGCGGCGGCGATGCGGTCGACGAGCCGCTGTGCGCCGGGCGAGCCACTCTGGACTGCCCACAGCGTCTCGACGAGGCGATCGGCGGTGCTCGTCGGGTCCGGGTCGGCCCGGACCACGAGCCCGCCGTCGGTGACGGTCCCGCCGCCCACCACCTCGTCGCCCGGTTCCTTCGAGACAGGCAGGGACTCGCCGGTGACGAGCGACTCGTCGACGGCCGCGGTGCCCTCGGCGACCGTGCCGTCGACGGGGACGCGCTCGCCCTCGCGGACCACGAGCTCGTCACCGCCCGCGACTGCGTCGCGCGGAACGGACTCGGTCCCGTCGGGTGTCCGGCGGCGGGCCGTCTCGACCCGCTCCTCGGCGGCCTCGGAGAGCCGACCGGTCGCCCGCCTGCGGACCCGGTCGCGGTAGTAGTCGCCGACGGTCACCGCCAGCACGACGACGACGGCCACGTCGAAGTAGAGGTCAGTCTGGCCCACGGCCAGAGCGAGCGTGCTGTAGGCGTAGGCGGTGACCGCCGCGACGGCGACCAGCAGGTCCATGTTCGGCTCGCGGACGCGCAGACTCACGACGGCACCCCGGAGCAAGGGGTAGCCCGTGTAGCCGACGACGACCGTCGCCATCACCCAGACGTTCGCGAAGAGGAACCCGCCGGCCGGCCCGTCCAGGTCGACCAGTAGCGAGTCGGGCGCGACCCCCAGGTAGACGGGATAGAGGAAGAGGACGTACCACGCCATGACCATCATCCCGAAGAAGCCGCCGACCAGCAGGCGCCCGACCGTCTCCTGGTCGTCACCGTCGACCTCGCTCCCGGTCGGGGCGGCCTCGTAGCCGTAGTCGGAGACGCCGTCGGCGACGGCGGCCTCGTCGGTCATGTCGTCGTCGTAGACGACCCGCATCATCCCGGAGGTGTAACTGGCCTCGGCGGCGCGCACGCCGGGGGCGTCCGTCGCCGTCGCTTCGAGGAACGACTCGCAGGTGGCGCAGTGCATCCCCGTCACGTCGAGGTAGGCCCGCTCGCCGTCGACCGCCTCGACCGCCGGGCCGCCGTCGAGGGCGTCGGGGTCTGCCTCCTCGGGCGCCTCGTCGAGCGTGCGTGCGACCTCCAGACAGCCGCGACAGCAGAAAGCGCCGTCCACGTCGTCGGCGACGTGCGGTGAGTCCGGCGTCGGGAGACCGCAGAGCGTGCACTCGGACATGGTCACCCCAGCGGCTGGTAGGCGGGCAGCGGCGGGTGGGGCAGGTGGATCCCGAACAGCATCAGCCCGTGGGCGAGCGGGAGGTAGCCCATGAGGAGGAACGCGACGCCGAGTGCCCGATGGAGCGGCCCCTGGACCCGCGGCGAGACGGACTGGAACGCGACGCCGTAGGCGAACACCGTCGGCACGGTCGCCAGTCCCAGCGTCGCGAGCGCGAGCGCACCGTAGGCCGGTGACCCGGTGGCGAAGGCGTAGAGGAACGCGGGGTACAACAGCGGGCACGGCAGCAGTCCGTGAACCGCACCGAGCGCCGCGATCCGCGGCCCGCGGACCCAGCGGTCGACGCGGGCCATCAGCGCCCCGCTCACCCGCTCGAACGCCGAGGGGGTCCAGCCGTGTCCGAGGGCGCCGCCGGTCGAGCCGGTGAGCGCGTACGACGCGCCGGTCAGCAGGATGAACCCGCCGACGAGCACGCCGGCGGCCGCTCGCACGTCGTCGGCCACGGCCGCGACGCCGGCGGCGTCGTACAGCACGGTCCCCAGCGCGCCCATCAGGGCGCCGATCAGCGTGTAACTCGCCGTCCGGCCGAGGTTGAACAGCAGGTGCTGGCGGATCTCCGAGAAGCCGACGGGTCCGTCGCCGCCCATCCGGTCGGCGTACAGCGTCACCAGCGGCCCGCACATGCCCAGGCAGTGGGCGCCGCCGAGCAGGCCGACGAGCGCGAAGACGGCGAGGCCCGCCTCGCCGCCGGCCGGGGCGGCGGCCTGGAGCGGCGCCATCACCGACCGGTCAGTCGCGCCGGGAGGTACTGCTCGTCGGCCGACCCGAACATGATCCGCACGGCGCCCACGATGAGGACGGTGTTGAGTATCGCCAGCACCGCGACCGGTTCGAGTCCGAGGGCGAACGCCAGCGCCGACGGGATCGCCAGCAGCCCCACCAGCGGGAGCCACGAGACCGGGATCGAGTCCATAGATCCGCTTGGATCGCTCGATCGATTAAATTGGGGGTTGTCGCAGGACAACTGCTCGGGACCACGAGTCCATCAGGCCTGACGGTTCAGCCGTCTTCCCATTCCCCGCGGAGCAGGCCGTACTGGACCATATCGCGGTACTCGCCGTCGACGAACATGAACTTCCGGCGGCGGCCCTCCTCAACGAAGCCGAGCGACTCCAGCAACCCGCGGGAGGCGTCGTTGTGGTCGAAGGCTCCGGCCCCGACGGCCGCCTTGTCGTACGACCGGAACAGGTAGTCGACGACGAGGCCGACGGCTTCGCTCCCGTAGCCCCGGCCGTGGACCGCCGGTATCAGCCAGTAGCCGAGTTCGGGCCGGCGGTAGTCTATCCCCTCGGCGGTCGCGGCGCCGATCCGTCGCACGTCGTCCGGGTCGGGCCGGCCGGGTCCGGCGTCCTCGCCGTCGAGACAGACGAGGAATCGGTCGGTCCCCGCCTCCTCCTCCGAGACGTCGATCGCTTCCCGGTTTCGGAGCCGTGCCCCGAGCGGGTACCGGAGTTCGGGGTTCGCGCCGGCCCGCTGGAGGAAGGGCACGTCCTCCGTCTCGACGGTCCGGAGCGTGACGCGGTCGCCGCTGGCGATGCGTGCGCCTGGCATGGGACCACCCTCACGGTCCCCGGGTAACTGTCTTGCGCTCGGGTGCGACGACGTGTCACGACCCGCGGGCACCGAGTCGATCGACGACGGCGACGACCGCGGCCCCGAGGCCGGCCCGGAACGCGGCGCGTTCGGACTCCAAGAGGGCCTTGTACGGGACAGGAGTGTAGCCCGGGGGCGCCGCGTCGGCCGAGTCGGATGCGACCGGCACCGTGTACTCGTAGTCGTCGTCGGGGAGGCCACCGGCAGTGCGAACCCGCCGGCTGTCGCCTGGAGAGAGAAATCCTTTTGGCCGATTCGGCCTCAGTGTCGGGTATGGACTGGCCGCACGACCCCGACGGGGACGAGGGCAGCGAGGGGCGCCGCAAGTACGGGCAAGCGGTGCTCGCCAAGAAGATCGACGAGGGCGAGGACTTCCCGCTCACCCAATCGGAGTTCGTTGCCGAGTTCGGCGACGAGCCGATCCGAATCGACTACGAGACGGTCGTCAGCGTCTCGGAGATCTTCGAGCACGTCGACCAGGAGGAGTTCGCGGACTTCCCCGACTTCCACAAGGCCGTCGGCGCGGCGCTGCGGGAGGCCGACTACTGGCCCTACCGCCTCGAACACGCCTGACCGGCCGGTGCCGTCGTCCTCGGGCCGGACGGCCGTCGTCGATAGCTCTCGTCGCGTGACGTGACCGGTGTCTTTTCCCGGTGCCCGCGAGTACGCCGTGCAATGGCAGCGAGCGGGGACGCGCCGAGCGACCTGCTGCGCGAACGAGCCGACCAGAGCCGGCTGAAGCTGTGGGTCCTCCTCGAAGCCGACCGCTGGCTCGTGGCCGGCGGGCTGGTCGCGCTCGTCTTCCTCGTGTTGGTCGGCGCGGGCTATCTCTACCCGGCGGCGGAGAACGCCATCCGGACGGGCGACTCCGTCGACACGCTGTTCCAGGGCTTTCTCACCGCCACCATCACCGGCGTCACGCTCGTGTTGACGCTGAACCAGCTCGTCCTCTCCCAGGAACTGGGCGCCGTCAAGGACCAGCGCGAGCGCATGGAGGGGGCCATGGAGTTCCGCGAGGACGTGGCCGCCGTCATCGAGGCGGCGGTCAGCCCCTCGCGGCCCGCCCAGTTCCTCCGCGCGCTCGTGCAGGTGTCCGGCGAGCGGGCCGAAGACCTGCGCGATGTCGTCTCCGAGTCCGACGACGAGGGCCTCCGCGCCGAGGTCGACGACCTGACCGACAGCCTCATCGGCAACGCCGACCGGGTCGCCTCGGGGCTGGACGACGCGCGATTCGGCGAGTTCGACGTGATCTCCTCGGCGCTGAACTTCAACTACTCGTGGAAGATCTTCACCGCCCGCCGGATCCGAGAGCGGTACGGCGACGAACTCGACGAGGAGGGGCTCGAGGCGCTCGAGCGACTGATCGAGGTGCTTCGGCTGTTCGGCCCCGCTCGCGAGCACTTCAAAACGCTGTACTTCCAGTGGGAGCTGATCAACCTCTCTCGGCAGATCCTCGCGGCGGCGGTCCCGGCGCTTCTGGTATCGACGGTCATGATCGCCTTCTTCGACGGCGCCGCGTACAGCGTGACCGTCTTCGGCGTCGAGACGCTGGCGCTCGTCGTAGCTGTCGCCGCGACGGTCGCCGTCGTCCCGTTCCTGATCCTGCTCTCGTACGTCATGCGGATCGCGACCGTGACACAACACACGCTCTCGATCGGCCCGTTCATCCTGCGGGAGACGGACGACGTGACCGAAGTGGAGTGGAACCGCGACTCCTGACCGGCGGTGCCCGGCACGTCTCGCTCACCTCGGCCGATCAGTCGACCCTGTCCGTGACGCGGATATCAACGCCGCCGTCGCCCCAGATGCTCACCGTCACGTCCGCCAGCCGGATCCGGACTGACACGTCCACGTCCGCGTCGTCCCTGAACAGCGAGTCGAGGGCGTCGCGCTCGACGTGGTCGTAGAGACGGAACTCCTCGCCGCTCACAGAGGCGCTCTCGTGGGCGACGACCGCCTCGCGGACTGCCTCGCTCAGCGGCACGTTCTCCTCGTCGGGGTAGTAGGTCCGTCGCTCCGCGTTAGGGTCCATCCGTCGTTGTCACCATCCACCGTTGGGACCGTCACGACATTCCTGTAGTGCATGCGCTGGAAGGCGACCACCGGAGCGACGGGAGCGGTTGCCCACCGACTGCGCGAGGACGCCGCTCAGCGGGAGTGATAGTGTGAGAATGCTCCGTCTGGGATTTGAACCCAGGTCATCGGCTCGAAAGGCCGAAATGATTGGCCGGACTACACCAACGGAGCCCACGACGCGTTCGCGTCGTACTCGGGAGATTGAACTCGGGGTATAAAAACTCGTCTCTCTCCGGTCGGTGTGGGGGTGGCTCTCGCACACCGCTCGAGGTGGTGTGTCGCCGGGGGTTTATTAGGGGCGGCCGAATCGATTCGCGGCGGTTCCGGTGGGTCGGGAACGCGCTCGACTGTATATGGGTGAGAGGCGTCCAGTGTCGGATGTCGATGACCAGTTCCGATCCATCTAGACGACGGGTACTGCGGTTGACGGGCGCGGCGATCGCTGGCGGGGCGGTCGCCGGCTGTTCGGCCGCGCCGGGCGAATCGTCCGACACCGGCGACGACGGAGACGGTGGGAGCGGTGGCGACGAGTCCGACGGCTCCGACGGGACGCCAACGTCGTCAAGTGATGGCGGCGACGGCGGGTCGAGCGGCGAGTGGACCCAGACGAGTACGGTCGAGATGATCGACCAACTCGCCTACGAGCCGAAGCGGATCCAGGTTTCGGCCGGGACGACGGTGACCTTCGAGAACACCGGCAGTATCGGCCACACCGTCACCGCCTACGAAGCGGAGATTCCCGACGGCGCGACGTACTTCGCCTCGGGCGAGTTCGAGTCACAGCAGGCGGCCAAGGACGGCTACAGCAACGGACAGGAGGGCAACATCCCCGCGGGCGAATCGTACGAACACACGTTCGAGACGACGGGCACGTACAAGTACTACTGCATCCCCCACGAGCTGAACGGGATGGTCGGCTACGTCAAGGTGGTCTAACTATGAGCAACGACGCAAACGACACTAGCGAGGCAGAGGCACTCGTCGAAGAACACGAACAGCGGATCAACGAGCTGGTCGCGGACGTGGACGACCCCGCGGACCTCGGTGACGAGGACGACGGCTTCTCGATGCAGCTCGCCGGACTGGAGCTCGACCGCCGGGACTTCATGAAGGCCGGCGCCGCGACCGGCCTCGCGAGCGCGGCCGGCGCGTTCGCGGGCTGTCAGACGGCGCTGCCCGACAGCAAGACGCCCAGCGACAGCGGCGGTGGCGGTGGCGGCGGCTCGCAGGGCGCGACGGCGAGCCACGGCCACTTCGTCCCGCCGGGCGAGAAAGACGAGTACTACGGCTTCTGGTCGGGCGGTCACTCCGGAGAGATCCGCGTCATCGGCATCCCGTCGATGCGCGAACTCCAGCGGATCCCCGTGTTCAACACCGAGTCCGCGCGCGGGTACGGCTTCGACGACCAGTCCAGCGAGATGCTCGAACAGGCCGGCGACTACACCTGGGGCGACAACCACCACCCGAACCTCTCGGAGACCGACGGCGACTACGACGGGGAGTACCTCTACGTCAACGACAAGGCCAACGGCCGCATCGCCCGTGTCAACCTCAAGTACTTCGAGACGGACGCCATCGTGGACGTGCCGAACGTCCAGTGTATCCACGGCTGTACCGTCCTCTCGCCGGACACGAAGTACGTGCTGGGCAACGGCGAGTTCCGGACGCCGCTGCCCAACGACGGTCGCGACGTGAACGACCCCGACGAGTACACGGCGCTGTTCTCCGCCGTGGATCCGGAGTCGATGGAGACGGCCTGGCAGGTGAAAGTCGACGGTAACCTCGACATCGTCGACACCGGCAAGGAGGGCCGGTGGGCCATCTCGTCGTGTTACAACTCCGAGGAGGCGACCGAGATCCAGGGGATGACCCGCGACGACCGCGACTACGCGAAGGTCTTCGACATCCCCGCCATCGAGGCGGCGGTCGAGAACGGGGACTACGAGGAGGTCAACGGCGTCCCGGTCGTCGACGGCACGCGCGAGAGCGACCTGAACGCCGGCGACGAGCCGCTCGTTCGCTACGTCTCGACGCCCAAGTCGCCCCACTGCGTCGAGGTCGGTCCCGACGGTAAGTACGCCTTTATCGCCGGCAAGCTCTCGCCGACGGTGACGATGCTGGACCTGGACAAGATCGACGAGGTCGACGACCCAACCGACGCCGTCGCCGGCCGCCCGAAGGTCGGGCTGGGACCGCTGCACACGACCTTCGACGGTAACGGCCACGCCTACACGAGCCTGTTCATCGACTCGCAGGTCGCCAAGTGGGACATCGAGGAGGCGGCCAACGCCGAGCTCGGATCGTCCGACCCCGTCATCGAGAAACAGGACGTCCACTACAACCCGGGGCACATCCAGGCGCTGGAGGCGATGACGACCGACCCGGACGGGGAGTGGCTCATCTCGCTGAACAAGCTCTCGAAGGACCGGTTCCTGCCGGTCGGGCCGATCCACCCGGACAACGACCAGCTGATCCACATCGGCGACGGCGAGAAGGAGATGGAGCTCGTCGCCGACCACCCGGCCTACCCCGAGCCCCACGACTGCGTCTTCGCCCACCGGGACAAGATCAACCCCGCCAAGACGTGGGACAAGGCCGACTACGAGGGCGAGAAGCCGTTCGTCACCGCTGAGGACTCCGGCGTCGAGCGGACCGGCGAGAGTTCGGTTCACGTCAAGGCCTCCTCGAAGCGCTCGGAGTACGGCATGTACGACTTCACCGTCCAGGAGGGCGACGAGGTGCGCCTCACCATCACGAACGTCGAGGGCGTCCGCGACATCATCCACGGCGTCGCCATCCCGGAACACGACGTGAACCTCGCCGTCGCGCCCCAGGACACCCGCGAGGTCACCTTCACCGCCGACGATCCCGGTGTCTACTGGATCTACTGTACGTACTTCTGCAGCGCGCTGCACCTGGAGATGCGCTCGCGGATGATCGTCGAGCCGAGCGAGTGACCGCCTGACCCGACCATCGACCCGAATCGAGCGAGAACCGACCCGAGCCGCGCGGGTTTCACCGCCCGGCGGCTTCTCCGAGTCCGACACGCATCGCGCGTGAACCACCCGCGGCCCACAAAACGACCCACGATACCGAGGTGACACCCATGAACTACGAACCACCCGACCCCCGCGAGTTCGCGCAACTGCGACGCGGCCTACCGGTCGTCGCAGCGGTCCTGCTCGTGGCCGCACCGATCCTGCCGATGTGGCACATCGCCGTCGACGCGGTACAGTACCCGGACACGACGCTGCACCTCCACCTGCACGCCTACCCGTTCATCGGCGGGGACTACCAGGAGATGCACTCGCTGAACAAGTACATCGGCTTTTACTACCCTGATCCGGGCGTGTGGCAGCCCAACTACGACCCGCACCCCTACGCCGTCGACGTGCCCGAGTGGTCGTTCGGGCCGTTCGCGTTCGGCGCGCTCGCGGCCCTCGGGCTGTTCGTCGCGCTCGCACCGGACACCGACCGGCTGAAGAGGGGGATGACCTATCAGTTCGCCGGCTCGGTCGCCGTGCTGACGGTGATGCTCGCGGACATCCAGTACCGGCTCTACCAGGCCGGCCACCACCTCGACCCGGAGGCCCCAGTCATGGGCGTCGAGGGGTTCACCCCGCCGCTGTGGGGGAGCTACGAGGTGGCGAACCTCACCAGCTACTCCCGGTTCGGCGCGGGCGCCTACGTCACCGGGCTCGCCATCGCCCTGCTCGCAGTGGCGTTCTACTACCGGGACGCGACTGTCACGCTCGGCGACCTGCCCGACCGGGTCGCAGGGCGGATCGACGGCGCCGGCCAGTGGCTCGACGAGCACACCGTCGGTGACGACGAGTGGGACGAATCCGAGGGCGACCGTCGGGACCGCGAGGACGGGCGCGACCGTGACGACCGTTCCGGCCCGGGGCCCAGCGGGGGTGACTGACCCGTGGGACGACCGTCCGCCGACGCGGCGCTGGCCGCCGTCGCGGCCGCGCTCCTGGTCGCGGCCGCCGGGACGGTCGTCGCCGTCCCCACCGACGCCACGCCGACCGGCGACGACATCGCCTTCGACGCGGGCGTCCCCGACAGCTACGACTTCGCGGCGACCGACGAATCGGGTGTCGCGACCGTCGACGGCGATCGGTTCGACGCGCTCGGGCCGGCGCTCGCCGCGGCCGAACCGGGCGACACCGTCGAACTCCGTGGGCGGTTCGACCCCGGGGCGACGGTGGTCGTCGAGACGCCGAACGTGACGATCCGGGACGCAGACGACACCGACGGTCGGTTACCCGTCGTCGACGGCGCCGGCGAGGGCGACGTGCTCGCGCTGAACGCAACCGGGATCACCGTCGACGGCGTGTGGGTCCGCAACTCCGGCTACGCGACCGAGGACAACGACGCCGCCGTGTGGGTCGACGGCGCGGGTGTCACCGTCCGCGACAGCCGGATCACGGACGCGACCTTCGGCGTCTGGGTCGACAGCGTCGCCGACGCCCGACTCGTCGATAACACGATCGTCGGTCGCGACGAGATCCCCTCGCGGACCGACCGCGGCAACGGCATCCAGCTGTACGAGACGGCCGATGCCTCCGTGGTCGACAACCGGATCACCGACGCTCGCGACGGCATCTACTACTCGTGGGCCGACGGCGTCGTGGCCCGGAACAACACGCTGTGGGACCTCCGATACGGCGTCCACTACATGTACTCCAACGACTGCCGGCTGGTGAACAACACCGCCGTCGGCAACGACGCCGGCTACGCCCTGATGCTCTCCGAGGGCCTGGAGATCCTGGGCAACACCGCCGTGAACAACACCGGCCAGAGCGGCCACGGGATCATGCTCAAGAGCATCGACCACACGACCGTCCGGGACAACCACGTCGTCGGCAACGACAACGGGTTGTTCGTCTACAACTCCCTGGACAACGAGATAGCGCGGAATCTCGTCGCCGGTAACGGCGCGGGCGTCCACCTCTCGGCGGGGAGCGTCCGCGAGTCGGTCCACCACAACACCTTCGCTCGCAACCGCGTGCAGGTGCGCGCCGACGTAGGCCAGCAGGTCGTCTGGAACGAGTCGGCGGGCAACTACTGGGCCGGAGCCGGCGCGCGCGACGTGGACGGCGACGGCGTCAGCGAGACGCGGTACCGCCCGGCCGGGATGGTCCAGCACCTCACCGGCCAGCACCCGAAAGCGAGCGCGTTCACCGGGAGCCCCGCGTTCGAAGTCGTCCGCCTCGCCGAGCGGACGCTGCCGGTGGTCGAGGCGCCCGGCGTCGTCGACCACCGGCCGCTCGTCGACCCGCCCCACGACTGGAGGGACTACTATGATCGAAGTCACTGACGCACGCAAGCGGTACGGCACCGTCGACGCTCTGACGGGCGTCTCGCTGTCGGTTCCGTCGGGCGCATCGCTCGGCCTCGTCGGCACCAACGGCGCGGGCAAGACCACCCTGTTCCGCCTGCTCGTCGGCCACGAGACTCCCGACGCGGGGACCGTCCGCGTCGCAGACGTCGACCCGACCGACGGCACTCGCGTCCGCGAACGGGTGGGATACCTGCCCGAGGACGCGGGCTTCCAGCCCGCGCTGACCGGCGAGGAGGTGCTGGGCTACTACGCGGACATGCGCGGCGTCGAGGCGCCGCGGATCGACACGCTGCTGTCGGTCGTCGGCCTCCCCGAGGCGGGCGACCGCCCGGTCGGCGGCTACTCCAACGGGATGAACCGGCGGCTCGGCCTCGCGGTTGCGTTGCTGGGGGACCCGGACGTGCTCTTGCTCGACGAGCCGACCGCCGGGCTCGACCCGGCGGGCGTCGACGCCTTCAACCGCGTCGTCGAGCGCGTCCGCGACGAGCGTGAGGTGACGGTCGTCCTCAGCACGCACGTCCTCAGCGAGGTCGAGGCCCTCTGCGACCGGGTCGCGGTTCTCGACGACGGGACCCTCCGCACGGTCGGCACCGTCGAAGCGGTGACCCGCGCGGCCGGCGACGAGGTGACGGTCACCGCCCGCTACGGTGACGCCGACGTGCTGGCCGCCGCGACGGAGTCGGTCCGGGCGGCCCTCGGCGACGGCGCGGCCGACTCGGCCTCCGACGGGGGTCCGGATCTGGCGGTCGGCGAGACGACCCTCGAAGTCGCGGTCGCGCCCGACCGGGCGACCGACGCGCTCGCGGCGGTCGTCGAGGCGGACCCCGAGTCGGTGAGCGTCGACGAGCCGGACCTGGAGACGGCGGTCCGCGACGCCGTCGCGCCCGGCGGTGAGCGCCGATGAGCGGTGGGGGTCGCGACCCGAGCGAGGCCGGCGACGCCGACCGGGACGCGGCGGACGCGCGACCGGACGGCGGCGCGGCCGCCCACGCCGCGACGACCGCGACCGAGACGCGGTCCGCCGGCCGCGCGCGCCAGGTGCTCGGCGTCGCCCGCCGGGAGTACCGAGTGCTCTCACGGGCCCGGTGGACTCACGGCCTCGCGCTACTGTTCGGGGCGTTTTCGCTGTCGGTCGTCGGCCTGACGGGGACGGCGACCGGGCCGACCAGCGTCGGCGCGCTGCTGGTGACCCTCGCGGAGCTGTCGGTGTATCTCGTGCCCCTCGCCGCGCTCGCGCTCGGCTACGGGACCGTCGTCGGCGCCGACGAACGCGGGACGCTCGAACTGCTCATGTCCGTGCCGCTCGGCCGCACCGAGTTGCTGGTCGGGAAGTACCTCGGGCGGGCGGCGACGCTCGCCGTCGGCACGGCGCTGGGGCTGGGGGCCGGCGCGGTCGCCGTCCTCGTCCGGTTCGGCCCGGCGGTCCTGCCGGCGTACCTACACTACCTGCTGACCGCCGCGGTCGTGGGCGCCGCCTTCCTGGCGCTGGGCGTCTGCATCTCCGCGGCGGCGAGCGAGAAGGCCCGCGCGCTCGGCGGTGCGTTGCTCGCGTGGGTCCTGTTCGTACTGGTCTACGACCTCGCCGCGCTGGGGGTCGTGGTGGCGCTGGATCCGCCCGGCTGGGTGCTCTCCGCGCTCGTCGTCGGGAACCCCGCCGACGTGCTCAGACTGGTCGTCCTCTCGCTGGTCCCGACCAGCGGCGGCGGGGTCGGCGCCGTACTGGCGACCACCGCCGTCTCGACCCCCGCGCTCGTGGCCGGACTCGGACTGTGGGTCGTCGCACCGCTCGCCGTCGGCGGTCGACTGCTGGCGCGGCGCGCGTGAGGCCGCGGTCGGTCGGCTCATCGCATCGGGAACGCGGGCCGCCCGAACCCGCGCGACCGGCGTCGCGGTGAACCCAAGGTTCCTTTCACTGGAGGACGAAGTCCGCTCATGACCGACGACAGACTGACGCGGCGGCGCGCGCTCGCGCTGAGCGGCCTCGCGGTCGCGGGCGGCCTGGCCGGGTGCGGGAGCGACTCGGACGGTGACGGCCCCGGAGCGGACCCGTCGACCCCCGGCGAGACCGCCACAGACGGGGAGGAAAGTGGGACCGCGCCGGACACGCCGGCCGACGCGCCCGATACCGGCGGAGACGGAACCGCCGACGGGACGGCGGCCTTCGAAGCCCTCACCGTCCGCGCCGAGCGGATCGCCTCCGGATTCACCTCGCCGCTGGCGCTGTCCATCCCCGAACCGGGACGGCGGTTCGTCGTCGACCAGGCGGGACAGATCTATCGACACGAGGACGGGACGCTCCACGAAGAGCCGTTTCTGGACGTATCGGACCGGATGGTCGACGTGGACGGCTACAGCGAGCAAGGGCTGCTCGGCCTCGTCTTCCATCCGAACTTCTCGGAGAACGGTCGGTTGTTCGTCCGCTACAGCGCCCCGGCCCGCGAGTGGGTCCCCTCGGGCTACTCCCACACGTTCGTCTGCTCGGAGTTCAACGCCGATCCCGACGGGGCGACCGTCGACCCCGACTCCGAGCGGGTGGTCATGGAGATCGCCGAACCGCAGAGCAACCACAACGCCGGCGCCATCGCGTTCGGCCCGGACGGCTATCTCTACGTCGCCACCGGCGACGGCGGCCGCGCCAACGACCAGGGGGCGGGCCACGTCGACGACTGGTACGACGCCGTCGGCGGCGGCAACGGCCAGGACGTCACCGAGAACCTCCTGGGGAGCATGCTGCGGATCGACGTGGACGGCGAGGCGACGGGGACGCCGACCGGTGGGAACACCTCGGCCGGATCGGACGGCCCGGTCCGTGACTACGCGGTACCCGAGGACAATCCACTCGTGGGGAGCGACGGGCTGGACGAGCAGTACGCCTGGGGCTTTCGCAACCCGTGGCGGTTCTCGTTCGGTCCGGAGGGACGGCTGTTCGTCGGCGACGTGGGTCAGGGCGCCTGGGAGGAGGTGTCGGTCGTCGAACGGGGCGGCAACTACGGCTGGAACGTCAGAGAGGGAACGCACTGCTTCCAGGCCGACGGGTGCCCGTCGGAGAGCCCCCGCGGTCGGCCGCTACGGGACCCCGTGGTCGAGTACCCACACGGCGGCGCGGACGTGAGCGGCATCGCCGTCATCGGGGGGCACCTGTACGACGGCGACGCGATCCCCGGCCTCCGGGGTCGCTATCTCTTCGCCGACTGGCGGGCCGGCGGGAGGCTCTTCGCGGCCCGCGAGACCGACGAGGGACTGTGGCCGACCACGACCGTCTCCGTCGACTCGGACGCGCAGTTCGGCCCGATGGTCCTCTCGTTCGGTCGGAACCCGGACGGCGAGCTGTTCGTCTGTACGACCGCGAGCGGGCAGGTCTCGGGCGAGAGCGGCGCGGTGTTCCGGCTCACGGGGGCGTAGCGGCCGAACGACGGAGCCGCGGTGGCTCGTTCAGTCGTCGGCGGTGACAGGCTGGCCGTGCTGGATATCGGTGCCGAGCACGTCGAGGAACGCGGCGATCCACTCGGGGTGGTCGGGCCAGGCCTGGGCGGTGACGAGGTTGCCGTCGGTGACGACGCCCTCGGCCCACTCGCCGCCCACGGCGCGTACGTCTGCCTCCAGCGCCGGGTACGCGGTGCAGGTCCGCCCCTCGACGGCGTCGGCTGCGACGAGGATCTGCGTCGCGTGACAGATTGCCGCTACGGGCTTGTCCTCGGCGAAGAAGTGCTCGACGGCGTCGATCACGGCGTCGTAGTTCCGGAGGTACTCCGGGGCGCGCCCGCCCGGGAGGACGAGCCCGTCGTAGTCCGCCGGGTCGACCTCGGCGAGCGTCGCCGTCAGCTCGAAGTCGTGACCGCGTGCTTCCAGATACGTCTGGTCGCCGCGGAAGTCGTGGACGGCCGTCTTGACCGTCTCGCCGGCCTCTCTGTCCGGACAGACGGCGTCGACCTCGTGGCCGACCGCCTGCAGCGCCTGGAACGGTACCATTACCTCGTAGTCCTCCCCGAAGTCGCCGGTGATGAGCAGTAGCTTCGCCATGATGGTCTGAACCCCCACTGGATTCGCGTACGAGTTGGTCGTGCGACAAGATAAAACTAGCTCGACCTGTCGGAACTGGGACCCGAAAGCGGTCGGTCACGGTGCCAGCACCTCGTTGTGCTCACTCCAGCAGCGCGGGCAGATCCGCGAGCGAGTCGAGGACGGCGTCGGGGTCGACGTCGCTCTCGGCGGCGTCGGTCCGCGCCGAGACGCCGGTGAGGACCAGCGCGGTCGCCATCCCGTGGTCGGCCCCCATCCGCAGGTCCGTGTCGAGGCGGTCACCGACGACGAGGCAGTCCTCGGCGGGGACGCCGAGCCGAGCGAGCGCGTCCTCGGCGGCCTCCGGTGAGGGTTTGCCGAGGACGCGGTCGGGCTCTCGGCCGACGGTCCGGGCGACGGCCCCGATCACCGCGCCCGAGCCGGGGACAAGGCCGTCGGCGGTCGGGATCGTCCGGTCGGGGTCGGTCCCGAGAAACGTCGTCTCCTCGTCGACGCCGGCGAGGGCTTCACTCATGTCGCCGTAGTCGAACCGCTCGTCCCACGAGGCGACGAACACCGAGGCCGCCCGCGGGTCGTCGACGAGGTGCTGGCCGCTGTCACGGAGGTACTCGGCCAGCGACTCGGAGCCGAGCAGATGGGTCGGCTCGTCGGGGTGGTGGTCGCGGAGGTAGTCGCGGGTGACCGTCGACGCGGGGAGGATCTCCGATTCGTCGGCTTCGATCCCCATCCCGCCGAGGCGGTCGACGTACTCGACGGGCGTCTTCGTCGGGTTGTTCGAGCAGAAGCAGACGGCGACCCCGCGCTCGCGGAGGGTCGCGACGGCCTCGGCGGCGCCGGGGAGGACGCCGTCGCCGCGGTAGACGGTCCCGTCGAGGTCGACGACGACGCCGCGGATGTCGTCGAGGGCGCGCTCGGAGTCGGATGCGGTGGACATTCGGTAACTCGACCGACGGTTGGGACCGTCGCGGCAAAAGGGGGGCGGTCGGGGCGGAGCCGGAAGCGACTCCCCGCGCTCAGCGGAGGTTCCGCTGCCAGCGCGGTCCGGCCCGGTTCGAGAGGACGACGCCGACCGCCGCGGCGAGCAGTGACACGCCGACCGAGACGCCGACGGCGACGGTCGGCGCTTCGGTGTAGGCGAGTGCGGCGACGACCAGCGGGACGGCGACGGCCGCCAGCGCGGCGCCGAAGGCGACGAACAGCGGCGTATCGAACAGCAGTTCGTTCGGCGCGAAGCCGGTGACGTAGGCGGTAATGCCGAAGACGTAGACGGCCACCAGCGGGAAGACGACGGCGCCGACGACCACCTGGGCCGGGGGGAGCCAGACCAGCGAACCGACGAGGTAAACCAGCCCGGCGGGCACGGAGAGGACGAGGAAGGCAGTCCGCTTGCCCGCGAACGCGGCCGATAGCGACAGTGGTAGCCGCAGGTACTCCTCGGCGGAGTCGAACTGCGTCACCCAGCTGTAGGTGGTGAAGGCACCGAGTCCGAGGAGCGTTCCGACGGCGATCCCGTAGGAGGGCGCAAGCGTCGTGGCACGCGCGACTTCACGGACGAGTAGAACCGTGACGCCGAACAGCACGCCCATCGAGAACAGGACCTTCCACACGGATCCCGACGACCGGGTCACCTCCAGCAGCGTCCGCGTCGCGACGCCGCCGTCGTCGCGGATCGCCGAGCGGACTCGCTCGTACCGCTGGGGCGCCGACCGCGCCCCGCCGCTCTCGACCGGCTGGAAGGCCAGCGGCCCGGCGACGGCGAGCGCGAGCGCGGGGCCGAACCCGAGGGCGGCCGACCGGAGCGACGGATCGAGGTAGAAGCCGTACGGCGAGAGCGCGACGATGTCGAGCCGACCCGTGAGTATCCCCGCTGCGGCGGCGGCGACGAGCGCGAGTACCGCCGCCCTGCTCCGGGTCCCGACGCCGGTGAGTGTGAGACTCGTTCCGACGCCGAGGGCGAACGCGCCGGTCGTCGTCAGCCACAGCAGCGCGACGGTGCCGGCCGGCTGGCCCGCCGAGAGCGCGACGGCGGCGTACCCCACCGCCATCGGCACGAGAAAGAGGCCGGAGTAGTACAGGAGGTCTTTGACGACGAAGACGCCGAGGAGGCGCCGCCAGGTGACCGGGAGCGTCCGCGCCGAGAAGACGAGCAGCGTCACGTCGCCCAGCACGTCACGCAGCGCGTCCCGGCCGACGAGGCCGATGGTGCCCACCTGCAGACCGAAGAAGAACACGAGGCCGTGTAGCCCCGCGGCGACGGCGTCGATCGACGTGCCGGCGACGGTCAGCAGCCAGACCCCGAGGCCGGCGACGACGGCGATCACGAGCGGGAAGAGAGCGAAGCGGTCGCCGAACAGCTCCGCCTGCAGGCGCCACTCCTCGCGGATCATCCGGGCGAGCAGGCGCGTCGACAGCCCGCTGGGTCCCGATCCGCCGCCGCCGGCTCGCGTGGTGTCGTCCGGCGCCGTCGTGTCCGCTCCGCTCATCGTCCGGACTCGCCGGTGGCTCCCCCGGCCGGAATCCCGCCGGTCGCTCCCTCGGGCTCGACCTCACGGCGGAAGTAGTCGAGCAGTTGCTCGTCGGGGTCGAGGTCGCGGGGGTCGCGTTCGGCGACGAGTTCGCCGTCGCGGACGATCCCAACCGACGTACACAGCTGTTCGGCCACCTCCAGGAAGTGCGTCGAGAGAAAGAGGGTGTTGCCCCGGTCGCAGTAGTCGCGCATGTGGTCTTTGACCTCGGCCTGCATGATCGGGTCGAGGTTGACCAGCGGCTCGTCGATGAAGACGAGATCCGGCTCGTGGATGAACGTCTGGGCGAGCATCACGCGCTGGCGCTCGCCCTCCGACAGGTCCGTCGAGATGGTGTCGAGCGTGTCGACGAACCCCAGCCGGTCGGCCCACTCGGCGATGCGGTCGTCGACGCCAGACAGGTCGCGCACGTCGCCGACGAACTGGAGGTACTCCCGGGGCGTGAGGAAGCTCGGGGGGTCCTCCCGTTCCGGGAGGATCCCGACTGCCTCGCGGACGGCGAGGGGGTCGACCACGGGGTCGTGACCCAGCACGCTCGCCGACCCCTCCGTCGGGTCGAGCTGTCCGGTGAGGATCTCGATGGTCGTCGTCTTCCCGGAGCCGTTCGGGCCGAGCAGGCCGAACAGCTCGCCCTCCGGGACGGACAGTGAGAGCGACGACAGCGCCGTTACGTCGCCGTACCGCTTCGTCAGGTCCTCGGTTTCGATAGCTGGCATGTGTATCTTTCCCGGGCTACCCTCGCCCGATAGCTGTACGGTATCGACTGCCTACCCGTATAGTGATTTGGACTATCTGAACGAGTGTCAGAAACGCCAGCGGCGTTACTCGTCGGCCGAGCCGTCGCCGCTCGTCTCGGTCTCGTCACCCTCATCGCCCGTCGCGTCGTCGTCCGCCGTGTCGGCGTCGGCCTCGTCGTCGGTTTCGATGTCGACGCTCAGGTCGGCGGTGTCGATGTCGTCGTCGCTGTCGGTGTCGATCCGGTCGATACCGTCGAACGTCGCGTCGCTCGCGTCCTCGTCCTCGCTCGCGGCCTCGGCGCGGCTCTCGAGGAGGAGCGCGGTGCCGCCGGCGGCGAGCATGCCGACGCCGGTCGCCCGGACCGCGCGGGCGTACCAGTCGGTCGGGTTCAGTTCGCCGGTGTTCTCGAAGCCCGGCAGCGACATCGTCGCCGCGATGCGGGCGCTCAGACGCGGCGCGATCGTCGCGAACAGCCCCTTGAGAGCGATCGATGCGTAGGCGACCTTCCGGAGTCCTGCGGGGATCATCGTCGGAACTACGGCACGGTGATCCGTCAATGCACGAGAAGCGGCAATCGCCGTCGGCCGAGGGCGTTCTGACCCAGGCTCGGCGGCGAGACGGCACCCGCAAACGGCCCGTCGCAGGACGGTCCGGGATCGATGGTGCGACTGCGTGCGGTCGCTTGGAACGCGTGCGATACTCCGTTCAGTCGCCGGGCGACCCCGTTCCAGCTGCATCGGAAACGTCGACGCCCGCCGGCCCCGAGCGGCCGCGTCCCTGGCGCCGTCGGCGCGCGAGCGCTCCGTACAGTTCGTCGGAGACCGCCTCCCGGATGCGTTCGGCCGTCTCGGCGTCGATATCGACGGCCTTGGCGTCCTGCCCGGTGATGCTCTGGGAGCCCGCGGTGTCGACGGTGACCGTCGCCAGATCGCGCCGGCGCTGGAATATCGTCTGGGAGCTGAAGACGGCCTGGACGCGGTGGTAGGGGACCACTTTCTGCCGGCGGACCCAGAAGCCGTTGCGCGTGATCACGTGGTCGTCACCGAGCGCGTAGCCGCGATTGCGCCACTTGTAGTGGGCGGCGACGGGCACCAGCGGCGCGGCGACCAGCGGGACGTACCAGTACAGCTGAAAGTCGGTGAGCGCCGTCCCGGCGTACAGCACGGCGACGATCACCGCCAGACCGATGGCGTAGCGGAAGCCGTAGCGCAGCCGCGCCCGTTTGGGCGGGCGCTCGAGCGTCGAGTCGTCGAACGACTCCAGCGAGCGAGCCAGCGTGACGACGCGGTCGCGCTCGGCGACGGGGACCGCCGACTGGGACCCGTTCGACTCCCCGCCCGTCGGGGTGTACCCCGCCGTCTCGATGGTCAGGGCGGCGTAGCCGAGCACTCGCGCGAGGACGTTCTCCTCCAGCGTCAGCGTCTGGACCTTCGAGAGGGGGATCGTCCCGCGGAACTTCTGGAGCAGTCCGCGCTCGTAGCGCAGTTCCTCCTCGCCGCGGTCGAGACGGAACCCGTAGTAACGGGCGGCGTTGAGCACGCCCGAGACGAGCGCGAGCAGGGCGATGGCCCCGAGCGCGGCGAGCGGGCCGAGAAACGCGCGGACGACGCTGTCGAGTCCGAAGCCGTACGCCCACCAGTTGTCCGGCTGCGCCATCGAGGCCGCCGACGGCGCGAAGATGGACGCGCCGAAAAAGAGGAACGACGCGATCCGGAGGTCGACGGAGATCAGCGCCAGGATCCCGAGTTCGCGTTCGGTGATCGAGAACACCGTCTCGAAGCGCTCCTCGTCGGTCGCGGTCGTCTCGCCCTCGTCGGCCTTCGCGACGCGGCTCAGCCGGCTGATCTCCGACTGGAGCGCTTCGGCCTCGTCGACGCCGACGTACCGCAGCTGGGCCTCCGTGCCGCCGCCGCCGGCCGTCTCCAGACCAACCTCGGCGACCCCGAGAGCGCGCTGGACGACGTTCTGGCTGATGTCGACGTTCTGGATGCGTCGCAGCGGGATCTCCCTGTTGCGCCGCGAGAGCACGCCCGACCTGATGTCGAAGGTGTCGGCGGTGAGTTCGTACTCGAAGCGGCGGTAGCGGGCGACGAAGTAGCCGACGAACGCCCCGATCCCGAGGACGATCGCGAGTATCGCTCCGATGGCCAGGAGGCTCTGGCCCGAGCCGAACAGCGCCGAGGCGCTGCCGCCACCGAAGACGAAGATGGCGATCGCGATACTGACGCCCTGCTGGGCGATCTGGTAGGGGATCGTCAGCACGTCGAGCTTCTGCGGACCCTCGATACGCGGGGTCGCCGCCGACGGCCCCCCGCTCTCGGCTTCCTCGGCCGCCGCTTCGCTGACGGTTTCACGGTCCGTGTCGTCGGCAGGCGGGTCGTCGGTCGGGCTGCGGTCCGCGTCCGGCGTCGGGTCGTCCCCTGTGGAGTCGTCGCTCATATGGGTCACACCGCGTCTTCGTCCTCGGAGGCGATCGCGAGCCGTTCGAGCCGGGACTGCAGGTCCTCGGCCGTGTCGGGCGTGAGTCCGGGGATCGTCACGTCGGCGCCCCTGGAGCCGGCGGTGTAGACGACCAGCGTCGAGAGGCCGAGCACGCGCTCGAACGCCGAGCGGCGCGTGTCGATGTGCTGGACGCGCACGTACGGGACCACCGTCTGGACCCGCGTGAGGACTCCCCGTGTGAGATACAGCGACTCCTCGCGGACGACGTAACGCCACGACCGGTAGAGGAAGACGGCGCGGACGACGCCGTACACCGCGAACAGGACGAACAGGCCGCCACCGACGGCGACCGCGCTCGTCGTCCGGTCGTAGGGCAGGTACTCGGCGGCGACCGCCCAGGTGATGAACCCGGCGACCGCCGCCGTCAGGAGGGCGCCGAACAGCGGGCCGACGATCCACTCGACGCGGACCGTGGGGTCCAGCGTCCGCGGTTCGCCCGGCGTCTCGACGGACTCGGCGATCGGACGGTCGTCCGTTCCGGTCGTCGGGGCCTGGGCGGGGCCCGACGGGTCGTCCGGCGGCGACCGGTCGGCGTCGACCGGGGAGTCGCCGGCGGACTCCGCGTCGGCAGCGACGCCCTCTGTGGACGGGTCGGCCCCGTCGCCGTCGTCACGGGGATCTGTCATCGCCTCACTCGTGGGTCGGGCGCGGTTTAGTGGTATCGGCACTGCACGCGGAGGCGGGGCGCTCTGGTCGACCGGTTCGCCTGAACGTCGCGAGCCTCATTCGTGGCCAGACACCCGGACCGGTTCGTACGGTTCTTCGAGATACTCTACGTCCGAGTCCGAAAGCGAGATGTCGAGCGCCTCGACGGCCTGTTCGAGGTGTTCGATACTGGTCGTCCCGACGATGGGCGCGTCGACCCACTCCTTGTCCAGCAGCCACGCCAGCCCGATCTGGGCCATCGTCGCGCCGTACTCCTCGGCCAGTTCCTCGCAGTGCTCGTTGATTTCGCGCCCACCGCCCTCGAAGTACGGGTGTTCACGGGCGTAATCGTCGGTCTCTCCGCGAGTGGTCGCGTCGTACTCCTCGTGGGGCCGGGTGAGATACCCCCGTGCCAGCGGCGACCACGGGATGACGCCCACGCTCTCCTGCTCGCAATAGGGCAGCATCTCCCGCTCCTCCTCGCGATACAGGAGGTTGTAGTGGTTCTGCATCGTCTGGAATCGCTCCAGTCCAAGCCGGTCGCTCGCGTGCAGCGCGTCGGCGAACTGGCGCGTCCACATCGACGAGGCGCCGATGTAGCGCACCTTCTCGCGGCGGACGGCGTCGTCGAGCGCGCGCAGCGTCTCCTCGACGGGCGTGTCGTAGTCCCAGCGGTGGATCTGATACAGGTCGATCGTGTCCATGCCCAGTCGGTCCAGCGAGTTGTCGAGTTCCTGCTCGATGGCCTTCCGCGAGAGCCCGCCGGAGTTGGGATCGTCGTCGTCCATCTGGAAGAACCCCTTCGTAGCGACGACGCTCTCCTCGCGGTGGCCCTCCAGAGCCTTGCCGAGGACGCGCTCGGACTCGCCCAGCGAGTACATGTTCGCCGTGTCGAAGAAGTTGATACCCAGATCGCGGGCTCGTTCGACGAGTTCGATACCCTCCTCCTCGTCCAGGACCCACTCGCGCCAGTCCGAGGAACCGAAGCTCATGCAACCGAGACAGATGCGGCTGACTTCGACGCCGGTCGATCCGAGTGTCGTGTACTCCATGACTCGCAGAAGGACCGCGCGGCGCAAAAAGGTGCGTTCCGCGGGTGCCATCGCCGGTTCTCGCCGCAGCGGCGCCGAGAGGAGGCGGCCGCCGTCGACGGCTCAGAGTCCTTCGGGGTCGGTCCGGGCGACGAGTCGACGGGCGCCGACGAACAGGACGACCGCGGCGACGGCGTAGGCCGCGACGTGGAGCATCGTCGCCGTGGTGGGGCTGTCGACGGCGAGCTTCGCGACGGTCGTCGCCGGGTGTTCTGGCGCTAGCGTCAGCAGGCCGAACCCGAAGATGACGAGGACCGAGTACAGCAGCTGCGCCTGCCGGCGTTTGGCGGTGAGCACGCCCAACGAGAGCCCCAGCGTGACCACCAGCGTCGTCAGCGCGGACACGACCAGCAGGATCTGGGGAACGTTCGCGATCCCGATGCCGTTGAAGCCCAGCAGACCGATCCACAGCACGGCCTGGGCGGGCGCGATGAGGATCATCGCGAGGGCCTTCCCGTCGACGATGTCGACCAGCGACAGCGGCGCGACCCGCAGCAGTTCGAGCGTGCCGCGCTCGATCTCCTCCGTGAGAGCGTCGACGGCGACGGAGCCGCTGATGAACGGTGGGAGAAAGAGGAGCAGCGGGACGAGCACCGTGTAGGTGAACCCGAAGTAGGGACTGGCGTCCACGTCGTCGGGGAGCGGGACCGTCGAGCGGTCCAGCGAGTCCGCGCGAGCGATCCGCTCGGTGCGCTCGACCGATTCGAGCAGCGTGCGCACTTGGTCGACGATCAGCGTCGTCTCGATGCTCTCGGTCGGCGCGATCACCGTCACGTCGATCCGGTCGCCCGAATCGCCGGCCAGCAGCGTCGCGTGGACGTTCCCCCCCTGGTAGGCGTCGCGAGCGGCTTCGGGGCTCGGGTAGACGATCGTCCGAACTCCCTGCTGGTCGTTAGCCGCGCGGACCAGCGCGTCGTCGTGCTCGCCGGCGACGCCGACGACCACCTCGCCGGCCGCCACGGATCCGGGGCTGTACAGCGAGGTGAGCCCGACGACGAGGAACGACGAGAACGCGGCGACGAACAGCTGGATCAACAGCGCGAGAACGATCGTCTTCTCGCGGCTGAGCGACGCCAGGTCGCGTTTCGCGATGGTGAGTCGGGGGTCCGACAGCAGGGATCGCTCGTCGGACCCGCCGGCGTCGCTCGGTCCGTCGCCGCCCGGTCCGCCGGCCGACTCGGCGGCCGTCGACCCCGGTTTCGGGGCCGGTGGCGAATCATCAGACAAGGCTACTCACCACCGTGAGGTTGTAGGCGACGTGAACCGCGACCGCGACCACCAGCGCTATCGCGTACGAGCGCCCGCCGCGCCTGGCGCCGAGCGTCGAGATCGACGCCGTCACCACGTGCAGCGCGAGCGGCGCCAACAGGAGCGCGACGAGCAGTATCGGGAGCGGCACGCCCGCCTGAACGACTGCCTGCTCGCCGACCACCGTCTGACCGACGGGGAGCGTCTGCAGGTCGACCAGACGGACGATCAGCGTGAGCTTCTCGGCGAGGAAAAACCCGAGACCGCTGAAGGAGCCGACGACCAGCGCCGTCCGCAGCCGGTCGTCGAACAGCGAGTGGGCGTAGCCGGCGTAGACGTGCAGGCTCTTGGCGAGTTCCTCGACGACGGCCAGGCCGATCAACACCGCGACGATGATGATCCCGACCGGGAGCTCTGCCTGCCAGAGCGGGTAGGCGAACGCCGCGACCACGAGTTCGGACACGAGAACGAACGGCAGGAGTATCGCGGTCACGAGCGCGACGCTCCGCCGACGCTCGATCGGCCCCGCCAGCGCGTCGAGCACCTTGTACGGGATCGGCCGCTGGGTGAACATGTCCTCCTCGCGGTAGAGTCCGGCACCGAGGCCGAAACAGACCAGCGCCGTCAGCGTCGGCGGCAGCGTCGAGAAGACGAACTGCCCGAGTCCGATCGCCTGGCCCTGCAGGTCCCTGACGACGACCGTCAGCGGCGAGATGAGCGCGATCGGCGTCACGTCCGTGAAGATCGCCGGGACGAACGCGTAGGAGGTGAGCGAGACGGTGATCGTCACCGTCACGAAGGTCAACTCCTTGAACGACCGCGCGAACATCGCACCGAGGAAGGTCGCGGCGAGGAACAGCATGGCCAGCGGGACGATGGCAAGGACGGAGACGACCGACCCGCCGAGCCCGAGCCCGAACTGGAGCGCCAGCGTGATCCCCGTCGCGATACCGACAGCGGCCGCGAAGTACGGCAGCGTCTTTCCGAGGATGATGTCCCCGCGCGAGACGGGAGCGACCAACAGGAGCTCGCCCCTGCGGTTGATCCGCTCGCTGAGGATCGTCGAGCCGTAGGCCTGGATGACGAAGTTCAGCGGCAGGACGAACACGAACGCGAGCACGAGCGACCGGAACGGGAACGGCGGCGTGATGTCCGACGGCGTCCCGGTGGAACTCCCGCCGGTCAGCCGCGCGCCGATGCTCGACCCGGCGACGTTGGAGCCGTCGCCGGGCCGCGTCACGTCGCCGGAGCCCTCGCCCGCGCTCCCGTCGGAGCTACCGTCTGCGCTCCCGTCGGAGCTACCGGCTGCGCTCCCGTCGGAGCCGCCGCCACCGCCGTCGCCGTTGTCGCCGCTCGCCGCCCCGTCACCGCCACTATCACCGTCACCGCCGCCGTCGGACGCGTCACCCCCGCCACCGTCGCCGTCCGTCTGGATCGGGATCGTCTGCGTCTGCGAAGCCGTGACTCGCGTCGCCTCGCGGTCGACGTATGTGAGGTTCACCAGTACCGGGAACGCCGCCGACTGGTTCTCCTCCAGGTCCATGACTCCGTCGTTGTACCGCTTGACCGTCGACCGCAACTCCGCGACCGCCGCCCGACCTTTCGTCGAGTTGGCGTACTCGCGGACCTGCGGGCCGACGACCCTGACCTCCTGACTGCCCGCCTCGATGGCCGCCTCGCTCGGGTCCTGTACCCGGAAGGTCGGATCGAGGTACGCCGGGTCGTAGAGGGGGTCCTCCTCGACGACGCCGACGCGATAGATCCCCTGGTCGAGCGCGACGCCCTGGCTCACCGCGACGGGCGCCATCGCGCCGAGTCCGAGGACTGCCAACAGTGCGATAGCGGCCGTCCGCCGGTCGACGCCGCCGGCGTTTTTCGTCACCTCCCAGCGGGCGATCCTGGCGACGTTCTTTGCGCGCGTGCCGACCCAGCTAGCGAAGCGTCGACCGCGTGAGCCGTCGCTGGCGTCCTCCGAGGAGTCGTCGGACGAGCCGTCACCGCCGACCGGCGGCGGGCCGCTCACGCTCGCGGCCCCGAGGTCCGCTCGGCCTCGGGGTCGGACTCGGCGACGTTGAGGAACACCTCTTCCAGGCTGGACTCCTCGGTCCGGATGTCGACGACCTCACCGCCGGCCTCCCTGGCGGCCTCCCGCGTCTCGTCGACGGCGTCCATGCTCTCGACGACCCGGCGGTGATGGCCGTTTTCACGGGCGCTGTCAGGCACCTCGACGGTCGTGTAAACGTGGTACTCCGTCCGGCCGTACTCGGCCTGGAGTTCGTCCAGGTCGCCCTTGGCGACGATACGGCCCTCGTTCATGATGGCGACGCGGTCGCAGATGCTCTCGACGTGATAGAGGTTATGCGCGCTGAAGACGATGGTCTTGCCCTGCTCGCCCAGTTCGCGCGTGAAGTCGATGATGTAGTTCGTGGTGAGGGGGTCCAGCCCGCTGCCGGGTTCGTCGTAGATCAGCACGTCAGGGTCGTTGATGAGCGACCGCGCGATGGCGACTTTCCGTTTCATCCCCTTGGACATGTCGCCCAGGGGGCGGTCGCGGTGGTCGAGTTCGAGCCGTTCGAGCGTGTCGTGGATGCGCCGGTCGGCGACGCCCTCGGGCACGTCGTACAGGTCCGCGAAGAAGTGCAGGTACGAGACGGGCGTCATCTCCTCGTACAGCGGCGACTCCTCGGGGAGAAAGCCCAGGCGCTGGCGCATCTCCGTCTCGCCGGCGTCGTAGCCGACGACCGACACCTCCCCGTCGGTGGGTTCGACGAGGCCGGCGAGCATCTTCAGCGTCGTCGTCTTGCCGGCCCCGTTGGGGCCGATGATGCCGAACACCTCGCCCTCCTCGACGGTGAACGTGCTCCCCTCCACCGCGACGAAGCCGCCGTACTCCTTTCGCAGGTCGCGGGCCGTGATCATTCGACCGACCATTACGGGTGGGGGATTGTATAGGTTCGTCCCCCGTTATCGGATCTGGGTATCGGCCGCTGGGGTCTCCGTTCGACGGGCGGTCGGCGAACTCCCGTTACTGAGCCGACCGACAATCCTCCCAGACATCCAAGACCGAGCGCCACCAAGGAGCACGCATGCCTTCGCTGCCGCGGATCGAACGAACGCCCGACGGGCGGCGACTGGTCGCCGACCGCGTCGTCGGCGCGGACGCCGACACCGTCTGGACGGTCCTGACTGATACCGAACAGTGGTCCGAGTGGGGTCCGAGCGTCAGCGCCGTCCGCTCGCGTGACCGGTACATCGAACCCGGATCGCGGGGCGAGGTCCAGGTCGCCGGCGGCCCGTGGATCCCATTCGAGGTCGAAACCTGCGAGGATTACCGCTGGACGTGGCGCGTAGTCGATATTCCGGCGACCGGCCACGCGGTCACGCCGCTGGGCGACGAGCGCTCGCGCGTCGCCTTCGAGATACCGCTGCTCGCGGGCGGGTACGCGGTCGTCTGCCGGCGCGCCCTCGGCCGGATCGCGTCGATCGCCGAGGACGAGGAGCTATCGACGCGCTGACCGCACCCGGCGAGAGAAAGGGAATCGTCGACGGCGACCGTCAGATCGACTTCTCGATGCGTACGTCGGTCACCTTGTGGATGTCCTCGCCCATCCCCTCGCCCTCGCAGTCGTCGTTGGGGCATCGATAGTGCCAGCCGTCTTCCGTGGCCGATCGCTCCGCGAACCGCTCGCCGCACTCGTCGCAGAACAGATCGCCCTGCGAGCACGTGTCCCGGTGAAGCTCCAGTTCCAGTTCCGTACTGAACGTGCGTTTGCAGTTGCGACAGACGTGGGTCATGATCGGAGATTCGTGATCGGTCCATATATCAACACCGGAACGTTCACGACCGTGAGAACCGCTCGCGGGACGATAGCGATCGCAGGAGGGCGGACGGTAAGGTCGCACAACCGACGGTGATCAACTCTCCAGAACGCTCGCCGTCCGGCGGCCGGCGGCCGGCGACGATCGGAGCAGGTCGTTCGTCGTCCGAGTGCGTGACCGGCCCGTTCGAGCCGCTACCGCGTCTCGATGTCGTCCTCGTCTTTGAGGATGCGCGTCTCGGCCTCGCCGCTGGAGACCTCGTTGACGAGGTCGTAGAACTCGTTTTGCATCCCGGCGGGGAATTTGACGACGCCGACCCAGGAGCCGTCTGGCTGCCACTCCTCGCGTTCGAGGTCGCCGAACTCCCGGACTTGCGCCTGCCCGCTGCCGGCGTAGTCGGCGGGCAGTTGGGCGGCGACTTTCACGGTGTCGAAGCGGATGGGTATCACCGGTCGGAGCGCGTCGAGCGCGTCGTCGATCTGGTTCTCGACGGGCTCCATCGGATCGATCTTGAACTCGGCCTGCTCCAGCGCGCTCTCGATGCGGTCGGGCGGGTGGGGCGCGTCGTCCATCTGCGGGTTGACCGCGTTGCGCGTGATCCGGTTGACCAGCTCCTTGTGTTTGCGCTCCAGCATCTCCTCGCGCTGTTCGGCGGTGATCTGGATCTCACCGCGGTCGACGACTTCGGGGATGATCTCCAGGGGGTCGGTCGTCCCGAACACCTCTTCGAGCGCGTTCTCCGGCGGCCGGTCCCCGCGGGAGGCGTTCTCGAAGACGTCTTCGGCGGCGATCACGTCCTCCAGTTCGCCCTCGAACTCGCCGCGCTTCATCGCCAGGGCGGCGTCGGGTTCGACGAGCACCTCGAAGCGCTCGCCGTGGGATTCGAGGCGGGCCGTCACTGCCTCGTCGAGCGATATCATACCCGGAGGTAACACCGTGTGGGTAAAAAGGTGTGTGGGCGTCGACCGCACGGCGGCGGTCGAACGGCCGACCCGGCGCCCGTAGGGGCCAAAAGCGGGACCGTTCGCGGGGGGTTACTCCTCGTCGCTCTCGTCGCTTTCGTCGTCCTCGACGGCGAGCAGGTCGAGCTCGTCGAGGTGGGACTCCTTCTCGGCGTCGCTCATCTCGCTGAACTCCTCGTCGTCGACGCTGATGGTGGCGATGCCGATGCCCTCGGGGGCGAGCTCGTCGTCGTTGACCGACGCGAGCGCCTCCAGAGCGAGGCCGACGCCGCTGTCGAGGTCCATCTCCTCGTCGTAGTTCTCCTCGAGGTACTCGCGGATGTCGCCGCGGTCGGCGCCGACGGCCAGCGCCTTCCACTCGTAGGGGGTCCCCGACGGGTCCGTCTCGTAGAGACGGGGCTCGCCGTTGGCGATGCCGCCGATGATGAGCGCGACCCCGAACGGGCGGGCGCCACCGACCTGCGTGTACTGCTGGATGTGGTCGGTGACGGCCTTGGTGAGCGTCTCGACGCCGATGGGCTCGCCGTAGCGCAGCTGGTTGACCTGCGCCTGCCGTCGGGCGAAGTCGATGAGCTGGCGCGCGTCGGCGACGTGACCGGCGCTCGCGATGCCGATGTGGTCGTCGGCCTTGTGGATCTTCTCGACGGACGAACGCTCCATCAGCGGCGAGCGGATGCGCTTGTCCACCGCCAGCACGACTCCGTCAGCTGTTCGTACGCCGATACTCGCCGTGCCGCGCTTGACGGCTTCGCGGGCGTACTCGACCTGGTAGAGCCGGCCGTCCGGCGAGAAGATCGTGATCCCGCGGTCGTACGCCTGCTGTTGCGATTGTCCCTGCATATTTATAGATCGAGTTCGGTCGCCCCGACGAACGCGTCGTCGGCTCGCACGTCGATTCGGCCGTCGCGACCGACGGCACGCCGCTCGGCGTTCTCGAAGACGACGTTTCTCTGGTCAGAAGGTTCCGGTCGGCGTCGTATATACTTTTCTTCACAGGCACGCACCGTGCCGCTAACCCCCCGCACGCGGACGCCTACTGGTGCCCCGTCGACCGCCTCCAGACAGGCCAGCACCGCCCGCGCGCGGTCGATCTCGCCGCGGCGCGCCCGCACGACCGCGTGGCCCGTCCCGTCGTCGAACGAGAACCGAACCACCGACAGGTCCACCTCGGCGCTCCCGGCGTCGCCCACGAGGTTCTGCGCCGCGAACCACACCTCGCGCTGGAACGCCCGCTGCCCGATCTCCGCGTCGGGCCACGCCTCTAGTTCGACCGCGAGGTAGCGCCACCGCTGGCGCAGGTGTTTCGGGAGGTGTTTCACGACCCGTCTCCCCCTCGCGACCGTTCCTCAGACTCGGAGGGCGGCGCCTCGCGCCGACCGCCCGTGGGTAACACGCGCTGGGCGACGAGGACACCCACCTGGTCGTGGACCGGTTCGACCGCAGTCAGCGGATACCCCACGTCGGTGAACGCGTCCGCGAGCGTCCCGACCGTCGCCGGATCGTCGACCTCGGGGCTGTAAAAGGGCTCGTCGGGGTCGGGCTGGCCGAAGAACATCACGTCACCCAGGACGATCCGCCGCGGACTCAGATCGGCGATCACGTCGATCGCCTCGCGCTTCTCGTCGTCCGAGAGGTGATGCATCGCGAAGTTCGTCGTCACCACGTCCACGTCGGCGTCGTCCGGGACCGCCGGGTCGCGGAACCGTCCCTCGCCGAACTCGACGTTGGACAGGTCGCGGTCGGCCGCCTTCGCGCGCGCTTCGTCGAGCATCCCCTCGCTGATGTCGCGACCGATCACCCGCTCCGCCGCCTCGGCCAGCGGGAGGGCGATCGCGCCCGTCCCGGTCCCCAGATCGAGGACGGTGTCGCGAGAGCGAGGGTTGGCGTGTTCGACGACCAGCGACGCGCAGGCACGGTACTCGTCGCTCTCATCGTCGTCGTACTCGGCCGCCATCTCGTCGAAGCGGGCGGCGTGCTCGTCGAGAGCGCGTTTCATACAGCCGGGTTCGGACCCGGGGACAAAGAACGCCTCGCTCCTCGTCGGTGGCCTGCGCTCGGCGGCCTACGGGTCGTCCCCGTCGGCGTCGTCCGCGACGGCGCCGCGATAGACGCCCGGCTCGACGAACGCGTCGCTCGCCAGGCGGCGGTTCCGGTCGACGAGTCGGCCCCACTCTGTCAGGCCCGCGCGGACCTGTTCGGCGGAGAATCCGAGCACCTCGCCGACCGCGACGAGTTCGCGGGGCGCCCGGAACTGGAGGTGACTCCGTGGGTCGGCGCTGACGACGTACGGCGCGTCGTAGGTTTCGACGATCTCCCGGAGTTTCCGAAGTCCGCGGATCGCCTGGACGCGCCGACCGCCGTCGGCCTGGAGCACTCGCCGGAAGGAGAACTCGAAGCGGACGCCGTTCTCGGCGGCCGCCTTCGCGAGGACGTGGTTCACGTCGCCGTCGCCGGCCATCGGATGCGCGAGCACGTCGACCGCGGGCTGCTCGACGGCGAAGCGGTTGATCGCCGCCGATCCGCCGTGGACCGCGACGACCGTCTTCGACCGACGGTGATTGCCGACGAACCCGCTCGCCCGCGAGGGGTCCTCGGCCCGGATCTCGACGCCCTCGACGACCTCGATGTCGTACGTTTCGGCGACCTCGTCGGCGTCGAACTCGACGCGGGCGTCGCCGTGGTTCCGGACGACGACCCCGTCGAAGCCGTACTCGGCGGCAGTCGCCGCCTGGCGAGCGACGGTCGATTCGCCGTCGGGATGGGCGTGAACGGCCTCGAACTGCAGGTCCTGGTCGCGCTGGTTCTCGTCGCTCATCGCCCGCTCAGAGCGCCTCGAAGACCTCGCGGGCGTTCTCGACGGCCGCGGGCTTGTTCGCGGGGTAGGCCTCGACCTTCGAGCGGAAGGTGATGCCGTCGCCGCGTTCGACCTCGCCCCGGAACGCCGCCTGCTTGTCCAGCGTCAGGTAGAAGGCGCAGTTGTCGTCGACCCGTTCGTCGAGTTCGGAGACGACGGCGTCGACGTCGTCGAGTTCGCCGAGTCTGTCGAGGACGTGGCGGATCTCGTCGGCCCGCTCGACCCGCGCCGAGAGGACGACGATGCGGTCGCCGTGGTGGCCCTCCGACACCGCCCGTTCGACCTCGAAGTCCTCGGGGAGGAAGGTGCGAAGCGCCGACGCGACGCGCTCCTCGTCCTCGGTGACGTAGCAGAACGCGCGCAGGTCGACGTAGTGCAGCGGGACGGAGGCCATCGGCGTCGGTTACTCCTCGGCGGCTTCGAGCTGGTCCTCGGAGACGCCGGCTTCCTGTCCGTCCTCGAAGGAGACGGTGTAGTTCTCGTCGCCGAACATCGTCTCGACGACCTGCGTTATCTCGCCCTCTTCGCCGTCGTACTCGCTGTGCTCGTCGCGGAGGATCACGGAATCGTCCTCTTCGAATGCCATGGACGGCGGTACTCGACGGCCCGTCAAAAAGGGATTGATCCGGCTTACTTGGGGCCGCTCGTCGCCCTGCCCGAATCCGGGCCACCGCCGTCCGTGACGGCGGAGCGCTCGCCGGACTGGATCGACGGCTCCTCGGCGTCGGTCGCCGCGTCGCCGGGACGGCGATCCGTCCGGACCACGGTGTCGAACAGGGTCCGGAACGTACCGAGCGTCGCCTCGTCGTGGGCGCCGGGGTCGACCGAGACGTACGCGGTCGCGCCGGCCGAGCGTATCTGCGCCGCCAGCGCGTGGAGGAATCGGAAGGCGCGTTCGCGGTCGGCGTACTGCAACAGCGCCGACAGCGAGTCCAGACAGACGATCGGGCGCTCGTCGGCGTCGCGAGCCCGCACCCACTCGCCGACGGCGATGCCGACGCCCGTCAGGTCCGTGGGGTCGGAGACGGTTCGGACGGCCGCGTCGTCGCCCCCGGGTCCGGCCCCGAACGTCGGGCCGACGGCGACCGCCGCGGCCGATTCGATCCGGTCACAGCGGTCCCGGAGCGCGGTCGTCCACGCTCGCACGTCGTGGCGATACAGTACCGCGAGCACGCTCCGTTCGGCGCGGCCGGCGAGCGCGCGGTCGAGCTGGCCCGCGGCGTCCGCCTCGAACGCCGCTTCACACACGAGCCTGGCCGACCCGTCGCTCGTCTGTGCGTCGTCCGCACCACCCTCGGTCGAACGATTACCCCGGTTCGCTCGCCTGACGCCCTCGGTCATCGATACCAGATCTCTCGACGCGGCCCATAAGCACCCGTCAGACGCTCGACGGACGCGCGTCGAAGACCGGGCCGTTCTGCTCCGCGAGTGGCCCGTGACTCCGGGGGAACTGGCCCGGAGGTCGAAAACTTATGGCGGTGACTCGCGAAACGGCGGCCATGGCAGAGCGAACGCGCGCTGACCGGCGGTGGCGTTTGCCGAGGGGACCGCGACGGCAAACACGGGTGCGATGACCGCCGTCGACAACCTCTGGTACCTCGCCACCGAGGCCCGCCAGGCGGCCGAACAGGTGTACCACCGGCTCGCCGACGAACACGACGGCTTCGTCGAGTTCCGAACCACGCGGACAGTGTCCCGCGACCGCTTCCGGACCGTCGCCGAGCGCATCGAAGCGCAGGGACTCCCCTACGGGGCCCACACGCTCGCGTACCGTCCCTCGGGCGAACTTCTGCTCGTCGAGCAGGCGGCCATCGACACCTGGGTCCTCCCGGGCGGCGAGGTCGAACCCAACGAGTCCGTCCGCGAGGGCGCCCGCAGAGAACTCGGCGAGGAGGCGGGGATCGACGTGACCTACGACGGCCTGGGGGTGCTCGGCGAGGTCCGCTTCCGCAGCGACGGCCACGAGACGTGGGGCGTTCTCCCCATCTTCGAGGGCGAGGCCGAGTCGACCGATCCGGAGGTGTGCGACCCCGACGGTGAGATCACCGACGCCCGCTGGTTCGACGAACTGCCGGAGAATACTCGCGACCGGTCGGTCCTGCGCGAGTGGCGCCGCGACCGGTTCGGGGTGTGAACGGAGGGCTGGCGGTGCCCCGATTCGAGCGAGCCCGCCCCGTCGTTACTCGGGACCGAACTGCTCGCCCTCGCGGGCGTCGGCGCGCAATCGCCGGATCGTGGCGCGGGCGTTGCTGGCTTCGTAGCCGAACACCACCGACTCGGCGTACTCGTTGGCGACCTCCGTCGCGTGGACCAGGTCGTCGATGTCGACGTCGACGGCGTAGAGCTCGATCGAGAACGGCGAGTCGAGTTCGTCGACGAACCCCTTCGCGAGGATCTCCAGCCAGTAGGTCGTCGCGTACGCCATATCGTACAGCGGGACGACGAACTCGTCGACGTACGCGTCGAGCGCCTCGACATCGAGCCCCGCACGGTCGTAGATGTGGCCGGGATAGGGGTCCGGATACAGCGTCAGATACAGATCGCCGGGCACCCGCTCGCGAGCCTCGGCGACGAACTCGGTGATGACGCTCGCGCGCCAGGCGCGCCAGTCGTCGAAGTCGCTGGCTTCGAAGGTCGCCTCGCAGCGGTCGCAGTGGCAGTACTCCTCGCGGGGAAAGCCCACGTCGTCGAGTCGTACGTCCCCGTTCGAATCGGCGGCGTCCGCGACGATCTCCAGCAGGCCCTCGCGGTAGCGCTCGTGCGTGGGACAGACGTACGCCCAGTCGAAGTACGGTCGATCCCGCGTCGCGGGTTCGCCCTCGTCGCTCTCGGGGACCAGGTCGGGGTTGTCGGCGGCGGCCTTGTTGTCCCCGAAGCAGGAGACCATGTTGACGCCGTTGTCGACGGGTTCGGCCGCGCGGCCGGTCACGTCCTTGACCTCGTAGAAGGCGCGGTCGAACTCCGCCCACTCCAGCTCGGGCTCGTTGCGCGTGACGACGCCGTACATATCCGTGAGTACGGGGCGGGCGGTGTAAGTCGTTCGAAAAGGCGGTCGGAGAGCGATGCCTCACCGGCGCCGGTGCGCCTGGGGCCCCCTACTCGCCGAGCGCCGTCTTGTAGACGACGGCGACCGCGACCAGGGCGACCAGCACGAACAGTGATTTCTTCGACATCGGGCGATAATTCGTGGCAACCAGTTAAATTGTTTCTGGTGCGAAACGACCGCGCGTCGTCGTCGGGCCCCTCCGGGCGGCCGCTCAGTCGTCGTCGCTCGCCACTTCGTTGTGGGTGTCGGGGTCGGCCCCGGAGATGTCCCGCGTGGCCCCCTCCATGTCGCCCTCCCAGACGAACGAGAAGTCCTCCTTGCCGTCGACCGACGGGCCCTGCGTCCACGGCGCCTCGTACTCCTCGCCGTCGCGAGTCGTCGACATGAACGAGTAGTCGAACTCGTCGGGCATCTCCTCCTCCGGGAAGGTGTTCGGAATCGGCAGGTGGTCGAAGGGTCCTCGGGGTCGCCCAGCGAGTGCAGCGCTTTCAGCCACTGGTTCTGGTGCATGGCGTCGCGAGCGACCAGATAGGAGAGCATGTCCTTCATCCCGGGGTCGTCGGTCATCTCCCAGAGCCGGGCCGCGAGGAGGCGACCGGTCGACTCGGCCATGACGTTTGCGTACATGTCCGCCGCGAGGTTCCCGCTGGCGACCACGTAGCTCGCGTCGAACGGGTTGCCGTTCGCGTCGATCGGCATCGCGTTCATCCCGGCCGAGAGGTACTGGCGCGGCAGCATGCCGGACATCGCCGCGTCGACGGCGCCGTCCGAACGCAGCTCCTCGCGCAGTTCCGTCGGGGCGCCCTCGAGGTTCTTCGCGACGGCGGTCGCGAGCATCTCGATGTGGCCCATCTCCTCGACGGCCGTCTCCATCAGGAGCGTGCGGTACTCGGCGTGTTCGTCGGGGACGCCGAACGCCTGGAACATGTATTGCAGGCAGACGCGCATCTCGCCTTCGACGCCGCCGATGGCCTCCTGGAGCATCTTGGCGAACGCGGGGTCGGGTTCCTCGACTTCGACCGGGTACTGGAGCTTGTCGTCGTGGTAGTACATTGGACTCCCCGGCGGGAGAACGGCCGGGCTTTCAATAGGTGAGCCGCCTTCGCCCGCAAGCACCACCGATGGCGAGAATCACAACAGAGAGGAGAGCGGGCGCGTGTTCACGCCACGTCGATCTGCTCGGGGATGGAGTCGCGGACGATGGTGTCGCAGTAGGTGCAGCGGATGCCGTCGTCGAGCACGTCGAACCGTGACTCGACGGGCTCGTCCTCGGTCGTGATGCAGTGGCGGTTGGGACAGGAGAGCACGCCGACGACCTCCGTGGGGCGCTCGACGCGGTGTTTCTTCACCACGTCGAAGTCCTGAACGATATTGATCGTCGCCGCGGGGGCGATCAGCGAGAGCACGTCGACTTCGTCCTGGCTCAGCTCACGACCCTCGACCTTGACGATGTCCTTGCTGCCGAGGCGGTCGCTGGGGACGCGCATGCCGACGCTGACGGTTTCCCCGCTGTCGGCGTCGATACCGAGGATGGCCAGCACGTTCAGCGCCTGACCGGCGGTGATGTGGTCGACGACGGTGCCGTTGCGGATCTTGGAAACGCGGAGTTCGCGGTCGCTCATTGGTCTCCTCCGAGGACGAGGTCCAGAAGCGCCATCCTGACGGGGACGCCGTTGTGAGCCTGCTGGAAGTAGTGGGCGTAGTCGGTGTCGTCGATATCGTGTGCGATCTCGTCGACGCGGGGCAGCGGGTGCATGACGGTCAGATCGTCGCGGGCGGCCTCCAGCGTCTCCGTGTCGATCTGGTACTCGCCGGCGATCGCTCGGTACTCGCTCTCGTCGGGGAACCGCTCGGCCTGGATGCGGGTGACGTACAGCACGTCGAGCTCCGGGAGCACTGGGTCCAGTTCCGTGTGCTCGCGGATCGACGCGCCTTCCTCGTGGAGGTCGTAGCGAACGCTCCGGGGGAGCTGGAGGCTCTCCGGGCTGATGAAGTGCTGGTCGGCGTCGAAGTTCGTCAGCGCGTGGGCCAGCGAGTGGACGGTCCGGCCGTACTTCAGGTCGCCCATGATACCGATAGTCAGGTCGTCGAAGCCCGCCGACTCGCGGATCGTGTACAGATCCAGCAGGGTCTGGGTCGGGTGTTGGCCCGCGCCGTCGCCGGCGTTGATCAGCGGCACGTCGACGAACTCGCTGGCCATCTGGGCCGACCCCTCGCTGGGGTGGCGAAGGACGAGCGCGTCGGCGTAGCCCTCGACCACCCGGACCGTGTCCGCGAGGCTCTCGCCCTTCTTGACGCTGGAGGACTCGACGGTGCCCATGTCGACGACGTCGCCGCCCAGCCGCTTCGCCGCCGCGGTGAAGCTCATCTTCGTCCGCGTGCTCGGCTCGAAGAAACAGAGGCCGAGCAGGGCGTTCTCGTGGCGGTTGGCGAACGCGTCCGGGTCCGCGGCCACCTCCGCGGCCCGGTCGAGCACCGTCTCGATGTCCGCCCGCGAGAGTTGTTTCGCACTGATAATGTGGTCGTGACGCATCGAATAGAGTCGCGCCCTCGATTGTCTTGAAACTCCCGACACGGGGTCGCGCGTCCGAGGGTTCAAGTGTGAGAGCCCGACCACGCCGCCCCATGCTCGCGATCGCCGGCGGCAAGGGTGGCTGCGGGAAGACGACGACGGCGCTGGGGCTGGCGGCTGCTCTCGCGCGCGACGGCGGGCGGCCGCTCGTCGTTGAGGCCGACTGCGACATGCCGAACCTGCACACGATGGCCGACACGGACCGCTCGCCGGGCGTCGACGCCGTCGCAGACGGTGACTCGATCGCCGTGGCGACCCACCGAAGCACCGTCGTCCCGGGCGTCGACGTGCTCCCCGTCGGAGACGCGTCGGGACCGCTCGACCGGCGGGCGCTCAGACGGCTCGCGCGCGCTCGCAAGCGGGTGATCCTCGACTGTCCGGCGGGGGCGACGGACGCGGCCGCCGCGCCCTTGCGTCACGCGGATGCGGCGCTGGTCGTCTCGACCGACGCGCCGGCGAGTCTCGACGACGCCGCGAAGACCGCGCGGATGGCCGAGACGCTGGGCGCCCGCGTCGTCGGGAGCGTCCTCACGCGGGTCGACGCGTCCCCGTCGAGCGCCCCGGCTCCGGATGGAGTTCCCGGCCGCGCGGTCGAGCCGATACTGGCCACGGTTCCGGAGATAGCGGGGACCGTGCTGGGGGATCGGGTCGGACGCACGTCGTACGATCGGCTCGCAACGGCGCTCGCGAGGCGGAATGTTTAATCTGGTGGGATCGTAATACTTCGATAGAATGGTCAACCGGCTAAACACGGGCATCGACGTCCTCGACCGGAAGCTCGGGGGCGGGATCCCGGAGGGGAGCATCGTCGCTCTCAGCGCTCAGCCGGCCAGCCAGGCGGAGCTGTTTCTCTACGAGTTGACCGCGACCCGCGGTACGCTGTACCTCTCGCTCGACCGCACCGCCCAGTCGGTCACGGCCAGCATCGAGCAGTCGCCCGCCAACACCGGCGACCCCACTGTCCGTCACATCTCGGGCGAGGCGCCCCTGGACAACGCCAGTAAGCTCGTCAGCGCGCTACCCGAAACCTCGAATCTCATCGTCGACCCGCTCGACGTACTCGAAGCGCAGGAGCCGCCGTCGCGGTACCGCTCGTTCATGAACGACCTGCAGAACCACATCGTCAACACGGGCAGTCTTGCCATCGTCCACTGCCTCGACGGCCGCTCGGTCCCGCCGCTCCGGGACACCACCGAGCACTTCGCGGACGTGATCTTCGAGCTGAAGACCACGACCGACTCCGACGAGGTGGAAAATCGCCTCGCGATCCCCAAGTTCCGCGGCGGCCGCGCCCCGACCGACATCATCAAGCTCGACCTGGTCGAGCAGGTGTCGATCGACACGAGCCGGGACATCGCCTGAACAGCTCCGATCCGTCTTCTCCCCGGACGTCTCCGCGCACCGTCGATTTCACGGCTCCAGATCCACGCTGTCACGAGCTGGGAGGTGGTCGACCGCGAGCGCCCCGAGCAGGGCGAGGACTGCGGCCAGCAGGGCGACGACGGAAACCAGCGGCACCGACGAGGGGCCGATCGCGTACAGTCCGACCGCGGCGACGACGGCGACGACGCCGACCGAGAGCGAGCCGACGAGGTGGGTCGCCGACACGCTGGCCGTCACCGCGCCCCGGCCCACGTCGGCGCCGAGTCCGACCGCGTGGTCGGCGGCGTCCCAGGCGACGACGCCGACGAGGGCGACCAGCAGCGACACCCGGTCAACCCCGGAGAGGAACCCCCGCACCGCGACTGCGCCGACCAGCAGTGCGGTGGCGAAACCCACCAGCCGTCCGGCCCACGAGCGACGCAGCGGGACGAGCGCGACGGCGAGTACGCCCGGTCCGACCGTGCCGAGCGCGAGCGACACCCGCGTGACCCATCCGGCGGGGTAGACGGTCGCGAGCCCGACCGCGACGATGACAGTCGCGAGTCCGGTCGTCAGCGCGAGCAGACCGACGAGGCGGCGGCCGCGGAACCGCAGATAGCCACCGAGAAGCAGCGTCCCGGCTCCGGCCCCGCCGACGGCTACGACGGCGAATCCGAGCGGGTCAGTCGCCAGCAGTACCATCGCGCCGAGCGCGGCGACCACTGCGACCGCACTCCCAGGGAACGCCGGGCCGGCATCGGGCGAGCGGTCACCGTCCATCTCGGCGGACACCCCCGTCCGTCCGGGACCACCGCACGGCGTCACCGGGGCGCCAGTTACCGACCGGGACCCCCATCGACCGCAGCGCCTCGATCCGGTTGCGACGCTCGACACCCGCTAGCTCGGCACCCAGTGATTCGTCGCTCGTCACGTCCGGACTGAGCGCCGCGACGCCGCGTCCCCGTTCGGCGCCGCGGCGCACGGCGTCGAGCCCGAATTCGTCGAGCAGCGGCGTCACCGTCACGACCTCGGCGGCACCGCTCGTCCGTTCCAGTACCTCGTCGACCTGCGCCGCGAACTCGGTCGCCGATGCCGACGGAGTCGCGGAGCCGCCGGTCGTCGTGGTGGGTTCCGTGCCCGCGTTCTCGCCGTCGAACGCGGCCGTCGACTCCTCGGGCAGAGCGGTCAACAACGCGGTGACTCGTTCGCGATGGTGGCGACCGTCGTCGGGGGCGACCAGTTCGAAGCGAGGGCCGATGCGGGCGACGCCGACGCGCGCCCCGCGGTCGAGGAACGTCGTCGCGAGGGCGGCCGCCGCGGCGCCGCCGGTCGTCACGGCGTCGGCCTCCCTGTCACCGGCACGACGGACCGACCGCGGTCGCGCGTCGAGACAGACGACGACCGATCGCCGACGGTCCGGCCGGAACTCGACGGTCGTCAGCGCGCCGGTGCGAGCGTAGCGCCGCCAGTCGATCCGGTCGGCGGGGTCCCCCGGTCGGTACTCGCGAGTGCGGTGAAACGCGACACCCGACCCGCCGGTGTCGACGGCAGTCCACCCCGTCGCGCGCAGCGTCTCCCGGGGCGACGGGACTCCTTCGACCGGAACCGAACACTCCAGCGTCGACACGGCCGGGACGCCGGCGGGCTCGTCGGTCCTGTCGGCCCCGTCGGTTCCGCCGAGTTCGTTAGCCTCGTCGCTCAGATCCGAGCCAGTCCCGGCTTTGAGTTCCGTCTCGACGCGGGCGGCGCCGCTGCGGTCGTAGCAGGTCACTGCCGCCGGTCCGAACCGATGCGTTCCGGGAGTGGCTTCGACGCTGTAACTGACGGTCGCGGATTCGCCCGGTCGGAGCGCGACGGCGCGCCGCGGGGTTCCCTCGGTGACGGCCAACTTCGGCGGCACACCGTCGGCGAACCGAACGTCCGGTGCGGTCCGGGAGCCCGTGTTCGTCACCGTCACCGTGACGGTCACCGTCTCGCCGTGTGCGGGTGAGGCGTCGTCGACCGCTCGCACGAGTGTGAGCGAGGGGGCCAGTTCGGCCGTCACGAGCGGATAGGCCGTGTACGCGAGGGCGACGACGGCCGCGAGAAGCAGCGACGGACGCCCGAAGTAGACGCCGACCGAGCCGACCGCGAGCGTGATCGCCACGGCGGTCAGCCACCGGCCCGTCCGTTCGGGACTCGGGGGCGTGTCGCCGGGGTCCTCGCGGACGCCGTCGCCGTCGGTCACGAATCCGGCCTCCCGTCGGCTGCGACGAGGGCGCGAGCGGCTCGCCGTGCCTGATACCAGAACGTGAACCGCGTCGAAACCCGCCGCCCGAGGTGGACCCGACGGGGTGCGGGCCGCTCCCCGAGGAACGCGGCAGCGGCGTCGTCGTCGGTCCAGTCGCCGCTCGCGACGAGGCGCTCCGCTCGCTCCCGGGAGACCGACCGCCGACGGGCGACCGTCCGCACGGCAGTCTCCCGGAGTCGGTCGCGCGTCCGCCGTCGCTCCGCGTCCGTTCGAGGTGCCGACGAGAGTGGCCCCTCGAATTGCTCGTCGAAGTCGACACCGGACCGCGGAACGGGCGCGGGCGCTTCCGGCGTCTCCGCCGACAGAGTCGACGAACTGCCGAGCAGCCACCGGTGGTTCGCGACGAGCGCGAGCCCGCAGACGGCGACCGTCGCGAACCCGGCGACGACGACCGAATCACTCCACGGGAGGCGCACGGATCCGAGCGGAACGATCCCCGCGTTCACCGCCCCGTCGAGGGCGAGCGCGAACACCAGCGCCACCGCACCGACGACGGTCGTCGCGGCTCGGAACCGGGTTCGCCACTCCATTATCCGAGCTCGCCCCCGCTGTCGTCGGCGAGTGCCCGTCGCGCCTGCCGGACCGTGGTCCGCTGGGCCTCGTCCAGGGAATCGCCTCCGTACCTGGTCGCTCGGAACGACTCCGTGAGCGTCTCGACCGCGTCGGGGTCCAGGCCCGCCTCGACCGCACTTCGGTGGACCTCCGCGGGCGTGCGGGCATCCGGATCGGTCGCGTCGGTCCGCTCAACGAGGTCGACCCAGGCACGTTCGACAACGTCGTCGGGGGCTCCCCGAGGCCATTCCGGCGCAGATCGATCCCCCTTCTCGTCGCTCGGAGGGCCGCTCACTCGCCGACGACCGATCGGGGCATCGATACCTCCGCCCCGCCGGGACGCGAGCGCCCCGAGCGTCAGGAGCGCGCCTGCGCCGACGAGCGCGATCCGATGTCGGTAGGCGGCGCCCAGCAACGCGAGCAGCGTCCGTAACACGGACGAACCGCCGACCCCGCCACCGGTCATCTCAAACGTGACCCCGAACGTCGAGAGCAACGCCTGGAGGAGCGCCAGGAGCAACGCCAGCAGGGACGTCCCGCCGGCGGTCGAGCCCCCGGGGTCGGACGCGACGGGCGTCGAGAGCGACGCGTCCAGCGACGCCGCCACGCTCGCGAGCGCGACCGCACAGAGCACGGCAGCCATCGCTACGAGCGCGCGCTTCTGGACCGTGGGACCTCGGTGCTGCATGGGCTGGAGGGGGTCGCGGTTTCGGGGCGGCGATACGTTCGGACGGACGGTCGAGGGAGTCGTGAGCAAGGTGTCGGCGGCTGGGCAAAAAAATGTCGGGGCCCCGGGAACGAGAGACCGCACCCCACAGATTGATACCGTTCTGTCACGTTGGCCCGGCTATGCCGCCGAACCGATACCAGCCGCTCGTTCAGCTGGTCCACAACAGAGCGGGCGACGCCTTCCGGGGCGCGATCCGGTACGACGCCGACGGCTGGGAAGCGCTGTATCTCCGCGACGACGTGGCGACCGAGGCCCTGAAATCCGCGCTCTCGGCCATCGCGGACCGGGCGCGAGCCGACGAATCGATCGTTCCAGAGGCACAGTACGACCGGCTCGGGGAGAACCAGGCGACGGTCGAGCTGTACGACCACGCCGCCATCCTTCACTTCCGTGAGTCCGTCGACAGCGGTATCGTCGTCTCGCTCGACCGGGACGTGGCACAGGGGCTCGGGCAGTTCGTCAACAGTTGCAACGCCGTGCTGGACGGTCGACGGCCGAGCGACGCCGACAACTGAGCGGCGGAACCGCTGACCGATCGCTGCCGCTGACGGGTCAGCGAGAGCGGAGAGAAAAGGTGGCTTACTCCTCGGCGTCTTCGAGTTCGTCGACGATCTCCTCGGCGTCGATGTCCTCGTCTTCGAGCGCCTCTTCGAGGTCGGCACCGCCGCCGCCCATGCCGCCCATCATACCGCCCATGCCGCCCATCATGCCCATGCCGCCGCCGAGCTCCTCCTGGACGATGATGCGGTCGATGTCGAGCAGGTCGGTGAGCTGCTGGGCGATCTGCTGTTTGCCCATCATCCACTGCTGGTTCATCGTCAGCTGCGGGGTCGCCTCGATGTACAGCGTCTCCTGCTCGGTCTCGACGGTCTCGTACTCGGGCTCGCTCTCTTCCTCGTCGTCTTCCGAGGCTTCCTCGTCGTCGGACTCGACGAGCTGCTCCTCCTCGACGGTGTCCGTCTCGAACCAGACCTCGAGATCCATGTCGAGGAAGACGTTCAGCAGAGCGCTGGCACGCTCCTCGCGGTCCTCGACTTCTGAGAGGACCTCCCAGTCGTACTCGATGTCCTCGCCGGCGAGCGGGTGATTGAAGTCGACGCGGGCGCGGCCGCCGATGATCGTGTTGATGTGGCCCTGTTCGCCGTCGATGTCGACGTGTGCGCCGGGGTAGCGGTCGTCCTCGGGGATCCGGTCGGCGCTGATGGTGCGGACCTCCTCGTCCTCGAACTCGCCGAACGCGTCGGCGGCGGGGACGGTCACGGTGCCGGTGTCTCCGACCTCGCTGCCGACGATGTCCGCCTCGACGGCGTCGAAGACGTGCCCTTCACCGAGGACGATCGTCCGGGGCGCGAACTCCTGGTCCTCGCCGACACCCTCCTCCTCGGCGATCTCGGGGTCGGTCGTGTCGACCAGGTCGCCGCCCTCGACGGTGCGAGCGGTGTAATCCAGCTCGATGAAGTCGCCGTGCTGGAGTCCCTCGGCCTCGGACTCGGTCGCTTCCTCGGTTTCGGCGGCTGTCTCGTCGGCCGCGTCCTGCTCGGCCTCGTCGGCCTCGGACTCGTTACTCATACCGTCAACGACTCACGTTGCACTCTTAAGAACAACGTTTCGGTGTCGACGGGTCGGCGCGAGCCGTCACCGCCCCAGCGAGTATTCCGCACGGAGACGCCTGTCAAGGTATAGCCGATTTCGGGTCCGTCACCCCCTACGTGGAGGTTTCGCCGGCGCCCTGTCTCGAACAGGCCGAACGCGTCGAAGCGGCGGCTTTGACGAGGTCACTGTCCAGCGCGCCGGCCCCGGCCGTGACGCGTACTGGGAGGCCTTCGAGCGGAGATTCCCCCACCGTTCGCGTGAGTCGCGGTGGTCCGCCGTCGGTACAGCCCACTGAACGGGGATCGCGTCCGAACCTCCACCAAACTAGTTAGGGAGTGGTGATAGTATGATAGCTACGTACGTGTTAGGTATGAGTTCGAACGAAACCACCGAGCGAGTCCGAGCCGACGCGGAAGCGGAACTCCGGCGGGCAGTGCGGGACTTCCCGACCGTCGATGTCGTGGACGCCGGAACGGACGGGGTGGCTATCCGCGGGGACGCAAGCGCCGTGCGAGCGGTCAAGCCGGCGCTCTGGAACCGAGAGCTTTCCGCGAAGGCGCACGGACAGGACCAGCTGGCCGCCGCCGACGCGACGGCGCGATCAGTGGTCGAGGGCGCGACGTAAGCCAGCCGGTCCTCCATTGGCGGACGGCGTCGGCGCCCGCTCACTCCGACGGGTCGAACGCTGACGCATCGACGCTGTAGACCCACCCTGCCTCGCTGACGGAGGGGTTGTAAGAAATCGAGACTGCGAGTCCGAACGTCTCGGTCGTCGGCTCTCGCCGGGCGACGAGGAAGTCGGTGTCGTAGACTCGCTTCGCGACGGTCTCGTTATCGAACCGGACGACCACGTCGCGCACGACGAGCATGTCGCCGCCGTCGAAGCGGCCGGGCGCCTCGTACCGTCCGAGCGACCGCGTGCCGTCCTCGGGCGTGAGCGTCACCGTCGGGGCGTCCGTCCCCCAGCACGCACCCGCAGGGGTCGGAAGCGGCGTCGGGGTCGGATCGTACTGGTTGTCCATCGGCGGTGTCGTTCCGGCACAGGAATCGATATCGCGGGGCACCTCGGAGAAGTAGACGCCCCCGAATTCGATCGTGACGTTCGCGACGTGGTCGGGGAGCGAGTCGACCCGGACCAGGTACTCCACGGAGACGTTCTCCGGCCGCGTGGTAGCCGTAGCCGACCCATCACTCTCACCGGTCGTCAGCGTGCTCACCGATGTCTCGGAGCCGTCCGACGACGTCGGAGTGGGTGTATCGGACAGCGTCGGTGACCTCGTCGATTCGGCGGTCGGCGTCGGCGTGGTCGGCCCGCCGACGCATCCCGTGACGGCGATACAGACGAGCACTGCGCACGCGAAGGGCCGTTTCATGTATTCTGTCCACCACGAACGCGATAAGTGCTTTCCGGTAAACGGCAGGTGACCCGGCGAGAACCGACTACCGAGTCTCGATTCGCGAGCGGAACTCGGGGGCGCCGGCGACGCCGAGGTCGGCCGCGAACAGCGCGCCGGCGCCCTCGCCCTCCTCCTCACGGGTTCCCGCGGGTCCCTCTCCGGGACCGAGCGCCGTCGTGACGTACGCAGTGCGGTAGTCGGGACCGCCGAAGGTTACCGCCGAGACCTTCTTGGCCGAGAACGCGACGCGGCGCTGTTCAGTCCCGTCCGGCGCGTACCGCGCGATGCGGCCGCCGTCCCAGAACGCCGCCCAGACGTGGCCCTCGGCGTCGACGGTCATGCCGTCGGGGTGGCCGTCGAGGTCGCTCGCGTCGAGGAACGGCTCCCGGTCTGAAAACTCGCCGGTCGCCTGGTCGAACCGATACCGGGAGATCCGGCTCGCCTCCGTCTCCGTGAAGTAAGCGTGCCGTCGGTCGGGCGTGAACCCGAGTCCGTTCGAGAGTTCGGCGTCTTCGACGGCGACCGACAGCGAGCCGTCGGTGTCGAGCCGGTAGAGGGTCCCTGGCTCGCCATCGGGCGTCGGCATCGTCCCGCAGAAGACTCGACCGCGCGGGCCGGCGATCACGTCGTTGAACCGCGAGTCGCCCTCCCCGTCGATGGACTCGACGACGGGGTCACCGAGCCCGCGATCCGGATTCCACGGTTGGACCCGCCCTTCGTCGCAGAACAGCAGGAGGGCGCCCGACTCCTGGATCGTGAACCCGCCGATCGCACCCTCGGCGTCGAGAACTCGCTCGTGGCTCCCGTCGGCGGGGTCGTAGCGGTAGAGGTCGGCGCGGGGGATGTCGACGAAGTAGAGGGCCTCCTCGTCGGGGTGCCAGAGCGGCCCCTCGCCGGTGTGACAGTGCGTGTCGGCGACGATCTCGGGCGTCGGCGACCCGTCGCGCTCGCTGTCGGGACCCATCGTTCAGGCGCCCCCCTCGGCCGATTCGAGGAGTCCGCGCATGTAGCCGATCGCGAACAGGCGGCCCTTGGTGTGGTAGCCCGGATTCGAGTTGTCTTCGCCGGCCATGGTCGGGACGTGGTCGGGGCGCATCGGGCCGTCGAAGCCGGCGTCGACGAAGGCGTCCATCGCCGCTTGCATGTCTGTTGGGCCGTCGTCGTGCCAGGTCTCGACGAAGCGGTCGGTGTCGCCCTCGACGTCCCGGAAGTGGGCGAAGTTGATCTTCTCGCCGAAGTGCCGTATCGTCTCGGGCACGTCGACGCCCATCGCGGCGAAGTTGCCCTGGCAGAAGGTCACGCCGTTGTACTCCGAGTCGTAGATATCGAGGATCCGGTCGTAGTTGTCGACGCTGTTGGCGATCCGCGGGATCTCTCCCACAGACTCGCGGGGCGGGTCGTCGGGGTGGAGGCCGAGTTTCACGCCCGCGTCCTCGGCGACGGGGACGACCTCGGCCAGGAAGTACTCGATGGCTTCCCACACCTGATCGCGGGTTACGTCGGCCGCCTCGGCGCCGCGGCCGGTCCGCATCTTCGCGTTGTCGTACCCCGTCGTGTAGGATCCGCCGCGTGCTTCGAGGTGGGCTTCGGTGCGCGCCCAGCGCACGCCGCCCATCCAGTCGTAGCAGACGACGGGGATCCCCAGGTCGCCGCAGTCCCGGAGGAACTGTTTGAACTCCGCGATGTCCTCGTCGCGGCCGTCGAGCCCGAGGCGGATGCGGTCGCTGATCGGGACGCTCCCCTCTAACACGGCGAACTCCAGGCCTGCGTCTTCGAGCCAGTTTTTCGTTCCGAGGAGGTCGTCGTACGACCAGTGGGTCTTGTCGTCGCCCACCTCCAGCGGGTGGACGACGGCCTGTTCGACGCCCATCTGCTTCGCGAGTTGCCAGCGTTCGTCGGGCTGGCGGGGTAAAACGAGCGATAGCTGAACCATACTCGACCGTTGGACGCCTCTGCGTTATCGGCGTTCCGGTCGCGGAAGCGGCGGGGATCGGTCCGTCGCCGCTCGGGCCGTCAGTTCGAGGTGTCGCCGGAGCCGCAGATGTTCCCGGTCGCCCACACCTCGTTGTCCTCGGTGATCTCGATCCCGAGGCCGAGTCGGTTGGCGTTCCGGTACTCCAGCGCGTCCGCGTACACCGGATTCTCCGTCCAGGCCCGGAAGATGTCGCGGGCGACGGCCGTCTCGTTCTCGTGGTATCTCGTCTCGCCGCCCTCCTGGAAGTTGCGCCCGACGTAGCTCTGGGCGATCACCTGGAACTGCTGGTTGTGCGGGGTGACGATGTACTGTGCGCCCGCCTTCTTGAATTTACACGTCTCCAGCAGTTCGAACGCCATGTAGCGCTGGGGGACGGTGAGGTTGTGCGTCTCGTAGACCAGCGCGCCGCGTTCGGCCATCGCGCGGCTGTGGTTCAGCGACATCTCGTTGACCTGTTTGACCAGCGAACCGTTGGCCTCCCCGTAGGGGTCGAGCCCCTTCGACTTGCGCCAGTCGTCGATCATCCGTCGGAGTTCGAGTTCGACCTCGCGCTCGCTGAACCGGCGCGGGAGCATCGGCGTGCGCGTCGGGATCGCCGTCGGCGTCGGGGTGGCGGTCGGCGTCGCCGTGGCGGTCGGGGTCGGCGTCGGCACCGACGTGGGCGTCAGCGTCGGGAAGGCCGTCGCCGTCCCGTTCGCAGTCCCGTTCGTCGCGGTGCCGTTGGCCGTCGTCCCCGCGGCCGTGGCCGTCGGCGTGTCGGCCGACCCGCCGCCTCCGTCTCCCCCGCTGTTCGATTCGTCCGCGTCGGCCGGTGTGGCCGTCCCGCCGCCGCCCCCGCCGCCGAGTAGCATCGCGCCCGCGATCCCACCGATCGCGAGCACGGCGACCGCGGCGACCGCGCCCGCGACGGCGACCTTCCGATCAACCATACCCGTTCGGTGCCCGAGTCGAGACTTAAATCTTCCCAATAGGTACCCATCAGCTGATACGTTTCCCGCACCGACAGTGCAGGAACCCGGGGATCGATGCCCACCGATCCGACCGAAACTGGGCGGTACGTCGGGGGAAGACCGTCGGTCCGCGACCGCGAGCGGTTAGATCACTCGAAGCGCTCGACGGCCGCGGCGTAGCGGTCGGACGGCTCCGCCCAGTCGACGACCTCGAAGAAGGCGTCGACGAAGTCGCCGCGGGCGGGGCCGTAGTCGTAGTAGTAGGAGTGCTCCCACACGTCCAGCGCGAGGATCGGATGACCGCCCCAGATCGCGCCTTGGTCGTGCTTGTCGACGACGACGTTGCGCAGGCGCTCGCTGAAGCTGTCGTAGACCAGCAGCGCCCAGCCCGAGGCGTCGCTCGCGGCGGCCTCGAACTCGGCCTTCCAGGCCTCGTAGGAGCCGAAGTCCGCCTCGATGCGCTCGCGGAGGTCGCCCTCGGGTTCCGCTCCGCCTTCGGGGCTCATGTTCTGCCAGAACAGCGAGTGCAGGATGTGGCCCGAGGAGTTGTGCGTGACCGAGCGGATGGCGCCGGCCGATCCGTCGGTGTCGCCGTCCTCGCGGTTGTCGGCGAGGGTGTCCTCGGCGGCGTTCCAGCCGTCGACGTAGCCCTGATGGTGGGTGTCGTGGTGCCAGGTGAGCACCTGCTCGCTCACGTGCGGTTCCAGCGCGTCGTAGTCGTACGGCAACGGGTCGAGTTCGTAGTTCGACATGCAACAGAAGGCACGGACGCAACCGTGTTGAGGCTAATCTGAAATCGATTTCCGTTGGCGATCCGACCGGTCCGCGAGGCGACGGGAGGAGGCGATATCGCTTCGACTCCCGGCACGGCGCGCCGCGACCGGAACGGTTTCGGCCCTGCTGGCGACAGGTGGCGTACTCACGATGACTCCGGGAGAGGACTACCCGTCGATGGCACTGCACGACGTGGCCGAACTGGCCGACCCCGACTGGACCGACTCGGGCGACGAACTGCGACGGGTACCGGGCGCGGTCGCCGAGAATCTCAACGTGGCCGCGCGCGACCGGGTCCGCCACCCCGCCGGGAGCGAGATCCGGTTCGTCCCCGCCAGCGACGCGGCGACCGTCCGCGTGACGCTGTCGGCGGCGACCGAGTCGCTGGTCCGTCCGTTCTGGGGCACGTTCCAGGGCGAGGAACCCCTGGAACTCGGCCCCGACCCCGCCACGTTCGAGCTGTCGGTGCCCGACCCGATCGCGGATCTCGACCGCGACGTCGCGGCGAACGCGGCCGACGCCTTCGACCCGCGGGTCTGCCGACTTCGGTTCGAACCCTGGGCGCCGGTCGCCCTCCACGACGCGGCCGGTGAGTGCCGCCCACCGACCGACGACGAGACGCCCGACCGCCGATATCTCGCCTACGGCACCTCGATCACGGAGGGCGCGGCCGCCTCGGCCACGCACCTGAACTACGTCTCGCGCGTGGCCAGGGACCTCGACCTGGACCCGGTGAACCTCGGGATGTCGGGGGCGGCCTACTGCGAGCCGGCGGTCGCCGACTACATCGCCGACCGGGACGACTGGGCGGTGGCGACGCTCGCGCTGTCGGTCAACATGGCCAACCGCGGGTTCACCGTCGATCAGTTCCGCGAGCGCGCCGCGTACCTCGTCGAGACGGTGGCCGGAGCGAACCCCGACCGGCCGGTCGTCTGCGCGACGCTGTTCCCGTACCACGCCGACCTCCGCGAGAGCGGCGACCGCGAGCGCGCACGGGCTTACCGCGAGGCGCTCGAATCCGTCGTCGAAGACTGTGAATCCGGGAACGTCTCCGTCGTCGACGGACGCGACCTGTCGCCGGCCGACGGGCTGACGACCGACCTGCTCCACCCGGGCGACGCCGGGATGGAGTCCATCGCGGACGCGCTCGCGGCAGCGGTCGGAGAGTCGCTCAACGGCTGACCTCAGTTGTAGGCTGCCACCGCGTTCCGATCGGGTCGACGCGGAGACTCAACAGGACTCGATCTCCCCGGTTTCGATGATCTCCCGCGACAAGAGGGGAGACCGTCGGAGCAGTCGCCTGGCGTCCCCAGTCGTCCCGGGAACGGCCGTCCGGGTCATCTGTGGGGGATGCTCCGGGGTCATCGATTTCTGCGTCGTTCCGGTGCTGGCCGCGATCGCGAGGGTCCGATACTGGAGTGCGACGCTCCACTCGGCCTCGCAGGCCAGGCGTTCGGCGTTGAACGCCGCGATCCCCGGCCTGGGGAGTTCGATGATGACCACGCGGAACTCCGTTCCGCCGGGACTGCGATACTCGCCACGGGCATGATCCTCCGCGGTCAGCGGCGCGGGAACGACGTCTCCGGTGTCGAGAAGCGTCCACCCGTCCCCTCCCTCGGGAAGCGTTTCTCGGACACTCAGTTCCGGTGTCCCGGTGTCCGTGTCGGTCCTCGATGGCGAGTGATCCGAGGCGGTGGGTTCGTCCGATCGTGGCCTCGCCGAACGCTCGGGGTCACCGTCCTCGAAAGAACACCCGGACAGCGCAGCGAGGCTCGCGAGACCGGTGAGGACGGACCGGCGCCGGTACCGACTCATATAGATCTGTCTCCTCGACGGGGTGTATAGGCCTTCTGTCACCGCCCTTCCGCCGTACGCGTGACAGCAGTCGCCGGTTTCGATCACCGAAGCCAGGGGAGAGCGGCGCGCTTTTCCCGCCGACGCGATTCCGCTCGTCTATGTACGAGGTCGAGATGAAGGTCCGCGCGGGCCACGAGACCGTGGAGTCGGCGCTCAACGCCGCGGGCGCCGAGTTCGTCGACAGCGTCGTTCAGGAAGACACCTACTACGACGCGCCCCACCGGAACTTCGCCGAGACCGACGAGGCCCTGCGGATCCGCCGGGAGCAGAACCTGCAATCGGACCAAGCCGAGGCCGAAGACGGGACCGAGACGACGAAGATCACCTACAAGGGACCGCTACTGGAGGCCGAGTCAAAGTCCCGAGAGGAACACGAGACGAGCGTCGCCGACCGCGAGGCGGTCGTGGGGATCTTCGACGGCCTCGGCTTCGAGCCGGCGGCCACCGTCCGAAAGGAGCGGGCGCACTACCGCCTCGACGGCTACACCGTCACGCTCGATAGCGTCGACGGCCTGGGCGAGTTCGTCGAGGTCGAGACCGAGACCGAGGACGACGACATCGAGGCCGCTCGCGAGGGGGCCCGCGCCGTCCTCGACGACCTCGGCCTCGACGCCGACGAACAGATCCGCACCTCCTATCTGGGCCTGCTGCTCGCTGATAATGCGGGCGAGTAATTAGATCGGCCGTTTCGGTTTCCGCAAGTTATACGAGTGGGGGTATCCAACGCGGAGACAATGACGAACAGGAACGTTCGCGTCCAGCCGGCGGCCGGGCGGGCCGTCGAGGACCAGGAAGTCGAGGTCGTCGAGCGGAAGGGTCTGGGCCATCCGGACTCGATCTGCGACGGGATCGCCGAGGCCGTCTCGCAGGCGCTCGCCCAGACGTATCTCGACCGCGTGGGGAAAGTGCTGCACTACAACACAGACGAGACGCAACTCGTCGCGGGCAACGCCGCGCCCACGTTCGGCGGCGGCGAGGTCCAGGAGCCCATCTATCTGCTCATCGTCGGCCGCGCGACCAAAGAGTACGAGGGGACGAAGATCCCCGCCGAGACCATCGCGCTGGAGGCCGCTCGCGACTACCTGCAAGCGAACTTCCCGCATCTCGACGTGGGGACGGACGTGATCGTCGACGTTCGCCTCGGCGAGGGCAGCGGCGACCTCCAGACCGTCTTCGGCGAGGAGGGCACCGTTCCGATGGCCAACGACACGAGCTACGGCGTCGGCCACGCGCCGCTGAGCGAGACCGAGCAGATCGTCTTGAACGTCGAGCACCGTCTCAACGGCGAGTACAGTGACGAGCACCCCGCGGTCGGCCAGGACATCAAGGTCATGGGCAAACGCGAGGGCGACCGCATCGACGTGACCGTCGCCGCGGCCGCGGTCGACGCCCACGTCGGTGGCCTCGAGGAGTACCGCGAGGTCGTCGCCGGCGTTCGCGAGTTCGTCGGTGCGGTCGCCGACGAGTACACCGACCGCGACGTGACGGTCCACGTCAACACCGCCGACGACTACGACGACGGCGCCATCTATCTCACGACTACCGGCACCTCCGCCGAGCAGGGCGACGACGGGTCGGTCGGTCGAGGCAACCGCGCCAACGGCCTCATCACGCCCAACCGTCCGATGAGCATGGAAGCCACGAGCGGCAAGAACCCGGTCAACCACATCGGGAAGATCTACAACCTCCTCTCGACGGAGATCGCCCGGTCGGTCGTGGCCGACGTGGAGGGTATCCGCCAGCTCCAGTTGCGCCTGCTCAGCCAGATCGGCAGTCCCATCGACGAACCGCACGTCGCCGACGCGACGCTGGTCACCGAGGACGGCGTCTCAGTCGCCGACATCGAAGACGAGGTCGCCGCCGCCATCGACGAGGAGCTGGCGAACGTGACCGACATCACCAGGCGGGTCATCGACGGCGAACTCTCGACGTTCTGACGCGGCCGGCTTCCGCTTTCACCGTTATTATCCGCTGTTGGGTGTCAGTGACACGGCATGGACGACCCAGACCGTGGCGGCAGTCCCGGAGAGTCGATAGACGACATGCTCCAGCATCTGGACGAAGCCAAACAGATCGACGAGGGAGCCGCTCGGAAAGCCCGACGAAGCAGGACCGGGACTGGATTGCAGGACAAGATCCGTCGCCGAACGGACGCCGCCGTCCTGGCGAGCAACCACGAGACACGGCTGGAGGAGATCGCGGATCGGGAAGCGGTGACACACCGGTCGGGCAAACGCTGGAAGTCCGCGAAAGTGGGGGTTGAGGCCCACGGCCGACTCCCGATCTACTATCGCCTCGACGGCAAAATAACTCACAAGGGGTACATCGACCGACTCGTTCTCGACCCTGACGAGGACACCGAAGGGATCGAGGAGTTCATCGAGCACATCACCGACGACGACACCTACAGTGACTACCACGACCGTCTGGACGAGACGACGTTTATCGTTCGCGGGGGCGAGGAGATTGACGAACCGTTCTCCCAGTCGGAATTGCGGAAGCTCTCCACCGGGGATCCGATCGACGAAGACTACTCGTACCAGCCTGCATACGTCGTTTCGCGCCCGGGGGATTTCCCTGAGTTCCCGTAGTAGACAGAGTCGTACGCCCACAGCGGCCGGCTGCCGAAGCCTGTTTATACGCGGGGTCGTCAACGGGTAGCCATGCATCCGTCGGGCGCCGACGTGGTCGTGGTCCGCCACGGCGAGATCGGGACCAAAAGCGAGCACGTGAGCGCGAAGATGGAGCGGCGGCTCCGCGAGAACCTCCGGGCCATCCTCGACGACCGCGGCGTCGACGCCGAGATCGAACAGCACCGCTTTCGCATGCGACTCCACACCGACGAGCCTGAGGCCGCCACCGCGGCGGCGACCGACACCTTCGGCGTCGTCTCGGCCAGCCCGGCCGTCCGGGTCGAACCGACGCTCGGATCCATCCGCGAGGCCCTCGCAGACGCCGCCCGCGAGGGCTACGACGGCGGGACCTTCGCCGTCTCGGCCCGCCGCGCGGGCGTGGAGTCCGCTCATCCGTTCTCCAGCACCGACCTCGAGCGCGAGGGGGGGAGCGCCGTCTGGGACGCCGCCGAGTCCGCGGGCCTCGAACCCGAGGTGGACCTGGACGATCCCGACACGGAGCTGTTCGTCGACTGTCGCGAGGACGACGCGCTGGTCTTCCTGGAGAAGCGACCGGGCCCGGGGGGGCTCCCGCTGGGCACCCAGGACCCCGTCGTCGCGCTGATGAGCGGCGGGATCGACTCGCCCGTGGCCGCCTGGGAACTGATGAAGCGAGGGGCGCCCGTGGTCCCTGTCTACGTCGACCTGGGCGACTACGGCGGCGTCGACCACCAGGCGCGCGCGCTCTCGACGACGGACGCGCTCGCTCGCTACGCACCGGAGCGGGACATGCGCCTCCGGATCGCCCCCGCGGGCGACGCGGTCGCCGAGATCGTCGACGCCGTCGAGGTGGGGCGGATGCTCGTCCTCCGCCGGTTCATGTTCCGCGTCGCCGCGTCCGTCGCCGAGGACCTGGGCGCGGTGGGCATCGTCACCGGGGAGGCCGTCGGCCAGAAGTCCAGTCAGACCACGGCCAACCTCGCGGTCACGAGCGCCGCCGTCGACCTGCCGGTCCACCGGCCGCTGTTGACCGTCGACAAGACCGACATCACGGCGCGGGCCGACGAGATCGGCACCTTCCACGAGTCGACGATCCCCGCCGGCTGCGACCGTCTCGCGCCCGATTATCCCGAGACTCGGGGACGACTCGGTGCGATCGAGGAACGGGAGCCCGACGGGGTCGCCGAGCGGGCGCGAGCGGTGGTCGACCGGATCGAGGTGGTCGAGGAGGCGGCGGACGGCCCCGCGGAAGGCGAAACCGCTTAGGGGCGTCCCCGTCTCGGCTCGACCATGACGCGGGTGTGTCTGGTCGGCGACGACGACGTCAACCTCCGCTACGAGTTGCTCTCCCGCGAGACGGCCCGCGACGCCCTCGCCACGTACGACCTGCGCGAACCCTTCGCGAACGCGGTCGGCCTCGAAACCATGAGTCTCGGCGCCGCGGTCGCGCTGCTGAACGACCTCGACTGGTACCTCGTCCGGTTCGTCGACGAGGCGATGGTGCTCGAACCGAGCGTCAGCGAGCGCGAGTGGCTCTCGCGCGAGCTGGCGACCGCGGTCCGCGACGACGCCGTCGGCCCCGACGAGGCGACCCGATTCTGCAAGATCTACGGCCTCGAATCCGCTTCGGCCGACGCCGGTGAACCCGGCGAGTCCGGTGACACCGACGGAGGCCCCCCCGACGACGGCCACGCATCCAGTCCCGATCGGGACGCCGGAGGATCCAAACGACTCGTCGAGCCGATGTACGTCACGCGGACGGGCGACGATATCCCGGAGTACGACCTCCGGGACGTGTCGGAGACGGTCGTCGAGCGCGTCACCGAGTCGGAGTTCGGCGCCTGAGGGGCCCCCGTCGGCCCCCGCCACGCCCGGCCCGTGCCGCCAGCAGATTTATGCGAACGCCTGTCACACACGGCTAGTGTGTCATCTACCCGATTGGTCGTCGGGGTCGTGGTCGTACTCGCGTTCGCGAGCGTCCTCCCGGGACTGGTCGGTGGCGTCCGAGCGGACGCCGAACGCAACGGCGTGAGGCCGGGGGCCGACGCGGCCGGATGGGGTGGCCCGGGGGTCGTGGGTTCGACCGGGGGCAACGATAGCGAGCCGGCGGTGGTGCAGACGGTGACCTATCGGCGGACGGCGAACACCTCGGGGAGCATCCTGGCGACCCATCGCTACCGGGTCCGGTCGAACGTCTCGGGGTTGGTCGTCTACAACTACACTCGGGCGCAGGTGACCGACGCGACGGGGTTCGCCGCTCGGCCCAACGGCCGCTGGACGTGGGACGGCAACACGACGGCGCCGTCGGTGACGATCCGCGTCTCGGTCAATCGGTCGAGTCCGCGGTTCGGCGGCCTGCGATGGGTCGACACCGGCAACTGGACGCTCGCGAACCCGCGGACGGACTTCGCGTACCGCGACGCGCGGCTCGAACGGTGGGTCTACTCCTGGCAGGCGAGCGCCAGCGTCGACCGACGGACTCGCGTCGGGAGCGACCAGCGGGGGGTCGCCGGCCCGTCGATCGTCTACCTCGGCGGGCACGAGGTGTCGACGACTAACGCGACCGGCCAGCGCATCCGCCTCGTCCGGCCGACAACCGCCGAGATGGCCGACGAACCCGAGCGAGTCCTCGGCGTGCTATCCGTGGCCTCCGCACAGCTGCGGGTCGGTGCGCGGGACTCCCTGGTCACCGCCTTCGCGGGCCCGGCGCCGCTGCGTCCGGGCGGGACCGCCGCACGGGGCCACGGGAGCCGCCAGGACTTCTGGGTGTCGGCCGGGTCGGACGCCGGGTCGCCGCCCAACACCTGGATACACGAGTACGTCCACACGCGCCAGTCGTTCGTCCTCGCCTCGGAGATGTCGTGGTTCAGAGAGGCCAGCGCGAGCTACTACGCGGCCGTCCTCTCCGTCCGGGTGCCGCCGACCCGATCCGACGAGTTCGCCCGCTTTCGGGCGACGCTGGCCGGTCGCCACGGGGAGAACGCGACGCTCACCGACCGCTCGTCGTGGTCGACGACGTACGTCCCCTACGCGAAGGGCGCACGCGTCCTCGCCGCGCTCGACGCGCGCATCAGGACGGCGACCGACGGGAACCGGACCCTCCAGGCGGTGTTCCGACGGCTCAACCGCCACGACGGGCTCGTCACCTACGACGACTTCGCGTCGACCGTCGCGAACGTCAGCGGCCAGTCCCACCGCGAGTGGCTTGACGACCACGTCCGCGGCGGCGCCCCGGCCACCCCACCGGAATCCCCGTACGCGTACGTCACACAGGGCGGCGACTTCGACGCGGACGGCGACGGCCTGACGGCGGCCGCCGAGCGAGCCAACGGGACCCATCCGTTCGTCGCGGACACCGACGCCGACGGCGTCGAGGACGGCATCGAACTCCGCCTCGGGGCCGACCCGACCGACCCGTACTCCACCCCGGTCGTCGGGAACGCCACCGAGAGCGCCCCCAGCGGGAACGCGACCGCGGAGACGGCGGACGGTCCGGCGGACAGTCCGACGAACCGGTCGGCGGCGTGACGGCACGGAGCGCCACCGCCGCCCCGTTCGGGAGGGGCGCCCCGGAACGGCGCTTTCAAGGTGCAGTCGGCCCGCCTTTCGAGTATGACCACTGTCGCCCTGCTCGTCCGGCCGCCCGAGCCCGGCACCGTCCTCGAACCCATCGTCGACGCCGACGCCGTGTCCGCCGACGAGGCGGTCGACCTCTACGCGGCGATGGCCCGCGACGTGGCTATCGCCGTCCGGGCCAGCGGGGCCGAACTCCTCGTCAACTACCTGCCCGCTGATGCCGACGACCCGACCGAACCGGTCGAAGACGAGGCGTCGCTCGACGCTGTGCGGTCGATGCTCGCGCCCGCGCTCGACGACCCCGACGCCCCCCGCTACGAGGTGCAGGTCGGGTCGTCGCTGTCGGCCAGGGTCGGCAACACGGTCACGCACCTGCTCGACCGCGAGGGCGTCAAGAGCGCCGCGGTCGCACGGCCGTCCGCCGCGATGCTCCAGCGCCGCATCGTCGACAGCGCCGCGATGAAGCTCCGCGGGTCGGCGGTCGTCCTCGGTCCGGCGACGGACGGCCGCGTCTCCTACGCCGCGTTCACCGAACCGATCGACTTCGAGGACGCCTTCGCCCAACCGGCGGTCGAGACGCTCACCGACCGCGGCCGCGACGCCGGACTCGACGTGGACTTCGTGGAGACGCTCCCTGTGGCGGAGACGCCGGGCGGCTTCGCGACGCTGGTATCGCAGCTCCGGGCGCGCCGGCGAGCCGACCTCTGGGTCCCGCCCCACACCGCCGCGGCCGTCGAAGACCTCGGTCTGGTCGCGTCGGCAACGGCGACCGGACTCGCCGTCGCGCGCGACTGAGCGACCGCGTCGCCGCGACGGTCGCGGGGCGGCCCGCGTCCCGCGGAACTGACCGATAGGACTTAGGGCGGACGGGGCGAACTTCTCGACGCGGTGGGATAGCGAAGTGGCCTAACGCGACTGCCTTGAGAGCAGTTGTCCTCACGGACCCCGGGGTTCGAATCCCCGTCCCACCGTGTTCTGTCGCGAACTCCCCGGCGAGCACCCCGTGTGCTCGCCAGCGTGAGCGGTGAAGTCGGCGTCAAGCTTCGAATCAGGAGCGTTGCGGTCGCCGAGCGGAGCGCAAGCGACCGAGCAGAACCGTCTTTCCGTGGGTCGAAGTCCGAGAGACGCTCCGCGCCTCTCGACGTTCGCGAACGCGTAGCGTTCGCTCACTCCCCGCCTCACCGCTCTCTGCGGCGACCGACCCGCGACCGATGACTACGGAGCGGCCGGCTACTCCTCGCTCTCCTGTAACTCGCGGATCGCGTCCTCCTGCTCCTTGCGGGCGATGCCGCCGCTCTCGGCGTGGCGACCCGTGTACTGCGAGTCGGGGATCGCCGACCAGACGGAGCCGTCGCCGGAGTCGGTCGACCGCGCGAACCAGACGCCACACACGACGAGGTAGGCGAACACGGCGAGGCCGAGACTCGGCAGGTAGGCGTTCTCTGCCAGGCCCAGCCCCTCGACGACCAGATCAAGCAGCGCGGCGGCACCGGTGACGAACGCGCCGCCGAGCAGGAAGAACACGAACAGGATGCGAACCCAGCGGGGGACCGAGAGGTCGACGGTTCGCGACATGGCCGGCGTTTCGGCCCGCGGCAGAAAAGGTCTTCTGGCCAACCAGTCGGTAGCGACGCGTCGGTCGCTGTTGCCCCGACGGACTCAGACCCGTCGGTACTCGCCCAGTCGGGTGCCGTCGAGGAGGTACGCCTCGCCGTCGACCAGCGCCTCGGGGAGGAACGGTGCGAGAAACTCCTGGCCGTCGACGTTCACCCAGGTGCCGCCGGACAGATCGTTGAACCCCGGACAGACGACGAGCTCGCCGCCCTCGACATCGGCGTCGTGGAACTCGCGGAAGGGCGCGGGGTCGAGGTTCCCGCGGAGCCACACGCGCTCGACGCGAGCGCCGCCGACCTCGTCTTCGAGGCGGACGACGGGGTGTTCGTGGCCGACGCAGACGATGTCGGCGGCGAGCACGTCCGGGCTCGGCCAGGTGTGGCCGTGGGCGAACCCCACGTCGCCGATGCGGACGCCGTGGCCGGGCGTGATCGCGACGGACTGGTCGACCCGTTCGAGGAGCGCCTCGGTGTCGCCGTCGTGGTTGCCCTTGACGAGCGTGACCGGCAGGTCCGGGAGCGCGTCGAACAGCGCCAGGATCTCCTCGCGCTCCTCGCGGCCGGGGTCGCCGATGGCGTGGCCGAGGTCGCCGAGGAACACGAGCCGGTCCGGCCGCTCCCGCTCGGCGAGCGCGCACAGCGCCTCGCGACGGTCTGGCGCGTGGTCGGGGAGTTCGACGCCGTCGCGGCGCAGGCCGACCTCGATCCCGGCGTGGAAGTCGGCGACGACGAGCGCGCGCTCGCCGTCGCACGTCGCGACCGCCGCGGGCTCGTCGGGGATCGGTTCGACGCCCATCAGATCGGCTTGTACACGTCGTCCTCGGGCTCGTAGCAGCGGCCGCCCATCAGCGCGTCCTGGATGGCGTCCCGGACTTCCTCGCCGTCGGCGCCGATCCGCCCGGTCACCGCGTCGACGATGTCGTCGGCGTGGGCGCCGTCGCCGTCGTCGTGCTCGGCCATCGCGTCCATCACCGCGTCCTCGAGGTCCACGTCCTCGGCCGGCTCGGCGTCGTCGGCCGGCTCGTCGGACGGCTCGGGGTCGTCCGCCGGTGCCGACTCGGGCGCGGTCGACCCGGCGTCCGCTCCGGACTCTGTCTGTTGCTCGGTCGTCTCCGGCTCGGGGTCGCTCGCTTCGTTCCCGGCCTCCGTCGCCGCTGTCGCGGAACCGCCGGCTCCGGCCTCCGCTTCGGCCTCGGCCAGTTCCTCGGGGTCGGGCGTCTCGATGTCGGCCGCGCCGGGCTCGTCGACCTCGTTGCCGCTCTGGAAGCCGGTGCCGTACTCCGCCTCGATCTCCTCGCGCTCCTCGTCGTCGAGTTCGAACTCGCCGGGGTCGAAGTCGTCGAGATCGTCCCCGGTCGCGGCGTCGGCGCCCGCGTCGGGCGAGTCGGCACCGGCGTCGGGAGCGCTCGTCTCGGTCCCGCCTTCGCCAGCGGTCCCGACGGGTTCGGTCTCGGCACCAGCGGGCTCGGTCGACGCGGGCGCCGCCGACTCGGCGTCGGATTCGGTCGCCGATTCCGCGGTGGCGGACTCGGGCTCGGCAGGTTCCGGCTCGCTCGACTCACTGGATTCGGGCTCGCTCGATTCCGTCGTCGGTTCGGACTCGGGCTCGGACGCGGCCGCCGACTCGGTGCTCGCGTCGGCGGTCGCGGCACCGTCGGTCGCGGCTTCGGACGTGCCGGTGTCGTCGGTCGCGGTTTCGGACGTGCCGGTGTCGTCGGTCGCGGTGGCGGTGTCGGAAGCCGTGCTCTCGTCGCTCGCCGTCGCGCGCTCGTCGGTCCCGCCGCCGAGGTCGGTCGTCTCGCCGCCGACGCTCGCGGACAGGTCGAGGGCGGCCAGCGTCGCCGGGTCGGTGTCGCCGGGCGCGTCGGGGGAGGCGGAGTGGGTGTCGACCTCTTCGCGCTCGCCCGCGACGACTTCGACGGCCTGGACGGCCGTGTCCCGCACCGCGTCCAGGTAGGCCGCGGTCGTCCCGTAGTGGTCGATCGCGAGCGGGATCCCGGCGGCCAGACCAGTGTCGACGCCCTCGGCCTCCAGGGCGGCGCGAAGTTCGTCGCCGCGCTCCGCCCGGGAGAGGGCGCCGGCCATCGTCCGCACGCGGTCGAGCGTCTGCCGGGCGGTGCCGAGCGTCCAGCGGTCGCGCGTCTCCGCGTCGACCTCGTTGACGTTCTCCGGCCGGATCGACGTGTAGGTCACGTCCGAATCGTCGGGCTGGAAGGTCCGGGCCTTCCCGGTGACCGCGACGAACATCGGCGGCTGTGCCTGGTCGAAGAAGGCCTGGGCCTCGGGCTGGTACTGGCCGGCGTAGACGACGAACGCGCCCGTCGGGTCGACGACCCGAGCGCGGAGCACGTCGTCGCTGGCGTTCTCGACCTCCGTGAGGACGCCGACGACGAACAGTCGATTGACGCGGCCGCCCGTCGGCGAGACGACGTAGTTCGGAGCGCGCTCCTCGTCGCTCTCGGAGTAGGAGAAGTCGGCGTCGTCGAACTCCGCGGCGAACAGGCGGTAGGCGACCTCGCGCCGTCCCGCGCCGCCCTGGTCCTCCGAGCCGCTCATTGCCGGACCTCCGCCAGCAGGTCACCGGCGCGACTCGCGGGGTCGTCGTCGGTCTCGTCGAACGAGCGGGCGTTGCAGTTGGCCCCGTACTCGTCGACCGACAGCGAGCCGCGGACGCGGAACTCCCGGCCGACGAGCGTCTCGCGGATGTCGTCGGCGACAGCTTCCTGGTCCATCTCTTCGCGAGCGTGTTCCTTCGCGTCCTCGATGTCACCGCCGTATATCTCCTCGGTGAGGTCCTCGTCGAGGATGGCGGTCACGGTCCCGGTCCCGTCGTCGAGGATCGCCTTGATCCGCAGGTCGTCGACGCCGTCGACGGCGCCGTGGGTCCGACACTGGCCGTTCTGAACGACGCGACCGCACTCCGGACAGCGCTCGATGAGGCCGGAGCCGTCCCGCACCGCGATGACGTTGCCGACCAGTTCCACGTCGAACAGCCCGCCGGACTCGATGGCGTCGCGGATCGGCAGTCGCGGGGCCTCATCGGTCGTCTCGACGGTTCGGTCCAGCGGCGTGACGGTCGTGAACTCCGAGACGTTGACCGAGGGCGCGCCGCGGAACTCCCGGACGAACACGTCTTCCAGCCGGATCGAGGCGCCCTCGGTGATCGCGTCGTGGGGCTCCCAGTCGGTGAAGGGAAGCCGGGTCGTCTCGTCTGCGAGGATGCCACTGAGGATCTCCGTCTCGCCGTCGCGACCGTCGATGGTCTTGGTTTCGACCTCCAGCACGGAGACTTCGACGTTGATCCCGCGGTCGCCGGGTTCGAGTTCGGCGAGGCCGGAATCGCCGCCGACCGGGTAGTCCACGTCCAGATCCTCGTCTGCGAGCCCGATAGTCGTGCTCTCGCCGAGGTTGAGTTCGGGCTCGCCCTCCCACTCGCGGATGCCCGCGTTGCCGGCGGTGATGGTCTGGCCGGCCTGCAGGCCGAAGTCGTCCCACGCGGTGTAAGAGATCTTGCCGGTGTCGTCGGCGATCTCCCCCTCGAAGATGACGTGATTACTGCCCTGGTAGCGGATCGAGCGTTTGCCCACGGTGAGGACCCTGCCGGTGACGGTGACCGACGAGTCACCGGTGGTGATCTCGGCGATGGACTTCGTCGTGGGGCCGCCACCGCCGCCGGAGTCGTCGCCGTACTTCCGGCGGAGGCTGTCTTTGGCCTCCTCGACTGGGACGCTGTACTCCACGAGGTTCTCCAGGTCCGATTTGACCTCCTCTTTGTCGACGCCGAGGTCGGAGGCGAGATCCTCGGCATGGTCGTCTAAGCTCATCACCTGACCTTCGGCTGGCCCCGGTAAAAATCGTTCCCGTCGGGGGACTGACGCCCCGACGCCGTCGCCGCCGGTTCTCGACTCTGCGTCCGACCTGTCACCGTCGCCGACGGTCGAGATAGCTATTTACCGGTCGGCCGCCGATTCGGTGGCATGGAACTCCGACCTTCCGGGGGAAACCGTCGGAGGCGCACCTGCTCTGGCGGCGGTCGGGGGCGGGTACCGAGGCGCCCAAACGGTTCGACGAGGCGCGTCTCCGCGAGTGGTGTTCGGAGCGCGGCATCGACTTCGAGACCGACAAGCGCGTCGACCACGGCCGTTCCGACCAGCCGCGCCGGCAGTACCGCTGTGTCTTCGCGTGGGCCGACACCGAGAGCGAGTCGTTCGAGGTGGGCGGCGACGAGTGGGAGATCGCCACGCAGGAGACGCCGCGGACCTTCCTCGAGATCGACGAGGCCGGCGAGGCGCGGCTGAAGAGCTGGACCGACGAGTACGTCTTCGACCTCGACGAGCTGTGGGCCGACGGCGCGGCCGTCGCCTTCCGGGCGACCGGGATCGACGGGGCCAAGCGCCTCGATTCGCGGAAACTGACCGGGCCACCGGACTGACCCAGCGGCCGAGCGGAGCGGGCACCGGCGCCGAGGGGAGCGACCCACACCGAAAGCGGTTTTCCGGCGAGGGCGTAGCTACGAGGTATGCACGTCGTCGTCAACGCGGCCATGAGCGCCGACGGGAAGCTGTCGACCCGCGAGCGCGAACAGGTCGAGATCAGCGGCCCGGCCGACTTCGACCGGGTCGACGCGCTGCGCGCCGAGAGCGACGCCGTCATGGTCGGCGTCGGCACGGTGCTGGCCGACGACCCCTCGCTGACCGTCGACGACGACGCCCGCCGCGAGCGCCGTCGAGACGCCGGCAAACCGGAGAACCCGGCCCGCATCGTCGCCGATTCCCGGGTCCGCACGCCCACCGACGCCCGCGTCCTCGACGACCGCGCCGAGACGTTCCTCCTGACTAGCGAGGCCGCCCCGCAGGACTTCATCGCCGAGATCACCGAGGCCGGCGCCGAGGTCGTCTCCGCCGGCGAACAGCAGGTCGACCTCCCCGAAGCGCTCGCACAGCTCGAAGACCGGGGCATCGACCGCCTGCTGGTCGAGGGCGGCGGCGAACTCATCTTCTCGCTGTTCGCCGCCGATATGGTCGACGAGCTCTCGACGTTCGTCGGTCCCGCGGTCATCGGCGGGTGGAAGGCCCCCACGCTGGCCGACGGCGACGGCTTCGTCGGCGACTTCCCGGAGCTGTCGCTGCGAGACGTGGAACGCGTCGACGACGGCGTCCTGATCCGCTGGGACGTGCCCTGAGCGGTCGGGGCGGGACCGTCGTTCGTAGCTACGCGGGAAGAAAGCCGTCTCAGTGACTGTGACCGGCCAGTTCCGCGAAGCTGCGGCCGAACCGCTCCTCGAACAGTTCGAGCGTCAGTTCCTCCGCGTCGGCGATCTCGTCGCTCACCTCGCCCTCGCTGTGGTGGGCGGCGCTGTGGATGCGCTGGGCGAGGCCGAACATGGCGATGTCACCGACGACCTCCGGGGGGGACTCGTTGCCCTCGGCGAGCATCTCGATCAGCGCCGTCGGTACTTCGAGTTCGTCCGTTGCCTCGTCTGTGTCGAGCGTCAGCGTGACCGTCTCGGATTCTGCCATAGACTCCGTAGGCAGACGCTCCTTATGGGTCTGGTGGAAGCGTGCGCGCTCGGCGTCGGTCCGCGCGAAAATCGCGTACTCGACCGGTCAGTCGTCGGCTTCGGCGGCCGCCTCCGCTTCGCTTCCGGCGGGCACCTCCCGTTCGAGGTAGTCGTCGGCGTCGATGGCGGCCTTGCAGCCCATACCGCCGGCGGTGATCGCCTGCTGGTAGTGGTGGTCGACCACGTCGCCCGCCGCGAACAGCCCCTCGACGCCCGTGGCGGTCTGGTCGCCGCCCTCGCCGCCGAGCGTGTCGATGTAGCCCTCGTCGTCGAGTTCGACGCGGGTGTCCTGCAGGTAGTCGGTGTTGGGCGTGTGACCGATGGCGACGAACACGGCGCCCACGTCGAAGTCGAACTGCTCGGTTTCGGGGTCGTCGAGCTTCTCCGATGGGTGGCCCGACTCGTTTTCGGCGAGGGTGACGTGGTCGACGCCTTCCTCTTGGGAGCCGTGGACCTCAAGCAGCTCGGTGTTTCGCATGATCTCCACGTCGCCGTCGTCGACCTTGTCCATCAGGCGGTCGATCCAGTAGTCCTCCGCGCGGAACTGTTCGCGGCGGTGGACCAGATACACCGTGTCGGCGAAGCGGGTGAGGAAGTCGGCCTCCTCGAAGGCGGCGTCGCCGCCGCCGACGACGACCATGTCTTCGCCGCGGAAAAAGGCGCCGTCGCAGGTCGCACACGTCGAGACGCCGAAGCCCATCAGGTCGTCCTCGCCGGGGATCCCGAGCGTGCGAGCGCTCGCGCCGCTGGCGGCGATGACGGCGTCGGCGGTGTAGGTGTCGCCGGTGTTCAACTCGACCTCGAAGGGGCGCACCTCGTCGTCGAGGTCAGTGACGACGCCGTGTTCGATCTCGGCGCCGAACTGCTTGGCCTGGGCCTTCATGTCGTTGACCAGCTCGGTGCCGCCGACGCCGTCGGGGAAGCCCGGGTAGTTCTCCACGTCGGTCGTCAGTGTGAGCTGCCCGCCGGGCTCGTCGCCCTCCAGCACGAGCGGGTCGAGGTTCGACCGCGCCGCGTAGATGGCGGCGGTCAGCCCCGCGATGCCCGAGCCCGCGATGATCAGCCGTCGGTGGTCGGCCGTCTCTGAACTCATTGCTCACCGGTAATGGAGGATGCCGTATGTAGATTGCGCTCGCCCGCCAGCCCCCGAGCGGACCGTTCTGGCCGACCGCCGCTCGCTCCCGTCGGACCCGTTCGAACCGGCCGGGCGCGGGCCCGAACGCTTAGGGTCGCGCCCTCGCTCTCCTCGGATATGCCCGCCGACCTCGAAGAGAAGACCGACCGCTACGAGGGACTGCTCGCCGAGGCGCTCGACGCCGCCGACGTCGCACCGCCGGACGGAACGCCGATGGGCGAGGCCGCCGCCGAGTGCGAGGAGATGGCCCGCTCGTATCTGGAGGACGGGCGCCACTTCCGCGAGAACGAGGACCCCGTCAACGCGCTGGCCTCCTTTTCCTACGGCCACGCCTGGCTCGACGCCGGCGCGCGGATCGGCCTGTTCGACGTGCCCGAGGAAGGCCATCTGTTCACGGTGTGAACCGACAGCTCCTCGCGAATTTCAACCGTGATTCCTGGGGGTTCGGGTTTAAGTGATTCGCCCGGGTACGTGTGACAACCACCTCTTGGGGGCTCTCATGTCACGCGACGCGACGAACGGATCGGACGGGGACGGGCAGTTCGCGGCGTTTCAGCGATGGCTCTCGCGGGCCGCCGGCGCGCTCACGGGCTCGCAGATTCACGTCCCCAACTACGACCCCGCTCGCCACGGGCGACTCGTCGCCGACGACCCGCCCGCGGGCGGCCGCGAAGTCGAGCGCTACTGGCTGAACGCCCCGTTCGCCTACGTCTCGATCGCCTACGACGACGAGGAGAACGAACACCGCTACCGCGTCGTCGAGCCGACCCTCGACGAGAGCGAGCGCGAACTCCTCCATCGCGTGTTCGACGACATCCGAGATCCACTCCTCTACCGCGACAACGTGAGTGACGATCCGATCGACGCCCTGCGTGAGGAACTCCGCCAGCGCCTCGAAGAGTACGGCGTCGACGTGCCGACCGAGACGTTCTACCGCCTGTACTACTACCTCCACCGCTCCTTCCTGGGGTACGGGAAACTCGACCCCGTCATGTACGACCCGGGCGTCGAGGACATCTCCTGCGACGGTGCCGACCTCCCCGTGTTCGTCTACCACGAGGACTACACCGACGTGGAGACGACCGTCGTCTTCGAGCGCGACGAACTCGACGACTACGTCATCCAGCTCGCCCAGCGATCGGGCCGTCACGTCAGCGTCTCCGACCCCGTCGTCTCGACGACGCTACCCGACGGCTCCCGGATCGAACTCGCGCTCGGCGAGGAAGTCACCCCGCGCGGGTCGGCGTTCACCATCCGGAAGTACGCCGACGAGCCGTTCACGCCGGTCGACCTGCTGAACTACGGCACCTACGACGACCGGATGCTCGCCTTCCTCTGGCTGTGCATCGAGAACAACAAGAGCCTCATCTTCGCCGGCGGGACGGCGGCCGGGAAGACCACCTCGATGAACGCCGTCTCGATGTTCATCCCGCCACGCTCGAAGGTGATCACCATCGAGGACACTCGCGAGCTGTCGCTGTATCACGAGAACTGGCTGTCGTCGGTCACTCGCGAGCGCATGGGTGACGGCGACATCACGATGTACGACCTGCTGCGCTCGTCGCTGCGCCATCGCCCCGAGTACATCGTCGTCGGCGAGGTCCGCGGCGAGGAGGCGATCACCCTCTTCCAGGCGATGAACACCGGCCACACCACCTTCTCGACGCTGCACGCCGACTCCGTCCAGACGGTCATCAACCGCCTCGAGAACGAGCCGATCAACGTCCCGCGGCCGATGGTCCAGAGCCTGGACGTGTTGAGCGTCCAGGTGCTGACGCGCTCGGGCGGCGAGCGCGTGCGCCGGGCCCGGACTATCGCCGAGATTGAGGGGATCGACCAGCGTACCGGAGAGCTGGACTACTCGAACACCTACTCCTGGGACGGCACCGCCGACTCCTTCTCGCGCAACAACAGCGAACTCCTCGAGGAGATCCGCGAGGAGAAGGGGTGGTCCCGCGCCGAGCTGCTCCGCGAACTCCGGAATCGGCGGCGCTTTCTCACCTACCTCCAGGAGAACGACATCACCGATTTCCGGCGGTTCACGGCCATGGTCAACAAGTACTACGCCGACCCCGAAGAGGTCGTCGCCATGATCGACGAGGCCGACGTGACCGTCGACGACGGGGGCGACCCGGCCGTCGGTGACGGGGCCGAACCGTCGGCCGACGACCAGCCATGAGTTCGGTCCTCGGCCTCGCGCCGCTGGTCGTCGCGCTGGGGTTAGTCGCGCTGATCCCGCTGTCGTCGCTGCGGCCAGCCCTCGGCACCTGGTTCACTCGGGTGGCCCGTACCTACTTCGGTCGGTACGTCTCCGAGGAGGCGCCCGACAGACGGCAGCGACTCAAGGAGGCGTACATCGACGCGACGTACCGCGCCTACGCGGCGGAGACGTACCTCGTGACGGTCATCGCCGCGCTGGCCGGCGCCATCGTCGGCGTCTACGTCTTCGGCGGGATCCTGCTCGTGCTCCCGACGGTCGGCGAGTTCATCCAGCAACTGCCCGACGCCATCGCCAACACGCTGGGCCGGCCGGAGCTCCAGCCCGAGTTGACCCCGAACCAGGTGTTCGCCGTGGTGACCGCCGGCGGGGTCGTCTCGGGGGTCGCCGCGGCCGGGTTCACCTACTGGTACCGCTGGGAGAGCCCCCGGAACACCGCGGAGGTCCGTCAGCGCGGTATCGACGAGGGGCTCCCGCGGACGGTCGCGTTCGTCTACGCCCTCTCGCGGGGCGGCATGTCGACCCCGGGCGTGATGCGGACGCTCGCCGACAACCGCGACGTGTACGGCCACGGCGCCGACGAGATCTCCGTCGCCGTCCGCGAGATGGATCTGTTCGGTCGGGACATCATCACGGCCGTCCGGAACGTCTCGAAGCGCACGCCCAGCGAGCAGTTCAAGACGTTCAGCGAGAACTTCGCGAGCGTCCTCCAGAGCGGGCAGAACCTCCCGGGGTTCCTGCGCGACCAGTACGAGCGCTACCAGGAGGAAGCCGTCGAGCGACAGGAGGACATCCTCGAGTTGCTGTCGACCATCGCCGAGGCGTACGTCACCGTCCTCGTCGCGGGAACGCTCTTTTTGATGACGATCCTGCTCGTCTTCGGGCTCACGACCACCCAGACGATCAATTTCCTGCGACTGCTCGCCTACGTGCTGATTCCGCTAGGGAACGCGCTCTTCATGGTGTATCTCGCCGGAAAGCTCGAGCTGCTGGGCGTCGCGAGCGGGAGCGAGACGGGGACGCTCGCCGAGTCCATACGCGGGCGGAGCGGCCTCCCAGCCGGAGACGCGCCCGTCGCCGACGGCGGGTACACCTCCTCGGGTTCGCTCCGCGAGCAACTCGCGGTATACGACTCGCTCCGTCGCGTCCGGGCCCTGGCCGACCGCCCGTTGGAGGTGTTGATGCGGCGGCCGACGGCGATCCTCTACGTGACCGTCCCGCTGGCGCTGCTGTCGATCGCGCTCCGGGCGCCCGAGACGTTCGGCGCCACCGGCGTCCAGGCCCGCGCGCTCGACGACGTGTTGATCCAGGCGGCGCTGCTGGTGGTCGGGTCGTTCGCGGTCGTCTGGGAGGTGTACAGCCGTCGCATCCGGCGGCTGGAGGCGGCGCTGCCGGAGCTGCTCGAACGGCTCGCGAGCCTCAACGACGCGGGGATGTCCGTCGTCGAGGGGTTCGAGCGCGTCCGCGAGAGCGACCTGGGCGTCCTCTCGATCGAGGTCGACCGAATCTGCCGAGACCTGACCTACGGCGCGAGCGTCGACGACGCCCTGCGACGGTTCGGCCTCCGCGTCCGGACGACCGCGACGACCCGTGTCGTCACCCTTCTCTCCAACGCTCTGCGGGCCAGCGGCAACCTCGCGCCCGTGTTGCGGATCGCCGGCGAGCAGGCCAGCGCCGAGCTCAAACTGCGGCGCAAGCGTCGTAACGAGATGTTTACCTACCTCGTCGTCATCTACATCTCGTTTATAGTCTTTCTCGTCATCATCGTCGCCGTCCAGGAGGTGCTGGTCCCGAGCCTGCCCAACAACGTCCCGACGCCGGAGAGCACCAGTCGCCTGGCGATCAACGTCGACCAGTTCGCCCGTTTCGGCCAGGTGAACAAGGCCGCATACACCCTCGTGTTCTTCCATACCGCCATCGTCCAGGCCGTGCTATCGGGCTTTATCGCCGGCCAGCTCGGCGAGGGGTCGCTCAAACACGGCGCCAAACACGCGGCGATCATGCTCGCCGTCGCCTACGGCGCCTTCCTGCTTCTGTCCTCGCCGGTCGCGCAGGTCACCTTCGACGACCAGACGGTCACCGCCGACACCGTCACCGTCGACTCGGCGTCGCTGTCGGAGGGCGGATACGTCACGATCCGTGCGCGAACCGCCGACGGCGAGGTCGTCGGCCACACGGAGTACCTCGCGGCCGGCGACCACGAGGACCTGCGGATACGCCTCGAATCGACCTACAGCGATCGGATGGAACTGTACGCGGTCCCGCATCTCGACACCGACGGCGACGAGCGGTTCGGGTACACCGGCGGGTCCGTCGACCGCACCTACCCGACCGAGCGCACGCGCATCTACGACACGGCGACCGTCCGGCGACCGGGCAGCGTGGGGGCCCAGTCGCTCCGGCGCGCGGTGCGGGCGCGGGCTCCGATCGGGGTCGGCAGCTTTTAGACCGGCCGGGGACCTACCGACGAGGCGATGGAGTTGGCCGCCTTCGCCGAGCGAGCCCGGGCGATCGAAGCCGAGAGCGCCGACAGCGATATCGTCGAGCGCGTGACCGACCTGCTGAGGGCGGCTGGCGCCGACATGCCCGTCGTCGCTCGCTACGTTCAGGGTCGGGTGTTTCCGGCCCACGACTCGACGAAGCTCGACGTCGGGCCGGCGCTGTGCTACGAGGCGGTCGCGAAGGCCGCCGGCCGGAACGTCGACGCCAACGACGTGGAGGACCGGGTCGCCGAAGTCGGTGACGTGGGCGAGGTGGCAGCGAGCTACGACTTCGGCGGCCAGCGAGGGCTGGCTGCGTTCGGCGCCGGCGGCACGAGCGCCGACGGTACGGGCGGGGCCGGGACCGACGGGCTAACGATCGCCGAGGTGGACGCCGAGTTGCGCGATCTGGCCGCGACAGAAGGGTCGGGGAGCCACGACACCAAGCGGGACATCCTCTTTGGCCTGTTCAACCGCACCGAGGGCGACGAGGCGCGGTATCTCGCGCGGCTCGTCCTCTCGGAGATGCGCATCGGCGTGGGCGAGGGGACCGTCCGGGACGCGGTCACCGACGCGTTCGACGTACCCGTCGAGGCGGTCGAGCGGGCGCTGCAAGTGACGAACGACCACGGCGAGGTGGCCGTCGTCGCCCGCGACCGGGGGCTCGACGGCCTCGACTCGCTCGGGCTCGCAGTCGGGCGGCCGGTCGGCGCGATGCTCGCCCAGGCCGGCACCGTCACCGATGCGCTGGACGAGTGGGACGAGGCGGCCGTCGAGACCAAGTTCGACGGCGCTCGGGTACAGGTCCACCACGACCCCGCCGGGATCGGCGATGGGGCAGACGACCCGGAGACGCGTCTGTTCTCCCGGAACATGGAAGACGTGACCGACCCGCTCCCGGAGGTCGTCGAGTTCGTCGAACGGGCGCTCGACGAGCCCGTGATCCTCGACGGTGAGGTCGTCGCGGTCGACGACGACGGCTCGCCGCTGCCCTTCCAGGAGGTCCTCCGGCGGTTCCGGCGGAAACACGACGTGGCGAAGGCCCGCGAAGACGTGACCGTCCAGTTCCGGGCGTTCGACTGCCTCCACGCCGACGGCGACGACCTGCTCGACGAGTCGCTAACCGAGCGCCACCAGCGCCTGGCCGAGGCGCTGGGCGAGGCGGGCGCCGCGGCGCTGTCCGAACTCACCGTCTCCGACGATCCCGACGAGATCGCCGCTATCGAGGCCGACGCGCTCGATGCGGGTCACGAGGGGATCATGCTGAAAAACCCCGAATCGGCCTACACACCGGGCCGACGCGGGAGACAGTGGCTCAAGCGCAAGCCAGACGTGGAGACGCTCGATCTGGTCGTCACCGGTGCCGAGTGGGGAGAGGGTCGGCGCGCCGAGTTGCTGGGGACCTTCGAGGTCGCCGCTCCCACCGACGACGGGTTCGCCCCCCTCGGGAAAGTCGCGACCGGCATCACCGACGAGGAACTGGCGGATCTGACCGATCTGCTCGAACCGCACGTTCTGCGTGAGGACGGCGCCGAGGTGGCGATCGAGCCCGCGGTCGTCTTCGAGGTGGGCTACGAGGCGATCCAGACCTCGCCCACCTACGCCGCGGGCTACGCCCTGCGATTCCCGCGCTTTCTCGGCGTGCGCGACGATATCGACCCGGCCGACGCCGACTCGCTGGAGCGGGTCGAGCGGCTGGCCGGGATGCAGTGACCGGGTGCTCCGAGAGGCGGAAGGCCCCACCCGAAGCCGAACCCTTAACCGCGTCTCGGCGGAATTCTGGAGCATGACAGTCCGACACGACGGCCTGACCGTCGACTGGCTCGGCTACGCGACGCTGCGCATCGAGAGCGACGACACCGTCGTCTACCTCGACCCCGGCCGCTACGGCACGCTGACCGGCGAATGGGAGCCCGACACGCCCGGCGTCGGCCACCCGCCCGGCCAGGACTATCGCGCCGAGGACGCCGACGTGGTCTGTGTCACGCACATCCACCACTACGACAGTGACGGCGTCGAGCGCGTCTCGAACGAGGACACCACCGTCGTCGCCTTCGAAGGCATCGACGTGACCGACACCGACCGCGAGCTGACGCCGGTCGACGAACTGCCCTACGAGGTCGTCGAGGTCGGGATGGAGGACGAACTGGTCGCCGCGGACGTGCCGATCGCGACCGTCCCCGCCTACAACGACCCCGACGGGAAGAACGTCGACGAGGACGGCGACCCCATCCATCCGAAGGGGATCGGCTGTGGCTACGTCGTCACCGTCGACGACACCAACGTCTTCTGGACGGGCGACTCGGACGCGCTGGAGGGCCACGAGGCCCTCGACGTGTCGCTGTTCGTCCCGTCGATCGCCCAGTCGTTCACGATGGACCGCCACGACGCCGCGGACCTCGCCGAGGCGATGGATCCGGACCTGGTGCTCCCGATCCACTACAACACCTTCGAGGCGCTTGAGGCCGACAGCGGCGCCTTCGCCCAGGACGTGGCCAAGCGGGGTGTCTCGGTCGTACTGGACGAAAACTAACGCGCGTCGACCGACGGACCTGGAAGGAAACCACGTCGTCAGGGGTCGTACCGATCGAGGGTCGTTCGACTCTCACCGCCGGTCCAGACCAGGTCGACGAGGGGGTCCTCGCCGACGTTCTCGACCACGATCGAGTCTCCAATCTCGACCTCGTCTGTCCCGCCCGCGAACTCGGCCCAGGTTCCCCGTTCCTCCTCGTCGACGACGACCGCTACGTCCGCAGCCGAGACCGTCGCGCCGCCGGTGTGTTCGATCGCCAGCCCGTCCGCCGTCCGCTCGAAGTCGAACGAGACCTGCGGTGCGGTGGCCACCGGCGGGTCGCCGATGCCGAAGACGGATCCCGCGGCCGCGGCCGCACCGGACAGGACTGCGACCCCGACGATTGCGAGTCCGACGTAGAAGACGACACCGCGCCCGTCGTCCGCTCCCTCGTCCGCCATACCGCTCGAAAACCGCGCCTGATATTTCAGTGTTCTGTCCGTCGCAGAGGCTGGTGGGGTCGCTCGCCGGAGCGGCGGCTCGGGGAATCGAAGTGTGCAGAGAAGAGGGGCCCGACGCGTTACAGGACGCCCATCTCGTCGAGGCGCTCGGGGAGGTAGGTCTCGGTGACGAAGTCGAGGCCGTAGGAGGCCAGGCTCTGCTGTTCGGACTTCTTCCCGATGTCGAGCTGGAGCTCGATCTGCTCCTCCCAGTAGTCGGTCTGGAAGCGCGGGTCCTCCAGTTCGCTCTCCAGCGCGTTGACATCCGAGTCCGCGAGCGGGTCGGTCGGCAGGTCGTACTCGACGATGTCCTCGGGCTGGATGCCGATGAACTGCGCCTCCGGCGTCGCGAGGTACTCCGAGAGGTGCGCGCTCTTGATGGAGCCGTAGGACACCGACCCGAAGATGCGGTACGACCACGGGTCACCGTCGGTGAAGACCGTGACCGGCAGATCGAGTTCGTCGTGCAGCCGCTTGGTCAGCCGCCGGGTCGCCCGCGCGGGCTGGCCGCCGAGGTGGACGACCAGCGCGTCGTGTTCGTCGTCGAAGCCGTTCTCGACGAGCCGGTCGCGCATCCCACCGGTCTCGACGCAGAGGACGAACTCCGCGTCGTTGTCGAGGAACTCGATGGTGTCGGGGTTGTTCGGGATCTGGTAGCCGCCCTGGCCCACGTCGTCCTGGCAGTGGATCTCGCGGTCGCCGCGGTTGGTCTGCTCGCGCAGCAGGAGCGGGCCCATCACCTTCGCGCCCGACTCCTCCGGACGCATGTGGAAGTCCTCGCGTTTGACCTCCGAGACGATCTCCAGGTCCTCGATGAGGCTGTTCGACTCGTCCTGTGAGTTGAACTGCGCCTCGTCGACGTCCCACGACTCGCTCAGGTAGTACAGTTCACGCAGGGTCGACGAGCGGTCCTGGTCGAGCTGGCGGGCCAGGAAGTCGATGGTGTAAGTGGCCTTCAGGAGCTTCTCCGCGCCGGAGATGGTCTTGGCGGTGCGGGTGCTCTCCCGGTCGCCGTACACCCAGACGTTCTTGTCCTCGTCGTACTCGATGTTGGATTTTGTCCGGGTCGGAATCCGCATCGTCGGCACGTCGCCGCCCTCGAACTGCTCGTAGAACTCCTCGGCGAGGTCGATCAGCTGTGCTCTCGCGTCCGCGTCGGTGTCTGTGTCTGCGCTCATTGTTATGCGTCGATAGTGACCCGCTCGTCTTCCAGGCCCTCGACGGAGATGTCGAACTCCGCGTCGGCGCCCGCGTCGTACTCCAGCGTGGCCTCGTCGCCGGCCGACACCGAGGTCGACCACTTGACGAACCACTCGCCGTCCATCTCGACGACGCTGGCGTCGCCGTTGGGAAGCACCGGCTCGCTGCCGGCGACGATGTCCGTGATCTCCACGTCCGCGGCCCGGTCTGAGTTGTTCTCGATCACCAGTCGGACGGTGTCGTCGTCGCGCTGGCGCTCGACGAGGACGTTGTTCATGATACGGGCGAGCGTGTCGTCGATGTCCAGGTCGTCGTTGTCGGTGACCGCCGAGAGCTTCTCGGCCATCTCCGGCAGGATCGTCGCCAGTTTGTCCTGTTTCTCCCGGCGCTGTTGCATCGAGCGCCGCTTTTTCAGGAACGACTTCAGCTCGCGCGCCGCCTCTCGCATCGCGAGTTCGATCTCCGACTCCAGTTCGGGGACGTTCGCGACGGCGTCTTTGGACTCGCTCGTGAACGGGACGTTCGTCGAGGCGACGTGGACCATGATGACGACCGGACCGTTCGGGATGCCCGAGCCGCCGGGCTGGTCGAGGTTGTAGTTGCGCCAGTTGATCTGCTTGACCACGTCGGTAGTGGCACAGGCTCCGCGCTGGTAGACGAGGGGCACGCGGTTGGCGAAGCGCATCACCTCGGCTTTGCCCTCGGCCGCCACGTCGCCGCCGTAGGCCAGACCGGCCTCGACGATGAACGGGTCGCCGCCGTGGACGGAGGCCTCACGGGTCGCCGCCGCGTAGAAGTCGGCGTCGTACTCCTTGCGCAGCCCCTCCTCGATGAGGTCGGACTCGATGGGGGAGAGACAGCCCGTCGGCGGCGCGATGATGTCCGTCTCGCGCATCGCCTCCAGCAGCTCGCTCGACGCGTCGCGGTCGCCGGCGATCTCGGTCACGTTCGGCGGGTCGTCCGGGACGCGACGCGCGCGTTCCCAGATGGCTTCGACGACGTTGTCCCGGGCCGTCTCCCCGAACGTCGCGTCGTCGTACTCCTCGGTGGCGTCGGCCGCCCGGCGGACGAACTCGCGGATCTCGTCGCGCGTCAGGCGATGGCGTGCGTCGTCGCTGTCCCCGAACTTCGGGGCGAGCCGGTCGGCGATACCCTGGATCGTCGCGTCGTCTTTCTGGGTAGTCGTCACCTCGTCGACGACGGCGTAGAGGTCAGCGCGGAGCTGTTCGTACTCGTCGGCGTCGTCGACGCCCAGGGCGTCGCCCGTCCCGACGATAGCGGCCCAGCCCGCCTCGCAGGCGTTCCCGCGGACGGTCGAGCCGAACGTCACGTCGTGTTTGTCCTCGATATCGTCGGCGACGTCGTCGACCAGATCGCACAGTTCGTGGTGGGCGACCCGGTCGTAGCCGTCCAGGGCGTCGGCGACGCGGTCGGCGAACTCGGCGGTCGCCTCGGCGCCCTTGTTCGCGACGGCCGCGTCGAGCGCGCGAGCCACGTCGGCGGGGTCGTGGGCTCTCGGCGGCGTCCAGGACATCTCGCGGCCGAAGTGCCGGTCACGGAAGTTGTCGATGACCGAGTCCGAGGTCTTCCCGCCGACGCGAGTGAACTCGCTCTGCAGAAAGCCCGACACCGAGTACGAATCGGTGGCGTCGAGCATCTTGATCAGTGTGCCGAGCTCCACCCCGTGAGGGTGTGGGCGGATCTCCTCGGTTTCCGCGGGGAGCTGGTCGGTCACCCGCTCGTATTTCATGTGCTCGCTGGGCTCGCGAAGCTCGATGCGGGCGTGGGGGTTGACGACGGCGGTGTGTTTGATGTAGTCGTGGAGCTGGTTGCGAGCGCGCATGTTCGCCTCCATCTCCATCTCGATGCGCGTCCCGTGGGGACGCTCCCAGGTGGTCGTCTCCTCGACGTCGATCTCGGGCTCGTTGGCGTCCGTGTCGATGATGAGCTCGAAGTACTCGGCCTCAGTGCCGCCCTTGGTCCGGGAGGTGATCTTCGCGGGCTTGCCGGAGGTCAGCTGCGAGTGGAGGACCGCGGCGGAGATACCGATCCCCTGTTGTCCGCGATTCTGCTCTCTGGCGTGAAACCGTGACCCGTAGAGCAGCTTCCCGAAGACCTTTGGGAGCTGTTCTTTGGTGATCCCCGGGCCGTTGTCCTCGACGATGAGCCGGTAGTAGTCGCCGGCTTCCTGGATCTCGACGTAGATGTCCGGTGCGATACCTGCCTCCTCGCAGGCGTCCAGGGCGTTGTCGACCGCCTCCTTGACAGCGGTCACGAGCCCCCGGGCTTTGCTGCCGAACCCGAGCATGTGCTTGTTCTTCTCGAAGAACTCGGCGATGGAGATCGACCGCTGGCTCTCGGCCAACTCTTCGGCGATCTCCTCCCCGTCTCCGAGTTGCGACTGTTCCGATGTCATCCGTGCGACCCCCTACTGGCGGACGGCTTAAAAGGCGTTCGCCAGCGGGGTGAAAGTGGAACTCGACGGGGAAACCCCTGGGGGTTCGACCCCGGTGATGGGGTGTCGGCCGGGGAGAGACGGACTGCGTCGGGGCCCGCGCGAGCGCGCGTGCGAGAGCTTTAAGGGAGCCGGTGTACTACGGGGAGACAGATTCTATGTCACGGGAGCCTGAAGAGTACGGCGCACAGCAGATCCAGGCCCTTGAGGGGCTGGAGGCCGTGCGCAAACGTCCGGCGATGTATATCGGATCCACGGACGACAGGGGCTTGCACCACCTGGTCTACGAGGTCGTGGACAACTCTATCGACGAGGCGCTGGCCGGATACTGCGACAGCATCTCGGTCACCATCCACGACGACGGGTCCGTCTCCGTCGCCGACGACGGCCGGGGGATCCCGGTCGACACCCACGAGAAGTACGACAAGCCCGCCGTCGAGGTGGTGATGACCATCCTCCACGCGGGCGGGAAGTTCGACAACAAGTCCTACCAGGTGTCGGGCGGGCTCCACGGCGTCGGCGTCTCCGTCGTCAACGCCCTCTCCGAGCGTCTCGACGTGGCGGTCAAGCGCGACGGCGCCGTCTACAGCGAGTCCTTCGAGCAGGGCGCTCCACAGGGGGGGCTCGAACGCGTCCGCGACATGGACGCCGACGAGGGGACGGGCACTACCATCCGGTTCTGGCCTGACACGGAGATCTTCGAGGCCGACGAGTACGACTACTCCACGCTCGAATCTCGACTGCGCGAACTGGCGTTCCTCAACTCCGGCGTCGAGATCACGCTGACCGACGAACGGGACGACACCGCGGACACCTTCCGCTACGAGGGCGGCATCCGCGAGTTCGTCGAGTACCTCAACGAGACCAAAGAGCCGCTCCATCAGGAGGTCGTCTACTTCGAGGACGAGGACCAGGACATCCACGTCGAGGTGGCGATGCAGGGCACCAGCGAGCTTCAGGGGTCGATCCACGCCTTCGCGAACAACATCAACACCCGCGAGGGCGGCACTCACCTCACCGGTTTCAAGACCGCGCTGACCCGCATCGTCAACGACTACGCGGAGCAGAACAGCCTGCTCGGCGAGATCGACGGCACCCTCAAGGGCGACGACATCCGCGAGGGGCTGACGGCCGTCATCTCGGTCAAACATCCCGACCCGCAGTTCGAGGGCCAGACCAAGACGAAACTCGGCAACAGCGAGGTCCGGGGCATCGTCGAGTCGGCCGTCCACGACGGGCTCGGGACCTACTTCGAAGAGCACCCCGACACCGCCGAGGTCATCGTCCGGAAGGCCGTCGAGGCGGCGAAAGCCCGCAAGGCCGCCAAGAAGGCCAAGGAGCTGACCCGTCGCAAGTCCGCGCTCGACTCGACGGCGCTGCCCGGGAAGCTCTCGGACTGCCAGACCCGCGAGCCCGACGAGGCCGAGCTGTTCATCACGGAGGGCGACTCCGCCGGTGGGTCGGCCAAACAGGGACGCAACCCCGAGTTCCAGGCCATCCTCCCCATCCGCGGGAAGATCCTCAACGTCGAGAAACACCGGCTGGACCGCATCCTCGAGAACAACGAGATCCGCGCGATGATCACGGCCATCGGGACGGGCATCGGCGACGAGTTCGACATCGACGAGGCCCGCTACGAGAAGATCGTCCTGATGACCGACGCCGACGTGGACGGCGCACACATCAGGACGCTCCTGTTGACCTTCTTCTACCGGCACATGCGGCCGCTGCTGGAGGCGGGCTACATCTACGCGGCCCAGCCGCCGCTGTACCGCATCCGGTACGGGGGCGAGACCTACGACGCGATGAGCGAGGAAGAACGCGACCGGATCGTCTCCGAGAAGTGCGACGGCAACCCCGCACAAGTCCAGCGGTTCAAAGGCCTCGGGGAGATGAACCCCCAGCAGCTGTGGGACACGACAATGGACCCCCAACAGCGCATTCTGAAGCAGATCACCATCGAGGACGCCGCCGCGGCCGACAAGATGTTCTCCGTGCTGATGGGCGACGCCGTCGAACCCCGCAAGCAGTTCATCAAGGACCACGCCCCCGAGGCCGAATGGGTGGACATCTGATGGCGACCCCCGGCAACTGTAAGCGACGCGACCTCACCACCACGACAAACACACAGGTGACCCAGCGACAATGAGTTCAGACGTACCCGACACGGACGTGACACCGGCCGCGGAGGTCGACCGCGTCCGCGTCGAGAACGAGATGGAGCAGAGCTACATCGACTACGCGATGAGCGTCATCGCGGGCCGCGCGCTGCCGGACGTGCGCGACGGGCTCAAGCCCGTCCACCGGCGCATCCTCTACGCGATGCACGAGATGGGCGTGTCGAGCAACACCTCTCACCGCAAGTCCTCGTCGATCGTCGGCGAAACCATGGGCGACTACCACCCCCACGGTGACTCGGCGATCTACGACACGCTCGTCCGGATGGCCCAGGACTTCGCGATGCGCTACCCGCTGGTCGACGGCCAGGGCAACTTCGGTTCGATGGACGGCGACCCCGCCGCCGCGATGCGGTACACGGAGGCCCGGATGGCGCCGATCGCCGAGGAGATGCTCGCGGACATCGAGAAGAACACCGTCGACTTCCAGTCCAACTACGACGACCGCCTGACCGAGCCGGAGGTCCTGCCCGCGAAGGTGCCGAACCTCCTGATCAACGGGTCGTCGGGCATCGCGGTCGGCATGTCGACGAACATCCCGCCGCACAACTTCGGCGAGGTCGTCGACGCCGTCGTCAAGATCATCGACGAGCCCGACTGCGACGTGGACGACCTCGTCGACACGCGCGACAGCCGCGGCAACGGCACCGCCGGCCCGATCAAGGGGCCCGACTTCCCGACCGGCGGCACGATCGTCGGTCGCGAAGCGGTCTACTCCGCCTACGCCACCGGTCGCGGTCGCGTGACGGTCCGCGCGAAGTACGAGCTTCAGCGCGAGGAGGGCCGGATCGTCCTCACGGAGATCCCCTTCCAGGAGAACAAGGCGCGGATGGTCGAGCGGATCGCCGAGAACGTCAACGAGGGGAAGATCGAGGGCGTCTCGGACCTGCGCGACGAATCGGACCGCAACGGCGTCCGCGTCGTCGTCGACCTCAAGCGCGGCGCCAACATCGACGTGGTCGAGAACCAGCTGAAGAAACACCACTTCGAGTCCACCTTCGGCGTCATCAACCTCGCGCTGGTCGACGGCCAGCCCCAGGTGCTGACGCTCAAGGAGACCCTCGACGAGTACCTCGCCCACCGCAAGGAGGTCGTCCGGCGCCGTTCGCAGTACGAACTCGCCGAGGCCGAGGACCGAGCACACATCCTCGAGGGCCGGCTGAAGGCCCTCGATCAGGTCGACGCGGTCGTCGACCTCATCCGCAACTCCGCGGACCGCGACCAGGCCAAGCAGGCGCTGCGGGGCGAGGTCGACCTGGACGAGCTGGACGCGGAGTTCGACCACCTCGACGCCCAGACGGCCTTCGACTTCTCGGGCGACCAGGCCGACCACATCGTCCGGATGCAGCTCGGCTCGCTCACCTCGATGGAGTCGGCGGAGATCGAAGCGGAGTACGAGGACCTGCAGGCCGAGATCGAGCGCCTGGAGACCATCCTCGAAGACGAGAGCGAGCTCCTCGCGGTCATCAAAGAGGAGCTCCAGGCGATGAAAGCCGAGTACGACGACGAGCGGCGGACGAACTTCGTCGAGAGCGACGAGATCACCAACGAGGACCTGATCCCCGAGGAAGACGTGGTCGTCGTCATCACGGAGGACGACTACATCAAGCGGATGCCGGTCGACCGCTTCGACCCGCAGGGTCGCGGCGGCAAGGGTATCATCGGCGCCGACCCCAAGGAGGGCGACCGCGTCTCGAAGGTCTTCCGGGCCAACACCCACGACTACCTGCTCTGTTTCACCAATCAGGGGCAGGTCTACAAGCTCAAGACCTACGAGATCCCGGAGATGAGTCGGACGGCGCGGGGCAAGTCGGCCGTGAACCTCATCGACTTCGACGACGGCGAGGAGATCACGGCCGTCGTCAACACGGACGACTTCGAGCCCGAGGAGTCCATCGCGATGGTCACCCGCGACGGCTACGTCAAGCGGACCAACGCCGAGGAGTTCGAGAACATCCTCTCGACGGGGATCATCGCCGCCGACCTGGAGGAGGGCGACGAGCTCGTCGACGTGGAGGTGACCGACCACACGAAGGATCTGGTCATCGCCACCGAGCAGGGCATGACTATCCGCTTCGACGAGAGCGAGGCCCGAGAGATGGGGCGCAACGCCCGCGGCGTCGGCGGGATCGACCTCCAGGGCGCAGACAAAGTCGCCGGCATGATCGCCACCGACGAGGACGACGACCGGTGTCTGCTGACGGTCACCCGCAACGGCTACGGCAAGCGCACCCGCCTGACGGAGTATCGCCGCCAGTCCCGCTACGGCAAGGGGCTCATCGACATCAAGACCGACGAGCGCAACGGCCACGTCAGCACGGTCAAGGCCGTCCGCGACGAGGACCACCTCATGATCATGAGCGAGCGCGGTCAGATCATGCGCATCCGCGCCGGCGACGTGAGCGAGGTCGGCCGGAACACCAAGGGCGTCGTCGTCATGAAACTCGACGAGGGCGACAGCGTCGCCAGCGTCGACGTGGTGCCCGAGTCCGTCGAGGCGATCGACGCCGAGGCCGAAGAAGCCGCCGCCGAGGAGTAGCTCCGCCAGCACGCCCGAACTTTCCTTTCCGTGTTCTCACCGTCGAGCGCGACGCTCGCCCGGGAAGGGCACAAGAACTTTGCAGGAGTCGGGCGGAGTTCCGGACAACGACGGGGGACTCAACGACTCACCTATGCTCGAGAGACGCGCGAATTCGACGCTCGGCGTACTGTTCGTCCTCGCGGTCGCGGTCGCCGGCACGGCGTTACTGCCGGCGTTCGCGGCTGCTGGGTCGGGAACGCAGCAGACGGTACCCGCGGCCGACCGCGACGCGCGGTGTCCGGCGACCGGTGTCGCGTCGGCCGGTGTCGCCGGCGCGGGAGCCAGCGACAGCGCGGCCGCGGCGACGGCGAGCGGTCACTCGCGGGCGAGCTACCCCGAGGCGCCGCAGATGGACGTTGCGCGCGGCGATATCGCGGCCATCGAGACGGGGATCCCCAGCGGTCGCACCGGGACCGTCAGGATCGAGTCGATCGGGGGCGGGTACAACGTCTCGTTGACGTTCGCGAACAACGACGGGCGGAAACCGGCGGTCCTCTACGTCAACACCTACCTCGCGGGCAACGAGACGGCGGTCGCGAACCTCGCCTACACCGCCGGCGACAACGACCGCGTGGCCGTCGAGCGTCGGCGGTCCGTACCCGGGGCCCCGATGCCCGCCGGTCCCTACGACGTGACCGTCGAAACCGAGGCCGGCACGACCACGCAGCGACTCGTCGTCGACGAGCCCGAAGTCGGTGACCTGGCGCTGTTGCGCGCGCCCGGCGACCGCTTCGGCGAGCTGGACACCGACGAGGAGGTCGTCGCGGCCCGGGAGTCCGGGCTGATCTCCGAACCGCCGATGACCGACGACGGGCCGGAGGCAGCGCTCGGCGACACGATGGTCTACCGGCTGAACGCCAGCGGCTTCTACGGCCTGCTGGCCGCCCGGGGCGGCGCGACGAGCGAGGCGAACTTCCTGTCTGCGACGGGCGAGACGGGCGCGTTCGACCTGTCGATCACCTCGTCGGGCGACTGCGAGTCGGCAGTCGACGTTCGGGCGAGCGTGGCAGACGGGACCGCACGCGTGATCCCGGACCCGTCCAACGAGACGCTGTACGTGACCGCCGACCTCAGACGAGTCGCGGTCCAGCAGGGCCTCGACCGCGGGTTCGGCGGGCCGGGTCGCGCGACGTACTCGTTCGCCAACGGGACCCACCTCGTCGACTCGAACACGACGACTGCGGTCGACTACACGGTCGCCGAACGGTCGTACGGCTACGACGCCGACGACGGCATCCTCGTCCGGTCGGCCGAATCCGGACAGCGGGTCGCCGGCGAGACGAATCTCGCGCCGGGGACGAATTTCACGGTCAACGTCACCGGCATCGACCGCGACTTCGAGACGAGAGCGCGGACGACGGTCGCGGACGACGGGAGCTTCGCCGCCGACCTCGACCTGAGCGAGGCGCCGAACGGAAGCCGGTTCACCGTCTCGATCGCCCAGATCGCGAACTCGCAGACGCTGTTGACCACGGGGGCGGCCGAGGCGACGGCCGTCCTGTTCGAGGAGTACGAGTCGCCGAGTTCGAGCGAGGCCGACCGCGTCGAGAACGTCCGCGTCGCGCTCGAAGACGGCGGCTTCCTGGCGGCGTATCTCGTCCCGCCGGACGAGCAGGTGACTCGCGCGGACCTGGTCGGGCGGTCGGGGTACCTCCGACCGGGGGTCCACGACCCGACGGTCTCGCTCGACCGACCGCTGACCGACAGCGGGACTGTCGTCCTCGTGGCCCACCGCGACGGTGACGGCGACGGTCGCTTCGACTACCCGGCCGACGACAGCCCGTACCGGATCGGCGGCGACCCGGTGTACGGAGTGGGGCGGGTGTTGCTCGCCGGTGACGGCTCGACGCCGCCCAGAGATCCGCAGTATCTCGGTGTCACGCTCCCGCCGGCCGCTGAGATAACGGGGACGCCGGTCCCGACGGCGACGCCGACGGACGAACCGACGGCGACCGCCACGCCGTCTCAGACTCCGACCGCGACGCCGACCCCCGGACCGGTTTCGACGACGGAACTCCCGCCCCCGACGCTGCGCGGAACGGACACGCCGACGGCGACGCCTCGCGGGACGACCGCGCCGAACGGTACCGTCGCGAACGGCACCGTCGGGCCGAACGGAACCGTCGCAGCGAACGGTACGGTGACGAACGGGACCGCGACGGTCACCGACGGTGCGTCGGGCGGCCTCGGCCCCGGATTCGGCCTGTCGGCAGTGGTCGTCGCGGTCGTCCTGTTCGCTGCGCTCGCGCTCTCCCGTCGGGAGTGAGTGGCGAGGGCGTCGCGGTTCGCGCGTCAGAGAATGCGTTTGCCGAGCGCGCTCGCGGCGAGTTCGACGGCGAGTTCGGCGGTCCTGTTGTGGTCGTCGAGGATTGGGTTGACTTCGACGATCTCCAGCGACGCGAGGTCAGCGCCCGCGGTCCGTGAGACGATCTCCATGGCGGTGTGGCCTTCGCGATAGGAGGCGCCGCCGCGGACCGGCGTCCCGACGCCCGGCGCCTCGGTCGGATCGAGGAAGTCCATGTCGAGGCTGACGTGGACGCCGTCGGTGCCGTCCGTGGCCACTTCGACGGCTTCGCGCGTCACCTCGGGGAGCCCGCGCTGGTCGACGTCGGTCATCGAGAACGCCGTCACGTCGCTCTCGCGCACCGCCTCGCGCTCTCGGTGGTCCAGATCGCGGAGTCCGACCACGGCGACGTTGTCGGGGTCGACCGTGGGAGTCGCCGCCCAGTCGCTGTCGGCGAACGAGCCGCGGCCGAGGATCGCGGCGAGAGACATCCCGTGGACGTTGCCGCTGGGCGTGGTCGCGGGAGTGTTGAAGTCGCCGTGGGCGTCGAACCAGACGATCCCGAGGTCGCGGTCGCGCCCGACGCCGCCGACGGTGCCGATGGCGATCGAGTGGTCGCCGCCGAGGACGAGCGGCACCGCCCCGTCGGCGACGGCGTCGGCCACCTCGTCGGCGAGGTCGCGACACACCCGTTCGGTCGCGGCGAGGTATTTGGCCCGCCCGCTGGAGAGTCGGCCGTCGTCCGGCTCGGTCCGCTCGGGGCTCGGGACCGCGACGTTCCCGCCGTCCGCGCAGTCGAGCCCCAGCGATGTCAGTTCCTCCGTGAGGCCGGCGTAACGGATAGCCGACGGCCCCATGTCGACGCCGCGCCTGTCCGCCCCCAGGTCCATCGGGACGCCGAACACGCGCACTGGTCGGTTCATACCGTTACGAGGGGAGCGAACGGCAAAACCGTCGGGGAAGCGAAGCGGAGGGATCACACGATCGGTCAGGCCCCACGAGGCCGACCGGGGACGACGGGACGGCCCGACGCCCGGTGGCTCAGTCGTACTGGGCGCAGACGCGTTCGACGCCCTCTTCGAAGGAGATCTCCGGTTCCCAGCCGGTCGCCTCGCGCATCTTGCTTGCGTCGGCCATGGTGTCGTGGACGTACACGTCTTCGGGGATCGGATTGTCCTCGTAGACTGGCTCTACGTCGGATCCCAGCGCGTCGTTGAGCGCGTCGACGAGGTGGTCGAAGCTGTACTGCTCGCCGGTCCCGAGGTTGTAGACGCCGGTGAGTTCGTGGTCGGCGGCGAGTTCGATCCCGCGGACGATGTCGTCGACGTGGGTGAAATCGCGGGTCTGCGAGCCGTCGCCCCAGATCTCGGGGCTGCGGCCGTTGGCGATGTCGTCGGCGAACTGCGCGATGAGGTTAGCGTACTCGCCCTTGTGGCCTTCGGCGCCGTCCTCCATGCCCTGGTAGACCGAGAAAAAGCGCATCCCGGCAATCGACATGTCGTAGTGGTTCGCGAAGTACTCCGCGTACTTCTCGCGGGCGAGTTTCGAGGCCTCGTAGCCCGTGTTGACCGTGACCGGCATGTCCTCGGGCGACGGCTCGGTCCGGTCTCCGTAGATCGAAGAGGTCGAGGCATAGACGACCGTGTCACAGCCGTCCTGGCGGGCCTGGTCGACCGCGTTGACGAACCCCTCGACGTTGACGCGGGCGCCTCGGGTGGGGTCGTCCTCGTGCATCGCGTACGACGACAGCGCCGCGAGGTGAAAGAGCGCGTCCACGTCCGTCGGCAGGTCCTCGTCCAGCACCGACCCCTCGACGAACTCGACCGACTCGTCGAGATTCTCCGGCGTGCCCAGATAACAGTCGTCCAGCGCGACCACCTCGTTGTCGTCGGCGAGGTGATTCGCCAGGTTCGACCCGACGAACCCGGCGCCGCCCGTCACGAGAACCCGCTTGCCGTGCATGCGTCGTGATGGTCCGCCGAACCTAATAAGTGCGTCCGTACCGCCGGACCCTGTACGGATCGGTCGTGTGAGGGACTGACTGTCGTGACTTTGCGGTCAGCAGACGGCGAATATTGCCCGTCCCGCGCCTGCCCACCGCCGGGTTTAATAAAATCTATGACCAATACCGGAGTATGTCATCAATCGAGTTGACGCCCAGTCAGAAAAACATCCTGCAGGAACTCGTGAATCTCTATCGGGAGTCCGAGAGCGCGGTGAAAGGGGAGGACATCGCCGAGAAGGTCGACCGGAACCCGGGGACGATCCGAAACCAGATGCAGAGTCTCAAGGCCCTCCAGCTCGTCGAGGGCGTTCCCGGCCCCAAGGGCGGGTACAAGCCGACGGCGACCGCCTACGACGCGCTGCAGATCCAGGACATGGACCAGGCCGCCGACGTACCGCTGGCCCACAACGGCTCGGATATCCCCGACGCCAACGTCGAGGAGATCGACCTCACCAGCGTCCACCACCCCGAGGAGTGTCGCGCCGAGATCCAGCTCCAGGGGTCGATCGCGGACTTCCACGAGGGCGACACCATCACCGTCGGCCCGACACCGCTCTCGAAACTGCAGATCATCGGCACGCTCGAGGGCAAAGACGACACCAACAACAAGCTCATCCTCACCATCGACGACATGCGCGCGCCGGCCGGCGAGCCCGAACACTGACTCCACCGGTGGATCTGACGGGCCGGTTTGCGGGATGAGCCCTCTCGACTGTCTGTCGTTCTCTCCGGTTGTCTCGTTTCCGACCGTCCATCTCGGATATTCGTGATAGACAGCGGTCGAACCGACGGATCCTCGGGCCGGTTTCGCAGGCTTTGTATCACCCGCCTACAGAGTTCTCGCCATGAGCGACAACGTCGTCGTGCTCGGGTCCGGTTACGCGGGCGCGGGTGCGGTCAAGAGTCTCGAATCCAACCTCGACGGGCGGGCCGACGTCACCTGGATCTCCGACGTGGATTACCACCTGGTCCTCCACGAGTCCCACCGCTGCATCCGGGACCCCAGCGTCCGCGAGAAGGTCACGATCCCGGTCGAGGAGGTCAAATCCCCGTCGACGACCTTCCGGCAGGCCACCGTCGAAGGCGTCGACACCGACGAGCGGGTCGTCGAACTCGGCGACGGCGACGAGGTGCCGTACGACTACCTGCTCGTCGGCATCGGCTCGCGCACGGCTTTCTTCGGCATCGAGGGCCTGCGCGAGTACGCGCTCACGCTCAAGAGCCTCGACGACGCCCTCTCGATCCACGACGCCGTCTCCGAGGCCGCGGCGGCGGCCACCCGCGACGACCCCGCGACGGTCGTCGTCGGGGGCGCCGGCCTCTCGGGGATCCAGACCGCGGGCGAGATCGCCGAGTATCGCGACGACTACGGCGCCAACATCGACATCGAACTCGTCGAGGGCCTCGAGAGAGTCCTCCCCAACAGCGACCCCGAACTGCAGGGCGCGCTCCGCAAGCGCCTCGAAGCCGCCGACGTGAACATCCACACCGGCGAGTTCATCGGCGAAGTCGACGAGGAAACCGTCTACATCGGTGACGACACCCAGATGGACTACGACGTGCTGATCTGGACCGGTGGCATCACCGGTCGCGAGGCCGTCGCCGACGCGAACGTCGACAAGGACGACCGCTCGAACCGTATCTTCTCCGAGATGACCTTCGAGACGGACGACGACCGCGTGTTCGCCATCGGCGACGCCGCCATCGTCGACCAGCCCGGCGACGACCCCGCGCCGCCGACCGCCCAGGCCGCCTGGCAGGCCGCCGAGGTCGCCGGCGAGAACCTCGCTCGCCGCGTCAAGGGCCAGCCGCTCACCGAGTGGACATACGACGACAAGGGCACCGTCGTCTCCGTCGGCGAGGAGGCCGTCGCCCACGACGTGAAGTTCTTCCCCATCTCCACCTTCGGGGGCAAGCCCGCCGAGATCCTCAAGAAGGGCATCGCCGCCCGCTGGATCGCCGACGTGTCCTCCGTCGGCAACGCTCTCGACGCCTGGCCCGACATGTAGAAACCCGTCGGGGCACCCGGCGACCCCGCTGCACACATCCGCGCCACGGTCCGAGTAACCGAGGTTGGTAGCTGCCAGTATCTTGGATCCGTGAAACCGAGTAGCGACGACCGACAGGATACTCGCAGACGACGGCGTCGTCGAACGTCTCGAGTGCCATGCGTGCGGAACCGAGCGGTCGACCCGTCTCTGACCTGTCCCGACCTCAACGGTGCCGAAACTCCGCCACTCGCCGACGGTCGCAACGAATATGTGGGTGCGTCGTCACCTCTCGACGCAATGTCACAGACTCCCTTTGCCAACCCCGCTATCAGATACGGTATCGGCGCGTCCGGCGCGCTGGTGATCGCTGTCGTCGCGTACCTCTTCCTCGATGGAACGACGCAACTCGTCGCCTACGCGGTGGCACTCGTCGACCTGCTCGTCACCCCGCAGATCCTGAAGCGGGCAGCGACCGCCTGACCGCCGACGAGCGCTATCGTACTGGCATTGGTACGTGAGGTCTTCAGACCTTGTATTTCAGCGTTTGATACTCGGACCGGTGTGTTTTTTGCGAGCTAGGGCCCGGAGGGTGGTATGCCGACTGAGGGAGTCGCTGGTGGGGGCGCACCAGGTAGCGGACTGGGGGACAGGATCGAATCGTTCGTGGAGTACATACCGAGCGGGGACACGATCCCCGACGAGGCGTGGCGGCGTCGCCACCGCAACATCCTCCTCGTCGTGCTCGCCCACGTCCCGCTGCTGTTTCTGTTGGGGATCTTCGAGGGGACAGAGACGACGTTCTCGGGGGCGACGATCCCGTCGATCCCGCTGTCGACCATCCTGCTCGAACTCGGTGTGCTGATCGCGCTGGTCGCCGCCGCGAGCCTGTCCCGGTTGCCCAGGCGGGCGCGCACCGCACTGGGGACGCTGGGGATGCTCTCGTGTTCGGTCGTGCTCGTTCACTTCTCGGGGGGGTTCATCGAAGCGCACTTCCACTTTTTCGTCGGGATGGCCGTCGTGGCCGTCTACGAGGACTGGGTGCCGTTCGCCCTGGGGATCGGGTACGTCGTCCTCACGCACGGCGTCTTCGGGATGATCAACCCGGGTCGAGTGTACAACCACGAGGCCGCCATCACCAATCCGTGGGCCTGGGGGCTGATCCACGGCGTGTTCGTCCTCGCGCTGGCCACCGCGCTGATGTCGCACTGGTACTCGACGGAACGCTCCCGGGCGGAAGCGAGCGAGCGGCTCCGGGAGGCCGAGGAGAAGACCCAGCAGGTCACGGATCTCGAGGAGCAGCGGGCGGAGATCGAGGCGGCGAGAGCCGAAGCTGAGGCGGCACAGGAGCGCGCCGAGGAGCGCCGACAGACGGTCGAGCGACTGAACGAGCACCTCGAAACCAAGGCCGACGACTACAGCGCGACGATGTCGCGAGCCGCGGACGGTGCGTTGCACGTCCGACTCGACGCCGAGAGCGAGAGCGAGGCGATGACGCGGATCGCCGAGGCGTTCAACGAGATGATCGCCGAAACGGAGTCTGCGATGGCGGATATCCAGACGTTCGCCGCCGAGGTGGGCGAGGCGAGCGCCGAGGCCGACGACGAGGCCACGTCGGCCGAAGCGGCCAGCGAGTCGGTCCACGAGGCGATCGAGGCGATCTCCGGCGGCGCGGGCGAGCAGTCTGAGCGACTCGACGAGGTCTCCGAGGAGATGAGCGACCTGTCGGCGACGGTCGAGGAAGTGGCCGCGTCCGCCCAGACCGTCTCCGAGACTTCCCGCGAGACCGCCGAGATCGCCGAAGACGGGGAGACGACCGCGCGGACGGCTATCGAGAACACCCGCGAGAGCCGGGCGGCGATCGACGAGACGGCCGACCGCGTGGAAGCGCTCGACGAGCGGATGGCCGAGATCGGCGAGATCGTTGATCTCATCGGCGACATCGCGGAGCAGACGAACATGCTGGCGCTGAACGCCAACATCGAGGCCGCCCGGGCGAGCGGCGGGTCCGCGGGCGGGGACGGGTTCGCGGTCGTCGCGGACGAGGTCAAACAGCTGGCCGAGGAGACCCAGGAGTCGGCGACGGAGATCGAACAGCTCATCGGAGAAACCCAGGAGCAGACGACGGCGACGGTCGAGGAGGCGCGGCGTGCCGAGCGTCACATGCAGGAGAGCGTCGATGTGGTCGAGGAGGTGGTCGACGCGTTCGCACAGGTCGCCGAGAACGCCGAGGAGACCGACCGCGGTATCCGCGAGATCAGCGCGACGACGGACGACCAGGCCGCGAGCACCGAAACCGCGGTGTCGAAAGTCGAGGAGGTGGCCGAGATCAGCCGGTCGACCGCCGCGGAGAGCGAACAGGCGTCGGCGGCCGCCCAGGAGCAGGCGACTTCCGTCTCACAGGTCAGTGCGAACCTCGGAGCGCTGAGCGACCGCGCCGAACGACTGCAGTCGCTGCTGCGGAGCTTCGAAGTCGGCGACGCCGGCACGGGCCATCCGGGAAGCGGGACGCCCGGGGCGGTCGCGCTCGAAGACGGCGGCCGACCCGAGTGAGACGGAGCGCGCTGTGTCCCACGACGACCGCCCGCGTTCGGGCGGTCGATGTGGCGCCGACGACCGTCGGGTCCAGCGGAACGCCGGGCAGGGCTCGTGACGATGGGCCACCACGGTTAAACGGGTTCCCGATCTTAGACCGGCCATGCAAGAGACGACTCGCTCGCCCGCCGTCCGGAGGCCGCGATGGTAGACCTTCTGTTCTCGACGGGGCGCCTGCTCGCCGCGCTCTTCCTGGTTGTCCTCAACGGCTTCTTCGTCGCGTCTGAGTTCGCCTACGTCCGCGTTCGGTCGAGCGCGGTCGACCAGATGGTCGCGGAAGGGCGAGCGGGCGCGGAGCTGTTGCGGAACGCGCTCGACGACCTCGACGACTACCTCGCGGTGACGCAACTGGGGATCACCCTCGCGTCGCTCTCGCTCGGCTGGATCGGTGAACCGGCCGTCGCAGCGCTCATCGAGCCGGTCCTGGGCCCGCTCCTCCCGGAGAACCTCCTTCATCTCATCGCGGTCGGGCTCGGGTTCGGCGTCATCACGTTCCTGCACGTCGTCTTCGGCGAGTTGGCGCCCAAGACCATCGCCATCGCGCGGGCCGAACAGATCGCCCTGTTCGTCTCCCCCCCGATGCGGTTTTTCTACTACCTGTTCATTCCGGGCATGGTCGTCCTCAACGGCACCGCGAACTACTTTACGCGCATGATCGGTATCCCGCCCGCCTCCGAAACCGACGAGACGCTCTCCGAGGAGGAGATCCTGACGGTCCTCTCGCGGTCGGGAACGAAAGGTCACGTCGACGCCTCGGAGGTGGAGATGATCGAACGCGTGTTCGAACTCGACGACATCTCGGTCAGGGAAGTGATGATCCCGCGGCCGGACGTGACCAGCGTCCCGGCGGACGCCACGCTCGCGGACCTCCGCGAGACCGTCATCGAAGCGGGCCACACCCGGTATCCGGTGCTCGACGCCGACGACCCCGACCAGGTGGTCGGCTTCGTCGACGTGAAGGACGTACTGCGGGCCGAGGAGTCGATGACGGACGACGTGACCGCCGCCGACCTGGCCCGCGAGATGCCGCTGATCCCCGAGACGGGCGCCGTCGACGACCTGCTCGCGGAGTTCCAGGCCGAGCAGCGACAGATGGCCGCGGTCATCGACGAGTGGGGCTCCTTCGAGGGGATCGCCACCGTCGAGGACGCGGTCGAACAGGTCGTCGGCGACCTGCGCGACGACTTCGACGTGGTCGAGCGCGAACCGACGGTTGACGAGCGGGCCGATGGAGCCTTCGCGATCGACGGCGCCGTCGTCCTCACCGAGGTCGAGGACGCCCTCGACACCGAGTTCGAGACCGACGACGTGGGAACGGCCGGCGGGCTCGTCCTCGACCGACTCGGCCGCGCCCCGGAGGTCGGCGACGAGGTGACCGTCGACGGCTACCGCTTCACCGTCGAAGCGGTCGACGGCGCACGGGTCGGCGAGGTCGTGGCGCGGGCGGTCGAAGCGAGCGACGAGGACCCAGACACCGAGGACGACGACGCACCCGACTCGCCGCCGGCCGAAGACGCCGGCGAGTGATATCGTCCGAGCGCGAGTCGAGCCCCGCTCTCACTCGCCCAGTCCGAGCCCTGGGTGCCACCGGTCGACGCCCGCCGCGTCGGCGGCGTCGTCCATCTCCGCGAGGATCGAGACGGCCTCGCTCGCCACTTTCGCGGCCTTTCGCTCGCCTTCAGTGCGGAACTCGCCGGTGACGCGGTTGGCGTAGACGGTGCAGACCGCGCCCGCACGGAGCCCGTAGAGGTTCGCGAGCGTCAGGATCGCCGCGGCCTCCATCTCGAAGTTGAGGACGTTTGCCGCCCGGAGATCCGCGACGAGTTCGTCGCTACCGGCGGCCTCGAAGCCGTCGAAGCCGGGGCGGCCCTGTCCGGCGTAGAAGCTGTCCGTGCTGGCCGTGACCCCGACGTGGTAGTCGTAGCCCAGCCGCTCGGCGGCGGTCACGAGCGCGCCCACGACGCGGTCGTCCGCGCTCGCGGGATAGTCCTCGCGGACGTACTCGTCGCTGGTCCCCTCCTGGCGGACGGCGCCGTCGGTGATGACCAGATCGCCCACCGAGGCCTCCTCGCGGATGGCGCCGCAGGAGCCGACGCGGAGGAGCGTGTCGACGCCGACGCGGGCGAGTTCCTCCACGGCGATGGCCGCGGACGGCGAACCGATCCCGGTCGAGGTGACCGAGATGGGCGTCTCGTCGTAGCTCCCGGTGGCGGTGCGGTACTCGCGGTGTTCGGCGACCACTTCCGAGGCGTCCCAGCCGTCGGTGATCTTCGCGACGCGCTCGGGATTGCCGGGCAGGAGGACGCTGTCGGCCACGTCCCCTGCCGAGACTTCGAGGTGGTACTGCTCATCGTCGTTGGGGTCCTCGCTGGCGGGCGTCTCTCCGTCGGTCTCGCCACCACTGTCACTCATCGACGACCATCTCCCGGGAGATCGCTTCGGGGAGCAACTCGCCGAGTTCGTACTCGACGGGGCCGTCCTCGCCTTCGCAGACGACGACGAACGACGCCTCGCAGAACTCCGCGAGCGACTGACGACACATCCCGCAGGGGGTCACGCCGTCCTCGGCGGCCGAGGAGACGGCGAGGCGGTCGAACGCGCGGTGGCCGTCGCGGACGGCCGCCCCGAGCGCGACCTCTTCGGCGTGGAGGCTGTTGCTGTAGTTGGCGTTCTCGATATTACAGCCGGTGTAGACGGTCTCGTCGGCCGTCCGCAGCGCCGCGCCGACCGCGTACTCCGAGTAGGGCGCGTAGGCGGCCTCGCGAGCCTCGCGAGCCCGGTCGAGCAGGTCGTCCATGGGCGTACCGAGCGGCGGCGCCTACTTAAGCCGTCGCCCCGGCGGTGCCTTTGATACGTGGCCCGTACGGTCGTGGCGTCGCGAGTGGACCGCCGGACGGTATCGGTCCGACGAGTGCCGATCTTCAACGCTTATTGTCTCACACCGTCTCGTTCGCGACAGCATGACAGAGACGACCGTCCGGGAGGGCATCACATACGCCGAGCGCGAAGCCGGCGAGATGAAACTCGATCTCTACCTGCCGGAACGCGAGAACCCGCCGCTCGTCGTCTACGTCCACGGCGGCGGCTGGATCGCGGCGACGCGCTCGAACATCCCCGACCCCGAGCGCTACGCCGCCGAGTGGGGCTGTGCGATCGCCAGCGTCAGCTACCGCCTCCAGGAGGCGCCAGACGGGGCGGCCGTCGAGGAGATGTACGACCCGTCGAACCCGACCCCGCGGGGCGACTTCCCCGACCACTTCGTCGACGTGAAAGCCGCGATCCGATGGCTCCGCGCTCATGCGGACGAGTACGGCTACGACGCCGACCGGATCGCCGCGTGGGGCTCCTCCGCGGGGGGCCACCTCGCCCTCCTCGCGAGCGTCGTCGACGACGTCACCGACCTCGGGGATGCCTTCGCCGACGAGATCGAGCAGACCGTCGCGCCCGACGAATCCGGCGCTGTACAGGCCGTCGTCAGCTGGTACGGCGCCGCCGACTTCAGGCTCACCGAAGACGACGTGGAGGGGATCATCCCACTGCTGATGGGCGGCGCTCGCTCCGAACACCCCGACCGGTACGCACAGGCCAGCCCCGTCACACACGTCTCGCCCGAGAGCCCGCCGACGCTGCTGATGCACGGTCGCCGGGACGAGGTGGTCGACGTGGAACACAGCCACCGCTTTTTCGACGCGCTCGACGACGCCGGTGTCAACGCGGTCTTCTACGAGCTACACGACCTGAACCACGTCTGGGTCGAAGACGTCGCGGACATCGAGTCCGAACGCGTGGCGATGGACCTGCTGGCGGCGGACCCGACCCACGCCCAGTCGGTCTACGAGACGACGCACGTCGAGGAGGGCGGCTCCCCCGAGCCGCTTCTCGCGGACCTCCCGCCCGCGGGTCCCGGGGCGATCGGACGGTTTCTCGAACGAACTATCGAGTGACAGCGTCCCGGACTGATCGCAACGGATTTACTCGCTCGACGACACGTTTCGGGTGATGCGACGCTGGCTCCGCCTCTCGCTTGCCGCGTACACGGGACTGCTGGTCGCACCGGTGGCGACGCTCGCGCCGTCGCCGACCTGGCCGTCCTTCGTGGCGGGCGCGATCCTCGGTGGCGCGGCCGGCTACGCCGCGACGGCCCGTGGCGGGCGCCGCGGGCCACGCTCGGTCGCCGTGGTACTCGCCGGGTTCGTCCTCCCGCTGGGGTGGCTCTGGCCCGCGTTCTCGAGCGCCGACTCGGGCGGTTCCTTCTTCGCCAGCCCGTAGTTCGTCGGTGCGCTCGCGGTCGTCCCGTGGTTCGCCGCGGTCCTGATAGCTTACGAGTGGCGAGCGCGCGAGCGGATCGACGGGCTGACCGAGCGGGTCGTCTTCGAGGCGCGCAAGCCACCGGAGACGCGCCGACAGACGAAGATCGCGGCCGCCGCCGTGCTGGCGATCGCCGCGGCAGTCGCCGTCGTCTCGTTCGCCTTCGGTGGGGCCGATGAGTCGATGTACTGGCTGGTCCCCACGATGCTCCCCGTCTGGATCCCGCTGCTGGCCGATTCCGACGGGAAAGAGGTCGCGGTCGCCGACGAGGGGCTGCGCGTCGAGCGGCAGGTCCACGACTGGGCCACCGTCGACAGCTACGAGCTAACCGACGACACGCTCGTTCTCTCGCGGCCGAAGTGGTACCACGCCGACCTCTCGTTCGACCGCGGCGACATCGAGGACGCAGACGCCGTGACGGCAGCGCTGGACGACGTGCTGTCCCGACGCTGACGGCCGCAGATAGCGGACGGGGCCTCAGGCGTCGGCGACGGCGTCGCGAACGACAGCCGTCACCGCGTCGACCAACTCCGAGATGTCCTCGCTCTCGGCGTAGACGCGGACGTACGGCTCGGTCCCGCTCGGGCGGACGAGCGTCCACGAGCCGTCGGAGCGTTCCAGTCGCACGCCGTACTCCGTGTCGACGCTCGCCGCCGGGAACTCGGCTGGGAGTCGCTGTTCGACCAGTGCCATCGCGCGCTCCTTGTCCTCGTCGGGGCACTCGACGCTGACCTTCCGGTAGGGCCGCTCGGTCACCGGGTCGCGCAACACGGCGAGGCCGGGACCGGCGACGAGGCGGGCCAGCACCGCCGCGCTCGCGACGCCGTCGATCCAGCCGCCCAGGCCCGTGTGGATGTGTTTCCACGGTTCGGCGGCGAAGACCACCTCGGTTTCGTCGACGCCCCCCGCGCGAGCGGCGTCGATCCCCTCGTGGAGCGCCCCCAGGCGCACGCGCTCGACGCGACCGCCGGCGGCGCGCACTCGGTCGTCGATGCGGGCGGAGGCGTTCGGCGTCGTGACGACGACGGGGTCGCCCGCGTCGCTGTGGGCCGTGTAGTGTTCGGCGAGGACGGCGACGATGGTGTCCTCGTGGACGACCTCGCCGCTCGCGTCGACGACGACGATCCGGTCGGCGTCGCCGTCGTGGCCGATCCCCAGGTCCGCGTCGCCCTCGGCGAGATACGAGCGCAGGTCCCGCAGGCTCTCGGGCGTCGGCTTGCTCTCGCGGCCGGGGAAGTGGCCGTCGACGTTGGCGTGGATCGCCGTCACGTCGGCGCCCAGGTCCCGGAGGACCTCCGGCGTCGCGAGGCTCGCCATCCCGTTGCCGCAGTCGACAGCCACGGAGAGGCCGTCGAGCGGTTCGCCGTGACCGCGTGCGTACTCGGCGACGGCGTCCCGGTACGCGCCGAGCACGTCGGCCCGTTCGCTCGACCCCCACTCGTCCCACGCGAGGGGATCGGGGTCGTCGGCGACTCGGCGCTCGATCCGCGCCTCGGCGTCGTCGCCGTACTCGCGCCCGCCGGTGAACAGTTTCAGTCCGTTGTCTGTCGGCGGGTTGTGGCTGGCTGTGACCATCACGCCGCGGCGCTGCTGTGCGGCGTAGGCCAGCGCCGGCGTGGGCACCTGGCCGACTCTGGTCACGTCGGCGCCCCCACTGAGGAGGCCGGCCTCGACGGCCGCGGCCAGGCCCTCGCCCGTGGTTCGGCCGTCGCGACCGAGGACGAACGAGTCCCCGTCCGCAGCGGCCGCCCGCCCGACGGCCCGGGCCAGCGCCGGTGTCACCCGAGACTGCACGTCGCCGCGGATCCCTGCGGTCCCGAAGAGGTTCATACCGGGTCCACGAGAGGGCGCCCAATAACCGTAGTGGGACGTGACGCGGAGCCGACGGTCAACCCGTAGGTCCCGCGTTGCCGTCGCTCTCGGTCGTCGAGAAAGCGAGAGAAGGCCCCGGCGTTACTCGACGCCGTCGAAGTCCGGGTAGTCCTCGATGTCGACGCCTTCCTCGGTGACTTCGGCGATGTAGACGCCGTTCCCCGAGCCGGTGTCGCGTTCGGCGGCCGCGCGGACGCCGGCGACGGCGGCGCTGCGGGCCTCGTCCATGCTCATACCGTCCTCGTAGCGGTCTTCGAGGGTCCCGTAGGCGACGGTGAGGCCGGATCCGGTGACGGTGTAGTCGTCTTCCATGACGCCCCCGGCGGGGTCGATGGAGTAGACGTGGCTGCCCTCGTCGTCGATGCCGCCGAGGATGGGATTGATCGCGAAGAACGGACCGCCGCGGGCGAAGTTGCCAGCGAGCGTCGAGAGAGCGGTCATGCTCATGTCTTCGCCCTTGCGGGCCTCGTAGAGGTCGACCTCCGCGCGCAGCGAGCGGATGAACGACTGGGCGCCGCCGACCGAACCGACGAGCGTCAGTGCGGCCGTCGGGTGGATCTGCTCGACCTTCTGGACGCGCTTGTTCGAGACGAACCGGCCGCCGAGCGAGGCGCGCATGTCCGTCGCGACGATGACGCCGTCCTCGGCGGTGATGCCGATGGTCGTCGTCCCGGTCTCGGCGACCTTGCTCTGGTCGCCCTGCGGGGATTCGTCGGGGAACGAGCCGATCTCCGGTTCCGTCGGGTCGGGGATCCCGGCGTCACGGCGCTGCAGATCGTTCGAGAACTCCGGGCCTGCGGATGGGTCGCGCATGGTAGTTCGGTATCAGTTCTGTGCTGATAAAACCACCTTTTCGATCCCCCGTCCGGACCGAGCGCGACCCGGCGCCGTCGCTCGACGGGAGCGGTATCGACGACTCGACGGTCGAACAAGAGCGTTATCCGGCGGTGTCCGTGTCCACTTCCTCGTAGGTCTCGTTGGCGTGGTTAACGGCCCGGTGGACAGGCAGCGTGATCCCGGCTTTCCGCATCACGAGCGCCAGCGGCAGCAGCAGGATGCCGGCGAACAGAGTCAACTGGTACAGTGCGAACGCGGTTGCACGGTTCAGAGTGGAACGCATCGTGGTATGGTCTCTTCCCATCGGTGTGGGTATATAAACATTCCCCCCGAGATCGGGTCTCCGGCAATGGATCGTGACGTTCAATCCCGCCGCAGTCTTGCGATTAAACTCTGCTTGTATCGTGGGCAATAAAAATGGTTTTCGGACACGTTTTCGAGTAAGGGGTCGCTTGGTGAGCGCGGGAATCCTCATAAGTTATGGCCACGTTTGCGGTTACGTGCGCAGGGCGCCAGGCGGGTCGCCCGGTCGGTTTCGCGGGTCGGGAGCCGCGGTCGCGAGGGACGATTCTAGGGTGGGGTCGAAGGGTCGGGAGCTGTCGCGACCGGATCAAAAACAGGATTACGGAGAAAGGCGGAGTAACGTGTATGAACTACATCGTAGTGATGGAAGCGGCCTGGTTGGTTCACGACGTGGAGAACATCGACGACGCCATCGGCGTCGCCATCAGCGAGGCGGGCAAACGCCTCAACCAGAAGGACATGGACTACGTCGAGGTGGGCGTGGGCTCGACGACCTGTCCGGCCTGTGCCGAGCCGTTCGACTCCGCCTACATCGCGGCAGACACCGCTCTGGTGGGACTGGTGCTGGAGATGCAAGTGTTCAACGCCGAGAGCGAGGAACACGCCCAGCGCATCGCCAAGAGCGACGTGGGCGGCGCCCTGCGGGACGTGCCGCTCGACGTCATCGACACGATCGAGACAGAGGGCGAGCAAGAGGACTGACCGCTTCTCACTGCGCCGCCAGACGCGTCCCGGTCTCGACGCTGCCCAGCAGGTCCGCCACTCGCTCGGCCGCGTCGGTCACCTCCGGCTCGCTCTTGAGTAGCACCGTCTCGCTCGGGAAGAGCCGTTCGCCGACCTCCAGACCGTGTTCGCGTGCCGTCCCGCCCGAGACGGTCAGGTAGACGCCGATGCCCGTCTCGGCGATGGCAGCCTCCTCCTCGGCGTGGTCGTCGGTGGGGTACGCGAAGTCGATCCCCTCGGTCGCCGCGGTGCCGAGGACCCCCTCGACGAGCCGCTCGTAGCGCGGGGAGATACAGAAGTCCCCCTCGTGGGCGTCGACGAGTTCTCGCGTCGGGTCGGCGTCGTACTCGGCGGCCAGCTCGGGCGTGACCAGCAGCGAGTGCCAGACCGTGTCGCCGAGCCCGGCGACGAGGCGCACGTCGGTGTCACGGGGGTCGACGCGCTCGTTGACGTCGCCGAGTTCAGTCAGGGGCTCCGCGCGCAGTTCGACCACCTCTTCGAGGAATAGATCGGCGCTGTCGAACCCGAGCGGCATCTCGTGTTTCCGGAGCGCGCGGAACGGCTCCTCGCGACCGACCAGCTGAAGCCGGAGGTCGTCGTCGACCGGGACGGTCACGCTGTCGAAGACGATCCGGCGGGGCATCCCCGAGCGGTCGTCCCGGACGAGCGTGTACTCCGGGGCCGTCGGATCCTCGTCGTCGCTGTAGGTCGCGAGTCGTTCGTACACGTCACCGGTCGCCGACTGGTCGCCCTTGGTGACTGCTTTCTCGTAGCGCAGGGTCGAGATCACGTCGTCGGCGAGGCCGGCGACGCCCGTCTCGTCGGCGAGTCTGTCGAGGACCGCTTCGAGCGGGCGTCCTTTCCGCGGCACCGCGACGCTGACGGTCGTCATTGCCAAGGGGCACGCAAGCGGCGCGTAAAACGAGTCCGATCTCAGCGAGGTTCGACGGCCGCCGGGGCCGGCCGACCCGATGCGCCGACGCGTCCGAACTGCCCGACTGTACCGGAACCACTTAGCTGCCGCCGATAACCGAGGAGAGCTGCTCGCGCCACTCTTTGAGCTCCTCGATCTCGTCGTTGATCTCCTCGATGTCCGCGTGCACGTCCTCCACGTCGATGTCCCCGACCTGGGCCTCGAGGTCGTCGATGTCGCCCTCGACCTCGTCGACGGTGCCCTCGACGGATTCGACCTCGCTTTGGACGGTGTCCACGTCGCTCTGGACGGCTTCGACGTCGTCGAGCACCTCGTCCATGTCCGTCTGGAGCGCCTCCATCGACGACTCGACCGAGGCGACTGTCTCCTCGACCCCCGAGATCGACTCCTCGTGACCCGAGGCCATCTCGCGGACCTCCTCCAGTTCGGACTCGAAGGACTCGACCTGCTCGCGGAACTCCTCGATCATCTCGTCGCCGGTGCCGTTCTCGTCGAGGAACTCCTCGAGCGCGCCCGTGTACGCGAGCAGATCCGACACCTCGGTCTGGAGGTGCTGGATCCGGGCGTCGACGCTGCCGCCGTTGTCGTCGGCCAGGTCGAACGCCTTGCGCAGCAGCTTCACGTCCTCGGCGTCGACGTTCTGGTTGCGGATCTCCGCGGCGAGCGCGCCGACCAGCGAGTCCACGTCGGCGTCCTCGACGGCGACCGTTCCGCCACCCGAGTCGTCGGTGGAGTCGCCGCCACCGCCGCCGCTACTGCCACCACCGCTCGACACCGCGTCGTCCGGGTCGTTCGGGTCTTTCAGGTTCAGCGTCTCCACGTCCTCGTCGGTCCCGTCGGCGTCGTCGTCTTCGAGCCCCGGTACGTCGCCGTCGCCGGAGATCACGTCGCGCACCACGTCGCTGCTCTCCTCGTCGACGACCGCACCGTCGCCGTCGCCGTCGTCGAGCGGCGGGTCGACCCGCTCGATGGTCGGGGTCGTGAGGAACTGCTCGACGTTGTCGGTCCCCGTCGCCCGGATACCGTAGACCGTCGTGTACTCCGCGCCCGCCTCCAGCTCGCGCTCGAAGGTGATCTCGTCCTCGTCGATGGTCCAGTACTCCGACCCGTACTCCGGGTGAAAGCCCAGGTCCTCGACGGCCACGTCTTCGGGCACCTCGTCGACCAGCGTCACCGTCACCGTCTCCGAGCGCGCCGACTGGATCTCGAAGGCGATCGCCGGCACGGGGAACTCGTCCTCCTCGAACCGCTTGTCCACCGTCACCCCGTCCGACGAGACGGACACTTTTTCGTACTGCTGTGAGTCGCTCATGTGTTCCCTCTCGTTTAGGGACCAACTTAATGATACTTATTGTCCATAACTTTTCATTTCGATTCGGCGGAAGGAACGCGCGGTCGTACGGGTGATCGGCGATCGATCGGTCGGCGAGCGCGAAGAGGGCGGAACCGCCGACTCCGGTCGGTCCGGACCGACTCAGAGGTCGAAGCGGTCGCCGATCTCCACGATCCGGAGGCTTTCGGGATAGTCGAAGCTCGCGGCGTGATTGTGCAGCACCGTCGGCTCGGTGGTCATGCCCTTCCACATGTCCCAGTGGCTCGGCACCAGCGTGTCGAGCTGGAGTTCGTTGGCGGCCTCGATCACCATGTTCTCGTCGCTGTACCACTGGGTGCGCACGTCTTCGCCAGTCTCCTTGTCCGGAATGTTGCCGACGGCGCCGAACGCCAGCACCCCGATGTCGATGTCGTACTCCTTGCCGATCGCCTCGAACTCGCCGGGGCGAGCGTCGCCGCCGTGGAAGAAGGTCCCGGCCTCGTGCTCGAAGACGAGGGAAACCGGGTGAATCGCGTCGGGGTCGTTGGCCGGTTCGACGTGGACCGTCAGCTCGCCGAGTTCGATCGTGTCGCCCTCCTCGATCTCCGTCAGCTGCTCGTCGCTCACGTCCCAGTTTCCGGTCCAGTCCTCCTCTTCGATCACGTCGTGGCCCGCGTCGGCCGTGTAGTAGTCGGCCCCCGTGTTCGCGAGGATGGGCGCCTGACTCGGGCCGTGGACGTGGTCGACGTGCTCGTGGGTGCCGAACATCGCGTCGGCCTCGCTCACGTCCTCTGGGTCGAACGGTACCGGGATCATCCGCAGGGTCCGCGGCGGGTCACCGAGCCCGAGATACGGGTCGATGTACACCGTCGTGTCGTCGCTGGCTTTCAGGATGAAGCCGTTGCAGCCGAGATACCAGACTGCGAGGGTGTCCGGCGACGCCGATTCCACTGCCTTGGGCAGCCAATCGCCCCAATCGCTGGTTCCAACCGTCATGGCTCACTCTGCACGGACCAGCGGCTAATGCGTTATGTTTTGACGCACGGAACGAGAGGGGCGCGCCACGAGTACCACAGCCGCGCCTCGACTCCGTCGAGAGATCACGAGCAAAGAGCGAGCGCTCGCTTCGCTCGCCGTGCGCGACCGTTCGAGCCGGTCAGTCCTCGCAGCAGCCGCCGGCCTTGCCGCCGAAGTCCACCGTCAGCGGCTCGGAGATGATCTCGTTGAGCTCCTGGAGGCGGAGTTCGAGTTCGCTCTGGAGTTCGAGATACTCGGACATCTTCGGGTGGTCGTGGAGTTCCTCCTGGGTGTCCTGCAGCGTCCGGAGGTCCGCCTGTGTCGCCTCGTTGGTCTGGCGCGCGAGCATGAACTCCTCGCGCACCTTCTCGAACTCGCGGATCTGCTCCTGGAGGTCCTCGTCGGCCTCGACCTCGGCCTTGGCCTCGCGGTAGCGCTCGTAGAGGGGCATCTCGGCGATGCGCTCGCCGAAGTCGCGGGCGAGCGCGTCGAGTTCATCGCCGGAGTCGGCGTTCGCCGCGTCGGTCTCGATGCTCATTCTACCTCGGCTTGGGCCTTGGCGGCTTTCAAACTGCCGACTCCGCGCTCGTCCGCGGCCGGCGACGGACGTTCAGGGGCCCGTCAGATCGTCCGCGTCGAGCGGCCGGAACCCCAGGCGACTGCGCATTCGGTCGCGGAACGCCGCCGCGGCGGCGACCGGGTAGGCGACGGCGAGCGCACCCGCTCGCGCGAGAACTGTCGACGGCAGGGTCACGTCCATCGACCGGAGAACGGCGAGCCCGACGAGCCCCGCGGCGCCGCTGGCGACGTACAGCGCGACGACGAAGACGGCCAGCCGGCGATTCGACCAGTCACCGGCGACGAACGGATAGCTCCCGCCGACGGCGACGACGACGGCGGCGGTCTGTGGCGGTTGCGCGAACAGCGTCGCACCGGCGACCAGCGCGTAGAGGACGGTGAACGCGGGGACGACGGCCAGGTAGAGACCGGCGGTCGCGAGGAGGAACGTCACCGTGGCGGACGCCCACGTGCGGACGGACATATCTGCCACTGCGTGCGCGAGCGGCAAAGCTCCCGCGACTGCGGGCGCCGAGCCTGGCGACGGGGCGGTCCTATCCGAGCACCAGCGCGTCCAGCGCCCCCATCACGAGCGTGAATACGACCCAGAAAGCGAGGAACGTGAGGATGAACGGGTTCAGCCCCTCCTGGTGTTCTCGGTCGGTTTGACTCGGCGGTCGACCGTGCCAGCTGTCGAGCGCGAGGTCGTGTCTCGCGAAGTAGCGGGTGCGGACGGCGAGCCGTGTGACCGCGGCCGCACAGAGCGCTCCGGCCGCGAACGAACCGAGGGTGACGGCCGCCATCCGGAGGAGGGTCGGGATCGAGACCACCGTCGGACCTGATCTCTCGGCGGGAGCTGATAAGCCTGCTGCGCTCCCGGGTTCGCGGCTGTGAGGCGGCCGCGAGTCGCGTCGGGACCGGCCGCGCTCGCTGGTGCCCGAGAGCTTTTCCGAAGGCGGGCCGAAACGGGGGTATGGTTTCAGAACTGGTCGTCGGTGGGCTGCTCGCGGCGCTCGTGTTCGGCTTTCTCCGATTTCAGGACCGTATCGTCTCGGCACTGACCCGCGCCCGCGGCGGCGACGAGCCGATCGTCGTCGAGGACCCCTGACGGCGGACAGCCCGTTCTCGCGCCCGTACGACGGTCAGTGGCCGACCCGGCGCCCAGCGGGACGCGCGTCGATCGGGACAGGGTCGGACCGCGGACGTTTTACCGCCCGAGCCGATACGACTGCCCAATGAGCCAGGATTCGCGCGGCGAGGCCGACGACGCGCCTCGCACCGAGGGCGACCTCACCAAGACGGGGATGTCGCTGCGCCACGACCGCGAGTGGGACTACGAGCTCGACCGCATCGTCGACGCCGTCGACGAGCGAAACGCCGAGACGGTCGGCCTGCAGTTCCCGGAGGGGCTCAAACGCCGCGGCCCCCGCGTCGCCGACGACCTGCGGTCGGAGTTACCAGACGACGTGAGCGTGATGATCTCCGGCCAGCCCTGCTACGGCGCCTGCGACCTGGACACCTATCTCATGCGCCGGACGGACGTGTTCGTCCACTTCGGCCACAGCCCGATGAAGGAGTCGGACAAGATCATCTACGTGCCCCTGTTCTCGAACGTCGACGTGTTCCCGATCATGGAGCGCGCCGTCGACGAGCAGCTGGCCGCGGCCGACGAGGACGAAGACGTGGGTCTGGTCACGACCGCCCAGCACATGAACAAGTTCGACGAGATGCGCTCGTGGCTCGAAGAGCGCGGCTACACCGTCCACACGCGCAAGGGCGACGAGCGGCTCACCCACGAGGGGCAGGTGTTGGGCTGTAACTACGCCAGCGCCGACGTCGACGCCGACCAGATGCTGTACGTCGGCGGCGGCAAGTTCCACCCGCTCGGGCTCGCGATGGAACACCCCGACAAGAGCGTCGTCATCGCCGACCCCGTCAACAACGCCGTCTCCGTCGCCGACACGGAGAAGTTCATGAAGCAGCGCTACGGCGCCGTCCACCGCGCGATGGACGCCGAGGAGTGGGGCGTTATCTTCTGTACCAAGATCGGTCAGGGCCGCTGGGACAAGGCCGAAGAGATCGTCGAGAACAACGAGAACGCCTACCTCATCACCATGGACGAGGTCACCCCCGACCGACTGACCAACTTCGGGATGGACGCCTACGTGAACACGGGCTGTCCCCGGATCACCACCGACGACGGTCCACAGTTCAAACAGCCGATGCTAACCCCCCAGGAGTACCACATCGCCATCGGTGAGGAACCGCTCGAGGCGCTGGAGTTCGACACGTTCCACGACACCTGGTAGCCGCTCGGACGGCGCCGGTCGAGGCCGCCGACCTGTCGGTAGCCGGAACTGTTATTGGTCCTCCCTGAAACTCGACTGACATCGATGGTTCGGGGGAGTTCACCGAGCGGGGGGCCGCTGTGGATCGTCGGCGTCGGCGGCGTCGACCGCGAGACGCTGACGACGGTCGCCGAAGGCGCCGCCGAGTTGCTGCCGGTCGACGCGCGGGTCCACCCCGCCGACGTGTCGCTGGCGGGGTTCGACGGCGTCCGGGCCGAGGGACTGTATCAGGGGCTGGACCTGGCCGACTACGCTCGCGAGCGGAGCGGCCGGGACAGGGTACTCGCCGTCACCGACGTGGACATCGCGAAACCGCGCGGCGAGCGAGCGTTCGGACTCGCCTGGCGGCGGGGGTCGAAGGCGATCGTCTCGACGGCGAGGCTGGGCGACCCGAACCGGCCGGGGTTCGACCGACGACTGCGGACGGTCACTTCCCAGCACGTCGGCTATCTCGTCGGCATGGGCGCCTGTAACCAAGAAACCTGTCTGTTCCACGTCGCCGACGACCCCGAAGCGTTCGACCGAATCGGCCCCGATCCCTGCCAGAGTTGTCGCGACGACCTGCTGGGACGGAGTGGGCCGCTGTTGCCGGACAGCGACTGGTCGCTCGACGGCGGCGAGACGACGGTCCTCTCCGGCGGGCCGTCGGAGCCCGAGGGCGGGACCGACGACGCATCGACGCTCGACGTTCGTGCCATCGGCGACCCCGACGACGCCGCGGTCGAAGCGGCAGTCGACGCCGTCGAAACCAATCTCCCGTTCGACGCCACCGTAGCGTCGGAGACGGTCGCCATAGCCGCACTTCCCGACGAGGCGTACGACGACGGCCGCGACCAGTACGACGCGATGACGGTCGTCGAGGCGCTGGAAGCGGCCAACGAGGGTGGTCCGCTGCTCGCCGTGACAGACGCCGACCTGTTCGCGAATCGGAACGACTACGTCTTCGGCGTCGGGGCGCTCGGCGGCTCGACGGCGCTCCTGTCCACGTCTCGGCTTGACTCGGAGGGTACCGACGACGACCTCGTCACGGACCGCGTCCGCAAGCAGGCGGTCACCCAGGCCGGCCGCCTTCTGGGTGCCGACAGATGCACCGACAAGCGGTGTCCGTTCTCCTTTTCGCCGACCGTTCGCGAACTCGATATCGCCGAGGAGACCCCCTGCAGCGAGTGTGCGTCGACACTCGCCGACCGCTCCTGGCCGGTCGCCGACGAGGTGATCGGGGCGAGCCGACGGGACTCGACGGGGTCGAGTCGCGACGACCGCTCGGGCGACCGAGCGGCCGGCGACGACGACCGACGGCCGTCGAGTGACGATCCGGACCCCGAACCGCCGGGCGAGCAGAGCACGATCGACTACCTCTGGCAGAGCCTGCTCCACGACCTGACCAACACCGCGCAGTTCACCGGATTCGTCGTCGGATTCGGGCTCTCGCTCCTGGTCGCGTTCGCCGCGCTCGGGACCGCCCTGGAGTTCGTCGCCGGACCGGTCGACGACCAGTCCGCGCAGGTGATATGGGTGGTGTTCGCCGTCTCGCTGCTGGTCGCCTGGCAGCTGTACAAACTCCTCAAGCGGACGGTTCTGTCGGTCGGACGGGCAGCCGTCGGCGGATTGCGGTCGGCGACGGAGTGAGCGCCTCCTCGGGCTTCGGCCGGGTCCGCGCTCAGGCGCCGAGAAACACCTGTGCGATCCCGGTCAGCCAGAGCAGAGCCGCCAGCGAGGCGGTCCCGACCACGACGCCGATAGCGCCGTCCTTGGCGAGGGCGAACCGTCGCTCGCGCAACAGCGCGTCGGGGTCGCGGTCGGACGCGAACGCGAGGCCGTCGCGGTCGGTCACCACCAGTGGTTTGTCCTCGTCGCCGGCCCGACCCTCGTCGACCTCGACGGTGCCGTAGACGTACACCTCGTCGCCGGGGCAGAGATACTCGGCCTCGTAGGTCCGTTCTTCGCCGGCGGACAGTTCGTCCAGCCGCCACTCGCGCTCGAAGTACCACAGGTCCTCGTCGGGCGTCCGATAGCTCTCGCGGGTCTCCGACCACGACCGGTCGTCGGAGACGTGGAGGTCGAAGACCGGATCGGCCACTCGGACCGACCCCTCGTCGGTTCGCACGTCGAAGGGACGGACCCGCGACCGGTCGACCGGCGTCGTCGACTGGCTGTTCTCGAAGTCGGTGACGGTCAGGTCGTAGGCGACGGCCGCTTCGCAGCCGTAGAGGTCCGTCTCCGGCGTCTCGACGGGTTCGATCCGGCCGCGAACTGCCGCCGGGCCGACCGCCACCGAGTCCAGCGACGCGACGGGCGTGGTCCGGATAGCGCGGGCCTCCTCGAAACGGTCGAAGCCGACCAGCAGCGATCCGATACCCCAGAGCACTCCGACCCCGGACAGGAGGACGAGCCCGGCGTAGGCGACGTAGCCGAAGACCATCACTCGGCTCGCTGGAGTCGGTCGCTCACGGAGAACTCGCCCTTGGCGGCCTCGTCGGCCTCGAAGTGGGCCCTGGGTTCGTACCCCCGTCGGGCGGCCACGTAGCGTTCGGGCACTTTCTCGAGCAGGGCGTTGTACCGTCGGACGGCGTCGTTGTAGTACTCGCGGCGGTTCTCCAGCCGCTGCTCGACGTCCTGCAGCGAGTCGCGCACGTCGGTGAACTTCTCGTCGGTGCGCAACTCGGGCATCTCCTCGGCCAGCGAGTAGAACTCCTGGATCGAGTCGCGGATCTCCGCCTCGGCGATGGCGGCCTGTTCGGGGGCGTTCGCCTCGATGGCCGCCTCGCGGGCGGCGACGACGCCCGCCAGTACGTCCCGTTCGTGGTCCATGTACTCGCCGGCGATCTCGACGAGGTTCCCCACCTCGTCGTGGCGCCGCTGGAGCAGCACCTCGACGTTGCTCCACGCGGTCTCGCAGTTCTCACGGGCGTCGACGAGGTGGTCGTGGGCGCGCCTGAGATACGAGAGCCCCAGCCAGCCCGCGAGCACGACCGCGAACCCCCCGACGACGAACACGTACAGCACCATACTGAAGGGTCTCATCGACCGGACGCTTAAATCCACGTCCCCCTCGTCGGTCACGCGTGTCCGCGATCGCGAGCCCCACCGCGGGCGCGGGAGCATCAGTTGTGATAATTCGGTAGGAACACCAATGGACTCGCGCGTATTCCGGGCGGTATGGCAACGGAGAACGGAGACGCGTGGTCCGGTCGCGAACTGCCGGCGATCGTCGACGCCTCCCCTGTTCCGACGATGGTTCACGACGCCGAAACGGGGGCGATCCTCGACGTCAATCCCGCGTGTGAGGACCTCTTCGGGTACGACGCCGAGGTACTGTGCGAACTGGACGTCTCGGAGTTCAGTCCGTCAGTGCCCGAAGCCGCGGCGCGTGCCGGTGACGCGATCGAACGAGCGGCGGCGACTGGCGCCTACGACTTCGATTGGGAGGTCACGAAAGCCGACGGCACGCGTGCGACGGTCCACGTCGAGCTGCGAGACCACACCGACGCGAACGCGCCGCGCGTGGTCGCGTACGTCACCGACGTGACGGAACATCGCAAGCGCGAGCGGGCGCTGCGCGAACTGCCGGGCGTGGCGGCCGACCTGATGGACGCCGAGACGCGCGAGGAGATCGCCTCGGTGACCACCGAGGCGGCCGACGCGACGATCGACTTCTCGTTCGCCGGCGTCCGATTGCTGACAGACGGCCGCCTCGAGATGGCGTCGATGACGGCCGACGCTGAGGCGTTCCTCGCGGACCAGGTCCCGTCCCCCGAGGTGGGCGAGGGCTTCGTGGGTGAGGCGTTCGCGAGCGGGGAGCCCCAGATCATCGACGACGTCAGCACGGCGTTGGACGACAGGGACACCGGGCCGGTCAACAGCGCGCTGTGCATCCCGCTCGGCTCACACGGCGTCCTCACGGTCGGCGGCAGTACCGTCGGCCAGTTCGGCGACTCCGACGTGGCGTTCGTGAAACTGCTGACGCGACTGACCGAGGCGGCGCTCGACCAGGTCGACCGCGAGGACCGGCTCCAGGAGCGCACCGACAGGCTGGAGACGCTACTGAACAACGCGCCGCTGATGTTCTACGAACTCGACACGGAGGGCACGATCGTCGAATCCCGCGGCCGGGGATTGAACCGGATCGGGCTGGATCCCGGTGAGGCGGTCGGCAACAGCATCTTCGAGATGTACGCCGACGTTCCGGCGGTCCAGCGGATCGCCGAAATGGCGCTGGACGGCGAACGTGTCAGCGAGGTCGTCAGCGCCGGCGGCCAGTGGTTCGACAACACGTTCCAGCCGGTGTTCGACGACGCCGGCGACGTCGAGCGGGTCGTCGGCGTCGCCTTCGACGTGACCGAGCAGAAACGAGTCGAACAGCAGTTCGCCCGACTCAGCGAGTCGGCGATCACGCTCTCGGAGAGCGACGGTGAGAGCGACGCCATCGAGCGAGCCGTCGACGTGGCCGAGCATGTCCTCGGCGAGGGAGTCGTCGCGTACTGGACGGCAGCGGACGACCCCGAACGGTTGACTGCGACGACCATCTCCGACTCCGCGTCAGTGATGGCCGAGGGTTCCGAGTCGCTGACCCACGAGCCGGGTGACCCCGTCTGGAACGCCTTCGAGGCCGGCGAGACCGTCATCGTGAACGACTTCGACGCCGAGGACATCGACTCGACGGCCGCGCTCCGGTCGGTGATCCTGGCACCGGTCGGCGAGCACGGACTGCTCACAGTCGGCCGGACCGACCTCGACGCCTTCGACGAGGAGAACCGCTACCTGCTGGCGCTTCTCTCGGGGCTGTTGCGGACGTCGCTGGACCGCCACCAGTACGAGCGGGCGCTCCAGGAGAGCAAGCGCGAACTGGAGCGCTCGAACGAGAGCCTCCAGCAGTTCGCGTACATCGCCTCTCACGACCTGCAGGAACCGCTCCGGATGGTGTCGAGCTACGTCTCGCTGCTCGACGACGAGTACGGCGACGACCTCGACGGCGAGGCCGAACAGTACATGGAGTACGCCACCGACGGCGCGGCGCGGATGCAACAGATGATCGACGGCCTCCTGCAGTACTCGCGGGTCCACACACAGGGCGAGGAGTTCACCGCGGTCGACGCCGAGGCCGTCTTCGAAGAGACCCTCCGCAGTCTGGAACTCCTGGTGGACGACGCCGACGCGCGGGTCGACTGTGGTCCGCTCCCGTCGGTTTCGGCCGACCGGAGCCAGCTCGGCCAGCTGTTTCAGAACCTCGTGAAAAACGCCGTCCACCACGCCGGTGAGGCGCCGTCGGTCGATGTGAGCGCCGAGCGGGTCGACGCGCCGGACCGGGACGGGACAGTCGACGGCGGCGGGCCCGCGGAGACGGGCGAGAAGTGGGTCCGGTTCACCGTCGCCGACGACGGTCCCGGGATCCCCGAGTCCCAGCACGACCGAATCTTCGAGATATTCAAGCGCAACAGTTCGCGGAGCGATTCGACCGGTATCGGGCTGGCGATGTGCCAGCGGATCGTCGACAGACACCGCGGCGACATCTGGGTTGAGTCCGAACCCGACGAGGGCGCCGCCTTTCACTTCACGATGCCGGCCGCCGAATCGGACGACACGGGATCAGACCGATGACAGAGACGAACCAGGGCGAGCCGGTGGAGATCCTCCTCGCAGAGGACAACCCCGGTGACGTGACCCTCACGAAGAAGGCGCTCGAACAGGGCAACATCATCAACAACCTCCACGTCGTCAACGACGGCGTCGAGGCGATGCGGTTCCTCCGGCAGGAGGACGAGTACGAGGAGAAGTCGCGGCCGGACCTTGTCTTGCTCGACCTGAACATGCCGAAGATGGACGGCCGCGAGGTGCTCGAATCGATCAAGACGGACGACGACCTCAAACGGATCCCCATCGTCGTCATGACGAGTTCGGAGGCCGAGGAGGACATCGTCCAGTCGTACGACCGCCACGCCAACGCCTATCTCACGAAACCGATCGACTACGACGGCTTCCTCGACATCGTCCGCTCGATCGAGGAGTTCTGGCTGACGGTCGTGAAGATGCCGCCGGAGTGACCATGCAGGAGACGATCGACACCCTGCTCGTCGAGGACAACCCCGCGGACGCCGACCTCATCCGCCACTATCTCGCCGGTCCGTCGGTCCAGGCGTTCTTCGAGGAGGTAACGCTCACCCACGCCGAGTCGCTGACGGCCGGGTTCGACGCGCTGGAGGGCGACCGCTTCGACGCGCTCATGCTCGACCTGGGCCTGCCCGAGTCGGCCGGGATCGAGACGCTCAGGCGCGTCGTCGACCACGACGTAGCCGTGCCGATCATCGTCCTCACGGGGCTCGACAACACCGACGTCGCGGTGGAGGCCATCCGGGTCGGCGCCCAGGATTACCTGCCGAAAAGCGACCTCGACGGGGGCAGGCTGGTCAGATCGCTCCGCTACGCCATCGAGCGCCACGAACAGGAGCAACTGCTCGCCCGACAGAACGAACAGATGGACTTTTTCAACAACATCCTCCGCCACGACATGAAAAACGGGATGAACGTCATCATGGCACAGGCCGAGATGCTCTCGACGGACCTGGACGACCCCGACCGGGTCGACCGGGCCGACAGCATCCGCCAGTGGAGCGACGACATCATCGGCCTGACCGACCGGATACGGTCGATCCTCGACACGGTCCTGGAGAACGACGACGACAGCTTAGAACCCGTCTCGCTCCCGGCCGTCGTCGAGGAGGAAGCCGACCGCGTGCGGTCGATGGCCGACCGCGTCTCCGTCGAGTGTGACCTGCCGGAGACGTGCCAGGTCCGCGCCAACGAACTGCTCGGCGACGTCGTCTCGAACGTCCTGACCAACGCCGTCGAACACACCGACGGCGAGGTCACCATCGTCGTCGAAACTACCGACGAGGGATCGGACGTCAGCCTCCGGATCGCGGACGACGGCCCCGGGATCCCCGCCGACAGCCACGGGAAGCTCTTCGAGCGCGGCCGGAAAGGACAGAGTTCCAGCGGGACGGGCTTTGGTCTCTTTTTCGTCTCCTCGATGGTCGAATCCTACGGCGGGTCGGTCCGCACCGAAGAGAGCGACCGCGGCGGCGCCGCCTTCGTCCTCGAACTGCCGCGGGCCTGACCCCGCGACGGGCTGTGACCCGATTGATTACTTTCATGCATTCACAAACGTTTTTGCATACGCAGTAGATATTCTAACCGGATGACCGACACGGCGCGACGCGCGGACGGTCCGGTGAATCGCGAGGTGGGAACGTGAGCACGAAGACTCGCCTCGCCCAGCAACTGGGGGTTGTCGCCGGCTTCGAGGACCCGCGGGTCGATCTCGAACAGTACCGGACGCCGCCGGATGTCGCGGCGCACCTGATACACACGGCGGACCTGCAAGGCGATATCGAGGACCGGACGGTCGTCGACCTGGGGACCGGAACTGGCATGCTCGCACTCGGTGCCGTCCTCCGCGGGCCGAAACGGGTCATCGGCGTCGACCTGGACCCGGGGCCGCTGGCGACGGCGCGGGCCAACGAGCGACGCGTCGCGGCCGCGGCCGACGTGGAGTGGGTCCGCGGGGACGCGACGGCGCTCCCGCTGGCGCCCGACGAGCCGACGACGGTCGTGATGAACCCCCCGTTCGGCGCCCAATCCGGCAACGAACACGCAGACCGCGGCTTTCTCGCGACGGCCGCCGCCGTCGCGGACGTGTCCTACTCGGTCCACAACGCCGGCAGCGAGGCGTTCGTCGAGTCGTTCGCGGCCGACAACGGCGGCCGGGTCACCCACGCCTTCGCCGCCGAACTGGAGTTGCCCCGCCAGTTCGACTTCCACGAGGCCGACTCGCAAGCGGTCGACGTGGAGGTGTTCCGGATCGCCTGGGACGGTGAGGACGCCGGCGATACCGACGACGCCGACGCGGCGTAACCGCCCGGGCGTCGCGGCTGGCCCGTCTCAGCCCTGCCGGGCGCGCGGGACGGACTTACTGGCGACCTGTACGCGCGTCCGGTTGCTGACCGCGACCAGATCACGACCGGTTCGGTTCAGCGTCAGCCCGCCGACCGTCGTCGCGTTCGAAGACGCGGGCACCGGTGCCCGTCCGAGGACAGACCCGTTCGTGGAGACGACCGCCTCGAACCCGCCATCGACGGGAGCGATAGAGACGTTTCGACCGTCGATCACCGGGCGGGCGCGCCGCGAGTCGCTCGCGTAGGCGAGTCGCTTCCGTTCGCCCCGCTCGCGTAGGGTCACCTTGTACACCGAGCCGTTGCCGACGAGGGACCACCCCTCGCGGTCGGCGTAGACCGTCTCCCGCCAGCCGAGCCCGCCGACGCGGACGGCCGCGCCCCCCCGGAACGCCAGTCGGCTCTTCGAGACGGCCTGGATCCAGACGCGCCGCTCCTCGTTGAGGACGACCACGCCGCTGGAGCGGATCGCCTGTGACTCCCCGTACAGGTACTCGTTGACCAGCGAGACGTACTGGTTGGGCTCGTTCTCGACGTAGGTGACGGTGTAGTCGCGCACCTCGACGGTCGCGGTGTCGGCCGGCAGCTCTCCCGAGACGGTCGCGAACCCGAACGGCACCGCGACCGACGCGAGCACGACGAGCGCGACCGCCACGACGGCCACCGACGCGTCCGGGCGCGGCAGCGCGACCGTGCGTCCCGAACGCCGCGGGATCAGCGATCGGTTCGAGGCCGACGCGGCCGTCGCCAGCAGCGCGGCGCCGAGGAAGATCACCCCGACGCCGACCGCGCGAAAGAGGGCGTAGCGGTTCGCCCCGAGGGGCGCGTAGATCGCCCACAGCGACTGGCGGATGCCGAAGATCAGCGCCGCGAACCACAGATACAGCGGGTTCGGGTAGTCCTCGCGGACGGCGAGGACGGCGATTCCGAGCAGGGCGCCGGCCAGGATACCGATAGCGTGGCCCTGGATCGCGATGTCGGCCCACCACGGCGAGAAGAAGCCGGGGCCGGGCTCGCGGGTGATGTAGGGGTTGCGCAGGCTCCGGTACAGCAGGTCGACGACCCGTTCGGCGATCAGCACGAGCACCGCCAGCAGCGGCCGCGTCACCATCGCGAAACCGATGTAGGCGTAGAGGACGCCCGAGAAGCCGATGACCGGCCCCATCGAGAAGGCGCCCGTGAAGACGCCCAGGGCGAGTGAGCCGGCGGGAACGGCGAGCAGTCGGACGAACGGATTCGTTCGGAGCGATGCGAACGACTCCGAGCCTCGCTCGGTGGGGTAGTGGCCGAGGTAGTACTCGACGAGCGGCGCGAACACGACCGTCCCGAGCAGGTTTCCGGTGATGTGGCCGACGCCGTTGTGAGCGAACCCAGCGGTGAGGATCCCGAGGGGGTAGAAGTACGACCACGACCGGAAGGGGATCACGAGCGGACTGTTGGGGTGTTCCCAGCCGCCCTGGAGGACCCAGTAGACGAGGAGAACGCCGAGGACGGTCAGCAGCGTCCCCCAGGGGACCCCGAGGACGAACCGGGCGCGCAGGCGGTCACCCCAGCGCTCGCCGGGGACGAGCGACCGGAGGACGGCGACCGAGACGGCGACCGCGACGAGGAGGAAGAGCTGCTGCCAGGGGGCGAGCGCGCGGACCGTCTCGAGGACCGACTCGGGCGACGACTGCAGCATGCCCGCCACAAAGAGGTCCGGTTAGTTATCCTTGGTGGCGCCGCGGGCTCCCCGTCGGCCCATCGGCGAGTCACGCGCGGGTGGCTCGGCCCGGGAACGGCCGCTCGCCGGAGGGGTAGAGCCGCAGGATTTTCGGGGGTCGACGCCGTTGTGAGGGGTGATGGGAGTTCGGCCACCGTCGAACGACGTGGACGAGGAACCGGACGTCGTCGAGTTCGGGATCGCGGCACTCGACGCGCGACTGGCCGACGCGGACGTGTCCTTCCCCGCGACGGCGGCGGAGTTGCGCGACCGGTTCGGCGACGCGACCGTCCCCTACAACGCCGCGGGCGACGAGATGCCCGTCGCCGAGGCGCTGGCCGAGACGGACCGCGACTCCTTCGACTCGGAGGGCGACCTGCTCAACGCCCTGCACCCCGTCTTCGAGCGCAAGCGCCAGACCGCCTCGACGAGCCTCTTCAAACAGCTGCGCGGGCTCGTGCCCTTCTGAACCGGTCCCGCTGGCCGGTCCGCAGGACGGCTCCACCGGACAGGCGCGTCACTCGGGCGGCGCCGGCTCTTCTTTCGGCGGGGATTCTCCGGACTGGTCGTCACCCGCATCGTCCCCGTCGCGGGCCTCGCCCGAACCGTCGACGCGAGCCGCGCCGTGCGTCCGCCCCTCGCTCAGCCGGTGGGTGAGGTCCTCCAGCTGGCGGGTCTGCTCGCGGTTGACCGTGAGGATCATGTCCGAGAGGACGCCGAACATCAGCAGCTGGACGCCGAAGATGATCGCCAGGCCGCCGAGGAAGGCGATGATCTCGTGGGAGGTCCGCGGGACCGTCACCCACTCGTAGGCGACGTAGGTCCCGAGGACCACGCCGACGACCAGGCTGACGGTGCCGACGCTCCCGAAGTAGAAGAGGGGGTTGTTCGTCTTGGCCATCTTGTACAGCGTCAGGATGATGTCGGCGCCGTCGCGGAACGGCCGGAGGTTCGTCTCGGAGTCGTCCGGGCGGGCGCGATAGCGGATCGGGACGACCTCCGTCCGGACGTTGTGTTTGACGCACTCGACGGCCATCTCCGTCTCGATGCCGAAGTAGTCCTCGGTCAGCGAGATGCGGTCGATAGACTCGCGGGTCAGCGCCCGGTAGCCGCTGAGGATGTCCTGGTAGTCGCGGCCGTGGATCACCGAGAACGCCCGGTTGATGACGCCGTTGCCGAACTGATTGAGCCGCGTCATCGCTCCCTCCTCCATGTCGGCGAAGCGGTCGCCGATGACGTGGTCGGCCCGCCCCTCGAAGATCGGTTCGAGCATCGCCGCGGCGTCCTCGGCGCGGTACGTCTGGTCGCCGTCGAGCATGAGCACGACCGGGGCGTCGGTCAGCTCGAACCCCTCCTTGAGCGCCTGGCCCTTCCCCTTCGATCCGCGCTGGGTGACGACGCGTGCCCCCTTCTCTTCGGCGATCGACTGCGTGCCGTCGGTCGACCCGCCGTCGATCACGAGGATGTCGTCGAACCCCTCGGCGGTGAACGACTCGACGACCGGACCGATCGTCTCCGACTCGTCGAGCGTGGGGACCAGCACGCAGACGTCGTCGTAATCCATCGTCCCCGCTTTGACGCTCCGGGAGAAAAAGGTTCCCCGTTGGCCCTCGGGGATCGCGGGGACGCGGCCGGAGTCGGAGGCGTCCGACGGGGTCGGCGGTCAGCGGTCGGCGGTCAATCGTCGGCCCGCTGTTCGCTCAGGTGTTCCCAGATCTCGGTGCAGCCGCAGCCGTCGGCCACGTCGTCGAGGTGGTCGTCCGCGCGGGCCTCGGCTCCGGCCGACTTCTCGTCGACCCGGTCGTCGTCGCTGGCAGCGTCCGCCGCGTCGCCGTCCGCGTTGTCTAGCTGGACCATAGTTACTCAGCTTGTGAGTAACCCATGACAGCGACAGGTAAGTACCTTTCGGGGACACTTTAACCCCGGGCGGCGAACGTAGCGGTGACATGAGCGGCGAGGGGAGCGAGGTCTTCGACCGGTTGGGGCTGACCGAGTACGAGGAGACGGCGCTGCGGGAGCTGCTCGCGCTCGGGAAGACGACGGCGCCGAACCTCGCCGAGGCGACGGACATCCCGAAGGCCCGGATCTACGGCGTCCTCGAGGCGCTGTCGGACCGCGGGTTCGTCGAGGTCATCCCCGGCCGACCGAAGGAGTACCAGCCCAAGCCCCCGGAGGCGATCCTCGACCGCGCCGTCGAGAACCATCGCCAGGACTACGAGACGTTCGCCGCCGCGATCGACGACCTGCGCGAGGAGTTCCTCGCAGCGTTCCGGCCGCGCTACGAGCGGGCCAGCGAAGACGTGACGCCCACGGAGGAGCTGTTCCACGTCGTCGACGTGGGCGAACCCAGCGAGCGCGAGACGCGCCGGCTCTACCACGAGGCCACCGACGAGGTCCACGTCGTCACCAAGAGCTTCGAGTACTTCGACTCGGTCGAACCCGCGTTCGCCGACGCGCTGAATCGGGGTATCGACGTGTCGGTCCTGATGCTCGTCCCCGACTTCCTCTCGACGGACCCCCGCGACGAGCCCGCCATCCAGCGGGGGATCGTCGAGCGGATCCGCGAGGAGTACCCCGCCGCCGAGATCCGCTTCTCGACCGGCAAGCTCCCGTTCCGCGGCCACGTCGCCGACCCGAGCCTCGACTACGACACCGGCTCGGCCATCCTCCTCGTCGAGGAGGAGGACGTACCCAACCACATGCGCCAGGCCGCGATCACCGACAACGCATCCTTCGTCGCCGGACTGAAGCGCTACGTCGACCTCATCTGGGAACACGAGAGCGTCGACGCCTACCCCGACCTGTGACCCCGGTCAGCGTGGTCGGGACCGACTCTCGCTCGCCCCCCACGTGTAAACACTAATGGCCCGGCCGGGGATACTGCCGGGCGTGAAGGTCGCGTACCTGACGACGTATTACAACGGCGCGGTCGACGGCCGCTTCGGCCGCTTCCACGACTGGGTCCACACCCTCCGGGACGCCGACGATCCCCCCTTCGACTTCGAGGTCGTCGCGCTGAGCGCCAGCAACGACGACGGGACGCTCTCCTCGCCGCCCCACGGCGTGCTCGGCGAGGCGACCGACATGTGGGGCTCGCCGTTCAACGACGTGGAGTACGCCCTGAACGTCCCGCGGGCGATCCGCGACCTCGCGCGCATCGACTTCGACGTGTTGCACGTCCTCCGGACCGACCTGAAGGTGTACCCGATCGCGCTGGCGTTCGCCGACCGCTCGCCCGTCATCGGCCCGAACGTCCAGGGCTACGTCCCCGGCCGCGAGGGCGAGCGCTGGAACCGCGGCGGCCTCGCCGGCCTCCGGAACCGCTACGAGTTCCGCCGCGGACGCGCCCTGCTCCGCGCGGCCGAGGACCCCACGCTCGTCGCGCTCAGTCGCTACCACGCCGACAACGTCCGGACGTACGACCCGCCGGGCGTCGTCGAGACGATCCCCCCCGGTGTCGACCCCTGTTTCACCCCAGGGGCCGACCCCGAAGTCGCGCCGTCGCCGGCGACGGCCCCGGAGCGCCCGACGCGCTTGCTCTACGTCGGCGACTTCACCGAGTACAAGGGCTACGACCGGTTTCTGGACGCGCTGGCGGGACTCCCCGACGACCTGCCCGTTCGGGCGACGGTCGTCGGGAGCGGCGACCCGCGCCGCGACCGCATCGACGCCCTCGGACTCGCCGACACGGTCGAGGTGGCGGGGTTCGTCCCCCGCGGCGACCTGCCGGCCTACTACCGCGAGGCGGACTGGTACGTGATGCCGTCGGTCGACGAGAACGGCCCGAACACCGTCGTCGAGGCGCTGGCCTGCGGGACGCCCGTCGTCGCGACCGACAAACCGGGGATCAACGAGTACGCGCCCGAGGGGGCCGCGATCTACGTCGACCGCGACGGCGACGGGCTCCGACGCGGACTCGCCGAGGCCCACGAACGTCGGCGAGACTGCGGCGAGGCGGCCCTCGCCCGCGCCGGCGAGTGTTCCGCCGAGCGCACGCTGGCGGCGCTCGCAGCCCTCTACGAGCGCCATCTTGAACGCACGCGCGAGTGAGAGGACCGAAGCGGCCCCGCCGAGCGCCGAGCGGCGGCCGCCACGACGGATGCCGACCGACACCGAACGGTTTATCGACGGGCCGGAAAAACGCGGAGCCATGACTGCAGAACCGCTGGCCTACCGGGCGCGCAAGTGGGCGCTCCAGCGGATCACGGGACCGCTCAAACGGCCCGACCAGCACGAGCGCCTCGCCAGGACGGACTGGGACGTGCTGGTCGTCCTCGACGCCTGCCGATACGACGCCCTCCGGCGGGTCGCCCACTGGCCCGTCGACGCCTGCCGGTCGCCTGGCACCGCCACCGGTCAGTGGCTCGGCGCCTGCGAGCGCTCCGGCGTGCTCGAAGGCAGCCACGTCGCGACCGGCAACGTCAACTACGCCAACTGGGACGTGGGCGCCGCCGACGTAGACCACGTCTGGGAGGACCACTGGGACGACCGGCTGGGCAACGTCCTCCCCGAACCCGTTCTCGACGCCGCCGACGACTTCCTCGCCGACGGGAACCGTCCGGTCGTCGCCCACCTCCTCCCGCCCCACGCGCCCTACGTCGCCGAAGTCGGCGACAGCTGGATCCCTGCGTTCCCGGACACGGACGTGTGGCGGCGAAACCCCGGCCGCGACGACGAGGACAAGCTCTCCCCGCAGGTCGCCATGGCCTCGGGTCACGTCGACATGGACCGCGCTATCGACGGCTACCACGCCTCCGTCGAGTCGACCTGGAACGCCGTCGTCGACTACGTCGGCGAGTGGGTCGCCGACGACCTGACCGTCGTCGTCACCGCCGACCACGGCGAGACATTCGGCCGCCTGCGCGACTGGGGCATGTACGGCCACCCGAACAAAGTCCACGTCGGCCCGCTCACGAAGGTCCCCTGGGTCGTCTTCGAGCCCGCCGCGCCCGTCGGCGACGACGAGTCGGCCAGCGGCGTCCAGGAGAAACTCGAAGCGCTCGGCTACGTCGAAGGGTAGCACCACCACGGCTCGCCGCCACCGACCGCCTCCCGGCGGCCGGCCGCTCTCAGGCCCGGTACAGCGAATAGAGGGGTTCGAACGCGTCGACGGTCCGGCCGAGCGCCGACCGCTCGCGCCACCACTCGGTGACCTCGCCGGGCGTCCGGATCCGGTCTTCCGACCCCGTTACGAGGTTCGCGTTCGCCATCGGGTCGTCCTCCAGGTGGGGGTGGCCGACCAGGGTTACGACGCCGGCGCCGACCATCGCCGGCGTCACCGCGGGGACGTGCGTCGGGACGAGCGTGACGCCCTCGACGGTCCGCGGCACCGGCCACCGACCCTCGTTCAGACAGTCGAACCCCGCGTCGGCGAGCGCCCGCACCGTCGCCCGGTCGTACTCGTGCCACGGCGGGACGAACGTCGTCGGCTCGATGCCGTGCGATTCGAGGATATCGCGCCCGGCACCGATGCGCCGGCGCTGCTCGTCGGGGTCGACGCCCGCGAACTCGCTGCGCTCGTCGTACAGCGGCCCGCCGCGACCCTCGCCGATGTTCTCGTGGGTGTAGCCGTGCTGTGCGAGTTCCCAGCCGTTCGCCCGCAGGTCGTGGAGGAACGCGACCACCTCGGCCGACAGCCGCTCGCCCTCGAACTTCGGGACGACGGCGACCAGCCCCCGGAGCCCCCGCTCGTCGTAGCGCGAGAGGGTATCGACCCACGTCTCGACGCCGCAGTCCTGGTGGTAGTCGTCGAAGCGCAGACAGACCAGCGACGCGCGGGTGATGCCCGGCCACATGGTCACTCGCGGGACGACGACGCTGTCTGCGGAGCCGCGTCGGTCATCAGATGTACCCCAGGTCTTCGAGCTGGTCCTCCAGTTCGGGGTCGTCGGGCGTCCGGAAGTTCCCCGGGCTGTCCAGCGGGTCGAGCGTCTCGCGCAGCACCCCTTCCAGCGCGTCGGCCACGTCCGGGCGCTCGTCGACCAGGTTCTCGCGCTCGTAGCGGTCCTCGCGCCAGGCGTACAGCTCCCGGTCGCCGTCCTCGGTGACGATCAGCTTGTGCTCGTCGTCGCGGACCGCCTGCAGCGAGCGGGCGTACCGCTCGGCGTCGAACTCCGGGTACTTCCGCTGGAGGCGCCGCACCGGCCCGTCGAAGCCCGCGTACTCGGCGAACGTGTGGTCGTGGTACCGCCTGTCCGCGAAGTCGTAGAGGCTCTCGCTGGGCCCGTAGTCGGGCGCCGGCGCGCCCGCCGCTTCGAGCATCGTCGGGTGCAGGTCGACCAGCGACACCTGCTCGTCGACGGTCCGCCCGGCCACCGACCCGTCGGCCGAGCCGCCGGCGCTCGCGGGCGGCTTGATCACCAGCGGGACGTGCAGCAGGGTGTCGTACAGCGAGAAGATGTGGCTGGCGAGGCCGTGGTCGCCGAAGTTGTCGCCGTGGTCCGCGGTCAGAATTATCATCGTGTCCTCGTAGGCGCCCTGCGCTCGCAGGAAGGCGACGAGCTCGCCGACCAGATCGTCGAGGTAGCGGACGGCGCCGTCGTACCACGAACGGATCACGTCCCACTCCGCCTCGGTCATCTCGGCGTTGCCCGTCAGGACGTTGTCGCCCGCATCGTGTGAGACTTCGCGGAGCTTCTCGATGTCGTGGCCCGAGAGGTCCTGCGGTTCGCGGCCGGTCGCGCCGATGGCGCGTTCGAGGAGCTCCCAGCGCGGTCGGTCGAAGCCGTCGAGGAACATCCCCTTGTACGGCCGCGGCGGATTGAACGGGCTGTGGGCGGTCTTGGCGTTGACGAACCCGAAGAAGGGGTCGTCGTCGGCGACGGCGTCGGCGACGAACCGCTGCAGTCGGTCGTACTTGTAGCGGCTCTTGTCGTCGGGCCCTCGCGTCAGGGTGAACCCGACCTGCCTGGCGAACGAGCGGTCGGTCGCGACCTTCCGGACGAAACCGGCGTCGGGCGCGATCCGGCGCGTCTCGACGTAGTCGTCCACCCCGCGGGCGTACCCGCGCTCGGCGCGGATGTGCGCGCCCGCGCTCGCCGCGAACGTCCGATACCCCTCGCGCTGGAGCGTCTCGGGTAGCGTCTCCAGATCGTCCGGAATCGCCAGTCCGTTGCCGTAGATCCCGGTGTGAGAGGGGTACCGGCCGGTGAACACCGCACCGTGGGTGGTCGGCGTCCAGATCGACGGCGCGAAGGCGTTGTCGTACGTCACGCCGTCCTCGGCCAGCGCCGTCATCGTCGGCGTCGTCTCGCGCTCGTAGCCGTAGGTCGAGCAGTGGTCGGTCCTGACCGCGTCGAGCACCAGAAAGAGGACGTTCGGTTTCGTCATCACATGTACCCCAGGTCTTCGAGCTGCTGTTTCACGTCGTCGCCGCCGGCGGTGAAGTCGCCGCGCTCCACCTCCCGGGAGTGGTTCGCACTGTCAAGTTCCGCGTCGACGGCGGCGCGAACGTCCGTGACGCTGTCGATCGACTCGACCAGCTCAGGGTCGGTGCCGGCGACCATCGCCTCCTCCGTGTGGACGCCGTCCTGCAGTCCGTGGTCGCTGACCAGCAGGAGTTCGTCGCCGTCGGCCAGGTCCGCGCGGAGTTCGCCGACGAACTCGTCGAGTTCGTCGTAGGCCCGCCGCTGCAGGTCCGGCAAGTCGTACGTGACGTGGCCCACGAGGTCGAGTCCGCTCGTGTAACCGAAGACGAGTTCGTATCGGCCACCGCGCAGCCCGCGACGGACCCGCGCGGTCCGGACCATCGCCATCTCCAGACACTGCTCGTAGAAGGCGTAGGGGTCCGCGGAGGTGTGCCCGCCAGTCGCCTCGGGGTCGCGTTCGAACAGTTCGCCCATGTGCCGGCGGAGGCTGTGTTCGCGGTCCTCGGTGTCGGGGTCGACGACGTAGTTCGGGACGCCGATCGCGGTCGACTCGCGGCCGTCGAACACCGTCGAGAGGCCGTTGTCCGCGTAGTAGTCGGCGGGCGTCCGGAACGCGTCGGCGTCGGTGTTGGTCAGCAGCCAGGCACCGATCCGCGTCTGGAGGCCGTCGGGCAGCAGGTAGTCGGCGACGCGGCTTCCCGCGGCGATCAGCGGGTTCTCCCAGGTGACGCCGTCGTCTTCGAGCGTGAGGCCGTGTCCGGCCGGCTCCAGCCCCGTGATAATCGTCGGCCACAGCTCGTGGGTACTGGGTTCGCCGGCCGAGCTGACGATCGTGTCGATCGACCGGTGGGCCTCCAGCACGAGGTTCGGATGCGCTTCGGGGTCGACGAGCTCGGGGTCGAGCGCGTCGATGCCGAACACGACGAGGACCATTGTACCGGGACGGAGTCAGCCGGGAGATTAATCTCTTACGGAGGGGATCGGAGGTCGCCGGCGTCGCCAACCGCGACCGGACGCCCCGGGTCGACCGGAGCGGCGATCGGAATCCAAAAGACCGGTGGCCATCATCGGGCGTGTGAGCGCAATGGCACCGCCAAACGTCTGCTGGATAACACTCGATAGCGTCCGATCCGACCACACGGCGCTCGACGGCTACGAACGCGACACGACGCCGACCATCGCGCGACTCGCCGAGGCGGGCGCCGGCTTCCGCAACTGCTTCGCCCACAGCAAGGACACCCTCCAGTCCAGCGGTGCCATCCTGACGGGCTACCCGCCCACCGGGACGACCGTTGGCGTCGACGGCAACCGCCTCCCCGACGAGGTGACGACCGTCGCCGAACGCTTCCGGTCGGCCGGCTACGACACCGCCTGTCTCTCCCGGAACTCCTACGTCAGCGCCGAGACGGGCCTCGACCGCGGCTTCGACCGCTTCCAGTGGCTCGCCTCCTCGACCATCCATCAGGCCGGCCCCGTCACCCTGCTGAAGTATCTGCTAAACATCCGAAACCACTCGGCGGGCTTCCGACCGGACACCGCGAAACACGCCTCCCCCTTCCTGATGAACGAGGTCGCGAAGGGGTGGCTCGACGACTTCGAGGGCAGCGAGGACCCCTTTTTCTTCTATCTCCACTACAACGAACCGCACCGCCCCTACTACCCGCCGGGGATGTTCCTCGACGCCTACGCCGACGACCTGCCGATGTCGGGCCGCGAAGCCGCCGAGCTCGCGACCGACATCCACTATCGGGTCGACGAGATCATCGCCGACGGCTGTCACCTCTCCGAGGAGGAGTGGGCCGCGCTGCTGGCGACGTACGACGCCGAGATCGCCTACACGGACTACATGGTCGGGCAGCTGCTCGACCACCTCGACTCGCTTGATCTGGGCGACACCGTCGTCGTCGTCACCGCCGACCACGGCGAACTGTTCGGCGAGTGGGGACTGCTCTCGCACAAGTACGTCCTCGACGACGCGGTGACGCGCGTCCCGATGGTCGTCCACGGGCTCGACGAAGACCTGGCGGCCGGCGACGACGACCTCGTCCAGCACGCGGACGTGATGGCGACGCTGCTGTCGGTCGCGGGCGCCGACGCCGACGACCTGGCCGGCGTCGACCTGCGCTCGGAGACGCGGGAGTTCGCCGTCTCCCAGCGCGGTCCCGTCGACTTCGAGGGGCTGGCCGAGCGCTATCCGGGCTTCGACCCGTCGAAGTTCCGCCACGGCACCCTCTCGGCGCTCCGGACCGCTGAGTGGAAGTACCAGCGCGGCGGCGACGGGAGCGACCTGTTCGAACTCCCAGACGAGGACGAGGGCGACGACGTGCGCGCCGACCACCCGGACCGCGCCGCCGAGATGGACGAGCGACTCGACGAGTGGTTCGACGAACACGGCCGCCCGCGCGGTCGCGGCGCCGAGGCGGAGTTCTCCGACGCCGTCCAGGAGCAACTCGAAGAGCTCGGCTACATGAGCTGACGCGCGGCGAAGTCGCCGGGACCGCCCCCGGGGTCGCCGGCCGGGAACCGCGGTGGCCGGACAACACAAACGTTTCAACGACCCCCTCGGAAGACGCCATCGTGCAACCGCAGTGGGGCGTCGGCGACGGCCGTCCGCGTCGGTCGGGAGGCGAGCGACCGTGAGCGGCCGCCAGGGCAGGACGACGCTGATCTACTTCCTGACCCAGGTCGGGACGACGCTGTCGGGATTCGCCGCGACGTGGTACATCAACGTCCGCCTCGGCGCGGGAGCGTTCGGCGAGTACTCGACGGCCGTCGGCGTCCTCTTCTGGCTGAACATCCCCGCCAGCGCGCTGGGGGGCGCCGTCAACAAGCGGATGAGCGAAGGGGAGACGCCCGGGGCGTTCCTCGCCGCGGGCCACCTCGCGAACCTCGCCGTCAACGGCGTCCTCGTCGGCGGCCTGCTCCTGTTCCGCGAACAGGTCAACGTCTTCATCGGCCTCGACGTGGCCGTCTTCTTCGCGGCCCTCGTCGGCGCTCGCGCCGTCTTCGACGTGGCGGTGTCGGCGCTCCGGGGTAACAAACAGGTCGGGCTCTCCGGGGCGATCAAGACCTTCGAGTCGGTCGTCCGCTCTGGGGTCCACATCGGCGCGCTCTTTTTCCTCGGGGTCGGCGTCGCCGGCCTCGTGATCGGCCACGCCGCGGCGCTGCTGCTCGCGGCGGTCGCCGGCGTCGTGCTCCTCGACGAGCGACCCGCGAAACCCGGCCGCGAACACTTCGCCTCGCTCGGCGAGTACGCGCAGTACTCCTGGGTCGGGACGCTGAAGACCCGTGCGTTCGCCTGGACGGACATCGTGATGATGCGCGGGCTGAGCCTCTCGGTGATCGGCCTCGCGTCGGTCACCAAGGCACAGCTCGGCATCTACAACGTCTCGTGGACGCTCGCATCGGTCCTCGCGCTGGTCAGTATCGCCATCAAACAGACCCTGTTCCCGGAGCTGTCCGAACTCGCCGTCGACGACGAGTACGATCGGATCCACCACTTCCTCAACGAGGGGCTCGCCTTCACCGGCGTGTTCGCCGTCCCGGGGCTGTTCGGGGCGGCCGTTGTCGGCGACAAACTGCTGACGGTCTTCGGCGCCGAGTACGCCGCCGGCGGCGGCATCCTCGTCGTGCTCATCGGCGCGCGGCTGTTCGCCGCCTACTCCGAGCAGTTCGTCAACGTCCTCAACGGGATCGACCGTCCCGACGTGGCGTTCCGAGTCAACGTCGTCTACATCGCTGTGACGCTCACCTCGAACGTCGCCCTCATCTCGCTGTTCGGGTGGTGGGGCGCCGCCGTCGCCACCGCGTTCTCGGCGCTCGTCAGCATCGCCGTCGCCGGCTTCGCCGTCTCGCGGCTGATCGGTCGGCCGGAGGTGCCCGTCCGAGACATCGCCGCGCAACTGGCGGCGTCGCTCGTCATGTTCGGCGCCGTCTTGATTCTGGAACGGACGCTGCCGGACACCCTCGCCTGGACGTTCGTCGTTGTCGGCGTCGGCGCGGTCGTCTACGTCGGCGCTCTGCTCGCGATCTCCACCCGCGTCCGGCGGAAAGCCGCCGGTGCCGTGCCCGTCGACTTCGGGCGATAGGACGATGGGACCGAGCCGACCGGCCGCGTTCGGGACCGCCTACTCCACGTAGCCCAGGTCGCGCAGCCGTCCCTGTAGCTCCTCGGGCACCTCGTCTTCGACGCCGGTTTCGGCCCCGCGGTCCTCGAATGTGACCCGGCCGTCACGGCTGACGAGGCGGCGCTCGAAGTCCTGCCAGAGCACGGTCGCCTGCTCGTGCCAGGGCGCGATCGTGATGGTGTAGTCGGTCGTCGTCTCCAGCAGGTCGTTGCCGTGCCAGTCGTCGGCCACGTCCGCGCCGGCGCTGGCGGCGATGGTCGGCGTCAGGTCCAGCAGGCTACACGGCCCCTCGGCGTCGATCCCGTCGAGGACGACGGGCACCTCGACGAGGCAGTCGTCGACGCGGCGCAACTGGGGCTGGTGGAAGTAGTACCCCTCGTCGCCGAACCCCTCGCCGTGGTCGGCGGTGAAGACGAACGTGGGGTCGTCGCTGTCGATCTCCGCGAGCAGGTGGCGGATGTTCTCGTCGGCGCGGTCGAGCGAGTCGCGGTACTTGCGCTCGATCTCCGCCTCCTCGGCCTCGGTGAGGTCGTCGGGCTTGAAGAAGGCCTTCTGGTCGAGCGCCTCGGAGATGGCGTCGTCGCCGGCGCCGTAGGGGCGGTGGGTTTCCATGAGGTGGACCCACAGGAACCGCGGCCCGTCGGCGGCGTTGAACCACTCGACGGCCTGCTCGACCACTTCGCGGTCGCGCGGGCGGTTCGCGCTCTTGGCGTGGGGCGGGTAGAACTTGTAGTAGATCCGCCGCAGCAGGTCGAAGTTGGCGAGGTACTGCCGGAGACCGCTGCCGCGGTTGCCGGGTTCGATGAAGCTATCGTAGCGGTCGAACCCCTCGGCGAAGCCGAACGTCGCGTCGGTGTTGGGGTTCGGGGAGAGCCCCAACGTGGAGTAGCCGGCCGCCGAGAGCGCCCCCGCGAGCGTCGGCCCGCTCACCCGCCCCGTCAGCACCGACTCGTAACTGGAGGCGTGGATGCTCGCCAGGCTCGGCCGCGTGTACTGCGCGGCCGTCATACCCGTCTCCACGTCGAACGAGGAGACGTACTCCATCTCGTCGACGTAATCGGCGCGCACCGAGTCGGCGGTGACGAAGACGATGTCGTCCATTCGTTTCCTCTCTCGACCAGTGTCGGAATGACGTTTGTGATCCCCGATACCGGGACCGCGACCGGCGGGCCCCCGCGACGGTGCGGACGGCTCACCGGATCCAGGTGACGACGATCGTCCGCGCGAGGCCGACGGCGTAGCCCAGCCCCGGCTTCTTCGTCTCGCCGGCCTCGCGTTCGCGGATGGTGACGGGCACCTCGCGGATCCGGAGGCCGTTCTTGCGGGCTTCGATGATGAGCTCCGGCGCCGAGAAGCGCTCCTCGGTGAGCGTCAGTTCGCCGAGGCGGTCGCCGCGGATGGCGCGGAACCCGTTCGTGCAGTCGGTGATGTCGGCCCTGGTGAGGCGGTTGATGACCCACGTGAACGCGCGGATACCGCCCCGACGGGTCATCGAGTTGCCCGAGCGGTCGCGGCCGCGGTAGCGCGACCCCATCACGTAGTCGGCCTCCCCGTCGACGATCGGCGAGACGAGCGCGTCCAGTTGGTCGACGGGGTGTTGCCCGTCGGGAGCGACTGCCGTGAGTGTAATACCCCCGAGCGTGTGCTGCTAATATCCCGCGACCAGTGGTGATTGTCCAATGACACGTCCGGCTCGCGTCCGTCGGTCCGCGACCGGTCGCCACCCACATCACCCAAGTAGGGCGGGGGTGTAGCGGTCGACGGGAAACGTCGCCGATGTCACAGCCACGTGCCGCCCTCTCCGTCGACTTCGAGTTTTTCGACCATCTGCCGGCCTACCGCGGCGCCCGCGGGACGGTCGATCGGCCAGCCGTGGGGCTGGGGGGTGTCACCGCGCTCCTCGACGCCTTCGCGGCCGCGGACGCGGCGGCCACGTTCTTCACCGTCGGCGAGATCGCCGATGCGCACCCGCGCGTGGTCGAACGCGTGGCCGACGAGGGCCACGAGGTCGCTTCGCACACCTACACGCATCGGCACCTCTCGGACCTCGACGCCGACGAGCGCCGCGACGAACTCGTCCGCTCGAAAGAGCGCCTCGAAGCGGTCGCCGGCGAGTCGGTCACGGGCTTTCGGGCCCCCTCGTTCGACATGGGACCGGACCACTTCGGGACGCTTGCGTCGGCGGGCTACGCGTACGACGCCAGCGTCGTCCCCTGCCGGTCGATCCCCGGCTGGTACGGCGGCGAGTTCGACGCCGAGCGCCCGACGCCGGCCAGCGCCGTCGACCCGGCCGCGCCCGCCGGCCTCGCGGAGGTCCCGGCCGCGGTGATGCCGTACCTCCGTCTGCCGCTGACCGGCACGTGGATCCGGTTTTTCGGCGTCTCGTACACGATCCTCGGGATGCGCCTGCTCGCGCGCCGCGGGGTCGCGCCGGTGCTGTACGTCCACCCCTGGGAGCTGGTCGACCTCCCGCCGGTCGAGGGGGTTCCGAAACGGGTGTTCGTCCGGACGGGCGCGTACATGCGGCGAGCGGTCCGGCGGATCCTCGCGGAACCGTTCGCGTTCGTCACCGTCGGAGAACTCGCAGACGACGTCACATCGGCGGATCCGAACCCGGCAGCAAGGAGTGAGTGAGCGTGCCGGACGCCGACGGGACGGACGAGGAACGCGGCCGCGACTGGCGGCGACGCGCGCTGTCGGTTCTCCAGTGGGCCGTCGCGGTCGGCGCGTTCTGGTACGTCGCCCGCGGGGTCGACTGGTCGGCGACGGCGAGCGAACTGGCGACGCTGGACGCGCTCGTGGTCGCGGGCGTCCTCGCGGTCACGGCCGCGGAGTTCGGCTCGCGGTTCTCGATGTGGTACGCGCTGCTGAACGGGCTCGGCCCGACGGACCTGCGGACGACCGCCAGCGTCGACCTCGTGATCAAGTTCGTCAATCACGTCGTCCCGTCGAAGGCCTCGGGCCACTCGGTCGCGCCGCTGGTCGTCCGCCACTACACCGACGCCGACTGGACGGAGGCGGTCGGCGTCGCCGGCGTCAACACCGGGCTCTACGCCGCGCTCTACGGGCTGGTCGCGCTCGCCGGCCTCGCGCTGTTCGCCGGGCGACTCGCCGGTGGCTGGCTGCTCGTCGTCGCCCTGTCGACCGCCCTCTACCTCGCTGCCGGCGCGCTCGTCCTCCTGGCCGGGCGCCGGATGGACGCGGCCGGGCGCCTGGCGAGCCGGCTCGGCGGCACGCTCGGACGGGTCCCGAGAGTCGGCGACCGCCTCGCGGCTGTCGCGGGCGCGCTGCCGTCGTTCACGGCCGATTCGGCGGACGTGTTCCGGCGGCTCTCGGCCAGCCCGTCCGTCGTCGGCCCGTACGCGCTCGGGTGGGCGGGGACGCTGATGGTGTTTCCGGGCCTGCGCGTCTGGGTGTTGCTCACCGCGCTGGGCGGGGAGTTCTCGCCCGCCCTGGCGCTGCCGGTCGTGCTCGTCACGGCCTACAGCGTGACCGTCCTGCCGCTGACGCCCGGCGGCGTCGGCGTCGCGGAGGCCTCGGCGACCGCCGCGCTCGTCGGGCTCGGCGTCGCGCCCGAACTCGCCCCGGTCGTCGTCCTCCTCGACCGGACGTTCGGCGTCTACCTCCCTGCCGTGCTGGGCTGGCTCCCCGCCGCGAACCTCGACGTGGGCGACCTGTTCGCCCGCGGCGAGGAAGGGAGCGGGTAGGCGATAGCGGCCTCCGCCGGCGCGACCGGTTGGTGCGTGAGGGGTGCGTATCCGTGCTATGGAGGGGCTACCGTCCGGACGAACGAAATGTATTTCCGGCCGCCTCGCGGGGTTTCGACAATGACGCGGACCTTCGTCGTCGGGCTCGACGGCGCCAGTTGGCTGCTGACCGAGCCCTGGATCGAAGACGGCCTCCTCCCGAACCTCGCGGCCCTCCGCCAGTCGGGCACCTACGCCACCAGCCGCAGCTGTCTGCCGCCGGTCACCTACCCCAACTGGAAGTGCTACGCCTCCGGCAAGAACCCCGGCAAGCACAGCGTCTACTGGTGGGAACGCATCGACCTTGCCGACGAGCGAATCGACGTCATGAGCGGGAGCGACTACAAGACCGCCGAACTCTGGGACTACCTCAACGCCGACGGCCAGCGCGCGGGCGTCGTCAACATGCCCTCGATGTATCCGCCCCGCGAGATCGACGGCTACGTCGTCTCGGGCGGCCCCGACGCCGTCGAAGGCGAGTACCGCTCGCTCGACACCGGCTACACCTATCCACCGGAGTTCGAAGACGAACTCGTGGACCGCTACGACTACCGGGTCCACCCGGACCCGCTGCTGTCCTCGAACGAGGAGCGCGGCGCCGAGGTCGAGGAGATCCTCGACCTGCTCGACCTGCGCCTCGAGGTCGCCCGCGACCTGTTCGTCGAGGAGGACCTTGCGTTCACCCACGTCACCCTCTTTTACCTGAACGTCCTGCATCACTTCTTCTGGGACGAGGAGCCGACGAAACGGGCCTGGCAGCTCGTCGACGAGTGGCTCGGCGATCTCGTGGCCCTCGACGACACGAACGTCGTGATCGTCTCCGACCACGGAGCGGCCGCGACGACGACGGAGTTCTACGTCAACGAGTGGCTGGCCGAGAACGGCTATCTCACCCGCGCGAGCGGCGTCGAAGACTACTTCCAACGGGTGGGGCTCACCCGCGAAAACGCGCTCGCGCTCGCCAAGCGACTGGGGGTCGTCGACGTGCTCGCCGAGACCGTCCCACAGTGCGTCCAGGAACTCGTCCCCCAGAGCGCCGGCGCCAAACGCGAACGCAAGATGGAGTTGATCGTCCCCGTGGAGACGAAGGCGCTCGCCAGTGGCCAGGGCCCCATCTACCTCAACCCCCGCTTCGACGTGGACTCGGTTCGCGAGGCGCTCATCGCCGATCTGGAGGGAGTGACCGACGAGCACGGCGAGCCGCTGTTCACCGGCGTCTACCGCGCCGAGGAGGTGTACGACGGGCCGTACGTCGACATCGGGCCCGACGTGGTCGTCGACCAGCGGCCGGGTGTCCACGTCAACGATGGAATGGGCGGCGACGCCGTCCAGACGAAGCCCGACCGCTGGGCCGCAGAGAACACGCCGAACGGGATCTTCGTCGCCGCGGGCCCCGACTTCCAGTCGCGCGGCGAGATCCCGGAGATAGATATCCGCGACATCGCACCGACGCTCCTCGCCGCCCACGGCGTCGACACGCCGACCGACGTGGACGGCGAGGTACTCGACATCTTCGTCGACGACCCAGACGTGGGCACCCAAGCGCCGATCGACCACGAAGACACCCGCGCGGGCGGCCCGTCCGAGGAGGTGGCCGACCGGCTGACCGAACTCGGCTACATGGAGTGAGCGCGGCGAGACGCTCCAGCGGCGTCCCTGGAGTAATGGGCACCCAGTCCGTAGGTTCGGGTATCGATGTCTCTCCGTTCACTGCTCGACCTCCCGGTCGACATGGGCTGGCGCCACGTCCTGTTCGCCAACTGGCCGGTCGATCCCGCAGTCGTCGAGGCGCACCTCCCCGAATCGCTGACCGTCGACACGCACGACGGGCAGGCGTGGCTCTCTGTCGTCCCGTTCACCAACGTCGGGGTCCGACCGCACGGGGTCCCCGAGTGGACCGGCTTCACGCTCCCCGAGTTGAACCTTCGGACCTACGTCACTCACGACGGCGAACGCGAGCGAGCCGAGGGCGATACCGGCGCGGCAGACGACGGCCCCGCCGCCGACCGCGGGGTGTACTTCTTCAGCCTCGACGCCGACGGCATCCTGGGGGTGTCCGGCGCCCGCGTTTTCCACCACCTGCCGTACTACTTTGCGAGCATCTCGATGCGCGCCGAGGAGTCGCAAATCGCCTTCGAGAGCGAGCGCTGGCACCCCGGCGCGCGGCCCTGCGACTTCGACGCCCGGTACGGACCGACGGGCGAGCGGTTCACCTTCGAACCGGGCTCGCTCGACGACTTTCTCACCGAGCGCTACCGCTACTACACGGAGACGCCCAGCGGCGACCTGCGCTACGCACAGATCAGCCACCGCCCGTGGCCCCTATACGAGGCGTCGGTCGAGTTCCGCGACAACGAGGTATTCGAGACGAACGGCTTCGCGACACCCGATAGCGACCCGGTCTTCCGCTACAGTCCCGGCGTCGACGTGACCGCCTCGGGGAGCCGGCGGGCGGAGTAGACATCGCGCTCGGTACCGGTGACCGGATGTACCGACCGGACGGCTCCGGTCACTTCCGGACAGGCCTCGCCACGTCGCTACCGACGGCGCCGCCGAGTCACACGCTGTAGGATATCGCGATAGCGCTCCTGTGCGGCCTCGAAACTGTACTCGGATTCGATCAGCTCGCGCCCGTTGCGGCTGATCGCGGGCAGGTCCTCGCGGTCGAGGACGGCGAGTAGCTCCCGGCGGATGGCCGCGGGGTCGGTGCTGTCCATCAGGAACCCCGTCTCGCCGTCGCGGACCACGTCCGGGACGCCCGAGACTGGGGTCGCGTAGACGGGTGTGCCGCAGGCCAGCGCTTCGAGGATCGTCGTCGGCAGTCCCTCGGTGGGCTCGGAGGGGAGGACGACCAGCCGCAACCGATCGAGTTCCGCGGGCACGTCGTCGTGGTCGACCCACCCGCGCATCTCGACCTGTCCCGACTCGATCCCCGCCGCGAGCTCCGTCTCCAGCCACTCGCGCAGGTCGCCGTCACCGATGAAGGTGAACGTCACGTCGTCGGGCAGGCCCTTCGCCGCGGCGGCGAGTTCGCGGACGTTCTTCTCCTCGTCGAGCCGACCGAGGAAACCCACTCGACGGCCCCGACCCTCCAGCGGGGTGTGCACGTCGAAGTCGTCGGTCCGGACGTACCGGGCGCCGGTCGGGTACACGTCGGCCGCTCCGGGGTCGAGATCGAGTTGCTCGGCCATCGACGGCGTGTAGGTCACGACGCCGTGTGCGGCCGCGAAGCCCGCGCGTTCGAGCGCGCGGACGAGCCCCGCGAGCGTCCGCGCGACGGGCGACGGCAGCGACTCCTCCCAGGCGATGCGCAGCGTCAGCGGCACGTCGCCGCGCGGTTCGACGAGGACCGTCTTCCCGATAGCGCGGGCGAACAGGATCGGCAGGAGATACGAGGTCGCGCCGTAGAAGAGGACGACCTCCTCCTCGCGGCCGGCGATCACCCGACACATCCGGAGCTGGTTCAGGAGAAAGCGGGCGGCAGCGACGGGAACGGAGTCGCCGGCGCCCTTCCGGGTGAGTTCGACGAGCTCGTGTCGGTCGCGGATCTCCGAGTCGGCGGGCAGGTCAGCGGTGACGAGCGCCACCCCGGTCACCGCCGAGAGGATGTCGAGCAGGCTCCGGGTGGCGTTCTCGCCGGCCGCGGCCAGCGGGTGCGTGACGACGCACACGTCGGGCAGGTCCGCCATTACCGACGGGGTGGTCCCGGCAGTCGCTTAACGCTGGTCATCCGTCGCGGTGGCCGCGTCCCAGCGGGTGTCGACGGCGACGCCCGCCCGCCGGTCTGTCAGCCCCACTTGACGATCCCGTAGCAGTAGCCCAGGCCGACGACTCCGGTCAACAGGACGAGCCAGACGAGCTGTTTCGCGGCCGTGAGGTCCGGGTCGCGGACGAGGGCCCGCAACCGTCCCGGGACGAACTCGCCGAGGATCTTCCCGAGGAAGTCGCCCTCCTCCTCCGCGGAGCCGGGGACGAACTGCTGCATGCCGCGCTTGGAGTACCCCTGCCAGAACGCCCGGTCGAGCAGCCACGTCGGCTCGGTCCGGTAGGCGAACACCTTGTGACCGACCGTCGCGTCGGGGACGTAGCGAACGCCCCGGCCGTACTCCTCGCGCATGCGGGCACAGACCTCCGTCTCGCCGCCCTGGAGGTTCTTGTCGCCCTTGCGGCCGCCGATCTCGTCGTCGAACCCGTCCAGATCGAGAAAGACCTCGCGCCGGAAGGAGATGTTCGAGCCGTTGGTGTTGCGGACCTCGGCGGGGGTGTCGCGGCCATCGCCGAACCCGCGGTAGGTGGCGCCGACGAGGAAGTAAAACTCCTCGGGGAGAAAGCGAGCCTCGCCGTCGACCCAGATCGGGTCCATCCGGCCGCCGGCGGCGATGGCGTCGTGCTCCTCGTAGGCTGCGACGAGCCGCTCGATCCACGCTGGGTGGGCGAGGGCGTCGTCGTCGATGAACGCGACCACCTCGCCGCTGGCGGCCTCGGCGCCGTTGTTCCGGCTGACCAGCAGCCCGCGGTTCTCGTCGTTACAGCGAGTGACGACGCGCTCGCTGTCACCGAACTCCGCCTCGAAGCGCTCGTAGACCTCGGCGTTGCCGTCGCTGACGAAGACGAGCTCCACGTCGTCGTACGTCTGGTCGAGGACGCTGCGAGCGGCCTCGGCGACCGCGTCGTAGCGGTCCATCGTGTGCTCGCAGAGGACGACGGAGACGCGCATGTCACCCCATGGACTGGGACCCGGGATATGCTTTCCGTCTGGCGACACCGACCGAGAGACGCGAGGCGGACCGACGACGCAGATAGAGCGGCGCCCGCCGGTCCGCCGGCGCGTGCCGACTGGGACTGCCGCGCGGGCTGCTGTGAGAAAACCGCACGACAGCGGACGGATCGGTGGCGGGCGCCTGCGACGCATTTACCGTGAGATGACAAGGCTTATGCGCGCCATGGAACTGGTTCCGTCAATGAGTCAGTGGCGTGGTCAGATCGAAAACATCGACGAGCCCGGTGATCTCGCCGATGTGGTGGGTGAGTACTACCACATCCCGGCGATGGTCGCCCTCCTCGGGTTCATGCTGTGGAGTCGCGTTCGCGATTGGAAACAGTTCCTCATAGACGGAACGGTGTTCTTCAGTGGAAACGACCCGTGGTATCACTACCGGATGGTCAAGTACACGGTCCGACACTGGCCCCAGACCAGTCCGTTCGACCCCTGGACGTACTTCCCGTACGGGACCCACTCCAGCCAGTTCGGCACCGTGATGGACCAGCTGGTCGCGACCGCCGCCCTGGTGGTCGGTCTCGGGAATCCGAGCGACCACACGATCAGGCTGGTCGCCCTGTTCGCCCCCGCCGTCATCGGGACGGCCGCCGCGATCCCCGCGTATTTCATCGGCAAGCGCCTCGCCGGGAAGGTCGCCGGCGTCACCGCCGTCGGTGTCCTCGCGTTCGCCGGCACCACGTTCGCACAGCGCGGGACGGTCGGTTTCTACGATCACCAGATCGCGGAGGTGTTTCTCATGTCCACCGCCGTCCTCGCGACGATGGTCGCCGTCTCCGTGGCCGAAACGGAGAAGCCGGTCTGGGAGCTGTTCAAGGCGCGTGACATCGCCGCCCTGCGCCGCCCGGTCGGCTGGTCGCTGGTCGCCGGCAGCGCCATCGCGGTCTATCTCTGGACCTGGGCCCCGGGCGTCTTCCTCGTGGGTATCCTCGGCGCGTTCTTCCTCGTCGAGATCGTTTCGGAGTACGCCCACGGCGAGAGCCCCGAACACGTCGCCATCGCCGGCGCACTGACGCTCTCGACGGCCGGCGTGTTGAGTTTCGCTGTCCTGGAGAACACCGGCATCAGCGCGACGAGCTACAGCCTGGTCCAGCCGATGCTCGCGTTCGCCGTCGCGGCCGGCTGTATCTTCCTCGCCTGGCTCGCCCGCGAGTGGGAGTCCCGCGACCTCCCCAACTACCAGTACCCGGTCGCGATCGCCGGCATCCTGGTCGTCCTGGCTGGCCTAGTCATGGTGTTGCTCCCCGACCTCTGGGATTTCTTCGTCACGCAGACGACCCGCGTCGTCGGCCTCTCCAATTCGGACAACGCACAGACCATCGGCGAGGCCCAGTCGCTGCCGTTCGGCCAGCTGTTCTCGCGCTACAAGTTCACGGTCTTCATCGCGCTGCTCGGCGTCGCCTACGTCGCGGCTCGGCAGTTCTACGACCGACCGCGAGCGGAGCTTACGCTCGTCTCCGTCTGGACGGTGTTCCTCCTGTTCGCGACGCTGACCCAGCGCCGCTTCGACTACTACTTCGCCGTCGCCGTCGCGACGATGGCGGCGATGGTCATCGGTGAGCTCGCGCGGTACTCCGGCCTCTCGACCCCCGACACGGACATCGAGACGTATCAGGTGCTGACGATTGTCGCTCTCGTCCTGGTGGTGTTCGCACCGCTCGTCTACCCGACGCCGCTCGCGATGCAGATGACCTCCGCCCCGGACGGACCCGGTCAGGCCCAGCCGGCCTGGAACCAGACGCTCGGGTGGATGCAGGGCAACGCGCCCGCACAGGGGACCTACGGTGGCGCAGACAACGCCGATGCGGTGCCCTACTACGGCACCTTCGAACGCACGGACGACTTCGATTACCCCGATGGGTATTACGGGACCCTCTCCTGGTGGGACTACGGGCACTGGATCACCGTGATGGGCGAACAGATACCCACCGCCAACCCGTTCCAGCAGGGGGCTAACCAGGCGGCGAACTTCCTGCTGTCGACCAACGAGTCCCACGCCGACGAGGTGATGGCCGACCTCGGCGAAGAGGGGGCCAACACCAACTACGCGATGGTCGACTGGAAGATGGTCGAGACGTCGCAGTTCTACCAGCGCGCCGGCGCCCAGTCGCTTCGACTCGGCGGGAAGTACTTCGCGCCGTTCGCGTTCTACTCCGACGGCAACGTCTCCCAGTCCGACTACTACCGCGGGCTCTACTACCGTACCAACCAGCAGTCGGGGACCCAGTTCCGGTTCTTCCGGCGGCACATGCAGCCGTACTACAACTCCACGTCGGTCCGCCTCTATCGGTACCACGGGAGCGCCACCGAACCGAGCCCGGTCGTCCTCGACTGGACGATCGAAGACGTGCAGGGACAGCAGATCCCCGTGAGCAACGGGACTCGCCGCTTCGACTCGATGGAGGCGGCCCGTGAGTACGTCGAGAACGACCCGACTTCACAGGTCGGTGGGTTCGGGAACTTCCCCGAGGAGCGGGTTCCCGCGCTCGAACACTACCGGATGGTCCAGGGCAGCGAGAACCGCTCGACCGAAGCGTTCCGCTATCGGCTCGGCCTGCAGAAGACGGCACGCGGCGCCCTCAGGACCTCGCTCCGACAGCCCGGCGTGCTCGGCGCGCTCCAGCCGCCCAGTTCGAACTGGGTGAAGGCCTTCGAGCGCGTCACCGGCGGCACCATCGAAGGCGAGGGGCCTGCCAACGCGACGGTCAGCGCGGCCGTCCAGATGGAAGTGCCCTCGACGAACTCCACGTTCGTCTACCGGCAGCAGGCCAAGACCGGCGATGACGGGACCTTCACGATGACGGTCCCCTACTCCACGACCGGGTACGACGAGTGGGGCACGGAGGAGGGGTACACGGAGCCGAGCGTCCGCGCGAACACCTCCTACCGGCTCAGCACCGGCGAAACCTCCAACGGGACTCACAGGTTCCGCTACGGCGGGACGGTCGACGTGACCGAGGGACAGGTCATCGGCGAGAACGAGTCCGCCTCGACGATCACCCTCGAGAAGGGCGGGGCGCGGCCGATAAACGCCAACCAGCCCGACGCCAACGGCACGGCCGCGAACGAAACTACCGCCGACGACACCGCTGACAACGGGACGACGACGGACGGCACGAACGGCGACTCGTCCACGAGCGACGGGACGACGGCGACGCCGGCCGGGACCGCCACGACCACCGACTCCGGCGGCGCCGCGAACGGTTCGGCGCTGATCGACCCGGCGACGGCGGGCCCCGCGACGCTGCTCGCCCTGGTGGGCGGCGGCCTGCTCTCGCTCGTCGGACTGACGAGACGCGGCTGACGCGTCGAACGGAACGCCTCGCGATTTTTCCGCCCGGTCCACGCCGGCTATCCGTCACTACTAACTGCCGGCTCCGACTCCCGTCTCCTATGACACGACAGCGGGGCCGACCGAGCCAGCGGCGTCGGCCGAGCGAGCCGGTGGGTGAGATCGATGGCAGTTGACGGCGGCCTGCTCGCGGTCGACGTGTTGCTCGTGGCGTTCGCCGGCGGCGCCGTGGGCGCGGCCATCGGCGGGTACGCGGCCTACGGCCTCGCCGGCCTCGTCGTCACAGTCGGCGAGATCGCGCGCGTCACGAGCGGCGGGGGCGGCTCTCCCCTTATCACCGACTCGGCCGACCTCGCGACCGCGGGCGTCACCGGTCTGATCGGATACGGACCGGTCCTCGGTCCGCACGTCGCGTTCGCCGGCGCCGCCGCGGCCGCGGCCTACGCCGGCCGCAAGGGCCACCTCGACACCGACTTCCCGTACCACGAGGCCAAACACGTCGGAGCGGCACTCGGCCCGCGTCCCGGCGCGCTGGCCGTCGGCGGCGTCTTCGGCGTCCTCGGCTACTGGCTCGCCCAGCTGTCGCTCCGGCTGGGGCTGCCCTGGGACCCGGTCGCCGCCAGCGTCGTCGTCTCCGCGCTGTTGCACCGCGCGGTTTTCGGATATCCGCTCCTCGGCCGCTTGGACACCGAAATGCTCGACATGTCGCCGTACGACGACGGTGACCGACGGATGGCCGCCGACGGCGACGGTGCCCGGTCGCTGGCCGGTCGCTACGTCGTCGAGCCGTGGCTCCCCTACCAGTCCGAGTGGCTGTCCGTCGCCCTGGTGGGTCTGGTCGTCGGCATCGTCGGCGGTTTCGTCGCCGTCGCGACGGGGAGCTACTTCCTCGCGTTCGGCATCGCCGCGACGGGGCTGTGCTGCCTGGCCGCCGGCGTCGAGCGCTTCCCCGTCACCCATCACATGGCCCTGCCCGCCAGTATCGCCGCGCTCGCGCTCCCGAACGCCGACCCGACCGCGGCGATCCTCGTCGGCGGCGCCTTCGGGCTTCTCGCCGGCCTAGTTGGCGAACTCGCCCAGCGCGTCCTGTACGCCCACGCCGATACCCACCTCGACCCACCCTCCGTGGCGATCGTCGTCACGACCCTGCTCATCGCGCTGCTGGACCTCGCCGGCGTCTTCCAGCAGGCCGCCGTCCCGACCGTCGGGATCGCCTGAGAACCGCGCTTACGTCCGCGATACGCGGACCGAAAACACGCGTATTCACAGCGTTTTTATACCGACCTCGGCATGTTACGATAGATGCAGCAGTGGTTGGTCGGCGACGCTGTCGGGGGAGTACTGACGGTCGGGGACGGGTCAGCGTGGACGCTAGTCGCGCGAGATGCCTCGATTCCGGTCGTCGGAGAGCCGTCGGTCAGCGCCCTACAGTCGTCCTCCGGCGACATCGGCGGCATGATGGTCGCCGCCGTCGTTCTGGTCGTCCTCGGCCTCGGCGGCGTCGCCGCCTGGCACTCGGGGCTCCCGTCGCTTCGCTCGACCAGGGGCGCTTCGGAGAGTGAGCCGACGACCGAACCGGACCGACCGGCGACCACGGAGAGTCCGCCCGAGCCCGACCAGCCGGCGACCGAACCCGACGAGCCCGCGGGCAAGACCGACAGCGAACTCATCGTCGACATCCTCGAGGCCAACGAGGGGCGGATGAAACAGGCCCGGATCGTCGACGAAACCGGCTGGTCGAAGTCGAAGGTCAGCATGCTGCTCTCCGAGATGGAGGAAGACGAGGAGATCAGCAAACTCCGGGTCGGTCGGGAGAACATCATCAGCCTCAGCGGCAACGAGCCCGAAGCGGCGGGTTCACCGTTCGACGACGAGTGAGTGTGCGACGGCGTGTCGATACGGGCACGAAGCGCAACCGTTAAACCCGTATCCTCGCTACGATTTGGTACACACGGGACGTGTGGGCTCCGTTGGTGTAGTCCGGCCAATCATCTTGCCCTCTCACGGCAAGGACCAGGGTTCGAATCCCTGACGGAGCATCCGATTCCCTTTCCTTCCGGCGGTTTTGCCTGTGACCGACATGGATATCGACCAATGTCACAGGGCATTTCGATTCGAACGAACTTAGGAATCGGCTGCCGTCTTGCGATTAGCGTTATTGCTAGACCATGCCGATTCGAACGACTCGCACGTGAACTGAACCGCGCACGAACGGAGGGCCACCAGTGACGATTCCCGACGAGGTCACCGTCGTGACGGAGACAGCGGAACCGTACCTGAATCCCAAGCAACTCGTTGACTACCGGTCGGAACGCGAGGCGTGTCTCTCGTGGCTCCTGGCACTCGGGAAGAAACCAGGGAAAGGACAGGGCTACGCCGTCGGGACAGTCAAACCGCGCGCGTACCGGATGGACCAGTTCTACCGATGGGTGTGGGAGCAGGAAGGCGGATACACGGCGAACATCTCCCACGAGCACGCGGACGCGTGGATGACGCACCTGGCGAAAGCGGACTACAGCAGCACGCACAAGACGAATTGCCAGAAGTCGGTCAAAATGCTGTTCAAGTGGCGGAAACACGAACGTGGGGACGGCAAATGGGACCCTGATATCACGTTCTCAGAAACTACGGGGTCGAACCCGAAAGACTACTTGACGCGTGAGGAACGCACGGCGATTCGTAACGCTGCGCTTGAGTACGGGAGCCTTCCCAGTTACTCGAACGTGACGCCCGCCGAACGTGACCGGTGGAAGCGGTACCTCGCGCAGCGGCTCGAGAAGCAAAAATCAGCGATCACTCCAGCGGACTGGGAGAAAGCTAACAGTTGGAAAGTCCCGTCACTGGTCTGGACGAGTCTCGATGCTGGGCTGCGGCCGGTAGAAGTTCAGCGCGCGACACCTGAATGGGTCGATACGGCCAATTCCGTCCTCCGGATCCCGGAGCAAGACAGCGCGAAGTCCCGTGACAACTGGATCGTTAGTATCCGCGACCGGACTGCCACGTTCCTTGACCACTGGTGTTCCCAGCGCGAGAACTACGAGAAGTACGAAGACACGGATGCGCTCTGGTTGACGCGCGAAGCGAATCCGTACTCGTCGACGGCGCTTCGGTACGTGCTTCACCAGTTGTGCGACATCGCCGAGATCGAGACCGACAATCGGCAGATGAGCTGGTACGCGATCCGGCACAGCGTCGGGACGTACATGACCCGTGAGGAAGACCTCGCCGCTGCGCAAGCACAGCTCCGTCACAAGTCTCCAGAGACGACGATGAAGTACGACCAGACGCCGGCAGAAGATCGGCAGGACGCACTCGACAGAATGGGTTAAGAGAGAGTTTCAATCTCTATTTGGAATATTGGATTCCCCAGGGGGTAAGGAGGTTAGTGGTAGAATTTGCTCTGTAGGTTCGCCGCGTTCATGTGATTTAGACTTCCAGGTGGTGCGTCGGACAACTTACTGGACTGAAGTTCCTCGTTTGAATCGAAGAGACGTGCTTTGGCTCTCCGCTCGATCTCGTCCAACTCTTCTTCGGAAAATCGGTCCGAGTTCAGCGTGTATTTTCTGTACTTCCTCGTCAGCGCCCTCTCAAAAATACCTTCCTCGATACCCGGAATCAGAATTCTCTCGATTCGCTCATCATGCGGGTCTTTATACGGAATCTCTTCTTTCAATTCATCTCGCCGTAATTCTGTGTCTGTAAGGATCGCCGCAATCTCATATCCGAAAGTGCGTTCTAAGTGCTCCTCAACGATGTTTGCGAGCATCTCACGGTTAATTTTGAATCTGCTGAATTTAAATCCTAGCCTCAAATTGAACATTTGTCTGTAGTCCTCTGCTGAAGGCACTGTGATGACCACCGTAGAACGCTGCACAGATTCTGATTGGTAATCTTTGCGGAGTGTGAGTCCACTCACACTGAGTTTCGGTTACTTCTGAACCCTCTCAATGGTTGAGTATGCATGAAGAATCGGAGATAGAGTTTGAGTTTTTCTCAGAGGAAAGCGTCTCCTCGCTGAATTTCCAGCAAAAAGTACTGTACAGTGAACACTGGGAACAGTTGCTCGAATGGCTCCGGACTGAAGGGAAAGAACCAGAGAACAATGTCGGCTACAAGGAATCGAACGTTCGTCCTGTCGCACGACGAATCCACCAATCATTCAAATATGCGTGGGAACGCGACCACCTCGTGCTAGATTTGACTCCCGAGCTGGCAGACAAGTTCGTCAATGGGCTTCAAGAAGACGACGTAACCACGAAAGACGGGAAACCGTACGAGGAGAACAGTAAGCGAAAGTTCGTGAACGCGCTTCAGGCTTATTTCCGATTTACCGAGCAAGACTGGGACCCCACTACCTCGTTTTCCGACGAACCGCCATCCTTCAACTCGGACCCGTTCAATCGGCGGGAACGAGAGCTCTTGTTGAACACCTCGTTGGAATATCGATCACCGCCGACCTACAGCAACTTATCCCCGGAAGAGCGTGACCGTTGGAAAGCTTATATCGCTCAATTCTTGGGGAAGCCGAAAGCAGAGGTGACTCGTGTTGATTGGAAAGAACTGCGGCAAAGCTGGAAAATTCCGGCCCTCATCTCCACGGCACTTGACGCGGGCTGGCGGGCCGAGATGGTTGGCCGGTTAGAGACGGGGCATTTAGACCTCGCAAATGACCAAATCATCGTACCGGCAGAGGTCGCCGTCAAGAATGATAAGAAATGGGAAGTCGCACTCTCGAACCGGTCTGCGAAATTATTGGAGAAATGGCTCGACCAACGTTCAAACAAGATGAAGTACGATGACAGCGATAACATTTGGTTAAACCGGCGTGGGAACACGTACGACTCGGGGAATCTCAACACACTCCTCAGCAACCTAATCGAGGAGGCAGGGATCGAAGCGAATGGTCGGAAACTGACTTGGCATAGCATTCGACACAGCACGGGGATGTACGTGTACGAACGAGAGCGTGATCTCGGATTGGTAGCGAATATTCTGCGTCACAAAAGCCTCGAGTCCGCTCGAAAGTACGCTCACCCGACGCCAGAAACAAAGCAGGAAGTCATCGAAGGGATCCAAGGCGGCGCGCCGGTGTGAAGGCCTACATTCTTCGACGAGTAGTAGAGCAGTTACCTACACTGAGTTCCTGTAGCGGCTGATATCGTTGGACTTGCGACTAGGGCACTCGTCTGTGTCTAGCGTGAGATGTACCCCACATTGGCGACACTCGGCGACTACATCCATCTCGTCACCGGAAAATAGCGAGCGAGTACCGTACCGAAGCGCATCAGCGGTGTTGTTTCAGTGGTTCTGATATTCATGATGATTGCCTTCACCAACGATCTGGTGTGTCAGACCCGGAACTCCGCCAAAAGATCATTTTCGAGGACATACGAACTTGGAATAGAAGGACCACTGCCACACGTTCCTTCCACCGCTGTTCCATCCACGACGACACCGACCTGCTCGGTCGATCTCCAGACTGCAACGAACGCACCCTCCTGCATGGGTCAATTTGGAGTACGAGAAAGCTGACGGCACGAAGGGCATCTGGGCTCAATGTCCGGCGTGTGAGGCCACTGTTGCGCCTGAATAGCTTCGCCCAGCAGACTCAAGTGCTCGCTATGAGACATCCGGCCTAAGAGACTACTGATGGAACTTCCTGATCAACTCCACTGTCTGTTCTCTAGTACTGTCGAACAGCAAGATGACTCCTACGTGATTAAAGTACCAAAGCAAGAGATCAAATTTGGTACTCTTCAAGACGGTGAGACACACCGCGTCGCGATCCTTCCCTCACCCACAAGCCAAGGGACTGAACAATCCACCACAGGACTACACCGTGAACCTGATCCACCGAAGCCACCAGTTGAACAAGGTGACCAACGCACGGTCGAAATTGAAGATATCGGCGACCAAGGTGACGGAATCACCCGTGTTGAACGCGGGTTTGTTGTCATTATTCCAGACACGGAAAGAGGGGAGCGCCTCACCGTCGAGATCACCGATGTGAGTGAGAACGTCGCCTTCGCAGAAGTGGTTGAACGCCTGGATTCCAACAAGTAGGTGATCTGGTTCTTTCCGCCCCATCTTTCTCCACCCACCTCTCCGTCACTCGTAACCCAATACCCTCCTAGACGTATTGAACAGTCCAAAAATGAACAGAGGGACTATTCGAAACCAGAACAGCAAGTAATTCGCGAACCCAAATCAAAACAAGCGCTGCAACCAGTTCTATAACACCTGTAACGTATCCAGGGAACAACAGGAATTTATGTTACCAGTCCTGCGGACCTAACGGCTGGTTCTCCCAGCCTGTGATGCTTGCCCCGGGGTCGATGTGCCCCCCCCCCTATCCCCCAGAACCCCCAACCACATCGATTGCCACCACATTCCGTTTCACCCCTTCCCGGGGCGAGCGTTTTGAGAATACCCTAAGCGGGCCATCCAAGCTAAATAGCGCAACGCTCTTGCGAAGCGATTTGTTGACATCGTAGTTCGGTTCTCGTAGACTACGTGCGGGCCTCACCTGTACCCCGATTCAAACGAAAATTAGCTGAATTACGGCTGATGGAACCCTCGAAGAGAAGCCGGCCAGGAGACAGAATTAGCGGACTAATTCTTCCAGTGCTCGGCGGACTTCTTCTCGAACGATCTCGCGGATATGGTCGTAGTCGATCTCAGTCTCCTCAAACTGCTCGCGGGCAGCATCGGCTTGAGCTGTCTCCTGAGAGGTTTCTTGAACGATTGCTCGAATCTGATTGAGGTCCTCTTCTGAGAGATCGGGTTCTGTCGGTTCCTGCTCGCTGTTTTCTGCCTGAAGCCGTTGAAGATACTCGTTCCATGTTTCTCCCTCCTGCATACCGTCAGAGAGCTGGTTCTTGACGTCTTTCGTGAGGGTGACAGTAGTGTACTCGGACATGGCCCCAATTAGGATTCAATTGGTCATAGAGATTTCTTTGTCCGCAGCTTCCTTCGTAGAATTAGTCAAATCCCTAGTATGGCTGGTCGTGGAGTGCAGGGCCGGACGAGTTCTAACTGCCCTTGGATATCATCCAGCGGAATAGTTCCGATCCACGGCTCCGGATCCGATTGGAAGATCAACGATGTGATGATCTCCAACGTACGGTCTGTCAACAGCCAATTCGGCCATGCGCTCAGAATTCCCGACCGAGCATCATGCGGGGAGCGCTTCAGTATCGACGTATTGGTTTTCCCATTCACGGCGGGCTTCGATCTCGCGGCGGCCACGCCGAGTCAAATTATAGAAATTGGTCCGTCGGTCGCGTTCCCCTTTTTCCACGAGTCCCTTGTCGACAAGCGTGTCTAAGTTGGGATATAGCCGACCGTGGTGTATCTCCTTCTCGTAGTATTTCTCTAGTTCTTCCTTGATTGCGAGGCCGTGCGGATCTTCTTTGCCGGCAATCGTGTATAGGAGGTCACGCTGGAAACCAGTAAGATCGTACATTGTTCCGTGTACTGATAGTCTCTTGAAACGGTTAATTCTGTCGTGGTTTTACATACGACTTCGATAACAGCCAAGAGTCGTCTTCTCTCGAGTCACGCCGTGGACTTTTCCAAGAATACTGATTTAGATCAATTTCGGAGTAGACAATAGATTCTCTCTTAGGCTATGATGCTCAACGGAACTCTTGAGCGTCCACACCTAGAACGTACGCCATTGTAGCATCTTTCTCGATCCGGCCCCAGTTCTCTTCACCCGTACCTTCCAGCTCCTCTGGATCATCAAAGTAGGAAAGGGACTCCTGAGTCTCTGCGATCAACTCGTCAAGGATGTCTTCATCAACTGACTTCCCCGCCATGATTTACCACAAAACCCAGTACTGCAAAATGCTTACTGCGTGATCTCCAAGATTTCCTCTCACAGTTCACTCTCCAATCTATTTTATTTCTGCCATGTCGCGTTGCGCGTGGTCCATCCTATCATTGTTTTCAAGAGCGAGCTATCTCCCTTCGATCAGTGGGTCAGGTATTCAACGCTAACCACCAGTACAGTAAAAGTGGGTTCAGTTTCACTACGGCCGGTTCGTGGACTGTCTTCTCGTGGATAGCAAGTCAACGAAAGCGCGTTGTCTTATGTAACAATTATCGCCATGTATTCCACCAATCGTTACATAAGAATGGTTGTAACCAACCGAGATCGCCCGCAGACAGCGTGTGTCGCACATCTCGAAATTCGTGAGAGTCATGGCAGCAGATTTATTTATTGGTTGTCCTCCATTCCTTCTCGGGATGGATGGGTTGAGTCAGGAGCGCGTCGCGGTCCGACGCACCTACGACAGCACAGCTACGAATCCAAGTATCGCTATCCTCGAAGCCCTGGCCGATATCAAGAACAAACGGCCCGAAGAACTATCGGGGCCAAACCAGCCGAGACTGTACGACAAAGTCGACACCGATGCACTCGACCAACTGCTCACCGACAGTGAGGACCTTACTGTTTCATTCCAATTCGAGCAATATCGGATCCGGGTTACCGGACGTGAACTTACTGTCACCCTCGAGTGACCGCTTTGGCCGAGACGCGACCTAGGTAGTGTAGAACCGTCACTGTGGCTTCAGAACCCAGTCCACGTTCGCTGCTCACGTTTACACAGGCAGTGGACCGGGCACCCGGAATTTGATTGTGTGGAGAGTGCCGTAGAATCCTTCTCACACCCCTTCCAGGAGATGAGACAAGATGTTATCTAACCCACATATTATTCTCGGTACAAGTCTTTCAGTTTCTCGGTGAAGTAGATGTACTGGCGATCCACTTTTTTGAAACCGGTGTCCTCCCACCTGATTGGCTGGACTTCCCCATCTTGAATTGCTCTACCGTTGTAGTGCATCACTTCCTCCTGATACTCAGTGTACGCCAAATTCTTCTCCTCCAAACTTTCTAAGACCTCTCCCATGGTGAAGTCGTAGTAATCGTATACGAAGATATCTGCAGCAACCCCTTCGTCAATCATGAAATCGAAAGTATCCTGTTCCAAGGCTTTGCCGCCAACCTCCAAGACAAGATCTATGAACTCTTCCTCGTCCTCATCCAGCATTGGTTAGATCCCTGCCTCCGCTACCCTCTCTTTGATTAGTTCCTGTCTTTCCTCTACAGGTCCCTGATTTTCCGGTAATTCGAACTCATTCAACAGGGTATCTACCGTCCCATGGCTGCCCTTTTCCCGGTAGAAGTCGGCGGCGTCTTCGACAGATTCCTGAAGACCGTTGTACGTCCGATCGGCCTTGGAATACGATTCTACAAGAGCAATCCGGGTATCCGCTTCAACCAACCGCATACAATTCCAGCAGTGAAAATTAGCCGTCCCCTCAAGGATATCGTCCTCAATACATGGATTGTTGCTAAAAACTCCGTACACCGTATCGTCAACACTGACCGTTTTCTGCTCACCACATCCCGGACACTGCATCGTCTGAGATTCCAAATCCTCAGTCAAGCCTTCTCCACCTGTTCGAACCGGCTATACCACTCTTCCAAGCTGTTAACACCGGAGGGAAACAGTTTCGCATACTGGTCATCTAAATTCCTATAATCTTGAACTTCTTCCTCAGTTAACTCCTCGACAAACTCGGGTGAAACCGCTCTCTCCCTCATCTCCATCATATAGTCCCTTACACTGGAATCCCCCTCGTTGATTCGGTCAAGAAGGGCAACCACTGACTCACCTCGCACCGTCTTCATACAGGTCTTGCACTTGAACTCGATCTCGGCTTTGAGCACATTCTCCTCAACTCCGTCCCCCGTATCATACATTTCATACATCTTCTCGTGGACTGGAGCGGTTCCACTCCTGAAGCACTCCGGGCACTCAATAATATGTCTCTCCAACTCGTCGCTCATTTCCTCAAACAGCTCCACCTTCTTCTTATTCAATAGAGTTTGAAGAAGAGCCGCCTCGTCTTCGCTACGAACCTCTAATTCAAACGGTTCGTGAAGACGCTTACGAAGCACTCTGGACTCTAGGTCCTTGACTAACTCCAATTGCTCCTCTAGACTCATACTTGACAAAACGATATCTCCGTATTTACTATTGCTGCGGATGCAGCTTCTCAACCTCTTCTCTTCCCCGGTACTCCTTTTCGTACAGTTCCTGCCAGGGGTCCTCGTCGAAACCATCCAGCTTGACTGCTTTGAACTGGTTTAAATCGGTCTGCATCTTGCAGCTGCTGCACTGAGCAATACCGTCTACTTTGACCACTTCAACGCCGACCTCTGGATGCTTTGCCTCTTTGGAGACTTGAGCGTCCTGAGCTCGGAACTTCTCCGTGCTGCCGCATCCGGGGCAAACGTACTCTGTCCGGATCAGGATATCACCAGAACTGGGATCCACGACCTCCCGATAATACTCCAAAGCCGACACCAATTCCTCTATTTCACTCTCGCCTAAGCTGAGTTCAGCTGGGTCGTCACCCTGCTGCTCCAGTACCTTGTTCATCAACCTACAAGCCCGTTCAAAACGCTCCTCAGCATCCATCTCTGCATGAATGTGTGTCATCCCGTCTTTATGACTACTCTGCTCTGTTGAATTCGGTGACGGCGAGCGGATAGCTTCGCTCTGAAGGATAGGGTGAAGTGGAGAACTTGAATGTACCAATGCCACTGCTCTGATTCGGAAAATAAGCCGCATAGCTGGCTCAAAAACGCTGTGCCGCCAGCCCCACAGCGGAATAAACCATCGCCGTAGCCGTCAGAAGCGCTCCGCACACCCTTCGTTCACCCATAACGATTACTGCGAATAGTTCTCTCGGGGGTGTTAAAAGACGCCAGTGCAGCGGTTCACATCACTGACACGGATCCTCGCGGCGGTAAAGACTCGCAGAAATCAGTATCAATGGGTACGTCAGAGACCGTTAAGGAATTGTCAACTGGTTCTCTGAGCCAACATCCAATCCACGAAAAAAACCTAGTTCCACAGCGCCTGTACGTGTTCATCCAATTCAGTTAGTACCTGTGTGAGTACATCCCGCCAATCCACGGCGTATGAGGCATCTTCACCCGGCTTCGTTGCATCGGGTGGTGGGTGATAATGACTCCGCGTATTGTGGTCGTTTGGATGCCTGTCCCACCGGCATTCCCAGTTCGTCGCGTCTCGATACTGTTCTGAATAGTGGATGGAGAAGTCGTCTGTTTCGAACCACTGGATCTGGAGGGATGCGCGCTCTATCGCCGCCGGGAAATACGCCGTGTCGTACTCCGCGACGACCGCATTCGATGCAGCCTCCGGGCGGTACAACACCTCCACGAACCGATCACTCGTATCTAACCGGCGGGCAATCCGCCGCAACACGTCCGTATCAATCGGTCCTGTCTCCCCAGCGAACTCGTCATCAGGCATCGATACGCTTGGCACTCCCACCCGACGTGCCTTCACCTCGCCGCGCCGCATCCAACAACTCCGCACGCCGTTCCAGCGTGGCCCACTCGCTCAACGTCTCCCATCTTTCCTCAACTGCAGTCCCAGAGTCGGCGTCCGTCAACGACACATCTGCAGGTGAGTCAGCGTCGAACCGGTCTCGATAGTCCGCGATCGCGTCCATCGTCTCACTGAGCGCATCTACGAGTTCTTCATCAGAGTACTGCTCACGGATTTGCTCGACTCTCCGCCATTGCCAGTACGACTCGTTCCGCTCGTACCGGACCGGCCGCCCCTCGATTTCACGGACCATCCCCATCTCGGCGAACCACTCCAAGTAATCCCGCGCCGTTTCAGTATCGCAGTCAACACGGTCGGCAATTGCTGCGACCTTTGTCGGCTCACGCACTTGGAGCATCACATCCAGCATTCGCTCTCTGATAGGCCCACCTTTTAACACCGCTTCCGGGTCATCCCACTCCCCGAAGTCAGGCGGTTCCTCATCCTCATCACGAATATCGTTCGGCGTGTCAGTTACATCCATAGGTATCCTGCTTAGCGTGCCATACGTGCTGTGCGGTAATATATCTGTGGAGGTCTGAATTAATTCAGCGACAAAGCAGTTTTTGAATTAGCTCAATTGGAACAACAACCGCCGGCCGAACGCTCTCTCTCTCGACAGTAAGTTCAGAGTGAATCTTTCAAAGTTAGCTATTCAAATATCCGTTCGATATACATTTCACCGCCCGCGACTGCACCAGCAGGGATCGTTGCAAAACCATTTGTTCGACTCTCCGAGCCGAGGCCGCCCAACGCAGCACCTGGGTGGTTCTCTTCATTTAGAATGATCTCATCCACGATTCGCGTCTCATGCAGCCAGTCCTTGGACTCGATTCCGGGTGTCACAAATAACCGGATGACGTACTGATACCCGGCAGAGACGAATGCCTGGGCTTGCCGGAGTTGGTTCATCGAAAACCGGAAACTAACAGATTCAGATTCCGACGACAGGCCTGCAGCTTTCACCTCGACTGGAACGATATCTAGCGTCGGGGCAGCGTCTTGATCTTGCGTTACTGCGGTCCAAACGGGTCGATGAAATCGAACCCGAGCCCATACTCTTGGATCGCGTTGAGGATCTGCACGAACGGGTCGGCCCACAGGTCACTGCCATCATGGGTGAACCGATCCAGAGACCGGTAGTCCTCCGCGGAAAATTTGTGCTTGAAATTCCGTTATAGAGATCCGTTCCAGCGGTTCTTCGTATGCCACTTGTACCCCGCACCGTCTTGGTCAGCTTCGAGTTCCGCAAGCTCGGTCAGCAACCAATCGAAGTCATTTCTCTCTTCGTCCAACCATTGACCGAGTCGCTGCAGCATATGGATGACTGCAGCTGCTTCATATCGCGATATCACACACGCTAAACCCTATTAGCGAAAGAGAACAAGGGTTCGTGTCTGATTCTATGACCCGCTGCTACTACTCTAAATCGAACTCTCTTCCCAGAATCCGGAGTGTAGGTAGATGTTTAAACCTGCACTTTGTTCCTCGGTAGGAAAACATATCTCGTGAACTATCCCAAATCGCAGCCTCATTTGGCTTTGTATCTATCCAATCCACATCAGCTAGGTATTCACATTTAGTATCATCGTCTACATTTTCTGCTATGTCCTCGGCGTGAAGATCGGGAACATCAAGTATCGGTACCTGCTCCCCTTTATGTTCCACCTCGAATTCTCGTACTGGAACCGCTTCGTCTTGGACAATCCCAACTCCGACATAGCCATGCCCTGGGATATCAGCCGATTTAGGAATATATACGAAAACTCGGTCACCAGGCGCTAGCGCTTTAATTTTATCTCTAAATCGCTCACCCTGCCCAGCTTGGACATATCCAAATCGTCTAGCATCTCTCCACGAACGTTCGCTTCCCTTTATTGTGAAATAATAATCAGTTCCGTCCCACTCATATTGTTCATGAGTCCCTCTCGTTTCAGTAGGTTCTTGCCACCATCTACGCATGAGATATTCCCGATTTTCATCGGTGATCTTACTATACGTGACTGCATTGATCGGGACATCATACTGTTCTTGTAGATACTCGAAAGTTTCAACAGTAGGGTCGTCAAGGGAGGACGTGACTATTGTGATGGTGTGCTCCTCACCGAACTGATCCGGGATATCTGGCGTGTTTTCCCGAGGAATAGGACCGAATTTGTCTACAAATGCCTCATCAAAACTCTCCTGATTTTCTTCCCTATGGATACTGCGAATATCGTCAGCATCTAATTGATTGATTCGTGCTGCATATTCAAGACCCTGCGAAAAGGCCTTTCGAGAGTCCGCCCCTCTTTTTAATTCGATGATCTCAATATTTCCGTAGATGTCCACGCCAAGGATGTCGATTTCAGTACCGTGGATGGTTTCTATTTGATTACCCACAATAAGAAGATCTTCATTCAATAACCCTGGATTATTAAGAATTCTCTTTTCTAAATCCTCCTCATAGTCAACAGTACTAGTTTCGACCTCTCTTGATTTCCCCTCTTCTAACCTCCAGATACTTGTACTATCAAGCACACTAAGGAATCAAGCTATAGATAGTTAATATATTTGCTCGTTATATACTGTTGCTCCCTCATCAAGAAACCCGTCCTCAGTGTCCTACCAAGAATAACTACTGTATGAAACCCAACACCTATCAGCGAGAGCAAGAAATATACTGGCTATCGATTCTGAATGTCCTCTTCTCAGATCCCGCCGAACGAATTAGCCGATCTGTATGAGTCGTTGTATACGATGTTGGAGGCGCTTCCAGCCGATACCCATCCAGCATGGGAGTTAGCGATCGAATCTGTCCTGTTCGGTGGTGAAGGAATCGCGCCCAATGCAACGAATTACGGTGAGCAGCAAGCCGAGCGGAACGATTTCAAAATCTCAGAGTACAGAGCACAGTACGGTGACGGAAACCGAGTTCTCGACTTCCCCACGCTCACGACCCGCCGACCAACCGGTCAAGACCAACAGTACGCGGACGAGGAAATCCAACTTCCAGTCACACCAAAGTCAGGAACCGTACTCCCACTCTTTGTCGATGCGGAGACGCTTCCGGACGCACTCTCATTACTGAACGAATTCCCGACTGCACCAGCTGCCGAGACGAATGGTGAATCAGCGGCGATGCTCCTGAACCCGAACCGGTTCCCCGGTCTCACATCCTCATCAGCAAACCAGTCCAAGATAGACGAAAAAGACGATACAGGACACTCAACCGCCGACCAGGACGGCCTGCCACCAAACAAGCTAGCGGACATTTACGACGCGCTGTATACTGTTCTTGAATCGATACCGGACGACGCCCACCCTCGCTGGAAAGAAGCCGTCGAATCAGCCGTGTTTGGTGGCGAGTACCTACTTCGAGACGCCAATGCGTACGGCGAGCAGCAAGGCGATCGAAACGGGTTCGGAATGCCGGACTACAGGGACCAGTACGGCAATGGTGACCGCGTCACCGAATTCCCAGCGATAGCAACAGCTCCTCCCCGAGAAGAAGACACCCAGTATGTGGACGCAAACGTGCAACTCCCCATCGCCCCCGAGTCAGAAACCGTGCTCCCACTCGCACCCACAGAAAACTCTCTTCCCGACGCAGTCTCGCTCCTCACAGAACTTCCAGCAGAACCCGCTGCGGACCTCAAACCACAGGGCAATGAGTCCTTGCTCGATACGGATGCACTCCTCGCTGACATCAGCGAAACGACATCTACGACCACAATAGAGACTCCACCCCCTACGCAACCATCATCTACCAGCACGACTGATCCGGACCAACTGGCTTCCCAATCCAACCCCAGAACTGACAGCAACGCACACGGAGACTCAATAGAGGAGAACGATTCGGACTCAGGCGCAGACAGCGAGGAATCAACGACTACAGAGTCAACGATTCTCCGTCAGGAAGCCGCTGGTGAGAGCACCACCCCGTTAGAAGACCAAGACACGTCCACGTCTAGTGACTCCGGAAAATACGAAGATTCAGACGCTGAACGCGCACATCGCCGCGCTCAACAACGCGACCCGTCTGATGTAGTTGAATTAGGCGAGGAGATCACGCTAACACTCAAGCAAGTGGATTACAGTTCCCGCCCCCCGACGATCATGGGGACAAAAAACCGTCTTGTGATATTCGTTATTGACGCGCCACAAGACCTCTCCGAATACGAAACGATTCGAGCGACAGTCGTCGATTACGGCGGGAAAAACAACAGTGCTGAAGCTGCATTCGCAGGGTACATTGACTAACAAGCCTACACCGTGTTACGATATGCTACTCCGCCCGTATTTCTGATTTCTCGTCATCGGTATCTTGAAACAACCTGCCTGAATACCAATTGTAATGCCACGCTTCTGGCGGCGAAAATCGGAACCCACTGAGCTGCAGTCGCCGTGGTTTGTGAAACTCAAAAATACGTCACCGCCGCCGCCAGCCTACACGTTCCAACTTGACCCCATCGGGATACAGATTCTCAAAGAGTTAGGTCTAGAGTCTGGAGACGCGTTCCCAGCCGAACAATTCTGGACACTCTGGGACCTCGGTCTCACCTACACACTCACTGAATCCGACGACGACCCGGATATCAACACACTCCTCTCGGATGACAACGGGGACAAACCCGACCTGCAACAACTCACGCCAGAACAACAAGTGACATTCATCACAGCGATATTGGACGACCGCGAAATCGCTAGTATCGAGGCCTCCGGCTTCTACCGACTCCTCCAATCAATCGAACACGGCCCGAGAGAACCGCGATTCACCCTACTCGAACACATGACAGAGGCCACACCAGTCTCGCCAGGTCCTGTCGATGGTATGGTCGGCTCGGGCTACACCTCATCCGTATTCGGCGCACTCGTGTGCCAAGCGTTTAATACGTATCTTGACGGCCTCACTGGAACACTGACCGGAGACTACGAGGTACTGGGTCACAACAACGGGTACTCGTATATTATACTCACTCGTGCTGCATGGGGTACCATCCAAGCGCTCAATGATTTCTCACTGGATGTTCCCCAGCCCTATCTGAATGACGTACTCCCAGAAGACACTCCTACAAATTGGGAAAGACCGATTTTAGAAGCAATCCACGAATCACAGTTCCTCGGACACTCCGCTGGGAAAGCAGACAGCACGGTTGGACACTTGATATTCGAGGGTCTGGAACAGTCAAAAACGAACGACGATCACGGAATCTCCACATCACCAAAGACACTGCTCATTGTACCACAAGACGCTCTTGCAAATACAGAGATTGATCGGATCGTGTAAAATAAAGTCAGTCGCTGTTACATGGCAGCATCCAGCGCTTGCAGCGCTGCAATCGCTTCCTGTAACTGCTTTCGGAGATCACCAGTCTCCCTAATTGCTGCTTGTTCATCACGACGTTCATCATGGTCTCCGCTCGCAGGACTCCCTTCATCACCATCTTCGGAACCAGTCTCCAGTTCACCAGCCCCGTCAGTAACCGCATCCAACTGTTGCTGTGCAGCACCCGCTGTACTCTCATCACCGACAGCCCCCGCGTCACCAACTTCGTCTGTAGCTTCATCTGTCGGCGGCCGCCCGCCCCGCCGGTCCACAGCGTCAAGCGGGAACTCGTACGCTCGCGCTCTCTTCTCTTTATAATGAGTGCCGCGACGTGACAAGTCCAGCACGTCCATGACGGCGTCGCGGTCACACCCGCGGTCGAGTGCTCGCCGCACGAATTCATCCTCAATACGCTGCAACAGGACTTGCGGGTCGTTCGGGATGCGACCGCGAGCGGAATGCTCGATTTGCCCGACTAACCCCCAGTTCCCGGAGTCTGCGTCCTGGTCGAGGACTTGCCGGTCACGGGCATCGACAATCGTGTCGAGCCCCATCAACACCCACAGTCGCTCTCTGACTGCCATCACGGTCAAGTCCGTCGACAGTGCCGCGGCGATCTCACTCGTTGTGAGCGGCCCGCGGTCAGTAAGGACCCGTAAGATCTCGATGTCTTGCGGGAGCAGCACCGATAGGTCCTCGTCACTGATTTCGACCGGGACTTCCTCTTCGGTCGTTTGTTGATGCAGCCACGAGTGACACGCCCGGCAGAACAACGTCAGGTTCTCCGGGTCGTGCATCTCCACGTCGTCAGGCTCCCGCGTCTGGTGGTGGACGTGCAGTGTCGCTAACCCGCCGTTCTCCGGGCCGCACCGCCCGCACCCTTGACAGCGATGATTGTACTCGCGCAACACCGCCGCTCGCGTGTCCGGGTCAACTGTCTCGTGACACGCCGCTGCATCCGTCATGCAGCCCCGCCTCCACTCCGCGCCCTGGCCCGCGTATTGTTCGTCACGACACTGTCTAGTTCTGTACCTCCTCGATCGGCGTCTTTCCATCGAGAGCTTGATGCGGTCTCTGGCGGTTGTAGTAGTGCATAAATTGTTCAAACCAT